>Ga0209064_1001884_pt1 | contig 27862 bp, 21 predicted proteins | sample Inofromicrocosms_FD_187498 | JGI IMG/M metagenome (GOLD analysis project Ga0209064, IMG submission 187498) | Mouse cecum microbial communities from Vienna, Austria - Inoculum for glucosamine and mucus D2O microcosms (SPAdes) (version 2) | ecosystem: Host-associated > Mammals > Digestive system >... | reverse complement strand
ATAACGGTGGCTATGCAGCAGTAAGCTCTGTAACAGAAGGCTCATTAAAGAAAGATGACCAGATAGTATTAGACGGCAATAATGCAGTAAATAATGGTGTAAAAATTAAAATAACTTCTAAAATAGGCTGATATTATGATTAAATATGCATTAGAGAACCCTGTAAAAGTATTAGTAGCAGTCTTTTTTGTAGTGCTTTTTGGTGTGCAGGCTGCTTTGAATATGCCATACCGTCTTATTCCAAATATAGAATATCCGCAGATTACTATTCGCACAACATGGACAGGTGCATCCCCTTATGATATGGAAAAAGAAATTATAGACAGGCAGGAAAGAGTATTAAAAAGTATACCGGGCTTGATAGAGTTTGAAAGTGCTGCTATGGAAGGCAGATGTAATGTAAAACTTACTTTTGATTTATCTGTTAATGTTGATGATGCAATACTTCTTGTATCAAACAAACTTGATGAAGTTAAAGGGTATCCTGATGATATGGATAAACCAACTATCCGCTCAGCAGACAGCGACTCATTTGCGTCTGTTGAATTAATGCTTACAACAAGAGACGGCAATACAAGAAGTGTAGATGAATATTTAAGCTACTTTGAAGAAGTAATCAAACCATATATTGAGCGTGTTCAGGGTGTTGCAGATATGTGGTATTGGGGCGGCAGGGCAAAACAGGTGCAGATTATTGTAGACCCATATAAAATGGGGGCATATAATATCAGCCTTTCTCAAATAATTAATGCAGTTAAGAAAGAAAATATTGATGTTTCAGCAGGAACAAGAGCTTATGGTGCAAAAAATTATCGTTTTAGAACTATTGGAGAAGGTAAAACCCCTGATGATATAGCAAATATTGTAATTGTAAGCAGTGATAATTCAAGGCTTAAACTTGGCGATGTAGCTCATGTTGATTACGGATATGAGAAAAAGGATGCTTTTGTTAGATATAATAATAAAAATGCTATGAATATCGGTATTATTGCTCAGGCAGGCTATAATATATTAGATTTAACTAACGATTTGGAAAAAGTAATAAATGATTTAAATAATACTATATTAAAAGATAACGGCATAGAATTTATCTGGGTGTCAGACCAGCGTGGATATATTTTAAATGCTGTAAGTCTAGTAAAATCTAATATTATTGCAGGCGGACTTTTAGCAGTTATTGTGCTTTTAATTTTTTTAAGAAGTATCCGTTCAACACTTGTTATTGCCACAACTATTCCAATATGTATTATAGGCACATTTTTTATAATGAATGCATTAGGGCGGTCATTAAATGTAATAAGTCTTGCAGGTATTGCATTTTCTGTTGGTATGCTTATAGATAACTCTATTGTTGTGCTTGAAAATATTGACAGGCACATGAAAATGGGTAAAAAGGCAGTCTTGGCAGCTTATGATGCAGTAAGAGAAGTATGGGGTGCAATTTTAGCATCTACTCTTACAACAATAGCAGTATTTCTTCCTATTGTTTTTATAAAAGAAGAAGCAGGACAGCTTTTTGGGGATATTGCAATAGCTGTCAGCTCATCAGTTGGTTTAAGCCTTATAACATCAGTATTTGTAATACCTGTTGCAACAAAAGTAATATATGAAAAAACTGATAAGTTTAAGTTTAATTCACATTCAAAATTTCATAATAAAATCCAGCATTTTAATGAAACTGTTGGAAATATTGGCTCAAAAATAGTTAATTTTACAGTAAGTGTTTCTGATAAAATAAATGCAAAAGTCAGCACAAGGATAATATTTGTTACCTGCTTAACTGCTGTATCTTTGATAAGTGCTTATATTTTAATGCCTAAAATGGATTATCTTCCACTTGGCAATAAAAATATGATAGAAACAAAACTTACCGTTCCACCGGGTATATCATTAGCAGAAAGAAGAAAGATTGGTAATTTTTTTTATAAAGAATTAGAGCCATATATGCAGCAGGATTTAGACGGCTATCCACGCATTAATACATTTGGATTTGCTGGCGGTGCAAATGTAAGGGCAATATTAACAAGCACAGACGAACAGCGAGCAGGTGACTATAAACCATTACTGCAAAATATTGTAAACCAGATACCCGGTATTCGCGGCTCTACTTCTCAATCACCATTATTTAAAGTTGGCGGCGGACAGGGTAACGAATTTAAAATGAATGTATCTGGCAATATGAGTTATGACCAGTTAATATCTATTGTCCAGCTTATTCAGGTAAGAATATATCAGGAAATGGCAGATGTGCAGATGCAGATAAGCCCGTCAGCAAATCCAGTTTATCCAGAAGTGCAGCTTAATCCAGACAGGGAAGCAATTATGGCTTCAGGGCTTACTACTGAAGAAGTGGGTGTAGCAGTAGATGTTTATTTAGACGGCAGAAAAATAGGTGAATTTAAAGATCCAGAAATAGGCACCATAGATATTTCACTCCGTGGACCTTATGAAGAAAAAGAAACTGGAAATATGGAAACAAACCCTGTAGAAGTCAGCGAGTTTGTAGTAAATTCTTCTACTGGGCTTGCTGTCCCTGTTGCTAATTTGTTTGATGTTAAGGAAGTTTTAAGTGTAGAAAGAATAAGGCGTTTTAATTCTCAAAGAGCTTTTGAATTTAAAATTATACTGCAAAAAGGTATGGTATTAGAAGAACTTCGTGATAATATTATGAATAAAGTAATTGAGCCAATGCGGGCAGAAGGACTGCTGAATGGTATAATTATATCTACAAGTGGAGCTTCATCAAAACTTGAAAATGCTAAAAATGCTTTGTCTGGCAACTTTATATTAGCAGTTATTATTACATATTTTTTAATGGCAGCACTGCTTAATAATTTTTTATACCCATTAATCATATTATTTTCTATCCCACTTGCAGCAACAGGCGGATTTATGGGGCTTGCTTTAACAGACTTGTTTATTGCAGAGCAGCCGCTTGACATTATTACTATGCTTGGCTTTATTATGCTTGTGGGGACAGTAGTAAATAACCCTATTTTAATAGTGTATCAGTCATTAAACTATATAAAACTTGGTATGAATGGCAAAGCAGCAGTTCGCCTTGCTTTAAAAACACGGATACGCCCTATTAGTATGAGCACAGCTACATCACTTTTTGGTATGCTGCCACTTGTTATAGCACCAGGGGCAGGAAGTGAACTTTATCGTGGTATGGGAAGTGTAATATTAGGCGGTCTTGCCCTTGCAACAGTGTTTACCATGTTTGTAATACCTGCACTGCTCTCATTCTTTTTAGATAAAGTATCTGGAAATGACCACCTGCCAGAAGGGTATGTTGATGATTAGGATATAGTGGATAATATTTATCACCTGTATTATATAACTTTTACCACATTAGTATAAATATTTATATCGCATAATTATTATAAAAAATTAATAGCATTATTATAAACTTGTTTTTTTTACACATCTATGTATAATATAGGTAATATCATATTGTATTAAATGGAGCATATTAATGGATTTTCAAATAGAATTTCTAAAAAAATTAGAAGATATATATTTAGGTAGAATTAAAAATTTAGAGGGAAATAGTGGTTATATAAATCTTATATATATCAAATCCCAATATTATCAAGATATTATTAAGACTATTAAGGAAACAGAACAGTTATTGTCATATTCTTTAGCAACAACTAACAAAGAACAACAAGAGTACATAAAACATATATATGAAAAAATATATACGTTTTTTAATAAATATTTAAATGACACAGGGACTCCCTTTTATAGTAATGTAAAGGTATATAATACTAATTATGTACAATTAAAAGATAATAAGGATGTTGCATTATTTTGGAAAACACAAGATTTATATTATATTAAAACAGAGAAAGTATTTGAATCTATGACTTTTGATATGAATAATGTCAAATATGTTTTTGATACTTCTTTAATTGAACGACAAATTGCTAATGAGAAAATCACTTATTATTATATAATCCAAAATAAAAATATAAAAAAATTAAATGAACAACAAGGAATATTGTGTGAAGTATGTATCAATGTTGTAAGTAATAAAGATATAATTGATGGCTATAATATATTAAATAAAAAAGATTGTGATAATTTTCTGAAAGAAATAAAAAAAATATATAGTCTATATAATAAAGATGATTTATATGATGCAATAAAGAAATTTAATAAACAATCTGATATAGATTATTTTATACATAAAAATGCAAAAGAGTTTTTAAATGAACAATTAGATATATATTTATTTGAAGAAATAGGTAAAGATGTTGTTACTAAGTTTACTGAAGAAACTATAAACAGATATCATGATGTTAGAAAATTAGCAATTGAAATAATTGAGCTAATTGCTCGTTTTGAAAATGAATTAAAAAGCATTTGGGAAAAACCAAAAATGGTGAAAAATTCTAATTATATTATTACTATAGATATGTTATCTGTTGATATTATTGATATACTAATCTCTGAACAACCAAGAAAGCAATATGATGAATGGTTAAATTATGAATTTATTCCAAAAAGTTGGAAATGGATTAACTTAAAAGATGAGCAATATAAATATCTTCCATTAGATACAAAAAATATTAGTGGTTCTTTAAAGTATAAGATTTTAGCATGTTTTGATGATATTGATAAACACATAGATGGTATATTAGTAAAAAGTGATAATTTTCAGGCTTTAAATACTATTAAAAGTAAATATAATGAAAAAATAGATTTAATTTATATTGATCCACCTTTTAATACAGGGAGTGATTTTGGATATATAGATAATTTTCAAGATTCGACTTGGTCTACTATTATTGATAATAGATTAATGATTTGTAAGAATATGTTAAGTAATTATGGCTCATTTTATTTGCACTTGGATTATAGGGCTAATTATTTAGGTAGATTAATACTTAATAATGTTTTTGGTTCTGACTTGCTGATTAATCATATCGTTTGGCAATATTTTATGGGTGGAAAAGGCAAGAAAGAGTATGCAAAAAAACATGATGATATATTGTTATATAGTAAAACAGGTAATTATATATTTAATAGCATTAAGATTAAACGTTATTTAAATTTTATACCTGCACTTGAAGATCAATCTAAAGAAGCTCAAAATGGAAAAGATAATATTGGGTATTATAGTATAGTTGCTTGTCCAGATGTATGGGATATAAGTAGTGTATTTAATATGTCAGCAGAATATATTAAACTTGCATCAGAATATAAATTAACTCAAAAACCAGAAAGATTATTGGAACGAATAATTGGTGTATCATCAAATTCAGATTCAATAGTTTTAGATTGTTTTTTAGGCACAGGAACTACAATAAATGTTGCACATAAAATGGGACGAAAGTGGATAGGTGTAGAGATGGGTGAGCATTTTTATTCTGTAATAATACCACGTATAAAACAAACATTATATGGAAAAATATCTGGTGTAAGTGAATCATTGAAAAAAGAAAATAATCTTAAAATTGGAGGTTTTGTTAAATATTATGAATTAGAAACATATGAGGATGTTTTAGCTAGTGCAAGATATGTAGAACATAATAATTTAAATGACATTTTGATATGGGATGAGAAACTATCATATGTTATTACTTATAAAGATGATAAAATACTAATTGATTTTGCAAAACTTGGTGATAGATATACAAATTTTCAAGATGAACATTATAAATATAGTGATATTGCAGAAACATTATCTAATCTGTTTGGGTATGATATAATAAAAATTAATAAAAATATGTTGCTCCTTGATACAATTGGAGAAATAGATATGGATAATATCATTATAGATGCAACTTATTTAAATACATTTAAAAAATTAATTTGGTGGGATACTTATTAATGTATAACAATTATTTAGAAAAATTTGCAGAAAATAATATTTCGTTATTACCTAATGATTGGGAAAGTTATATAAATAAGCAGTTTGGTTTAACATGGACTTTGCATGATTTCCAACTGTCTGCATTAAAAAATGCTCTTGTGGTATTATATTTTACTTATAAAAGTAATAATACTAATTATATACAACAATATTTTAATAGGTTAAATAAATATAAAATTAATGATATAAATAACATATTTCAAACATATAAAAATAGTGTTGATAAGTGTTATCATAAAGATTTTGATTTATTAAATACAATTTCTGGAATAAATTCACTTTTTTTTAAACAAATGTGTTTTTGGATGGCTACGGGTAGTGGGAAAACATTGGTAATTATAAAATTAATAGAAATGTTGAGTATGTTAATTTTAGATAAAAAAATCCCAAATTATGATATAATGATTTCATCAGCTAATGATACTATTATAGAGCAAATAAAAACACATATAGAAATTTTTAATAAGAATAGTGATATTGAGATAGAGTTTGTACCTTTAAAGGATTTTAAAAAAAATAAATATTATAATGGTCCATCAATAAAAGTATATTATACTACTACTTCATCTGTTGTTAGTGAAAAGTTAGTATCTAAAAAGAATAAAGAAGGAAAAAGAATTAATTATGAAGAAGTATATAATAATGGTGAATGGTATGTTTTTTTAGATGAAGCTCACAAAGGAGATGAGGATAGTTCATCGCAAGCATATTTTCATTTATTGTCATCAAAAGGATTTATGTTTAATTTTTCTGCCACATTTATTGACACAATAAAAAGAATTAATACTGTTTATAATATGAATCTTGATAAATTCATTAGAAGTGGTTATGGAAAACAAATAAGAGTTATGAACTATGGATTTAATAAACTCGATACTAATTTAGAAAAAAAAATATCAATTATACAAAGTTTACTTTTATTAACTGCACAAAAGAAAGCAAAGAAGTTATTATATAGTTATTATCATAATCCGCTATTATTAGTTTTTGCACATAGTATTAATAAGAAATATACTTCCAGTATAAAAAGTGATTTAAAAGAATTTTTTATTGTATTAAATGATATAATAAATAATTCTATTGACGAAAATATTTTTAAAGAATCAATGGCAATACTATTAAGTGATATCCAACCTAACCCAGCTTATACTATTGGAGATGATGGCTATGTTCCTATTGATTTTATAAAATCAATTACAATTCAAGATATAGGAATGTATTCTCTAAATGCTTATAATAATACAAAGAGTATTTTAGAAGTATATAAATTATCGTCCAATAATAAATCTGAAGTTGCATTAAAATTAAAAAATTCAAATACTCCTTTTGCACTATTAAAATTTTCAGATGCTCATAATTGGATTGAAGATGTATTACCTAAGAGTTCGGAAATCTATTCAATTGATGATTCAAATTATTTTTCAGAAATTAACAATGAATCTAGTACATATACTATGCTATTAGGTTCAAGAATGTTTATTGAAGGATGGGATTCAAACAGACCTAACATTATTCATTTTATTGGACTTGGTATGAATAGTGAAAATAGTAAACTTATTTTACAAGCAATAGGACGTGGTGTTAGAATTGAGCCAATGAAGAATTATCGTAAACGTAATGATTATTTACCTGTTTGTGACTCAATTCAAGTAAAAAATGAACCAAATAATAGTGTTTCATTTGATGATGCTATTAAATTAATAGAAAGTTTATTCATATTTGCAACAAACCAAGAAAATATTAATTCTATTTTAAAATCATTATATGATGAAAAGGGTGATTATAATTACATAAATATTAGTGATAAAATTCAACCAATATCACAAAAAGAAGATTTATTATTACCTGAGTATGATCAAATAGCAGATTGTGATAAAATTTATAAAATAACAAAAAAACAACTTGATGAAATAAAATGCTTTATTAAGAATAAAAAGACAATATTTTTATTTGAATATATTCATAATAAAAGTGAATATATTGAATATTTTCCAAAATTATGTAAAAATATTGAAAATAATGAGCAAATAGAAATAGTTAAATCATGTAAAGATGAAGCTTTAATAAATGAGAATTTATTGATAAATATGTTAGAGTTTTATACAAAACAACGGCATTTATTTAGTAAATTTAGAAATATTACAGATCATGATATTATTCATTATAAATATATAGAAGTCAAGATTACCAATGATCATACTTATAATGATTTATCAGATAAAATTGATAAAATAATGCATTCTAATGAAAAAACTATTGCTGATATTCAAGCTGAAATAATAAATTTTATGTCAAGTGGAGACCAGAATAAAGTACTAGAGGCTGTTAGTGCATTAAGTCATGCAAAAATTGTTAGTAAGTCAATCAAAAAAATTACAACACATTATTATAATCCAGTATTCATATCAGATATAGCAGAGTTTGAATTTAAAAATTCAATTGATGTTGAAAGTGAGAAAATATTTATTGATGATCTATTGAAGTATATTGGTAATATTAGTGATAGTGTAGAATGGTGGTATTTTTCAAAAATTAATCAATATTATGATAAAGGAATATATATACCTTATATAAATACATATAATAGTGAATATAAGTTTTATCCAGATTTTATTTTTTGGATTAAATTAAAAAATAAATATAAAGTAGTATTTGTTGATCCAAAAGGACTTATACACGAACAAAATCCAATAGAGAAAATTCAAGGTTTTAGAAATATATTTAATAGTAATCCATATAAGTTTGATAAAATGGAACAAAATATTGAAATACAATTATATTATTATAATAAAGATAAACAATCAAATAATTTGTTAGAAGAACATAGAATAGATAGTTGCTCTATTAATAAAATATTTACTTGATTATATATCAAAAAGTTTAATATCTTACGATTTACCAATTCCCACTATATAAATATATCAAGGGATGACAAAAGCCATCCCTTGATATATTTATGGAGGTGAGGGGAATCGAACCCCTGTCCAAAAAGCTTACTTCCACAAATACTACATGTTTAGTCTGTGCTTAAATCTTCCCCGCCCATCTCCACAGACAAAGTAAGTTTGGGGAAAGCTCTTAAAGTCTTATACCTGCTCCAGAGCAAAGCAGATACCAGCCCATATTAGTTGACACTCTTACAGTCCGTCATGGGCGGACAGTCTATAAGAGCGTCGCTGACACTATGCAGCGAGAGCTAATTCGTCGTTAGCGTTTACTTTTTTGCCTGAGTTTTGGCAAGGGCTCAGACAGCCTTGACATGCATTTGAGGATATTGGCTCCCTGTCGAAACCAAGCACCCCCTTAATATGTTACAATTTTCCGTAATACTGCGTTATATTTTTGCTCACAATGCTCATTTACTTGTATAAGTAAACTCCGCCTGCTAACTCAATACAAACTACTTAAATTTTAATTTAAAATCTCTTTCAAGTTCTCTGTTAATATCTTTATCTTTTATAGTCTGTCTTTTGTCGTAGAGTTTTTTACCTTTTGCAAGAGCTACCTGCATTTTTATTTTTCTTCCTTTTAAGTATGCCTTTGTTGCAACTAGCGTAAGCCCTTTTTCCTGCACTTTACCTATCAGCTGGTTAATTTCTTTCCTGTGCATGAGTAGTTTTCTAGTGCGGAGTGGGTCTTTATTAAAAATATTGCCCTGCTCATAAGGGGAAACATGGCAGTTAATAAGATAAACTTCATTTTTCATTATTTTTACAATAGATTCTTTTAAGTTCATCTTACCTGCACGGATAGATTTTACTTCTGTGCCATGCAGCTCAATACCTGCTTCATACTCAGTTAAAATTTCATATTCATGATAAGCCTTTTTATTTGTAGCAAGGTTTGAATTATTTGCATTTTTACTCATAGGGATATAATATATATTAAAAAGAAAAAATGTCAATAGGTTATACATTTGCATAAACCAGCAGTTTAATCAAAACTAAAAATATTATAGATGTATTTATATGAATATAAAATTAATTGAAATATTATGATAAATATGTTATTCATTGTTACACGATTAAAATAATGGGGCAAATATGAATATTACATTTTCTAAAATGAGCGGCAATGGTAATGATTTTATTGTAATAGATAATAGAGATGGTAAATACATATCATTATATAATAAAAATTTTATAGAAAAAGTTTGTGCAAGAGGTTTATCTGTTGGGGCAGATGGTGTAATTTTTATTGAAAAATCAGACACGGTTGATTTTAAATGGCAGTTTTTTAATTCTGACGGCTCAGTTGCAGAAATGTGCGGCAATGGAGCAAGGTGTGCTGCACGATATGCTTTTATTGAAAATATAGCAGGTAAAAGTATGGCATTTGAAACTCTTGCAGGCATTATTAAAGCTGAAATTATGGAAAATAATGAAGTAAAAACAATGCTTACTTCTCCACATAGTTTAGAGCTTGATAAAAAAATTACTGCATGTGGAAAAAAATATAATATTCATTCAGTTAATACTGGCGTTCCACATGCTGTTTTGGTTTGTGATAATATTGCAGAAACAGATGTATTTTCACTAGGCAGAGATATAAGATATAATAAAGATTTTGCAGTAAATGGCACCAATGTTAATTTTATAGAAGTAACTGGAGAAAATTCTTTAAAAATAAGGACTTATGAAAGAGGGGTGGAAGGTGAGACTTTGGCATGCGGAACAGGATGTGCTGCTTCTGCCATTGTTGCCATTAAAAAGGGGCTTGTAAAAGGACCTGTCCACCTATTGACTTATGGAGGAAAAACCCTTACGGTATATTATGATGATAACACTGTGTATCTTCAAGGAGAAGGACGCAGGATATATACAGCAGAGTTAAAGGAAGAAGCATATAATTATTAAGCGGAGGATATTATGTTTCAAGGCAGTATAGTTGCACTTATTACACCATTTAAAAATAATGAAGTTGATGAAAAAGCATTAAGAGAACTTGTAGAGTTTCATATTGCAGAAGGCACTGATGCTATTGTTCCATGCGGCACAACAGGAGAGTCTGCAACACTTTCCCATGAAGAGCACTGCCATGTTATAGAAATAGTTATTGAGCAGGCTAAAAAAAGAATACCTGTAATTGCAGGGGCAGGTTCAAACAGCACAAAGGAATCTGTATTTCTCACAGAGCATGCTAAAAAATCAGGTGCAGATGCTGTGCTTTCCATTACTCCATACTATAATAAACCTACACAGGCGGGTTTATATCAGCATTTTAAAACTATTGCTGAACATGTAGATATACCTATAATTTTATATAATGTGCCAAGTAGAACAGGTGTTAATATGCTGCCAGATACAGTTATCAGCCTTTCTAAAATTAAAAATATAGTAGGTATTAAAGAAGCAAGCGGCTCTCTTGACCAGGCAGGGGCTGTATTGCAGCATACTGATGATAGTTTTGATGTAATTTCTGGAGAAGATTCTCTTACTTTTCCTATGATGGCAATGGGAGCAAAGGGTGTTATTTCTGTTGTTGCAAATGCTGCACCTAAAAAAATGGCTCAAATGTGTAAAGCCATGTTAAATAATGATATGCTGCTTGGAAGAAAACTCCATTATGAGCTTTTAGACCTATGTAAAGGAATGTTTTTTGAAACAAATCCTATACCTGCTAAAAAAGCAGCTTATATGATGGGGCTTGCAGAAAATGAAATACGCCTGCCGCTTGTGGAAATGACAAAAGAAAATACTCAAAAATTAAAATCCATTATGGAAAAACTTAATATTAAAATAGTCAGAGATTAGTAAGGAGAATATAAATGGCTGTAAAAATATGTATTATAGGTGCAGCAGGCAGAATGGGCAAAAATATTGCAGAGGCAGTGTATAATAATGAAAATGCTGATGCAGCAGGTGCAGTTGATAGAAAAGGAAGTGATGTTTTAGGTCAGAATTTATATGAAACTGCTGGATGCGGCAAAGGTGGTCCAGTTATTACTGATGACATACTTGAAAGTGCAAAAAATGCAGATGTGATAATAGATTTTACAGGTGCAGAACCTACATATAATAACCTTTCTATTTATGAAAAAGCAGGCAAACCAATAGTTATTGGCAGCACAGGTTTTTCTGATGAGCAGAAAAAAGCAGTAGAAAAATTATCAGAAAAAGTGCCTGTTGTGCTTGCACCAAATATGAGCCTTGGTGTTAATGTCGCATTAGAATTAATAAAAGAAGCAGCAAGACTTTTAAAAGGTTATGATATAGAGCTTGTGGAAACTCACCATAATATGAAAAAAGATGCTCCAAGCGGCACAGCTATGGCTATGGCAGAAGCTGCTGCAAAAGGTGCAGGTTTAAATTTAGCAGAAAATGCAGTATATGCAAGACATGGCATTATTGGTGAGCGTAAACCAAATGAAATAGGGATACAGACTTTAAGGGGCGGTGATGTAGCTGGTGACCACACTGTATTTTTCTTTGGAAATGGAGAAAGGATAGAGATAACTCACAGAGCACATTCAAGAAAGACATTTGCAGGCGGTGCAGTTACTGCAGCTTTATGGCTTGCTGATAAGCCAAAGGGAATGTATAATATGCAAAATGTATTAGGACTTGTTTAATTATTTATATTTAATATATTTTTGGGGAGCAAACTTCCCCATTTTTTTATATATTTTTAAAATATTATAGTAAATACTGCTAATGTTTAATAATGCAGGTTATTATATTTTTTATCTTAAATATAGTATTAAGAATTTTTATTTTATCAATAGCTCTATATGGACTTACCCAAAAATTTTTATTATAGTCATTTAAAGCCTGATTTTACATGCGAAAATCTAAATTATACATATTACAGTATTGTATAATATATTCAATGCTTAAAAATCACTCTCAGTATGCCCTTTATATGATTGCTTTATATATTTTGCAGCACTATTTATATCTTTGATTAAAAAATTAGTTTTATACTTTATTTTTTTTAAAAAAAGATAGCAAGTGTTAAGGATAATATTGTTTTTTTACATTAGTCAAAAAAAATTATTTACAAAAGTCATTATATTATGTATATACTAAATAATGTGTAGCATAGGAGTCTTTTATGAAAGTTAAATATTTATATCTAGTTGTAACAATTCTTTCTTTAATTTTATTTCCATTGATAATCTTTTTAAATCTGCCTGTTATAGTTGATGCATTAATGAGTGCAGTCATCATATTAGGATATTTTTTAGTTTATCATTTTCAGACAAAAGGATTTATTTCAGCTGATAGACTAATGAATAACATTGCAAATCAAACTAATGATATTTCAGTCCGTATTTCTTCAAAAGATATAAAACAGAATCCTGATATGGAAAAGTTTTACAATAGTATTAATAAGTATATGTGTAATACAGAAAATGATTATTTAAGCACATTGGATACTGTTGCCACTACTGGAAAGCAGGGGCTGTTTGTTACCCAAAACCTTATGATAACAAATGATTTAGTTCAAAAAAATAATGAAATTTCTCAGTCTATTAACACTGTTTCAAAAGAAATGCTTATTGCAACAGAAAATATTACAGTAAATACCAACACTATCAATGAAAAATCAAATATAACAGTTGAACTCACTAACGAAGGACGGGCAATGATAGAAAAGGCAAGAGATGTTAGTGACAATATTGACAGCACTATAAAAGAGTTAAATAGTGAAGTAAGTGTATTAAATGATAATGCAGACCAAATTGCGATAGTTATTGCTGTTATTAATGAAATTTCTGACCAGACTAACCTTTTAGCATTAAATGCTGCAATTGAGGCTGCTCGTGCAGGTGAAGCAGGACGCGGGTTTGCAGTTGTTGCAGATGAAGTTAGAAATTTAGCAGAAAAAACATCTCACTCTACTAAACAGATTGGTGAAACAGTAAGTGATATGCAGAAAAGTATTTCAACAGTTACACAAAGAATGGATGTTATTACAAAAATGCTTATGGAACAAAGAGCAGGTATTGATTCTTCATTTAACAACTTTCAAGATATATATAATTCCAGCCTTGATTTAAACCAGTCTATTAGTGAAATTATGGCAGCATCTGAAGAACAAAATGCAGTTATTTATGAAATAAGCTCAAACTTAAAAGAAATGAGTGATGCATCAGAGCTGTCTATAAATAATCTTGCTGAGCTTTTTAAGGCATTTAATGATATGGCATTATCATTAAATACTCTTGAAACTAAATTTACTAATATTAAATATGCATCCAAAGCAGGTTCATTTATCGCTGCAAAAACAGCCCATGTTGCATTTATGAGAAGACTGCTTGTTAATAATTATATGAAAAATGTTATACAGCTTCCTAACCATCAGACTTGTTCTTTTGGTAAATTTTATTACAGCGATGGTATGGAAAAATATAGCGATGATAAAGATTTCAGAGCAATTGAGCCAATACATAAAAAAGTTCATGATTTAGGTATTCAAGTTATGAGTAATATAGAAAACAATAAATTTAATGAAAACAAAAAACTTGTTGAAGAACTTGAAAAAGATGTTGAAGATTTAGTATCTATATTAGACAAACTCATTCTTAGATACAGTTAAACTTAAAATTAATATAAAACAAATAATCACTATTTGAAACTGGCAGCTAAACTGCGGAAAAATGTATTTTTTTAGCAGTTTAGATGTCAGCCCTGATAATACTTCCTTTGCATAACTTTAATGAAAAGCTATGGATATACCCAAAAATTTTTATTATAGTCATTTAAAGCCTGAATTTTACAGTCAGAAAATCTAAATTATTTATACTGCATAAGTGCATAATATATTTAAAGTATCTGATTTTTAGCTACTTCACCTTATTTGACATATTTTATAAAATGTATAAAGCAGGTATTTTGTGGAACTTTGTTTTTCCTAATTCTGAGCCTGATATTATTAATTATTATAATACGATTTATTTAAAATTACATTTATTGAATATTATAAAGCACTTCTAGATTTGATAGATACTCATATATAATATACATATACAGTATAAAAGGAAAATTTTAAAATTTTTATTACTATGTATTAATAAATATGGGAAGTTGTATTATAGCAAATCAGTTCCCTTACAGGAAAAAACTGCCATATACTAACACAGCTTCCCAGTAAACTAAAATCAGCCTGCCATTTCTTTTAAGGAAAATTCTTTATTTGCAATAGCTTTTTCATATTCAGGGTCTATTTCAATAGCCTGTTCAAAGCATTTTATGGCTTCTGCAAGTTTGCCACATTTATGCATTGCAACACCTTTATTATTATAAGTAACTGCAATATATGGATTTAATTCTATTGCTTTGTCATAATTAACAACTGCATCTTCATATCTATGTATTTTGTTTAACAGAGCTGCTTTTTTCGTATAAATCTCTCTTAAATCTGGTTTTAAAATTGCTGCAGATTCATATACTTTTAATGCTGCGTCAATTTTATTCATAGCAGCAAGGCAGTCTGCTTTGTTTATGTAGCATATAGCTGATGATGGGTTTATTTTTAATGCTTTATCGTAAGAGCTTAATGCTTCTAAGTTTTTATCAATTTTTGTAAGAGCATCACCTTTATATAAAAAGGCTTCTGAATCATAAGGGTTCATGTAAGCTGCTCTTGCACAGTATGCAATAGCTTCATAATATTTACCAGTCATTAATAGTGATAATCCTTTACCGGTGTATGCTCTTGCAAATTTTTTATCCATTTCTATTGCTTTGTCAAAATAAATAATAGATTCATTATAAAGGTTATGCATTTGCAGTTCTTGACCAAATTCAAAGTTTTCCTGAGCTGATTTTAAAACTTTTGCTGTATATTTATAGTTAGTAGTATCTGTTGATGTATCAACAGCACCATTTTCTATTAAGAACTCTTTAATTTCTTTAGATTTTGCCTGATTTAAAGGTGTTTTTTTATCTTCTGTTACAGCATTAACATCTGCACCTTTTTGTACAAGCAGTTTTACTATTTCAAAGTTATTACAAAAAGCAGCAAGAGTTAATGGAGTTATACCTTCAGGGCTTTTTTCATTGATATTTGCACCTTTATCAATTAAAAGTTTGCATGTATCATAATTGCCTGTTCTAATAGCAAGCATTAATACATTCCAGCCATTTGGTATTTTAGAGTTTGCATCAGCTCCGTTTAAAAGTAATAGTTTAACAAGCTGATATTTATCTTCCTGAGCAGCAATAATTATTGCATTTGTTCCATCTTTTAATGGACGGTTTACATCAAGTCTGAATTTTCTGTCAAAAATTAAATCTTCTACTAATTCTAAATCATTTGCCTGACATGCTTTTAAAAATTCATCATATCTTTCTTCAATACCTAAACCCATACTTCACTTCCTTATAATCAATAAATTCACTTTTTTCATTCACTTACTGAACTATATAGCAAGCTGTATGCCAAAACAGATATTAAGATTTAGAATTTTTTACTACATCTGATATAAAAATGAAAAAATCTTTCATCTTGCTAAATATATTAAAGGTATAGGCAAAAAAATCTTCACTAAAAAAGTCTTTATTTAAAGGCATTTCATCATTAATATATATGTGCTTGTATTTTAAAAAGTCGGCTGCATTTTCATTTAAAGGCTCAATACCTTTTGGCACATTTTTAAGTTTTTCTCCAAGTATTTTAAAATAATTTTCCTGTGCTGTATTTTTAATATTTATAAGAATATCCTGATATTTTTTACTGTTTACCATAATCCTGTATGCAGCAAGCATTTCTGGAGAGAACTTTGCAATGCCTGCTCCTGTATAGTAAAAAGGCGGCTCAATATGCAGATAAAAGCACGGGCTTTCAAGCCTTGATGCACCAGACCAGAATATTATGCCAAGGTGAGTTTTAAAAGGCGGTTTGCCTTTATTTATTCTCACATCTTTATGTATGCGGAAAATAGAGCCGTCTATTTTTGGAGCATAGGAAATATCTGGCACAATAGTTTTTAATTTTTCACCCATGTCTATAACATATTCTTTTGCAGCAGGAATTATTTTATTATCATATATATGTCTGTTTTCTGCAAACCATTCTTTATTATTGTTTCTTGCAAGTGTTTCATAAAAATCAATCATTTCTTTTGTAAAATATATTTTATTCATAATAAATACCTTTAAAAATATTATTTATTTTATATGTTATATAAATCACAACCTTAATGCAAGAAAAAATAACTATTTATATTCATAAATACATATTGAAAAAAAATGATAAATTTTAAGATATTTTTAGTTTTTTTATTTGACAATATTGATTTAAAATTATACCATATAGCATACTACAATTAGAAGCCCACAGTGGCAATTTATCGGAGGCAAAAATGGCTGTAAAAGTTGGTATTAATGGTTTCGGACGCATAGGTAGATGCGTACTTCGTTCTGCTTTAGAACACAAATTAGATATTGATTTCGTATCTATTAACGATTTAACAGACCCTAAAACACTTGCTCATTTATTAAAATATGACTCTGTTCATGGTAACTTAAAAAATGAAATCACTTATGGTGAAGATTATATCGCTATAGATGGCAAAAAAATCCAAATCACAAAAGAAAAAGACCCTGCTAATCTTCCTTGGGCTAAATTAGGTGTTGAAGTTGTTTTAGAATCAACTGGTCTTTTCACTAAACGCCCAGATGCTGAAAAACATTTGCAGGCAGGTGCTAAAAAAGTTATTATTTCTGCACCAGCAACAGACCCAGACATTACAGTTGTTTTAGGCGTTAACTTTGATAAATATGATAAGTCTCAACATAACATCATTTCCAATGCTTCTTGCACAACTAACTGTCTTGCACCAGTTGCAAAAGTTATTAATGACAAATTTGGCATTGAACATGGTCTTATGACTACAGTTCACTCTTACACTAACGACCAAAGAATTTTAGACCTTCCTCATAAAGATTTAAGAAGAGCAAGAGCTGCAGCTGTATCTATGATACCTACATCTACTGGTGCTGCTAAAGCTGTTGGTTTAGTTTTACCAGAGTTAAAAGGTAAATTAGATGGTTTTGCTATCCGTGTCCCAACACCAAATGTTTCTGTTGTGGATTTAGTATGCAAAGTTAAGAAAAATGTTACAGCAGAAGAAATCAATGCTGCTGTTAAAGAAGCTGCAGAAGGTCCATTAAAAGGTATTCTTGGATACTATGATGAAGAACTTGTTTCTATTGACTTTAATGGCAATGACAATTCTTCTTCTTTTGATTCAAAACTTACAAAAGTTATGGAAGGCAACATGGTTAAAGTTATCTCTTGGTATGATAACGAATGGGGCTATTCTACAAGAGCAGCACAACTGCTTACTAAAGTATTATAATCTGATTATAATATATATTCTGCGGGGAGTTTTATGCTCCCCCATTTTTTTATCATTTCATATTTTTAAATTTGGAGAACAATATGGTTAAAAGCATCAAAGATTTAAACTTAAAAGGTAAAAAAACATTTATCAGGGTTGATTTTAATGTGCCTATAAAAGATGGTGTTGTTGGTGATGATACTCGTATTCAGGAAGCAGCAAAAACTATTAGATATGCAATGGAGCAGGGTGCTCGTGTTGCTTTATGCAGCCACTTAGGAAGACCAAAAGGCGAAAAGAAAATGGAGTTTTCTTTAAAACCTGTTGCAGACTATATTAATGCAAAAAATATTTTCCCTGTTAAATTTGTAGAAGACTGTGTTGGCAAAGTTGTAGAAGATGCAGTTAATAATATGAAAGACGGTGAAGTTATTTTACTTGAAAATGTCCGTTTTTATAAAGGGGAAGAAAAAAATGACCCAGAATTTACAAAAGAACTTGCAAAACCATTTGAAGTATATGTAAACGATGCATTTGGCACATGCCACAGAAAACATGCTTCAGTTTATGGTGCAGCAGAGTTAATCAATGATAAAGCAGCTGGATTTTTAGTTGAAAAAGAAGCAAAATATTTTGATAAACTCATTAAAAACCCTGAAAAACCATTAGCTGCAATAATTGGTGGTGCAAAAGTAAGCGATAAGATAGGGGTTATTAAAAGTCTTTTAAAAATTGCTGATGTAATTTTAATTGGTGGTGCTATGGCTTACACTTTCTTAAAATATAAAGGTATTTCAACAGGCACATCATTAGTAGAAGATGAGCAGATGGATACAGTTAGAGATGTTCTTTCTCAGGCAGATAAATCAGGTATTAAAATACTGCTTCCATGCGACCACATTATTTCTGATAAATTTGGCGGTGAGCCTAGTGTCTGCAATGAGCAGGCAATCCCTGATGGTTACATGGGGCTTGATATTGGTCCAAAATCAAGAGAAGAATATACAAAGGCATTAGAGCCTTGCAAAACTGTTCTTTGGAATGGTCCTATGGGTGTATTTGAACAGCCTGCTTATGCAGAAGGCACTTTTGCTATTGCAAATAAACTTGCTTCTCTTGGTGTTACAGTTATTGTTGGCGGTGGTGATTCTGTTTCTGCTGTTAAAAAAGCAGGTGTTGCTGCTAATATATCTCACATTTCAACAGGCGGTGGTGCATCTTTAGAATATGTTGAATTTGGCACACTTCCGGGTATTGATATTTTAAGATAGTAAAATAGTATTGCTGTATTATATGAGCGGAGCTGATTAATGGATAATTTTTCAGCTCCGTTGTTTTATAAAGAAAACATATATATTTTTTATTTATAGATACTTAGTATAATGCCTGTGGAAAAGAAAGTGCGGATGTTTTTATTAATATAGATATAAAGTAGAAAGTAGAAAGGAGCAATATATAGCAAGAATATTGAAAGTAAAAGCAGAAATAATGAGACTGAAAAACGAAGTAGTTTATTTATTATTCTTTCATACGGGATTTCCTGTCCCTGCATTGTCTTACAGAACTTGCTTACATGTCTTACTGCAATGCAAAAGCTTCAGGTCATACTGAGCCTGAAAGGCGAAGTATCTAAAAATACAAATAATTTAAATATTTATGCACTGCTGTAATATATATAATGCAGATTTTTCGCCTTTAAAAAATCAGGCTCAAAATGACTTATATTGTGAAATCGTATGTTAATACTTAGCTTAATGTATAAGTGAAGTATCTAAAAAAACAGTTTGTTTATTTTAATAATAAATTGAAGTTAAAAGACATTGTATGTGATGTTTATAAATATTGCTCTGATAAGCAGAATGTAAATATTTTTAAAAATAAAAGTAATAATAAGACAGTATTTAGTATGATATATGATGAATTCAAAATAATAGTAAAAACAATAAGGAAGCTGGAAAAAACAAAAGACAGGATTTATAGTATTAGATACTAAAAAATAATTATAATAAAAAAGCAAATATATATAGATTATACTGAACTGTGATGTTTTGCTATGTTTGTAGACTAGAACATTTTTTTATAAAAATTTTTACTTTGTAAGAATAAATAATGATGCTCGCATTTTTGATAAACAACTGTTACTGTATTAACAAAAAATAAGAATACAAAGCTGTTTTAATCTTGACACATTAAAAGATTACTGATAGAGTATATTGTTAGTAAAATTATGCTTAGGTATCAGCATATTTTATCTCAGATATATTTTGTGTTATTCTAGCAAAATATACTACCAAATCTAATAAGGAGCGTGGCTGATGATTTCTATCGGTTTAGATGAAACTCTTTTTATCCAACTTTTCCTTCTTATTGTAGTCATTATTATGGCTAAGTTTTTATACCTTAACCCAGTAAAAGCTACTATTGAATCTAGAGATGAAAAGATTAAACAGCTTAAATTAACAGCAGATTCAGGGCTTGCATCTGTTGAAGATTCTAAAAAAGCTTACGAAGAAAAACTTGTTGCTGTCAGGGCAGAAATGTCTGCTTATCAAATTAAAATGAAAGATGAAGCAGCAAAGGAAGTTGAAGCTATTATTGCAGAAGCAAAAGCAGAAATTGCAAAATCTACAGATGTTTCCCGTAATGAGTTAAAACAGTCTTATGAAGCTGCTAAACAGACATTACAAAAAGAAGTAAAAGATATTAGTGAAATAATATACAAAACCATTTCTGGTAATGTGGCATAAAAGGGGGAGCAGGTGAAAAAAGCATTTTTATTAACAGCTTTGCTTTCTTTTCCATTAACTGCATTTGCTGCTGGTGGTGAGCTTGACTGGAAAACATTTGGCTGGCGTGTTGCAATGTTTGTTATTTTCGCAGCACTTTTATATTTTCTTACAGCTAAAAGAATCAAAGCTATGCTTATCCAAAGAACTGAAGATATTAAAGCAGCACTTGCTGAGGCTGAAACTGCAAAAGATGAGGCTATGGCTAAAGTAAAGCAGTATGAAGCTAAAATGGCAGAGCTTGAAAAAGAGCTTGAAGAAATGAAAGCAAATGCTAAAAAAGCAGCAGAATCAGAAAGAGAATATATGATTGCTGATGCTAAAAAGCATGTTGAACAAATGAAACAGTTTGCTATTAATATGATAGAGTCAGAAAAAGAGCGTGCTATACAAGAGCTGCACCATGAAGCTGTAGAGTTGGCAGCAAATCAGGCAGAGCAAAAACTTATTAAAGAAATAAGCGGCGGTAAAGCTGCTAAAATATTAGATGAATACGTTAAGCGTATAGGGGAGTAGCAGGTGAGTAACAATACTATTGCGCGTCGTTATGCAGGTGCTTTTTTCTCATACATTAACCAAAACCATGCATCAAGTGCAGCAAAAATATGGGAAGAGTTTTCTGCTCTTGCGTCTCTTTGCAGCACAAGCAGTGATTTTGCTAATGTGATAAAAAACCCAACTATCTCTAATGATGAAAAACTTGCTATATTTTCAGCATTAAAAAAGTCAGGCAGAATATCTGATGAGCTGTATAAATTTATAGCTGTTTTAATTGAGAAAAAGCGTCTTACATTATTTGCTGATATTGAGAAATCTGTTCAACAGTTTATCATGGAAGCAGAAAACAAAGTTGAAGCAGAGGCAGTATTTGCTGAGGCTGCAAATGATGCAGTTAAAAAAGAACTTGTTAAAAGATTAGAGCATTTAACAGGCAAAACTATTGTATTAAAAGACAAGATTGACCCATCAGTTATTGGTGGTGTGAAAGTGAAGCTTGGAAGCAGACTTTATGATGCTACAATCAAAGGTCAGCTTGACAAATTAAAAGCATCATTAATATAAGATTTGTTAAACTTATGGTTTCATAAGTAAAAGAATATATTCAAGGAGCATGGCTTTATGCACATAAAAGCGGAAGAAATAAGCCAGATCATACGCGACCAAATCAAAGATTTTGATAAAAAGGTTGCTATGGAGGAAGTTGGCACCGTAATCAGCGCAGGCGATGGTATTGCAAAAATTTACGGGCTTGACAATGTTATGGCTGGGGAATTAGTTGAGTTTCCTGGCGGTATTTATGGTATGACATTGAACTTAGAGGAAGACAATGTCGGTGTTGTTGTTATGGGTGATTATCTTGGTATTAAAGAAGGTGATACTGTAAAACGCACAGGTAAAATTGCATCTGTTCCTGTTGGTGAGGAACTTGTAGGCAGGGTTGTAAATGCCCTTGGTCAGCCAATTGACGGCAAAGGTCCTATCAATGCTAAAAAAACAGATGTTATTGAGAAAGTTGCTCCTGGTATCGTATTAAGAAAACCAGTTCATGAACCAGTTCAAACAGGTGTTAAAGCGATTGACTCAATGATACCTATAGGCAGAGGTCAAAGGGAGCTTATCATTGGTGACCGCCAGACTGGTAAAACTGCAATTGCTCTTGATACTATTATCAACCAAAAAGGGCAGAATATGATTTGTGTTTATGTTGCAATAGGTCAAAAACGCTCAACAGTTGCACAAGTTGTTCAAACATTAGAAGAGCATGGTGCTATGGATTATACAATTGTTGTGGCAGCAACAGCTTCTGACCCTGCTCCACTTCAATTTATTGCTCCTCTTGCAGGATGCACAATGGGTGAATATTTCAGAGATAATGGCAAACATGCTCTTTTAATCTATGATGATTTATCTAAGCATGCTACAGCTTACAGACAGATGTCATTATTACTTCGCCGCCCACCGGGTCGTGAAGCATATCCTGGTGATGTATTCTACTTACATTCTAGATTATTAGAAAGAGCTGCTAAATTAAATGATGATTTAGGTGCTGGCTCATTAACAGCACTGCCAATTATTGAAACACAAGCAGGGGATGTTTCTGCATATATCCCAACAAATGTTATTTCTATCACAGATGGGCAGATATTCTTAGAGACAGACCTTTTTAACTCTGGTTTCCGTCCAGCTGTTAATGCAGGTATTTCAGTTTCTCGTGTTGGTGGTTCTGCTCAAATTAAAGCAATGAAACAAGTTGCTGGTAAACTTCGTCTTGAGCTTGCTCAATACAGAGAAATGGCAGCATTTGCTCAGTTTGGCAGTGACTTAGACCCAGCTACTCAGAAACAGCTTACTCGCGGAAGTCGTTTAATGGAGCTTTTGAAACAAAATAAAAACAAACCATTCCCAGTTGAAGAACAAGTTGCTGTTATATTTGCAGCAATTAATGGCTACTTAGATGATATAGAAGTTAAAGATGTTAGAAAGTTTGAACAGGACTATCTATCATATCTTAAATCTAGTGGTTTAGGCATACTGGAAGAAATTGCAGAGAAAAAAGCTATTTCTGATGATTTAACTAATAAAATGAAATCTGCTTTAGAAACATTTAAAAAACAATTTACTGCATAAAATGACCACAGAGCAATCTGTAAGTATGCTCACTGATAATTTTAGGAGATTAGGAGCTTTTAATGGCTAGTGCACGCGATATTAAACGAAAAATAAATTCTGTCAGCAATACGCAAAAGATAACAAAAACTATGAAAATGGTTTCTGCTGCTAAAATGCGTAAAGCTATTGAGGCTATGCAGTCAGCACGCCCTTATACAGATAAACTGGCAGAACTGATACAAGAAATTTCTAACCGTGCAGGCGGCAATACAGAACATGCTTTTTTTGAAGCAAAAGAAGTGCATACAATATATCTTGTTGTTGTAACAAGTGATAAAGGCTTATGTGGTGCTTTTAACTCAAATGTATTAAAAGCGGCATATAACTTTGCAAAAGAAAATAAAGACAAAACTATAAAAATAGTTCCTGTTGGCAAGCGTGCATTTGATTTTTTTGCTAAGCGTGGTTTTGAAATTGTTGAGAAGTGGATTGGTTTTGGCGGTAAATATAGTTTTAATGATGCTGTTGATGCAGGCAGGCTTATTTCTAAGTCCTTCATTAATGGTAACGCTGATGAAGTTCATCTTATATATAATGAATTTAAATCTACTTCTTCCCAGTTAGTTAGAATTAAAAAATTATTACCTCTTGCAGTTGAGAGTGGTTCAGAGCCAAAATATCCAGATTTTGAATATGAACCTGATGTAAATGTTCTGTTAGACAGTTTACTGCCTCAATTTATAAATACAAGTATATTCCAAAGTATGCTTGAATCAGTTGCCGGAGAACATGGTGCAAGAATGGTTGCTATGGATAATGCAACTAGAAGTGCCGGTGAAATGATTAAAAAGCTTGTTCTTAACTATAATAAAACAAGACAAGCTGCTATTACTACAGAGCTGTTAGACATTGTCAACGGTGCTGAAGCATTAAAATAATTAGGAGAACATTCATGGCTGAAAATACAGGCAAAATCCTTCAAATTATCGGACCTGTTGTAGATGTTCAATTTTCTACTGGCAAACTGCCGGAAATCTACAACGCTCTTGTAATTGAAGATAAAGCTCAAAAAAGAAGTGTTATATGTGAAGTAGCACAGCACCTTGGTGAAGATATGGTTCGTGCTGTTGCGATGGCTTCTACTGATGGTTTAGTTAGAGGTATGGAAGTTTCTAATACTGGCAAACCTATATCTGTTCCAGTTGGTAAAGAAGTTCTTGGTCGTATATTAAATGTTGTTGGAGAACCTGTTGATAACAGAGGTCCAATCAATGCTGGTGCTACAAGAGCTATTCACCAGCCTACTCCAGCACTTGAAGATCAGGAAACAAGTGTTGCTATCCTTGAAACTGGTATTAAAGTAATTGACTTACTTGAGCCATATACTAAAGGTGGTAAAACTGGTCTTTTTGGTGGTGCAGGTGTTGGTAAAACAGTTATTATTATGGAGCTTATCCATAATATTGCTCATGGTCATGGTGGTTACTCAGTATTTGCGGGTGTTGGTGAAAGAACTCGTGAAGGTAATGACCTTTTTTTAGAAATGACAGAATCAAATGTTATAGATAAAGTTTCTCTTGTATATGGTCAGATGAATGAATCACCTGGTGCTCGTATGAGGGTTGCACTTTCTGCACTTTCTATTGCAGAGCATTTTAGAGATGAAGGTCAGGATGTATTATTATTTGTAGATAACATTTTCCGTTTCTCTCAAGCAGGTAGTGAAGTTTCTGCTCTTTTAGGTCGTATGCCGTCTGCTGTTGGTTATCAGCCAACATTAGGAACAGAAATGGGTGAATTACAAGAGCGTATTACATCAACTAAAAAAGGCTCCATTACATCAGTTCAAGCTGTATATGTGCCTGCTGATGACTTGACTGACCCAGCACCAGCAACAACATTTGCTCACCTTGATGCAAAAACAGTTCTTTCCCGTGCTATTGCAGAAATCGGTATTTATCCAGCAGTTGACCCACTTGATTCTACATCAAGAATATTGGACCCTGCCTATGTTGGTGAAGAACATTATCATGTTGCTCGTGGTGTTCAGGCAGTATTGCAGCGTTATAAAGAGTTGCAGGATATTATTGCAATATTAGGTATGGAAGAATTATCTGATGATGATAAATTAACTGTTGCAAGAGCAAGAAAAATCCAAAGATTTTTATCTCAGCCTTTCCATGTTGCAGAACAGTTTACTGGTGCACCTGGTAAATATGTATCATTAAAAGACACTATTAATGGCTTTAAAATGATATTAGAAGGAAAATGCGATGAAATACCTGAGCAGTTATTCCTTATGAAAGGCGGAATTGATGAAGTTTTAACTGCTTTTGAGCAGTCTAAACAAGGAAAATAATTATGGCTGATAAATTGTTTCTTGAACTTGTTTCACCTGAAAAGTTACTTGTATCATCAGAGGTAGATAATGTTTTTGCTGTTGGGTTATGCGGTGCATTTGGTTTATATCCAGATCACTCCCCATTTTGCACAGAGTTAGTGCCTTGTGTGCTTACCTATGCAATAGGTCAAGAAACATTTAAGGTTATAGTATCTAAAGGGTTTCTTGCAGTAGCAGATAATAAAGTTAATGTATTAGTTGAAAAAGCAGTATATGTGAAAGACATTGATGCTGCAAAAATTAAAGCTGAGTATGATGTATTAAGTGCAGAGTTAGCTGGTGAAATAGCTGACAATGATATCCGCAGGGAAAAAGAAACTGCATTAAAATTCTGCGAAACAGCTTTAAATAATTAATATTCATTATATTTGATATATAAAAGGGTGCTTTTTAAGCACCCTTTTTTTAGTAAAATGTTTAAGTTTATGAAAATATACATTATCAATACTATATTATTTTTTATTAATTATATTGCTTTTAAGGTTTTAAAAAATATTTTAGAAATTAATAATACTAATAGCAAATATACAATAAAAATAAAAACGAAGTATAACCTTTCATGCAAAGAAGTATTAAGAGCATTAGTTTATGATTAAAGTATTAATTTATGTAATATTGATGTAATTAAAAAATAATAGAAATGGCAGATTTATTTAAAGCAAGTATTCGTGATAATTTTATAAGTATAGAAAAAATAATCAATAAATATTTTTTATGATTATTGTATATATATTTCATCTATTAAATAAGATTATATTATTTCTAACAATATAATTCATTTTGAGCCTGAATTTAAAGGCAAAAAATCTAAATTGCATATATTGCAATAGTGTATAATATATTTAAATTATTACATTTTTAGATATGAACTTACCCAAAAATTTTGAACTAAGCCACCTTAATAAATTTATTATCCTGTAAAGGTGTAAGTCCATTAGCTTTTATTCTGTAATTATTATAGAAATCAATATATTTTTCAAGTTCATATTTAAACTGTTCTATATTTTTGAATTTGTTAATATAAACAAATTCACATTTTAAAGTAGCAAAGAAACTTTCCATAACAGCATTATCATAGCAGTTGCCACGCCTTGACATACTCTGCTCTATATTATAGGACTTTAATAAATTTCTAAACTCATTAGCATGATATAATATGCCCTGGTCTGAATATATCATTAACCCTGTTGTATCTTTTGTTTTATCTATTGCCTGTTTTAAATTATCTATTACCATTTCTTCATTATTATATTTACTTATGCTGTATGCTTTGATTTCTCTGTTATATAAATCCATTATGACTGATAAGTTCAACTTCTCATTATTTATTTTTATCTCTGTTACATCTGTTACCCATTTTAATGCTGGTCTATCACTTGTAAATTCTCTATTTAATTTATTCTAACATATACATGATACAATAGATAATTGCACTAAATATTACGAAATATCATATAATCCAAAGTTAAATAAGGCATTGTGTATAGATGGACAAATATCAAGAAGAAACCCCTTTAGTGCAAAGATAATAATGACAAATAAATAAATCTTTTATTAAATTAGTTAGATGAAATGAAATTTTTAATCAGTGACTTTAAATTAGATATAATCTTAACAAGTTTAGATGAAACATTAAATGAATAAATATAAATGATAAACCATACTATATGTATGTAAATAAAACAGGAGAAATATTTGAGAGCAAAATAAGCAATGGCAGAGCATCCTTTTATTATAACCCAGAAGAAACAAACAGTAACCAGAAAGTATTGTTTTCTTTTAATAAGGCAGATTTTGCAAGTAAAAAGGCAGCTAACAGTAAAAGTTTAGATTTTATGCTGATAAATAAGACAGACAGGAAAAATAAAAAAGCAGAAAGAACTTTTAATAAA
>Ga0209064_1001874_pt1 | contig 28088 bp, 28 predicted proteins | sample Inofromicrocosms_FD_187498 | JGI IMG/M metagenome (GOLD analysis project Ga0209064, IMG submission 187498) | Mouse cecum microbial communities from Vienna, Austria - Inoculum for glucosamine and mucus D2O microcosms (SPAdes) (version 2) | ecosystem: Host-associated > Mammals > Digestive system >... | reverse complement strand
ATTCAATCAGCGGTATGTCATCCGTATCCTCTTCCAGAATATATCCGGCCGGATCAAACTCTTTTGACGGTTTAATGCCACCTTCCTCAGCGAAAGCCATTGCTCCATAGATAATGTTGTGGGCTTCATTATAACTGATTTCTTCAAGTCCCATCCCGTTTTTATAATTGTCAAGGTACTGTTCAAAATCATACGGAGTCATATTTTCATGGTACCCGGCATCCTTTACGCCGAGACAGAACGTATCGACAAGAAAGGATGCCATAACCAGATTGCCGCTTGGTCGCACTCGGGTAACGATGATATGAGCCATTCCGGATTCCTGCCAATCAGGAGGAGCGATATAACATTTGCCAACTGGCAGGGTTCGCGCTTTTTCACGCATGAACCGATATGGAGAAAGTGCGGGCTGCTTTTGTCCCTTGCTGTTATTCTTGGATTTCTTCTTAGCCATAATAGTTGGATATGTTGTTATTGATGAAACAAATTTGAAAGAGAGATTGATTACCGGTCCATATAAAATTTCTAAAAGTAAGTCTTGACGGCGAAGAGGAATTGGTCGATGAAGATGCGTTTGAAGGCTGCGATATTGTTCTGCTCGTAGAACATCAGCATAGCCTTTTTGTAGTCGATTGAATCTACCGTGCGGAATGAAATCGGGCAATAGCCGTTGGCGATTAGAATACCGTTGCACACTATTCGGGCTGTGCGTTTGTTGCCGTCGGTGAACGCCTGTATATAGCTGAGTAAAAAGAGTGCAAGCAGAGCTTTCTCGAAGATATTGCTCTTGCCGTTGATGAGTCGCACCGTATCTTCAAGAGCTTCTCGAATTTGAAACTCATTGTCAAGCGGAGTGTAGTTTGTTCCGGTTATACCGACACGGCGATGACGGATGCTCCTCTCAACGCCTAATTCTTTTGTAAGTATCGCATGAATCTCCTCGATACGGGCGACAGTCAAATCTTTAAGATAGTCCGGCACATCAAGAATAAAATCGAGAGCATCTTTGTGATTGAGGAGCATCACGGCTTCCTCCTTGGTCTTTCCGCTTGCCGTTTGTTTCTCTTTCAGCAGCCTTTCAGTTTCAAGTAAAGAATAAGTGTTGCCCTCTATCTGCGAAGATTTCCATGACAAATCGATTCCGAGACGTTCCATCTCTTTGCGATATTCCAACTCGGACATCTCCGAAAGGTGCTGACGGAAGAGTTGCTGTGCATCATCAAGACGTTGCAGTTCCTCATCGGTGAATAAATCCACCTTTGGAAGAATTTTATTTATGAGCTCAAAATTGAACGATTCCTGCACTTGACGCTCGTCAACATCCTTGTCAAAGTATGTATCGAGGTTCAGCTCCATCGTCACATGAGCCTGCGGAGTAAGTCTATATCTAGTAGCCGGTCCACGACCTATAACCTCAATGTGTCCTTTAGCGACACCATCGGCAATCATTCGTTTAAGTGTCGCCGGACTTGGGGTATTGGTCAATGCCGAGCCTATTTCAGCACGTGAAGCCTCCGGATTGTAGTGAAGGAATTGAAGTATTTCAATCTCTTGAGTCATATCTGATAAGTTTTATCGGCTCAAATTTACTAAAAATTATTGGATTATCGGCTCAATTCGAGCCGATTTTTGCCATATTTGCACGTGATTTGAGCCGATATATTCATAGTGTCTATGAACTATGACTTCTTTGATGCTCGTTGACGGTGTTTCAGACTCAAATCTTGCAGATTGCGTCCGAGGGTATCCTCCTTGGCAATCAAAAGAAGATCGTCATCAAGTTGCAGAGCATAAAGAACACGGGCATAGATTCCGATTGAAACCGTAGGAGAGCCCTTCTCGATGCGGTTCACAGTGATAGGCGAACAGGTCGCACGTTCAGCAACCTGCGCAATCGAGAGATTACGACGCAGCCGGGCGAGCTTAATCTGCTCGCCCAAAAGAGCCATTTTCTGCTCCAGTTTCCGGGGCAATTTAGTACCCATAGTGTTCTTTGCCATCGTTTATATTTTAAGGTACAAAGCGACAAAGCCGATGACTTTGCTATACTCAATCTATCTTTTAATACTGCAAAGGTAGCAAAAATATTTATTATATGATATATTGAGGAGAGAATGATTGCTTCTTTTCCCTCAATCTACCTATGCCAAATGCTTAATTTCGGGATTGATGGAGAGAAGATGTCGGATAAATTCCTCTTGACGCATGGGCGATATAATGAGTGGAATAGAGCTTTTGAGAATATTCCGGTCGGTAAAGGTGATTGCCAACCGATGAGATAACGATGTAGCCGGCGATGAGAGTACACTTTTAGTCGGCTTAATCTCCTTAATCTTATCAATGGGGTAGGCGGTAGGGATAAAAAAAGAATATACCACAAGTGTATCTCCGTCAATGCGGTAGTAGATACTGAGGAATGTCACTAAGACAAACGCCAACATCACAAGACAAATAATCGTCGGCCAAATTCCGTCATCCAAGAAATAAGGAACAGCGCAGCACACAGCAACCTGTCCCAGAATGAACCATGTCGATCCATCCCATTTTGAATTATATCTTGTCCCTTCATACTTTTCCATAATCAATACTTCATGTTACTATACCGACAATGTTACTTGATGCTGTTAAAAAATAGCGGCTATTTAAGGATTATCCATCTGCCGGTCTTGTCAGAACCCTCGCGCCCTAACAATCCGAAGTCTCTTAATGCTTTTGTGGCTCGTTCAGCTGTTTTGGATGTAACGGAAAGAGCTTTTGCCATTTCAGAATGGGTGATGCTTTGATTTGCCTGTATCAACTCATATATCTTTCTTTGTGTGTTGGTAAGTTTTACACCGACACCATTCTTGTTTACACCGACATTGTCATTAATCAAGCCATCGCCTTCTTGATACTGTAAAACGCGACGGTTGAGGTTGGCGATATGGAGACGAAGTAGCATATCCTGTGCTATGGTAGAATCGCCATTCTCCCGGCTATCAACTAATGACTGGATATACTCTACCTTATCTTCTTTTCTGACTATGGAAGGAACAAGTCCTAACTGCCGTTGAATCATATTCATCACCAGTCGAGTAGTTCGTCCATTGCCGTCTACCCAAGGATGGATGGTCACCAGCCGAAAGTGAGCCTCAAAACTAAGACGGTAACATGCCGCAATATCCGTTTTGTCAGCATTGGCAATCTCTTTGTTTAGCCATCCGCAAAAATCATCCACGGCTCGTGAAACCTTATTATATGTAAGATAACTCCTGCCGCCAATACCTGCACTGACATTGCACAGGCAAAACTCACCCTTTGACGAATCGAAATGTCCGGCAATAGTGGAGTATTCGCTCCCTGTTCGCCGCATAACAAGGGCAGACAGTTGCTGCAATAACTGAGGCGTATATGTGGGATTCTCAGTTGCAATTTTGAAAGCATAAAGATAAGCATCTTTCAGGTCAACATTCATCATCTGCTCAGTCAGCGAACGTCCTTTGGCGGTAATACCTTCATCGAAAAGAAGTTGGTTCTCAACTTCGGTAACAGCAGAACCCTCAATGGCAGTGGAATTGGTCACGATGGAATAGAGGTAAAATTTATGATAGTCCACCTGTTCCTCAACTCCCGAAGCCAGATAAGCTTTAAGAGCCTCCTTTTTCTGTGTGTCAAGGTCTTTATTCATTTGTTTCTGTCGTTAATTTGAGGGTAAAGTTATCCGATTATTTCTTTCGTCGGTACTTCTGATTCGGATTATTGGGCTTTTCGGGGATGGTGGGTTCAAGTACACCAGCCTCAACCAAGTCATAGATATATTTCTTTCTATTATCAAAATGCGCAGAAACTCCAGCACGTTCCAATATCTCTTTACGACTTCTTGGTACGGAGCAAAAGTTGCGAATATCCTGTTGCTTTTTTGATAATTTTAGCCTAACTGGGTCGGTATGTAGGTCGGATTTTGATGGAACTGGGTCGATAGGTGGGTCGGCTTCAAAGTAAGCTGGGTCGGTTTTACTAATAACTGGGTCGGGAACTTGGTCACTTTTGCGGTGAGGTTGGTCAGTAACTTGGCTACTTTTCCGGGGAATGGTGATGACGAACTCATTGGAGGCATGGGTGATTTCCTTGTCGGAAACACCATTCGAGAAAACCACATCCGGGTCATATTCCAACGCACGGCGTACACCGCTTCCGGCTCCCGTGTATGGAAGCAGATAATTTGCGTTTGTGAAAAGGAACACATTACGAGGCATGGAGGTTCCGTTCTTCACATCTTCGATAGTTAGACCATTGGGGAGTGAACCGGGACTGTGTATCTCTACCCGGTCATCAAAGATGAAGATACGAATTGGAGTCTTTATATTCAACGACCGATGCACCAAGGCATTGACAACATACTCCGTCAGACTCTCGTAGGGAATCTCCATTTCCCCGAGAGAATTGAACTCGCGTTTTACCTGCACCTTCCGTAGATTGCGGGTAAAGAAGTTCATGATGGTACGGTACTGATGAAGCAAATTTCCTTCGATTTCCATGTCGTGCATCTTGTCGCGGAACTGAGTGCCTCCGACAGAATTACCGAAGAAGCAGATACATTTGGCCGTAATTTCCGGCAACCAACGCTGAGTGTATTTACCGAAAAGCATCATCGCCGCCTTCGTCATTTGACCGTCAGGACGAATGAAACGAAGATTCCGCAAAAGCCGCTCGATAGTCGCTCCCTTGATGACGAATCCCGCCATCTGGTCAAGCGAATAATCCTTCATTGTCAGTTCATCAATATTCTTGCCTCGGAACACCGGGGAGAAACGCTCCATCATATACAGTTTGATGGTATCGGCATCAAGATCTTCAATGGAAGCATCGCGCACTGCCTCTTCATCGGCATAATATCGACCACAGTCACCCATCATGTCGGCAAGCTCCGAATTGTCAAATACCTTACGCTTGTCCGCTCCATTCTTAACCCATATTATACCTTTATTGTCATGATAAGGCTTGTTTTTGCCTTCTGGAATTGTTGCTACGACAACCGCTCCACCCGTAGTCGGTACATTCTCAACGTCAATTAGTACATTAGGAATCACGTTTTCTGAGGCAATGCTCGTCAGCAGATTGGTTGTTTCCTGCAACTCCATATATGACAGTGCATTGATCTCTCCCGACTTGTCATTGATGCCAATAACAAGTCTGCCGCCACGAGAGTTACTGAATGCCACCATCTCGCAGCCGATGTCATATTTATCCTCTTTATTTGTGATACGTTCCTTAAACTGCACCTGTCCGGCCTCAGCCAAGTCGCGCAATTGAAGTGTTTCTTTTTCAGTCATAATCGTTATTCTTTTGATAAGATTTCCCACCAGCCGTTGCGACGACCGTTGCGACGACTTATTATGCCTTTTTTGACGAGGTCAGAGGTAATGCGCTTGACTGTAGATGCTGATTTCTTTATAGATTTTGCAATCTCAGTCTGGGTGATTTTAGGATTGTCCTCGATAGTCTTGAGTACTGCCAACTCTTCCAAAGTACAATCCAAAGTGTCAAATTGATACTTTGGATTGGGCATCGTGATACTTTGGGCAGATGTTGTCGGAAGGGATACCCCGACGAGCATATCACGGTTGCGGAGTTCATTCTTTTCGCCGAGAATCACATTGCGGAGAAATCGTTCCACAAATTCGGTTGTAGGCGAGATATTCAATCCTTTATATGATGCTCTGACGAGGGCATTGCGGAAATACCATGAATGTTCCTTGAACATATCGTTGGTTACCGGAATACCCATCGAGCGAAGGTACTTTATCAGAAATACAGCAGTAGTGCGGGTATTACCCTCCCGAAACGGATGTATTTGCCATAGGTCAGCAATAAACTGAGACAGGTGCTTGATAATCTCAGCCATCGGGCGATTTGAATAGTCAAACTCTTTCTCCCAAGACAGATCATATTCAATCGCTTCGCGTAAGTCGATAGCCGGTTGGTAACTCACCGAGGCATTTCCTCCAAGCACCCATTCCTTTTTACTGAGTTCTACCTGTCTCAACTGTCCGGCAAACTTGAATACACCTTCAAAGATACGTCGATGAATAGATGTAAGTCCAACTAATGAGAAAGCGAATGACGGTTCATTGAGAATCTTTGCGATGTTGACGGAAGCCTTGTCGCCCTCTTCATCCACAGCATCATGCTCGGACTTAGTTTCATAATACGCCTTGATGCGGTCGCGAGCCTCATCAATGGATATGTCGCCCTCGATATGCTGACGCGCAGTGTCAAGCAGATAGGTCGAAACTTTCAACCCATCCACATCCTGAAGACCGATAGCCGTCTGCCAAGCATCAGCCTTCTCCTTCTGTCCTGGCTCGCCATGGACTATGTACTCGTCAAACTCACTCATATTACATCGTTAAATCCGTTGACATGCAGCAATCTATCGGTTATATATACGATTCTCCACTCCGTCCCTATTAAAGAACCGGAATGCTATGCCAGCCTCGTGTTTTTGTCTTCATATGTCATATCTTATAGTGTCTAACCAACAACTGCCAAAAAACATCTGCTGTTTATGTCTGGACAAAATCTCGTGGTTCGATATATGTAATAAGCCAAATGATTTATAATTTAGTCGTCTTTAGCTTTATAATATCGTTCTATTTGCAAGTCCATACTAAAATATTCAGCAATATCTTGCATATAGGATATTTTGTCTTGCGTACTACAGTTCGTGCCAACAAAGAATCCGTTCCCCACAGGCTTGGAAGATATTTCATAACCAGGGGTTGGTTTAGTGTCAACTAAAGTAACACCGCGATATGGTATCTTCATATCATAGACGCTATCGGCTCCAATAAGTTCGATAAATTCAACGAACATTTGAGTAGGATTAGATTCTTCTATCACCTGACCTTCAAGAGTGATAGAGCGCATCTTCAAGCGTGGTTTGCTTCGCTTACCTCGTACTTGTTTCTCGTTGTCGGGTTCAGATTGTATTGCATCAGCCGAAGGACTAACGCGTATATGTGTTTGAGATGGGACATCATCCTGAGGAGCAGAGAAACTTTCAATATATTGAGATACCAATTCAGACCATTGCGCTAAAGTAAGGTTCTTGTCAGGGAATTTACGCATAGCTTCCATAATAATGGAAATACGACTGGTGCCTTGTAATGTTAATTCCTCTACCAATTTAGAGACTTGGTCTTCCGATTCGATGGTGTCTACTGTCTCAGCAAAATTAGGTATGTCAATATCAGGGAGAATATCAAGAGATTTTTCAAGAGCTGCCTCCCAATAAAGTTTACCTGCAAAGCTATATGAGTCCTTGTTGTTTACGTATTCCGAAAAGAAATCGTCTGCGATGCGATTTAATGATGAAGAATCCTGTGCGAATGTATGATGAAATAGTTTAGAGAAATGGTTGAGTAGGACAACCGTTTCATCTAAAGGCTTTTCAAACCACAATGAGTAAAACACAACCATAGGATGTGTTTCATCAGAAGGAATACGAGTACGGCAAAGATGTATAAGAACAGAAAGTTCAAAATTAGACCATGTAGGAGAATCCGGGCAAATTGAAATCAGTTCAAGTGATGGAACAACTGTGTGATTTGCAGAGGCAAGTATCTTGCTAATTTCTGCTTGAAGTCCAACAGGATTGTTATGCCATTCGTTCCAATAAGGCATACAATACTCTTTTCCGGAGTCAAGCCCCTTGACGCCTTGCGCTAACTTTTCGGGGTCACAGGACATGAAGTTATTTAGTCGCATTTTGATAGAGTCAACTGTACGACTAATACCGTATTTGTCGGAAATTATTTGTACGACATCTTTGTGTGTGGGAACTACGCCATTCAAATATGGTAACTTCAGATATAGACCCAAGACCAGAAGATACTCACCTCTTTGCCAATTAACTCTTTTTGCCATGTTTTTTAAGGTATGAACTGATTATAGAACCCCAATTTTGGAATCTCATATTGTTGTATTCATCGCCAAATTGATTAAAGCATTTGGCAACAATTTCCAAAGCAGTATGATTAGGAAATAGGTGGTCGACAAAATTCATAACAGACTTGTCGTTTTCAATAGCATCAAGGATGCCAACAACTGAAACTCCTGTTGTGGTCATATTTGATGAAGGAGTTACAGAAACGGATTCAGCATTACCATCTTTTAATGAAGGAAAATGTACTTCAATCATAGAAAGAAATGCCGCAATATCATTTCTCTTGAAAAGCACGTATTTATCGCCATTTGATAAATGTGCGGTAACAGTCTTTCCATCTTGGACTTCTTCTTGTAGTTTGCGTTTGCTGTAAAAAGAAACATAAGAACTACGATTTAACCGTGCTTTAACCATAGTTGGATTCCAACAAACCAATATGTCGCAAATCGGATCGTAACCTAAAAAAAGAAATCTATCATCCGATGACTTGAAATGTTCAAATTCGGGACGCGAAGGAAGTTGCGCTCTCGTATCATTTTCGGGGTAAGGTTTTCCTTTCCACGAAATACATTTGAGGTATATGTTATAAACTATATCCGCAAAACGAATGCACAACGGGTTTCCATCCGTTATAAGTTCAGGCTTTGACGTATGGTCAAAGCCGTCGAGAAAAATCTTGGTGAGTTGCGCACCTTTGGGATATACAATAGCCATTACAATGATTTATGTAGCAAATTCGTTAAAGAACTCTCACAAATAGGCTCAACCCCACTGAGGTCAGAAACAAATTTGACTGAAGAAACTTGTGGCGGAACATTGTTTTTATCAATGGCCGGTATGTCGGTACTTGCAAATAGTTTGTATGTGCATCGGGCATAGTCATAATCAAAGAACATGCGCGATACTTCATTCCAACTTGTGCCTATTGTCTGCAAGACAATGCTTTGCAATTTGTATTGTAGGTCAAGGTCTGAGACGCGTGGATATATTCTATCCATTAGGTTCATTATACTTTCACCTATTCCTGATTGTTGTATAAGAATAGAGGCTATAATCAAATCAGAGTGAGGGTTTGGATTCAATTGGTCAATAGAAAAGGCATGTGCATGTTTTTCTCCAGTGGTTGCCTTCACCTCTATTTTGCTTTCCCCGTCATTGAAATCATATTTATCTTCCGGGGTAACGTGCCATGAAGCAAGAAGATAATTTGGATCTTTAGATTGGTCGATTACAAATAATTCAGCCCAAAGCCCAACGATAATATCTTTTGATACTTCCTTAGATGATGCAAAAAGATTGATGATATTGAGGATTTCTTCCCGAACTGCACTGTTTTGAGGTATGGGTGCTAATTTGAAAAGTACCAACAAAACTACCTCAAGAAAATATCGTTGTAATTCAGGCATGTGTGAGTTGAGCTGAATTATGGTGTATTTCTTGATTTCATTGCCGCCGTCGGATGTTGCCCATTGGCATTTACGATTAAAGAGGACTTTGAAATATTCCATCTTTATATCGTTTTGCATTTTTTTGTCGGAAGTTTCGACAAAAAACATTGGATAGTTTTCTTCGGAGCATCCTATCTTATGTGGAATAAGAGGAGAAATACTCGCGACACGATATTGGTTATCAGAACTTGGATTTTGCACAAGTTCAGAAAACAAACGATATATGTCTATGTCTTTAATCCTCATCGTCATCTTGTTCTTCAAGTGAGACATAATCTTCAATCTCAGGATAGTAGATTGCAAGATTGTATAATTCTTTGTTTGCTAAATGGATAGACACCTCATTAGTAATTTTGAGGTGATGTATCTGCACACTTAACATGTCGTTAGATTTGAAATCTCTATCGCCGGGATAAGACCAGTCTGGGCTATTACCCTGAAATAGTTGAGCGAACTTGCCGTTAGTTAGGCTACGGGAACGAGCTCCCGCACCAAATGCAATTTCATAAATACGAATATGCGAGTGTCCTGTTTCACGTAGTGATGTCAAATATTGGATGGTGACAATTTTGCGAGTAATATTAGGCACATCTATATATTTGATGTTTGAGAAGGAGTTCAGGAACTCATCAATCGAAACGTCCGCATATCGGTGGTTTTGCATCGGTTTCTCATAAGTATGACAATAGTTCCAACGAGAGCTAAGAGATTCTAAAAATTGGGAAACGACCTTGTTATTGTGTGATATATAATCAACAGAAATCATTTGACGCCAACCGAATAGGCGCGAACGAATGAGTTTCTTAGATAAAATGTTTGTACGAGTTGGATTTAAAGTGTTGGCAATCTGCATAGAATGTAACGAAAGTTCTTTAAGAGAAGAACATTGGCGCAAAGTACTACGGAGTACTTCTTCATGGTCAACATAATCGTTATATTCTTGAATACTTTTTTGCGGAAGATAAACGCGGCAGACATCTGCATATTTCATCTTATAGCCGAAGAAACGGCAACGCTGTTCAATTGTATCAGCAGTTGCACGGCCTTTAGTTGAACGAGGCATATAAGTCATAGACAAGTGTTCAACTGTGAATCCGCGGTTGAGCATATCTGCACCAATAAGGATATGCGCAATGTCTTCCTCCCAATCTATCTCGGTTTCCGGTTGGATGGAGCTAAATTGGGACGATATACTTTGAATAAGGTGGACGTGGGTAAATAGAAGGACTCTATTAAGTACGTTCATTATCTCATCAAATGATGGAGGTAATGAAACATATCTGGTAATTTCTTCATACGCACGTCGAAAATCATCAACTAATAATCGTCGCGCAAAATCATTTGAAGACGCATTGAGAATATCTCTCCAAGATGCGAGGTTTCCGTCTACCCAATTAGCAAACTTTTCGTTAGATGCACACAATCCGTCAGGATGTATCATCATGGTAAGAAAAGATATGTCTTCTCGAATACAAACCTTGACTGCTACGCTCACTATAAACTCTCGTAATGAGTTTAATAAGGATTGTGGGCAGTCAGTAAGTGGGTTTCTTTGGTAATGGTAAACTTCTTCATCGGGAATAGTCTTAACAAGTTCCATCGTTTCATTCTTGAAGAAGAATTTACCACCTGTATAACCCTTGCTAGGCGTAAGTACAGTATGGAATTTCGGAGAGAGTATATCCTGATTACTGATTAGGAATGCAGCCTGCGGTGTAGCAGTATACTGCACATACGAATGAGAGGGAAATACGCTCTTAAGTTTCAATATGCTTGCATAGGTCTTGCTAAACTCATCTTCTTCCCAATCGTCAGATTGAGAATTTTTCCGAGCATAAGTATTGAAACTTGATTGGTCCGCTTCGTCATCAATAATCAGAACGCCTAATTCGTTCAGTTTTGATTTAATCGAAACTGAACCGAAAATATCTGCTAATTCAGAAATATGTTGATAGTGTTTTAATATAGGGAATAATAAAACACAATCTCCCAAATCAATGAAATTCTTAACCCTATTGATATCAATATGGTAATTTCAGAGATTATCATCAAAGATTTTGTAATCGCCAAATCGATTGCCTCCTAATAAATCATTTCTTAATCTCCGATATGTTTGGCCCTGCAGGTTGGTTTTGGTACCAGTAAGGTAGATGATGATACGGTATCCGTTATCAGCAGCCAAGGCAGAAAGAACGGTAAACGACATGGTTTTACCACTTTGCACATATCCTACTGCAATATTAGTGATATCATCATGTCTACCCGGTGGCACACAATGGGAGAGTATATCCATTGCTTCGTCAATGACGATAGCCTTTGCTTCATCTTCGATGGGCAAGGCTTCGGCAAGTTTAACCGTATGAGTGCCGACAATTAGTCTTTGTCGGTAGTCAACGGGGTCATCCGTTAATATGGAGATAGTCTCACTCATTAGAATTGGCCAAAGTAAGAATTAAACTTAGAACGGAAATATTGGGCAGCAGAATGTTGTCCTTGCTTACCCAGCATTATTTCAGTAGAAACCATTGTTTGAACGACCTTAACCAGAGGAACGATTCCATCGTCCTTACTTAAAAGATTGGCAAACGTATCAAAAAAAGGATTCTTGAGATTGAGGGTTGAGATAAAATGGTCGGAATTTTCCGGGTCAACATCCAAAGAATACAATCCCTGCGATGATTCACCATTGACGGCCCTTAAACGAATTGTGAAAGAATAGCCGTCAACGGTCATTGGAATTTCAGAATCATAGAGAGGTGTTGAATCTGTTATAATATTGGTTGTAAGTTCTTCAACAGAAGGAATTGGTGCATGATTGTTTTCCGAGACCGTAGATGCTGAAGAAGAATGTGCATTGGAAGTCTGATTTGAGGATTCGGATGTAGTATTAATATTAATCGAACCGAATGCGCTTCCGAATTTTGAGGCAATAGTTTTCTTGGTAGGCAGTGCTATTGGTTTCGTATAGTGCTGAGCCTGACCAAAAATATCGAATTCTTTGTTTGAGGCAATTTCTTCACGGAGAAGTTGGATAAACATATCAAAGTCTTCGTCTTGAAGAAATGTGCCCTTATTAAATGAAACTTCAAAACCCTCTAATTCAAGTTCGCCAAATATGCGTTTATATCGGGGCGACCCAACCTCTCCACTTAAAACAGTAGGACGGTATTTTTCATCACCGCTACTGTCTATGGCTCTGCCTCTACGGAAAAGTAAGAAGCCATTATCAGTAGAAGTAGACTGAGTTTCCAATATGGCGATAAAGCCTTTGACTGAATAACGGTAGTAGCTATTCTCAAAGGTATATTCAATCGGTCTAAACCATTCAATAGGTTCGGCGTTAGGAGTTTTGTAGTATGGTGCTTTTAATATCTTAAGCGGTTGATGCTCCATTAACTCGCCATTAACATATAGCTCTAAAAGACCATCCCGAATGAATTTGGTGTATATACTGGCAATATGCTTCTTTATAGATGCAAGTTGCCTTTTGCCGGGCTTATTTTGAGATAATTTGTGTAGAGTAGCTATGGTGTAATGAGTATCCGCAATTTCAGGTTCTTCAATCACATCCAAGTCAAGCATTTCATCTTGAATGACTTTTTCAAGGTCAAATTCAACGCGACGCTTGACCGATTCCCCAAATGCGGATGTTTCGACAGTCCAAAGATTGGATAGCCAAATAGAAGATACTTTCATACCCATACCAAATTCATTTAGACCGCTCGCGTCTAATGGAATATTGGCAAGTTCAAAAGCGCGATTAAAGTTGAATGCATCAATGCCAAAAGCATTATCACAAATTTGAATACAATCCGCTTCAACGTCAATATTTATGTCAACCCTAACTTTATGGTTCGGATTGACTTTTTGTAATAAATCTTGATGAGCCTGAAAACTTGCAATTGAATTGTCGACATATTCAGCCAAAGCATTCCAAACCTTGTTACTGATATAACGAAAGGTTTGGTAAACTAATGGGGTTGTTGCGATTGAAACCTTGTTATTCATTAGCGAATATGTGTTTAGCGATATATTTAACTAAAGTTACGTTTACGGCATTTCCGAGGGCTTCTAATATTCTCGTGGTAGTTAGGGGAAAATCAGTTGATTTATACCCCGCGAGTAGTTCTTTCATGCCTTGTATAGTTGCCGCTTCGGAAATAGTCATATAACGACCAAATTGAGGCTTGCCGTCCACATCGAATTTCGATGGTAATTGAACCCAAGGGAAAATTGGGGTCTGTGTACCAACAAGATTAAGCGCAGGCGAGAATGTAGGTAACTTGACTCGGATGCCCGAAGCTCGAAATTGTATGATTTTATCAGACAGAATAGCTTCAGAATCCTTCCCACAATTCCATTCAAGTTTTAGATGGCTGTTTTCATAATTAGCAACCTTAAGAAGCCATGAATCGAGCCATGACCTATGCTTATAATAAAAGTCACGGTTTTGTTGAATGTATCTTATTTTCCATTTAGGGAAAACTTCGCTTCGGTCAGTCTGAGAATAGTTTGGCAATTGTGACAAACATTCTTCCAATGTGGAGCCAGTAATTTCCTTGCCGAGCTTTCCCTTTTTACCCAGTAATTGAGAGGTAGATTGGAATGCGGGTGCAACGTTTTCAAAATCATAAGTGGCACCAAATTCCATCGCCCATATGGGAAATTGTGGTATAGTGTCTCCTGCCTCAATGGTCTTATCCAAAAATTCCTGCCAAATAGCAAGTTGATTTTTGGTTTCTGATTTAAGAGGGGTAATATCTGTATCAGAAGCATCTATAATCCTATTAATATCACATTTGAATTTCCTGTCAATTTTAGGGAATTCAAAATATGACAAATCGCCATAATCAAGGTTTCGACAAACAATATAAATTCGACGTCGATGTTGAGCTATGCCGTAATTATGAGGAGACATAATTTCAGCCTTAACTTCGTATCTGAGTTCTTCAAGCATTCGGCGAATGGTATCCCATGTATTGCCATTGTCATGTCCTTTTAGATTTGCAACATTTTCCAAAAAAACATACTGAGGTCTGTGTTCCTGTATTATTTCATATATGTAATAGAAAAGGTTTCCACGAGTCTTATCTAAGAAACCTTGCCGATTACCGGCTTGGCTAAAAGGTTGACAAGGAAATCCTGCGCACAAAATGTCGTGAGCAGGTATTTGAGAAGGCAAAATTTGAGTGATGTCTCCGTATATTGGGGTACCAGGAAAGTTCGCTTTATAGAGTTTGCGTAGGTCTTCCTTTAGCTCCGAAGCAAACACACACTCAAAATTCACCTCACCATTTCGCAAGCCAAGTTTGGCTAAGGCATGGTGGAAGCCACCAAGCCCTGCGAATAGGTCTATGAATTTGAGTGTCTTACTCATGGTTAAACGACAAAGAACTCCCATGTAGGCTGACAGGCGACCAAACCTTAGTGCGACTACAAGGAAGTTCCGTTATATGATGTATAAGAAATGTTCTTACATTGATTGGTCTTTGTCAGCGCAAGCGCAGTTTAGAATGCAAAGTTAAGAATTTTTTTCGAGACTTCGGCTATCGTTGACAAAGTTAATGAACGATGCTCAGAAACATTGAAGTAACGCCCCGACAAGAGCAATTTCTTGTCGGGGCGTTGGGTGGGATTGGGGTTTAGTAGAGGCGGATGCAGGTGACGTCGGCTTCTTTGACGGTGGCCGAGTGGTCCGGCTTTTCTTTGGAGAAGGCGAGGGCGAGGTGTTGGATGCGGTGTGTCCGACCGAGTTTTTTGAGGGACACGATGAATTTGCCGAGTTCATCGGTGAGCCAGTCGTCATCGTTGGTTGATGTGACTCCGCCGAGTATCATCACATTGTCGGGTAGATAAGCGGTACCTTCCGCGGCTGTCAGGATTACGAGCGACACGGCAAAGGTCGCGTCTTCAGATTCGATGCTGGCTTCGTTGGTGTACTCCTTATATTGCAGCTTCGTCGTCGGTGTGCCGTAGTTGTCAGCGAGATATTTCTCGATGTCGGCGAGTGCGGCTTTCAGCCGAGGGTCGCTTACGACCGAGAGGTTGGTAGGCGGCTCTGTTGCAGGGGAAGCGGCTGTTACGGTGGTAGCCTTACGGCTGAAGATGTTTTTCACACGAGAGATGAGATTGTTGAGTGCTGTCATTTTTTTGATTTTTTGTGAGTGAAACATTGTAGAATAAAGAGCAATGGATAGAAGCATTTGCTTCGATTGCGAGATTCAAAAGTCGGTTAACTTTCATGCTTACCAGATTGATTTTGATTCCGGTGTCCATGAATCGGAAGGGCGGAAATAGACGTGGGTCCGGTCGGCACGTTTGCGGCGTTCAAGCCGGACGGTCAAAGCCTTGATGCTATCCTGTTCCTGCTTGGAGCCAACCATCATCGCTTCTTCGCGCAACATCATGTCGCGGATACCTTCAGCATTGTAGCTCATGCGCTCATAACGATAGAGCCATTCAACTTTCTGGTGTTTCTGATTCTCTGATACCATGTAGAAGAATCCTATGGCGAATCCTATGGCTGCGAAGATTGATACGATAGCCGTGATTTTTGCCCATTTTGGCATTACCAGCCACCAGTGGCCGCTGATTATACGGGTCACTTCGTAACGGATATCATTGACGGCATTCTTCAGATAGCTTACCGATTGAGCGTATGTTGAGCTGATACCGTCCTTAATCACCTTGTCAACGCTTTCGTAGAGGTCTGCTTTGACTGCTTCGGAAAGCCCGTTTTTGAGGTTTTCTGCCAGTCCGTCTGTCTTCATCTCGATATTATAGGTTGGCGGATTCTTTATCAGTTCGTTCACCTTATTGACAGCTGGGATTACTCCCTCTTGGAGTATGTTCTCTACTTTTTCGGCATACTCTTGGAGGTCATCGGCGGTGGCGCAGTTGAGTTGCGACTCCTTGATTTCGGTACAGGTTCCGTTGATTGTGCTGAGGTCATCAGCGATGTTCTGGAGAATATTCTCCGAGAAATTTTCAGGATTTTCTTTCATGCTTTTTCTGTTTTTGAAATTACACACTTCTGCCTCTTTTTCTCTTTTGGCGGCGTTTCATCTCGTTGATGAATGCCTCTTCTTCCGGGTCATAGGCAGGTCCGACTTGGAAGATACCGCCGAGTGCGTTGCCGAGACCCTCGGTAAGATCGGCTCCGGCTTCAAGCACTTTGCCGACTGCGCTTGGTTCCTGTTTAGGCTGCTGTCGCATCGGTTTGGGCGAGGGCGATGTCGGCTGGGACTGTCGGCTTTTATTCCGGTCGAGTGCCTTGCAGATGACATCGTAGGAGCATCTGCCGTTGCGGTCAACCTGCGATGCCTTGAACTTTTGTCCGTCCTTGAAGTAGGAAAGACCATCGACTTCGGTAGAACCACGTCGGAATTTCTTCCTGACGGTAATGCCTTTCCGGGCGAGTTCTCGCTGAAAAGTGGTCCAGTCTTTTGCCGATTTCTTGGCGGTTTGAACGGCGAGATAAATTTCCTGACGGGTCTTCGGTCGTCCTTTAAGACGCTCAGTTTTCACTTGGTCTTTGTTCTCACCATAGGTCAGATCGTACTTTTGTTTCATCTCGTCGCAGATTTCGTTGTTGCGGTAATATTCGAAACTGTCGCTTACACATTTACCGTCATTATCCACCCGGTTATAGACGATGTGGCAGTGAGGATGCTCCTTGTCAAGATGCCGGACAATGATAAACTGGGTATTTTTTATCCCCATTTTATCCATGTATTCCAGAGCGAGTTTCACCATAAAATCATCGTCCATGCGCTCGGCATCTTTCGGAGAATAGGACAAAGAGATGTGTCCGCACCAGTGCTGAACCCTGCTGTTGAGATGTCGCTGACACTCAAAACCGTCGATAATATCTCTCGGTGTGTCGGTGAACAGACCCTCTGAATAGAGCAGACGCGCCTCCTTATTTTTCTCTTTTAGCGCAAGTGCATACTCCACGCAGCCGGAAAAGCAACTTCCTTTAGTTATGCCTCCAATCATACGACAGCCGTGTATAAAGAGTTTTTATCTCTTTGCTCAGACCTTTGAGAGACCACTCCACGAGCTTGAATCCCGCTTCGTTTGCCTTCTTCGCAAGCTGATTCAGATTGTTCGCCATGCTCCCGATCTGACGTAGAATCGCCATGTCATCGGGTGTGGCTACTGCCGTAACATTGGCGTTGAGCAGAGCGTGGCGCCAGAAGTCTGACATCTTTCTACCGGATTTTCGACAGTTCTCCTGCACGGCCTGATACTGTTCTTCATTGAGCCTGACACTGACAACGTATGACTTGCCAGACTTCTCGGTTGCTCCCGGAGGAGCTTTCTTTCTTCTTGTGAATGTCATTGTCTTGGGATTTTGAGATTCGACATTGTGACCATAGGGAACGGACTCCAGCCGCCCGGTAACGGAGGATGCAAGGTCGGAAATGTTTACATTGCCACTACCTTGCTATCCTCCTATTCCTTACAGAATATCCGGATACCGGCGTTGCCGATGGCTTCGCCATTTTCACTGCCTTTGGGGCAGTGGTCAGAACGATTTACTGATTAGAGTGAACCAGCCTTCATAGTTGGCGGCGTTATTGTCGAGATGCTCATTGATGATGTGCTCGACAAAGTTGCTGACGCTATAACCGGGGCCGCCGAAGAATCGGGCAGTGCGTTCGACACGGTCAAACGTCTCATTGCTGATGGCTACCTGATGCTTGTTGTCCTTGCCGAGCTTAATCGGGGCAAAGAAAGCGGTGCGGTAATCTTCGAGTTCGCTCTTGCGCTGCTTGGCGGTGGGGCGGGTTGACTTGGGTTGAGCGTTTTCACTTTGTTCAGCGATGGGCTGAACTTCGGGGTTGGTAGGATTTTCCATAGTTTCAGAGAAAATTGAATTGTTAGACATACCAGTCATTTCGGATGACTGAGGATTTGAGATTTTTGATTGTGCCATTTTATTCAGATTTTAGTGAGCTTTCGCTCGGTTTGTATTCTTCGATGCCTACGAGTTCCAGCTGTAGCGCGTCAACGAGTTGTCGCAATGCCGGATTTCGTTGCATCATTTGTTCAAGGATGCCGTGTGGAGTTTGCTCGGCTATCAGGAAGTCGGCAATGTCGAGACCTTGTTCACGCTGCTCATCGGTAGCCATCTGTTCAAGCGATTCAAACAGAGTTGCCTTTATTCCCGAATCATCGAATAGCGTCAGTTTCTTGCGCCAATCGTCGGTAGCGTTAAGGTCGGGCACCAGCATCACCTCTCTGCCTCGGAGTGCCATGATTGCCTCGCGGTTGAGACAACTGCACTTGCCGCCTGTGGCGAGCCACATATATTGCGGGAGGTAATGAGTAGCGAGTATTGCAGTCTTCTCACTCTCCACAATGGCAACCGGTTTGTCGCGGATGTATGGGAGCAGATGCTCACCGAAGAAACATTGGGTTAACTTGAAGTTGGGCAGTCTCAACACCGAGTGTACCCAGTTGATGTGTGGAAAGGGTTCCTGCACACGATGTCCGGTCAATCGGTCATACAGCATAATCTTACCACCACGGACGTTACCATCAGCCGAGATTTGCCAGAACACCGTGGCACCTTGCCAATGCTTCGATGTGCCTACGCGATACATTTCCATCAACCGCTGTGCTTCTTCACTTCCGATTATCGCCGCCACGAAAGCGAACAGATTGTTCCGGTCGTAGCCACGCATGGTGGCCGCTACCATTGCATCATCAATCCTGTTCATCGGAAGTAACTTTGTTAGTGGAGTAACAAGACAGCTTCTTATACTACCCTTGGCGTACACGACGGAAGAGAGTGTTGAGATTGCGGGTGAGGAACATCTTGAATGTATGGTCTTTCATCCCGAACCGCTCGGCTATACGGATACCGTCGGCGGTTGAAAATTCCTCGGTGAGATGCTCATACACGGTGCGGTGCAGTTCATTCAATTTCTCCTCGCTGATGCAGGTGAGTACGCTGAGCGCATTGCTTCGGAAATATTCAGCCAATTCTATCGCTCCTGCCACGTCGTCATCTTCGATGTCCGAGGGGCGCGGCTCTTTATCACTGACAGCCCAGCGAACCAATCGGAGTATCAGGCAGAACCGGAGCACATAGATTTCGAGCTTGCAGAAGAAGCTGACCACATTATCGCTCATCTCGTTGTCGCATAGTGCGGCATTCTCATGTTGCCATTCATAGAGTCTGCGCTTGGCATCCGCAGTGAACCGCATGACAGTGGGAATTGGCTCCTTTTCCTCGTTGACCACACACTCCACCGAAAGAAGTCGGTTGAGTATGCGCTCCCATTCACGGTCGAGATCGTCGCGCACTTCATCCTCGTTCCATCTCGGCTTGCCGTTGCTCTTGGTCATTGCAAAGAGTATGCGGTCAATAAACCCGTTGGCGGCTCTCTCACCGTTGGCAAGTTCGGTGAGCAGACGTTTCTGGATTGTTCCGACCACCGAAATGAACGGACGCTTTATGAAGATGGAGTTCTGACAATTCTTGCGGTCTGACATTGTAGTGCTACCGTTGAAAGCCGAAAGCCAGAATTGTTCTTCCGAGCCGGTGTTGTAACGTGTGAAGTTCTTGAACCATGCCGACAACTCATCAACCCAGAGGCATAAGCCACGAGGATTGTGGGAGTGAATGACACTGAGACCCTCCTGCGTCACGTTCGACACCAGGTAGCGCAACCGTTTCGGCTCTTTCGGAAATTCTTCCAGTCCGGCACTGATGCGCTCCTTGCGGCTCATCGCTATAGCCTGCTGATATTCGCAATGCTTTTTCTGAAACTCCTGATTGTTTTTCCAGTCGGCATTGACGAGCGGACGCATCACGAAAGTCAGCGGATGTGACTTGCAATCTCCGGGTCGTCCGACAATCGCGATATAGACGATTGCCGATTCCTGCCAGTTGCGTTTCACCTCTATGCGGTGGGTGTTGCCGATAGCCACGGATATAGCGGCAAGCATTGCCGATGCAGTGTAATCAATCGGAAAACCACAAGTGGCGTGTAATTCGAGGATTATCCGTTGCATCTTGGCGGAGAACACATGTACCGGAAAATCGCTGTCGGAAAGTTTCGCGTGAGTAATCAGCGCACTGATTACAGAATCCGGGGTGATATTCTTTTCCATAGGCTCAGAAATTATATCCTCCTCGGGGACGGCGTTTCATTCCGGCAGTTATAGCCGCCGCAGTTTCAGCGAGAGAGGGAGCGACGGAATGTTTGCGTCCGTTCTCAATCCATGCGTACAGTTCATCCTCATAAAAATAGAGGAGTTTGCCACGCTTGTAGCTCGGAATGGGGTCATTCGGAGCTTTTATGCCGCGGTAGAGACTCGAAAGTGACTTGCCTATTATCTGGCAAGCCTCTTTCGCATACACGAGTCTACGCGAGGGCTTGGACTGTTTGGAGTGGCCGGTGAAGCCTGCCTTTTCAAGCAGCTCAAGCACTCGGTCGAGTTTCTCGGAGAGACCGCCTACCACGTGGGGCAGCTGGTCGAAGGTGATTGTGGATGCTTCCATTTTAGTGCGGTTTTATATTGTTTACGGAAATAGAACCGCACTGATTGAAAGTGAGTTGTCAGTGTCATACGGACACCTTGAAATAACCGAAAATAACCTCATTTGATCCTGTAAACTATTGAGTATCAATTCGGGTCGTGCATAAACTTTTTGATTGGTGATTAAATGAATTTTTGAGTGATTTTATGGTTAGGATTACAGATAACCTAAATTTAAGCGATCTTGACTTAATGCAATATTAAGTTGTTCGATGTCGGGTTTGATGTAATGATGTAAGTTTAGACAAAATAAACTTCACAAATTTGTGAAGTTTGAGAACTTTTTATATCTTTGCATCGTAATAGAATTATATGATAGTCGAATTTGAAGAAGAGTATTTAAGAGACCTCTATACGAAAGGTGTTAGTAACGACAAAAAAACGTCGTTACAGGATTGACGTAGTCAAACGTTATAAACGAGGAATCGATTACTTGAAATGGGCATCTCGCAAAGAGGACTTATTTCGTATCAACTCTTTGAATTTTGAGGCATTAAAAGGAAATAAAGTTGGACGGTTTTCTATTCGGGTGAACGATCAGTATCGAATAGAGTTTACCATGCGAGAAACTACTGAAGAGCCGATTTTGACTATCTGTAATATTGTTGAACTCTCAAACCATTACGATTGATATGATTACATTACAAGGCGTTGCTCCAGACATGATAGCTAACAATCTTACTCCGTTTGAACCCACTCATCCGGGAGAACTTATCCGAGATGAACTTGAGGCAAATAGTCTTACTCAGGCAAAACTCGCCGAGAGTATAGGTGTAAAGCCTTCTCTGCTTAATGAGATAATCAAAGGGAAGAGAGGGGTTAATACCGAAATAGCTTTACTTATAGAAGCGGCATTGAATATACCGGCTGATTTATTGCTTAATCTGCAAAGTGATTATAATATGCAGATGGCGAAGTCAGACGCATCTTTTATGAAGCGTCTTTCTTCAATTCGTAATATTGCGGCAGTGTTGTAAAGTATTGATTTTTGAATGATAGTTATTGAAACAGGCCGATTGATTCTTCGCTCGTGGAAACTGGAGGATTTACATTTGTTCGCCGAGATGAACAAGGATTCACGTGTTATGCGTTATTTCCCGGCAACACTGAGTGATGCTGAGACAGAGGCTTTCTACAATCGTATTCAGAATGAGTTTGACTCTAAAGGCTGGGGATTATATGCTGTGGAAATAAAATCCACATATGAATTTATCGGATATGTAGGACTGCATGAGATTGGTTTTGATGCAGATTTCACTCCCGGTGTCGAAATAGGGTGGCGTCTTGCCGCTGACTATCACAATCAGGGATATGCAACCGAAGCAGCCAAAGCTGTGCTGAGTCTGGCAAAGAGTGCGGGGATTGAAAGGCTGTTTTCTTTCACTGCCAAGATAAATGCCCCGTCAGAGCGTGTGATGCAGAAGATTGGAATGGTAAAGGCCGGAGAGTTCAGGCATCCTAATCTGTCGGATGATTCTCCGCTGTGTGTTCATGTGCTTTATAAGATTGATTTATAACAAAAGGGCGAATAACCATGACAAAAGTCACGGCTATTCGCCAATACTATACTGGGAAGTTCCCTTGTTATTTCCTATTCTTCTTTTTAGCTGCCTCTAATTTGGCTTTAACCTCTTCCTCTGCCAATCTCTTGGGGATAATGTCGATATTAATGGTCTTATAGCGTTTATAATGCTCGAAAAGATAATTCATTTCTTTGGCAGAGAGCAAAGGAATGCGGTCTTTCCCCGGATTCCTATCGGCAAGTTTCGCAATAATGGTTCCCACCTGCACGGTGCCGAAACTTTCAGCAAATACATTCTTGATGAATAAGGCGATGTTTTCGCCTTTCAGTTTCAGGAATTTCCCGACATTATAGCCAAGATGCTTCAGGTCTTCTTTTGACAGGTGATTGCTCCGTAGCTGAACAGCATCGAACTGGGCTAACGGATTGACTGTCCATATTTTTGCATTATTGTGTAGTTTGTCCAGTTCGTGAGACTCCATGAACTGTTCCATCGTATGTGTGATATATGCACAGATAAACGACACCTGTTCAAGATTATATAGTTCTTCGTGACGTTTTAGTTCGTTAAACGCCTCATCACATTGCTGTTTTCTTGAGATTATTTCTTCATGCGTTTCTATGGAGTCTTTGTATTTCTCATAAAAATTGCATATTGGACCCATGTCTTCGAGATAATACACCGAACCATCGGGAGTAACATAGACCTCTTGCTCTGTTTCCTCTATCAAAGTAGTTCCATCCGGATTCTTGTGAACATCCTGAATGCATACCGATGAGAAGAAACCTACATCTTCATCATATTCCCGCTTCTTTTGAATGCGGGTAACTCCGTGCTCGTAGTCATAACGCTCTTCATCTGTCATAGAGTCAAGATATACGTTGTATGCTTCCTCAAGTTCAGCATCATAGTCTCTCGAATCATTATATGATTTCTCAATCAGAATCTCATCGTCAGATAATTCCATGCCTACATAAGCCTCTTCTCCATCAGGGAAACGTATATGACGCATATCGTCTACGATTTCCAATACCTCAAACGGTCGGTTTTCATTCATAGGAATGGCAACTTTCGATTCTCCTTTGTTCTCTGCAACACAAGCAGTTTCTGGAATTGGCTCAGAGCATTGCTCCTGTATTTCCGATACATCTGTCGTGGTTACTGATACCTTTTCACCGGTCGGAGTTTCGGCAATAGCCATGACTTCACGGCGGCGAAAAAGTGTCGAGAGACGATTGAACACATCTTCGATTACCGATTGGAAACCGCAATAAAGACCGATTGAAAGGACAAAGAAAACAGCAAAGAGAACATTGCCGGTAAATTGGTCGGTGCCAAAACGGTGAATGGCGGCGTGACGACCAAGTAAAGCCATGATGCCGCATCCGGCAACAACGGCACTCCAGATAAAAATTTTGTCCCGGGTAGGGGAAGCATAGCTCCTCGTGCGCTGGGGCGTATTTCTCATAAGCAAACAGTGGATTAAAATTTCACGTCTTTATAGACAATTTAACCCACTGTTTTGTTCACTCAGCAACAAGAGGATTCGCACTCCTGGTAACCTTCTGTGGTCGTATTCACCTCTATTAGATCGAAAATAGGATGATAATAGCTCAAACTGCGACTGTCTCGCATTAAATATTTTTCATCCTAACTAATGTTTATTGTCTATCGAAAGGCATCTGATTATTTCCCACTCGGTCGGTGTGAAGATGACTGTGGCAGGGTTGACTGCAAACGCAACGCGGCATCGATGCTCGGCAGAGTCTCAACGAAGATGTAGTTGAGTTCAGAAAATGAAAAGTCCATATCTTATGTCAATCAATATTCCAGCACGCATCTGGATCTCCCTCGAAAGCATCCATATAGGAATCTCTAACATACTCGTCATACTCTTTCTTGCTCTTATATGAGGAAGCCGATCTATTAGCACTTATGTTTAGTTGTCTTTGTTTAGCAGTAGAATTTACATGAATAAAGTTTGGCAAATTATCACTATTATGTAATAAAAAGAATAAATTGCCACAATAATCAATTACGACCGAAATAACAGGATTGCTTAAGAAATCTTTACCATATACTAAACCCCAATCCGAACGAATAGTTTCAAAAAATAAAAAGCCTCCGGGATGCCGTTTTACATATATTTTATTAAGGCAGAAAAAATCCTTGAAGTCATCAATGGAATATGTCTTAATATATTTAATATGATTTATAGACACGCTTTTAATGCAAGTCTCATTCCAATCTTTGAAAGTATCTTTGATAAACATATTGATTGTAATATTTTCTGAAAAGTTACAGATAATTCGCGAGATATATAAAGAATTCTTAGAGGTCGTTGACACGGAAGATATAGCAGTTGCATATCTTGCGATATTTCCCGGAGGCAAGTAACCTTACGTTCCTCCAATCTCCGTAAAAATGTATCGCAGAGATTTACAGGATTGTCAGATATACACGTCTTCCGAGGCCCTCGAAGATTCGGAATAGGGTATTAAGCTGAACATCGGCTTTGCCGTTTTCCAGACGGGATATATAGGTTTTCTTTGTGCCGATACGCTCTGCAAGCTGTTCTTGTGTCAGTCCCGCTTTAAGACGTTCTGCTTTAAGCGTCTCTGCCAGACAAAAGGCAGCTGCGTCGGCATCAAATTGTTCACGCTCTTGAGTTCCGGGGTTACCGTATTCCGCATCAAGAAGCTCGTCGAATGTACGCGCGTTCATGATGGCTTCTTTCTTTGCTTTATCCATTATCTTTATCGTTAAAGTATTCTTTCATTAATTTTTTAGCTCGTTCGATTTGCTGCTTGGGAGTCTTCTGTGTCTTCTTCTGAAAACCGTTGAAAAGAATTACAATAGAACCTTCGTCAAAGCAACAGAAGATGCGGAATATGTTATTCCCGACTTCAATGCGGATTTCATATAACCCGTCGGCATCTTCCATATTCTTCAGAATGGTCTTTGGAACTCTATCTACAGTCCTTACAACATTGATGCAGTAATTGATTTTGCGTCTTACCGCATCAGTCTGAGCCACGTAGAACTCCTTGAAGTAGTCTTTGTATAGCTTTATGGTTCGATTCGCCATATCTTATTATGTAACTGCAAAGTTAACTAAAAAGTTTACTTTGACAAAATTATTCATGAGTTTATTTCAGGGTGATTGAGTTGGCGGCGTCGCGTTTCTTTTGATTTACGACTTCGGCGTAAATTTGAGTTGTGGCCACGTTTTTATGCGTTAGCATTTTGCTGACGGTATAGATGTCGGTACCGTTGGTAATCAGGAGTGTAGCGTATGTGTGGCGCAGGCCGTGAAATGTGATTTTCTTCTTGATGCCGGCATCTTTGAGCCATTTATTGAACGGCTCGCGGGTGTGGGCACGACTCAGTCCTTTGAATACCATGCCTCGACCTTGTTCACCGCAGTACGACAAGGCTTCATCGCTCAATGGCAGTGTTGCCTGCGTCTTAGTTTTCTGGGTGCGGATACGCATACAGTAGCCGCCATCGGGCGACAACTCAATATTCTCCCAACGGAGTTGCAGAATATCACTTATGCGAAGTCCGGTCATACAGGCGAAGATAGAAGCTCTTTTCAGTACCTCAACCTTGCAGGGGGTAGCAGCCAACTTCTTCACCTCCTCGATTTCGAGATAGTTGATTTTCGGTTCTTCCCAGTCGATGCGGTCAAGGTAGTCATTGACATTCTCACGGAGCCAGCCTTCCTTGTAAGCCAGTTTTAACAATGCTCGGAAGGTGGACCAGTATCCAGCTGCTGAGTTGCGCGAGATAATATTGCCGGTCTGCTTCACACGGATTTTAAGAATGTATGTGCGGAAGTCATTGCACAGGCCGATGGTCACATCTTTCATCAGACATCTGCCGTTGCAGAAGTCCTTGAAGTGTTTATAGACGATTTCCCATTTCTGATATTTCTCTTTGGTCTTGCTCTCGAAGTATTCAAGGAAGTCCGCCTGTTTCTTGGTGCGGTCAAGAAAACCGAACTCCTCGTTGATGATAGCCAACTCACGTGTGGCACGTATGCCACGTGCTTTAAGCATGATTTCCTCGTTGTAGTCAAGCTCGAACTTGTCCTTAGGACTGCCGATGAGATACAGACCGAGAAACTCCCTTCGCGACATCTTCTTGATGTGTGGATTCCAGATTGGAGGGTAGTAGTCGAGATAGAGCGACAGTTTGCCGCTGCGGAGCTTTTCTTTCCGGAGGGTTACTTTGGTGATTGTTGCAGATTCCATATTTATTTGTTTTAGATTTATAATGTGTAAGGGAAAGAGGTGGTTGCCCGGTGAGAAAAATCACCGGATTATAACTCAATCTTGGGGTTGAATAACTCGGCTAACTCTTTGGCGTTCAGTTTGACATACTTGCCGCAACGGAGCTTGGTTATCTTGTATGTTTTGACGTAGTGATACAGCTGGTCACGAGTCAATGAGTATTTCTCCATGGCATCAGCCACCGAAATAAACTCTACATCCTCGGCTGATTTGGCTCCCTTTGCCACATCGAAGTGATATTTGGAATAGTAGACCTTTGAACCCTCTTTGCGCTTCGGTATCCCGATTTTGGAGACTAGAGAATATATCGCAGATAACGTCATTCCATACTTTGATTGAATATCCTCGACAGAATACCACTCCGTTATTTCCGGATTCTCCTTTCTCGCCGAGAAAAGTAGGTCGATATGGCTCTTGCTGAAATATGCCTTACCACGAAGGATTGTCTTAGGCACATTGTTCTCAGCAACGACCTTGTATATCCACGAATCCTTTACGCCATACTTCTCCCGAATTTCGGCTCGGGTATAGAAATCAGAGATTGACTTTGCTTTTCTCTCGGTTGATTCCGATGACTCCGTTTCTTTTGGTGTCAGAAAATCAAACATCGCCTGAATATCCGCTTTGCTGATTAGAGTCTTTCTTCCGATTCTTGTCACCTTGATTTTACCCCGGTTGATGCTGTCATAAATATATGTCCGGCACACACCGAGAAATTGCGCCGTTTCTGTCGGAGTCAAGAAATCCTTATCACGGCTTTTTCGGTCGGGATTACACTGGCTGGTTTCCTGATTGGAAAGAGCCATCTTCTTTTGCCTCATGCGCTCTTTGTAGGAATGTTCCGCGCATCGCTTCGAGCAGAAACGTGTAACCGTTGTCTGAGCCATAAAACGGTTGCCACACCACTCACAGATTCTTTCAATTTTAATGTTGCTACTCATTTCTTTGGTGTTTATTTCGCCTTAGTTTGTTCGTGCGCGTCCGTTGACGTCCGTCTACGTCCGTCTACGTCCGCAAACCTCCACCACCTTGCTGACGCTTGTGGTGAAATGAGTCGCTGTCGTACAAAATCCGTACAAAATAGTGCATAAAAACGCCTAACACTGACAGTTATCAGCATTAGGCGTTCTTGTAAGAATTAAGTCTTATCGTTCAGTAACAGTCAATTGCTATCAATATAAAGCATTGATAATCAACTAATTACTTGCCGATGCAGTTTGGGAAGGGGGTTAAGTGTCAAGCGTTTGCGGTTTAACTGGTTCAAGCCATCTCGCAGAAAGTGACTGAAAGTGAACGAAGTAGCAATTTTGTCATATCCTGGGCTGTCTCAGCTCCATTA
>Ga0209064_1001871_pt1 | contig 28151 bp, 17 predicted proteins | sample Inofromicrocosms_FD_187498 | JGI IMG/M metagenome (GOLD analysis project Ga0209064, IMG submission 187498) | Mouse cecum microbial communities from Vienna, Austria - Inoculum for glucosamine and mucus D2O microcosms (SPAdes) (version 2) | ecosystem: Host-associated > Mammals > Digestive system >... | reverse complement strand
ACGAGAGGACCGAGTTGGACGAACCTCCGGTGTATCGGTTATGCTGCCAAGTGTACCGCCGAGTAGCCGCGTTCGGTTTGGATAAGCGCTGAAAGCATCTAAGCGCGAAGCCATCCCCAAGATAAGTCTTCCCTTGAGGGGCGTAGGAGACGACTACGTTGATAGGCTGCAGGTGTAAAGACAGTAATGTCAAAGCCGAGCAGTACTAATTACCCGAACGGCTTTCTTTCCGAATTTGTTTCTCATCTCCCGTCAGTGTCAAACTTACCGAGTGCGACGGATTAATGCCCCCACAGGCATTTCGCACAAAACGACAAAAATGAGGCAACGTTCTTTTAGGTGGTTATAGCAGTGAGGTCCCACCTCTTCCCATTCCGAACAGAGAAGTTAAGCTCACTCACGCCGATGGTACTGCGGTTTTCCCGTGGGAGAGTAGGTAGCCGCCTCTTCAAGGTCAGATCGAAAGATCTGACCTTTTTTTATTTTCCGCCATCTCCCTCCGTTTTCTTCCGTTTACGCAAAGAGGCCCCCCTCGGCATCGCCGCGCATCCCGCATCCCCCGCTGCTCTTGGGGGCGCTGCTGCACGGTCCGCACGACGAATACCGACATTACCACGCCCATGCCGAGCGCGCCGCCGTTGCTGAAGTATATTTTTCTACCTGTGGCCGAAGATGTTGTGCATGAAGAAGGGGATGAGCGCACCGACCGAGGAGAAAGCCGACATGCCGAGCACCGGGCTGTTTCTTTGGAGGCCTGCCGGTCTCTGCAGATCGCACTGGGCGCCGTTGCCCGCGGCGCCCGCTTACACTGTTGCTTCCGCAGGACGATTGCCGCCTGCTTGCGGTGGAGCCCTTCCGGGTCCTTCTGTTCCTTCTGCTCCTGCTGTTCCTGCTTGCGCCGCAGACCCTGCGGCCCCATTTGCTCCTGCTGGTATAACCACAAACACGGCTTCCGCTGCTGCTTCCGCTTCTCTTGCTGACTTTGCCGGGTCCCCGCTGCTTCCTCCGGGTTCACGGCCTCCGGCCCACTGATCCCGTAGCGGCGCCTGGCGCTGCAGATCTTTTTGGCGTGGCAGACTCTGCTGGCGCTCCGGTTTCCGTCGGGACGCTGCTGTCTGCTTGCGGTGGAGCCTTTCCGGGTCCTTCTGCTCCTGCTGTTCCTGCCTGCGCCTCATAGCGCTCTGCTGCCCCCGCATCCCTTGCAGACTCCGCATCCTCCTCAGCCCCCGGCCCCGCAGATCCCTCCGGGAGGTCGCTGTTCATGGTGGCGCTGCCCGATCCTTCCGGCGCCGCAGCTCTTGTGTCCATCGCTGTCCGTTTGGGGCGCGGATCCTGGAACTTCTGCAAGTTCCGCAAACCCTTTTGCTCCCGCTGATTCTTCCGGCGCCGCCCGATCCTTTGGGCAATGCAGACTTCGCAGCTTCAGGCGTCCCTGATCCCGTAGGGATGCCGCTGCCCGCAGCTCTTGTCCGGCGTTGCCGAGCCTATTGAGTTTTGCGGACTCCGCGGACTTTGCCGGACTCTGCTGCCCTTGCAAACCCACAGCCCCCTGCCGGTCCCGCTGACGTCACAGCCTGGCGCCGCAGTTCCCGCAGGAAGGCTGTCCGCACACCCCGCCGGACGCTTCAGGCGCCGCCGCCCGCGGGCGGCAGCATCGACCGGATCTCCTCGGCCGTGGGCCGATCCGTTCTCTTCGTAAGAATTTTTGGCGGCGATCACCCCTTTCCTTTCCTTTCCTTTCCTTTCCTTTCCTTTCCTTTCCTTTCCTTTCCTTTCCCCCGCTCTTGCTTACGCACCTTTATCGGCGCTCGGTCCGCCCCCCCCAGGAGTCGTTCCGCCGCTGCACTTCCGGCACTTCCGACCCTGTGCGGAGAACGGCTGTTTTGACCGCCCGTGATGCGGGAGCGGGAATGTTTGAGCGTTTTTCTTCCGCTGGCTGTCCCCGCACGAGCTCTTCCCGGGTCGGCGTTTCAGTGCCAGGCCGGGCGGGCGAACGTCCGCATGCGACCCTCTCCCGGCTGTGCCTGCGTCGGCCGCGTGTTGGAGCGCTATCCTCAGTTATGACATACCTATATTTATATATGGCCGCAGAGGAAGCCCCCGCTACTGTGTGGCGCCCTCGCAGCCGGTATGAGAGAGCGGTGCGGAGCATCCTTGCCGTGCGCATGCAAAAGCCTTATGTGCAAATGCCTCGGGATCAGCCCGACGGGCTCTGTTCTCGAAATCCTGGAATGATCTTTGCTCATCTTCCGTGATTGGGCGCGCCTGCCTGCGATGGGGCTCGGCTGCTTCGCCGATTCGTCCGTTCGAAGTACGCTGAGCGACTTTGCGGCGTAGTTCGCTGCCTCGATGTCGGGGTCTGCATGCCGTCGGATGCGATTTCTGCGTCCGAACGCGCCATCGGTGCCGGAATCCGTCACCCGGAAACGGCCCTTGCGCCGCACGACGCGGACGCAATATGCAACCGTCTCTGCCATAATGCGCGATTTGCATGTCCGAATGCGTTATCGCAGCACAACCCGCCTCCGCAGGCGCTTCAGCTTCCGCAAGACGATGTGCAACATGCTTATAGTTAGTGAAATAATCCGATCGCACACCGCCCCCGTACCGCCCGGTCCTTCGCCCGGCTCCGTATGAGCCCTGATTTTTTATAAAGTTTATGCGCCGCAAACGCTTGCCGATGTTCTGAAAAGTCGTATATTTGTAACATACGAACACTTTATAATCTGCCTTATGAGAATCCCAAGCGCCTTCGGCTTTCTCGCCGTTCTCTTGCTCGTATCGTGCTCCGGGCACGATTCCTCCTCCTCCGCCGCACCCCGCCGCCTCGCCGTCGCTCCCGCCATCACCCGCGTCACGGAGCTCTTCTTCGACACCGGCGACCGCATCGGCCTCACCATCGACCGCGCCGACGACCGCTATGCCGACAACCTCCCGCTCGACTACGACGGCACCGCCTTCACCGGCGACGAACTCCTCTGGTATCCGGGCGACGCCCCCGCAACCCTCACCGCCCGCTATCCCTACGACGCCGCTGCCGCCCCCGACTCCTTCCTCGTCCAGCCCGACCAGCGCACCGGCTGCTCCTCCTCCGACCTGCTCGTCGCTCGCCGCGAAAACGTAACCCCCTCCTCCGACCCCGTGCAGATGGTCTTCCGACACCTCATGTGCGCCGTCGATGTGACCGTCGCCGATGCCGACGAAAACTCCATCGACCGCATCGAACTCCTCGGCACCGTCACCCGCGCCTCCCTCGACCTCGAACGCATGACCGCCGCCCCCGCGTCCGGCGCCCCCGCCGAAGCCGTCGTCGCTTTCGCCGCCGAACCCTCGCTCCGCTACCGCGCCGTCATCGTCCCCCAGACCGCCGACCTCTCCCTCCGCGTCGTCCGTACCGACGGCTCCGACGCCGTCCACCACTTCCGCCAACACCAGTTCCTCCCCGGAAAAGCTTACGCCGTTCAGCTCTCCCTCCGCGACGAACAAATCTCCGCATCCCTCTCCGGACAGATCGAGGAGTGGACCCCGGGCTCCGACCTTATCCCCGACGACCCCGACGACCCCTCCCAAACCGACCCCTCGGACCCCTCCCTCCCCTCCGGGCCCGACCCCTCCGACGATACCGTCCGCTGCGGCGACGTCGAATACCCCGTCGTCCGGGTCGAAAACCTCCTCTGGATGGCCCGCAACCTCCGCACCCAAGCCCCCGCCGACGTCTGGACACCCCAGTCCTCAGACCCCGACGCCGGACTCCTCTACACCCTCTCCGCCGCCCAAAGCCTCTGCCCCCAGGGCTGGCGGTTACCCTCCGATACCGACTTCGAAGCCTGGATCCGTGCCGCCGCCTCAAACCCCTCCCTCGCCCGCGTCCCCCTGCCCGGCGTCTTCATCCCTTCCCAGAACACCTACCGCTACACCGACTCCCAGGCCTATTTCCTCGGCTCCACCACCTCCGACCCCGGCCGCGTCGTCTGCCTCCGTTGCTCCTCCGACGCATCCCCCGAAATCATCCCCGCATACCCCGTCACCAACGCCGTCTCCGTCCGCTTCGTCCGCAACGCCGAATAACACCTGCCACCACCACCCGCGGCCGTGAACCCGGCCGGTCAGGTTTGCACAGACCGGCTGGGAGGGCTTGCACAGACTCTAACCCCCGCCGGCCCCTTACCCCGGACGCTCTGGCTGCACGGACCGGACAAACCGGCCGGCCCCTAAAGCCCTGCCGGACGCATCGACCGTCCGATCGGGCCGGACCAGGCTTGAACGGACCGGCCGGTCAGGACGCACGATCGGGTCCGCCCGGTCCAAACTCCGCATCCCGGCACGGAAAGGAAATGACCGAACGACCGGCTATAAAAAACTTTCCTCCATTCGATCGGATTCCGAAAGAATGGAGGAAAGATGGTATAAGAGGGGATTGTTTCATTTCCCGAATATGCGCCCCTGCATGACCGGTCCGCGAGGGACCGCAGACGGTGCCGGATCGTGCTCCCACATGCGGGAGTTTTGCGGGGCCGTTATTCGGCCGCCGGGGCGGATGCCGCGGCAGCCGCCTGCGGAAGCGGCTGCTCTTCGGAAGCGGGTGCGTCCGGGATGGTGAGTTCGGCATCCGTGACGCCCAGCGTGCGCAGGTAGGCGTTCAGGTAGTTTACGATCTCGTGGCGTCCGGCGTACACGGCCAGGTCGTAGAGGTTCCACAGCTTGTTGTACTTGTCGCTCAGTATGTCGTTCACCATGTCGGCCTGGATGCCGTCGAAGCGCAGGTAGTATTCGATGTACTCGATCAGCGTGTCGATGTATTCGCGCATCAGGGCGTCGCCCTTGGCATCGGCATCCTCGGCCCCCAGGATCCCGGCGGCGTAGTAGGCTTCGAGGTAGGGGGTGGTATTCGACTCGGTGAAGCGGATCCGCGATGTGGGAAGCACTTCGAGGCCTCTGTCGAGCAGCTGCATCGCCCGCTCGGTGTCGCCGCGGCGCAGGTACTCTTTGGCCACGCGGGCGAATGCGTTGCGTGCGTGCGTCGCACCGAGGTTGTACTGGATGAAGTAGTCGGCGTAGACCCGCGGATCGGCCAGGTTGCCGTAGCGGAATGCGCGGTCGCTTTCGCCCAGCAGCAGCGGCGCCGTGTATGCGGGGTCGATGCGGCCGATGTCGAGCACGTCGGTGGCCGGCGTGAGGATCGGCACCAGGCGGTAGCTGAAGCCGTCGTACTGGAGGTAGTCCAGCAGCCCGAGGTTCTCCATGATATAGGGCTGCGTGGTGTAGATGGGGCGTTTCCAGTCGAAATTGGCCAGCAGGTCGAGAATGATCAGCTCGTTTTTCTCCAGCGACGATTTGCGCAGGTTCATGTACACCGTATCGACCATCAGCGCGCGGTCCTCCTCGCGCACGATGCCCGAAGCGATGGCGTTCTCCTTGTTCACCGGAATGGCGATGCGCTTCGTGGGGATGTAGTCGGCCTCGGTGCCGTCGGTGAGCAGGCGTTTGCTGCGCGGGTCCTCGCTGCGGATGAAGTCCATCACCTCGCCGATGGGCACCGCACGGTCGATGGCATCGACGACGGGAACGAAGTCGTTGGCGTAGGCGTATTTGCTGCGGGGAAGCGACAGCGGCACCGGTGCCGACTCGTTGGCCCGGGTCTTCATCTCGTCGATGTACCACTCGCCGCCCAGGTAGGAGGTGTTCATCACCCGCACGTCGGTGCGCACGCCGTCCACCTCCTGGTTGAACCACAGGGGGAACGTGTCGTTGTCGCCGTAGTCCAGGATGATCGAATTCGGGAGTGTCGATTGGAGGTAGTTCCAGCCTATGTCGCGGGCGTAGGTGCGGTGCGAACGGTCGTGGTCGTCCCAGTTCTGCGCCGCAAGGATCGTCGGCACGCCGAGGCAGAGGAGCGTGGCAGCACCGGCCGCCGCGATTCCGTCGCGGCGCAGCAGTCTGGCGAGCGCATCGCGTACCGCCATCACGCCCAGTCCGATCCAGATGGCGAAGGCGTAGAACGATCCGGCGTAGACGTAGTCGCGTTCGCGGGGTTCGTTGGGCGAGGTGTTGAAGTAGAACACCAGGGCGATCCCCGTGAGCACGAACAGCAGCATGACGATCGAGAAGTTGCGCTGGTCGCGCATCAGCTGGTACACAAGGCCGATCAGTCCCAGGATGAAAGGCAGGAAGTAGTAGGTGTTGCGCCCCTTGTTGTCGGCGATTTCGTGCGGCAGGTCGCTCTGCGGGCCGAGGTACTTCTCGTCGATCCAGCGGATGCCCGAGAGCCAGTTGCCGTCGGTGATGGCCGAATGGGTGGGCTGGATGTCGCTCTGGCGTCCTACGAAGTTCCACATGAAGTAGCGCCAGTACATGTAGCTGAGCTGGTAGTTGATGAAGAAGTTCAGGTTTTCGAGGAACGTCGGCTCGACGACGGTGTAGGTGTCGTAGCCGTTGTCGAAGATGCGCTTGCGCCCGAAGTCGGGCACCGTACGCTGCTGGGCCCGCCCCTGCGCGTCGCGCACGATTTCGCCCTGCTGGTCGCGTACGACTTCTGTCTTCGTGCGGTAGGCCGCCCAGGGTTTGTAGTCGCGTTCGTCGTACTTGTAGTTCCACATGCGGGGAAAGAGGTGCATGAACTCGGGTGCGTGTTCCACGCCCGTGATGACCTTTGCGGTCGAGTACTTGCCGTCCTCGCCGAGGTAACGCACGGTCTTGCTCTTGTAATCGACGGGCGGCGCGGAGTAGTAGGCGCCGAAGAACAGCGGACGGTCGCCGTACTGGTCGCGGTTGAGCAGTGCGAGCAGCGCGTGCGGGTTGTCGGGGTTGTTGCTGTTCATCGGAGGGTTGGCCGCTGCGCGGATCGTCACCGAGGCGTAGGACGAGAAGCCGACGAGGATCATCGTGACGCCGAGCAGCGCGGTGTTCCACACGGGTTTGTTGCGGCGGTAGGCGTACCACGAGGCCCAGCCCAGCGTGCCGATGAGCGCCAGCGAGAAGAAGACGATGCCCGAATTGACGGGGAGTCCGAACGTATTGACGAACAGCACGTCGAACATCGCGCCGATGTATACCGTGTAGGGAATGATCAGGTTGTTGATGAAGAGCAGGATGGCGCAGGCGGCGAGCAGCGCGCAGGCGGCGCCGCGCAGCGTGATCTGCTTCGCGGTGCGGAAGTAGTAGATGAAGACGAGTGCCGGGATGGTCAGCAGGTTCAGGATGTGCACGCCGATCGAGAGCCCCATGAAGTAGGCGATCAGCACGATCCACCGTGCCGAGCGGGGCGAGTCGGCCTGCTCCTCCCATTTGAGCATGAGCCACACCACCAGCGCCGTGAAGAGCGACGACAGGGCGTAGACCTCGCCTTCGACGGCCGAGAACCAGAAGGTGTCGGTGAAGGTGTAGGCCAGTGCGCCCACGAGTCCCGCGCCGAGCACCGTCCATACGTCGGCCTGCGAGGGCTCGGTGCCTTTGCGGCGGCAGAGGCGCATGCCCAGGTGGGTGATGGTCCAGAAAAGAAAGAGGATGCAGCCTGCGCTGGCCAGGCAGTTCATGGCATTGACCATGTGGGGCACGTAGTGCGTCGAGGGGGCGAAGAGCGTGGCGATGCGTGCCAGCATCATGAACAGCGGCGCTCCGGGGGGGTGTCCCACCTCAAGCTTGTAGGAGGTGGCGATGAACTCGGAGCAGTCCCACAGACTCGACGAAGGTTCCATCGTGAGCAGGTAGACCGCTGCGGCGACGGCGAAGACGCTCCAGCCGAGGATGCGGTTCCAGCGTTTGAAAAGATTCATGGTATCCTGTTTTCTTTAATAGAGGTTGTCGTACATGGATTGGCTCTTGTCGTACTTCAGGTCGGAGAGCGACGAGGCCTTCACGCCGATGTAGAAGCTCCAGCTGCGGTGCGCGCCGAACGGAATCCACGAGAACGACATCTGCCAGCAGTGCAGGTCGCGGGAGATGTTGATGCTTGTGAGCGTGAAGTCCCTGTCGCGGAAGCTGTAACCGGTGCTGACCGAAATGCCGGTCTTGGGCGTGATGTTGAAGCTGCCGTTGAGCTGGATGCTCTGATCGACGATGCTCTTGTAGCCTTTGGGCGGATAGTTGCCGTATTGCACCGAATAGTTGATGTTGTAACCCACGCCCAGGTTCCACGGAATGGAGAAGTCGTAGTAGCTTCCGGCCATGTGCTGCCTGCGCAGTGCGGGGTCCATGCGCCCGTAGGGGTCGATGAACGGGTTGGCATAGAGCGGGTCCTGGGTCGTGATGTCGTTCAGGGCGGGTGTCGTGCGGTTTTCGCTCGACTGGAACGTATAGTTGAACGACCAGCCCGTGCTGGTGACGCGGCCCGGGAAGAAGAGTTTGTTGTAGCGGCGTCCGTCGGGCGTGACGCGGTAGGGGTCGAGCGTGACCCCGAGTTTGATGCCGAAGTTCTTGATGAGCGAACTGCGGAAGCTGACTCCGATGTTCGAGAGTCCCATCGAGTCGGCCAGGAAGTTGTAGGAACTGCTGAGCGCCAGTTCGTCGATGATCTTGATCTTGCGCACCCCCGAGGTGTCGCGCTTGCTCAGGACCTTCATTTCGAGGGTCTGGTTCAGCGAGAAGTTCATCGACGCCGACTCCGACGCACTCGGCACGCTGAAGGCATTGACGCCCGAGTAGGGCGAATAGAGTTTGTGGTTGCCCAGCGAGTCGGTCTGCACCGTGCGCCAGAAACCGTACTTCAGGTCGCGGAAGTCGGGGGCGTAGGAAAAGCCCACCGTGGGGGTGATGGTGTGGCGCACGGCCTGGAGTTTGCGCGTCCGCTTCCGGGTCTCGTACATGCCGTATAGCGTGGTCGTGGCCGAGAGGCTGGCGTTGTAGTTGTAGAGACGCCAGAATCCGTACTCGGGATCGAGGGTTTCGGCGCGTCCCGTGGCGGGGTTGTACCGCTGCTCGACGCGCTTGACGAACCACCGCTCGGTATAGTTGAACGAGGGCGATACGTTGATGTAGTTGAAGAGGTTGAACGATGCCGAAACGGGCAGCGTGTGCTCGATGCCGTTGCTCATATTGTGGAGCGTCTCTTTCGAGAATACCTCCGACTCCTTGGTGTTTACGCGGTTGGTCATCTTGGCCGTATAGCTCATCGTGATCTTCTCGTACCACCGCTCCTTGCCGACGGCCTCCTTGCGGGCGAAGGGTTTGAAGCGCGAGACGTTGAACACGATGTTGGGCAGCGTGATGTCGATCTTCTCCGTGCTGGAGTTCTGCGACACGGCCATGTTGGCCGATAGCGAGAAGGGCGTGCCGGCCCAGTTCTTCGAGTAGGAGATCGTGGAGTTTGTCTGCGTGGCGAGAATGTCGTTGATCGAGGAGGCGGAGTATCGGCCGAAGCCGCTCGTGGCGAAGTTCACCGAGGCGGAGAAAGTCGAGCCGGGGTTGGCTTTCGGATCCTGCTGGTGGGTCCATTTCAGCAGGACGTTGTTCTGCTTGATGTAGTCGGGTTCGCCCTTTTCGCCCACGCGCACGCTGGAGTAGTCGAAATTGAGGTTGCCGCTGTACTTGTAGCGCTTCACGTAGTTCGATGCGGCCTTCGCCTCCCACGAGCCGAGGGTGTAGATGCCGCCGCGCAGCGCCAGGTCGGCCTTGTCGCCGAAGGTGAAGTAGTAGCCCAGGTCGCGGAGGAAGAAACCTTTGGTGTACTCCTCGCCGTAGGTCGGCATCAGCAGACCCGACTTGGGACCCGAACTGATCGGAAAGAAACCCTCGGGAATGCCGAGAAAGTAGATCGGCACGTCTTCCATGACCAGGTAGGCCGGGCCCGTGACGACCTTCTTGCCCGGTATGACCTTGGCTTTGGTCATCGCCAGATAGAAGTGGGGGTGGTCCGTGTGGTCGCAGGTGGTGTACTTGCCGTCCTGGATGTTGATCGTGTTGTCCGCCATCTTCTTCACGCTGCCGCCGATGAGCCAGCCGTCGCCCTCCTGCGTGGCTACGCCCTTGATCTTGGCCTTCTTCGTGTCGATGTTGTAGGTGATCGTGTCCATCGTGTAGGAGGCGCTGCCCTCCTGGAACACGGGGTGCGTGGTCGTGGGCCTGCCCTCCACCGTGTCGGCCTTGCCGTAGGCATGGATCTCTTTCGAGTCCATGTCGATCCGCATGTAGTCGGCTTTCAGGTTGCTCGACTGGTAGGTGACGTCGCCCTCGTTGTAGATGTGGACCACGTTGCGCTGCACCTCGAATACGAGCGAGTCGCGGTTGCGGCCCGTGATGATGTCGTCGAGAAAACTGCCCCTGCTTCCGCGGCGTGCGGTGTCGGCCGCCGCGTCGCCCGGCAGGGCCGGGGCGAGGCTGTCGGGAGCCGCTGCGGCCGCGGTGTCCGAGACTCCGGGCCGGAGCGTGTCGGCGGGCTGCCGCCGCCGCGGTGCGCGGCGCGGGCGCTCCGGTGCCGCGGCCGTGTCGGACGACGCGGCCGCAGAGCTGCGGATCGAGGTCGAATCCTGCGCTGCGGAGGGTGTTGCGGCCGCAGGTGCGGGCAGTCCCGCCGCCAGCGGCGCGAAAAGCAGGGCGACGGCCGCCGCGAGGATATATTTTGCCTTGATCCTGTTCAAAATTCCAAATATTTTCCGTAACTTTGCCGACATGTCGGCAAAAACGCCCGGAGGCGCCTCGTGCGGCGTTCCGGCGGCGATTTTACGACCGACAAAGATAGGTAAAAAATTAGAGATACATCAAATTTGTCCGCACATAATTCCATGCGTCCGACACTTTTAACACTGCTGTTGCTGGTGTGTTCCGCACTGTTTGCGAACGGTGCGGCGGCCGAAAATATTGCATCGGGACTGAAGGTCGTGGTGATCGACGCGGGGCACGGGGGCAAATTCCCGGGGGCGACCTATGCGGGACTGCGCGAGAAGGACCTCACGCTGAGCGTGGCGCTCAAGCTGGGCAAGCTCGTCGAGTCGGGGCTGCCGGGGGTGAAAGTGGTCTATACGCGCAAGACCGACACGGAGCTGGGAGCGACGCTGCTGGCCGACCTTCAGAAGCGTGCCGACATCGCCAACGGTGCGGGCGGCGACCTGTTCGTGTCGATCCACGTCAATGCGGCGCGCTCGTCCGCGGCGCGGGGCGTGGAGACCCTCGTAATGGGCGAGACGCCCAAGGAGCAGCGCTACAACGAGGATGCGCTCTATGCCAACAACCGCGAGGACCTGATCGACATGTCCGACGAGAAGACGGCGGCCATCGTGCGCGCCTACATTCAGAACCTTCAGTTCACCTACGGCGAGTACAGCATGGCGATGGCCCGCTGCATCCAGCGTCAGTACGTGAAGTCGGGGCGCCACGACCGGGGCATCAAGCCCCAGCTGCTGCGTGTGCTCTATGCCACCGACATGCCGGGCGTGCTGACCGAGATCGGCTTCATGTCCAATCCGCAGGAGGCTGCATACATGAAGTCGGAGAAGGGGCGCGACGAGATCGCCCGGTCGCTCTTCGAGGCCGTGAAGAGCTATGCGGCCTACGTGAAGGGGACGCAGGAGGCTGACGAGGCGCCGGCGCAGGAGGCTGCGGAGTGCGGGGATGCGGCGGAGCGGCCGTCCGTGGCGTCGGCGGAGGGCGCGGAGAAGCGGCCGGCGGAGGAGTACGCCGTGCAGGTGCTGGCCTCGGCCGAGCGCGTGGCGCTGTCGTCGTCGCGTTTCAAGAAGTACAGGAACGGAGTCCGGGAGTATGCTTCCGACGGGCGCTTCCGCTATAAATACTGCGTGGGACCCTATGCCGACCGGGACGCGGCGCAGCGCAAGCTGGAGGAGGTGCGCCGCACGTTCCCCGACGCGTTCGTGGTGCGCTGCGCGGAGGGCCGGATCGTCCGGTGACGGGCGGGCCTGCGGACCGGAGCTGCGGATGCGGCGGCGGGGCGCGGCCGGCCGAAATGGAGACGAATTATGAAAAGAGAGGTTAAAATAGGTATTTTCGCCGTGCTGATGATCGGGTGCGCCTGGGCGGGCATCCGCTTTCTGAGCGGCATCGACATCTTCCGCCGCAACAGCGAGTATTATGCCGCCTACGACCGGATCAACGGCGTGCAGGCCGCCTCGCCCGTAATCATGCAGGGCGTGAAGGTGGGCACGGTGACCGGCATAAGGTTCGACCCGCGCCGCAGCGACAAGGTGGTGTTGCAGCTGACGATCAAGCGTCAGTATGCCCTGCCGGCCGACTCCGAGGCGCAGATCGTAAGCAACAGCATCATGGGTGCCAAGGCTGTCGAGATCCGCCTGGGCGAATCGTCGGAGGTGCTGCGCAGCGGCGACACGCTCCGTGCGGGCAGCGACCGCGATCTGATGGACATGGCGGGGTCGGAGCTCGAATTCCTCAAGCAGAAGGTCGAGCGCCTCACGGGCGACCTGTCGCGCACGCTGGGCAACATCAACGCCCTCCTGGAGGCCAACGCCGCGGCGCTCACCGGCACGATGACCCACCTGAACGGCATCGCCGGCAATCTGGACGGCATGCTGGCCGCCGAACGCGGGAACCTGGAAGCCATCGTGGAGAATCTGGCACGCTTCTCGGAGACACTGGGCGGCAATGCCGGACGTATCGACAGCATCGTGCGTCATGCCGATGCGCTGGTGGCCGGACTCGAAGAGCAGCGCTTCGCGGAGAACCTGGCCGGTGCCGCGGCCCGGCTCAACGAGCTGATGACCGCGGCGAATTCGGGCGACGGCACGCTCGGCGCCCTGCTGGGCGAGCGGGCGCTCTACGACTCGCTGACGGCGGCGAGCGGAAACCTGGCCTCGCTGCTCGCCGACCTGGAGGCCCGTCCGGGCCGTTACGTACACTTCTCGCTCTTCGGCCGCAACGAGGAGAAGATGCAGGAACGCGCCCGCAAGCGCGCCGAGCGGGAGGCGGCCCGTGCCGGGCGCGACTCGCTGCGCCGGATGAAGTAGGAGGATGCGGGCGATGATCTATCCGGCCAATTTCGAACAGAAAATCGGTTTCGACCGCCTGCGCGCGCAGGTCGCGGCGCTGTGCACCATGCGTGCGGCGCGCGAACGCGTGGAGGCGCAGGTCTTCACGTGCGACGAGGCCGAAATCGTGCTCCGGCAGTCGCTGGCCGACGAGATGCGGCGGCTGCTCGACCTTGAGCGCGACTTTCCGGGCGAGGAGTTCGCCGACGTGGATGCCGTGACGGCCAAGATCCGCATCGAGGGCGCCTTCCTCGAAGTGGCGGAGGTGCTCGTGCTGCGGCGGGCGCTCGCTGCGGCGGGTGCCGTGGCCGGATTCATCAGGGCGCGGGGTGCGGAATTGTATCCCCGACTGCGCGAACTGAGCGCCGGGGTGGAGGGATTTCCCGGCATCGTGCAGGAGATCGACCGGCTGATCGACCGCTTCGGCCAGGTGAAGGACACGGCGTCGCCCGGGCTACACGAGGTGCGGCGTGCCATACGCGAACGCGAGGGGCAGGCGGCGAAGCGGTTGCAGCAGGTGCTGGCCGCGGCCAAGAGCGCCGGGATCGTGGAGGCCGACGCGCAGCTCTCGATCCGCGACGGCCGGGCGGTGATTCCCGTCGCTGCGGCCAACAAACGCAAGTTGCAGGGTTTCATCCACGACGAGTCGGCCACGGGGCGCACGTTCTATGTCGAGCCGGTCGAGGTGGTGGAGATCAACAACGAACTTCGCGAACTGGAGTATGCCGAGCGGCGCGAGATCGTGCGCATTCTGACCGCCTTCACGGCGTCGGTGCGTCCCGAGGCGGACCGCATCGAAGCCACGGGCGACTACCTCGCTGACATAGACATGCTGCGGGCCAAGGCGCGCTGGGCCTCGGAGAACGGCTGCGTGAAGCCGATCCTTTCGACCGACGACCGCCTAGTGCTGCGGAGCGCGCGCCACCCGCTGCTGGCCCAGACCCTCCGGGCCCAGGGCCGTGCGATCGTGCCCCTCGACATGCAGCTCGACCGCGCGAAGCGCATCCTGGTGATTTCGGGTCCCAATGCGGGCGGCAAGTCGGTGTGTCTGAAGACCACGGGCATCGTGCAGTACATGTTCCAGTGCGGATTCCCGGTGCCGGCGTCGGAGGTGTCGGAGCTGCCGGTGTTCCGCAGCCTCTTCATCGACATCGGCGACGAGCAGTCCATCGACGACGACCTTTCGACCTACTCGTCGCACCTGCGCAACATGAAGCACATGCTGGCGGGCGCCTCGGAGCGCACGCTGGTGCTGATCGACGAATTCGGGTCGGGCACCGAGCCCGTAATCGGCGGCGCCATCGCCGAGGCGATCCTGGAGCGGCTGCTCGAAAGGGGCTGCTACGGCGTGATTACCACGCACTATGCCAACATAAAGTATTACGCTTCGAACACCGAGGGCATCGCCAACGGCGCCATGATGTTCGACGTGCAGCAGATCCGGCCCCTGTTCCGCCTCGAAACGGGCAAGCCGGGCAGTTCGTTCGCCATCGAGATCGCGCGCAAGATCGGACTGCCGGAGGAGATCATACGCGCCGCGGGCGAGAAGGCCGGCAGCGACCACATAAACATCGAGAAGCAGCTCCGCGAGATCGCTCGCGACAAGCGTTACTGGGAGCAGAAGCGCGACCGCATCCGCATCGCCGACCGCAAGGTCGAGGAGCTGGAGCAGAACTATGCCGAGCAGCTCGGGCGCATCCGCGCCGAGCGTGCCGAGATCCTGCGCCGCGCGAAGGAGGAGGCGCAGCAGCTCGTGGCGGAGGCCAACCGGCAGATCGAGCTTACGATCCGCACCATCCGCGAGGCGCAGGCCGAGAAGGAGCTCACACGCCTGGCGCGCCGCGAACTGGAGGAGTTTCGTGAGCGTACGGAGCAGGCCGACGCGGCGGCGGAGTCGGAGCGCGCGGCGCAGGTCGAGCGCGAAATGGCCCGCATCGAGCGCCGCCGCCAGCGCCGCGAGGAGCGGCGGGGCGAGCAGCGTGCGGCGGCGAAGCCCGAGGTCGCGGCGGAGCCCCCGCGGCGCGAGGTGACCGTAGGCGCGAAGGTGCGCATGGCGGGGCAGGACATGGTGGGCGAGGTGCGTGCGATCAAGGGCGCCAAGGCGCAGGTGGCTTTCGGGCAGATCCTGACCACGGTCGCGACGGCGAGCCTCACCGCGGTGTCGAACAACGAATACCGCGAGGCCATGCGGCCCCAGACCCCGCGCACGGTGGTGTCGGTGGACGTGGCGTCGCGCAAGCTCAACTTCCGCGACCGCATCGACGTGCGCGGCATGCGGGCCTCGGAGGCCGTGGAGGCCGTGCAGGACCTGGTGGACGACGCGCTCATGGTGGGCGTGGGTTCGGTGACCATTCTGCACGGCAAGGGCACCGGTGCGCTGAAGGAGGAGATACGCCGCTACTTGCGCACGGTGTCCGAAATCGCCTCGGTCGCCGACGAACATGCCGACCGCGGCGGCGCCGGAATTACCATCGTTACTTTTAAGGCGGACTGACCGCAATAGAAATGAACTGCTTGTTATCCGAAATCGCCCGCATTTGCGGCGGCACGTTCACGGGCATCGACTCCGTCGTGGAGTCGGTCGTGACCGACAGCCGCTCGCTCACCTGCGAGCTGGGCGCCGCACCGCTCTTCGCGGCCATGCGCGGCGCGAACCACGACTCGCACGACTTCCTCGACGCGATGCGCGAGCGGGGCGTGCGCGCCTTTCTGATCGAACGCGAGGCGCCCGTGCCCGAGGGGTGCGGCGCGGTGCGGGTGGCGAACACCATCGACGCGTTGCAGGCTCTGGCCGCACACCGCAGGGCGCAGAGCCGGGCCGCGGTGGTGGGCATCACGGGGTCGAACGGCAAGACCATACTCAAGGAGTGGATCGCCGAGGAGGTGCCGTCGGGCGTGCGCTGCTACCGCTCGCCCAAGAGCTACAATTCGCAGCTCGGCGTGCCCCTGTCGCTGCTCATGACCGAGGGCGATGAGGAGCTGCTGCTCGTGGAGGCCGGAATTTCGCAGCCCGGAGAGATGGAGCGGCTGGAGCGCATGATCCGTCCGGATGTGGTGGTCTTCACCTCGATCGGTGACGCCCATCAGGAGCATTTCGGCTCGCTGGAGCAGAAGTGCGCCGAGAAGATGCGGCTGGCCGAGCGGGCGCATACGATCGTGTACCACAGCTACTACGAGCCGCTGGCCTCGATGATCGCCGAGCGCTTCGCCGACCGGCGTCTGATCGACGCGGCACGTTTTCCGGCCCCGTCGGCCGAGGTGGCGGGCGGAGCCGCCGCGGGCCGCAACGCCCAGATCGTGGAGGCATTCTGCGAGGCCATGGGTTATCCGGCACCCTCGTTCCGGCGCAGTCCGTCGGTGGCCATGCGTCTGGAAGTGAAGGACGGAATCAACGAGTCGATCCTCGTGAACGACGCCTACAACCTCGACATCAACTCGCTGGCCCTGGCCCTGGACTACCTCCACACGGTGGCGCTGGGGCGTTCGACGACGCTCGTGCTGTCGGACATCGCGCAGAGCGGGTATACGGACGACGAGCTGTACGGCCGCGTGGCCGACATGGTCGCCCGGGCCCGGGTGCGCAAGCTGATCGGCATCGGCACCCGCATCCGCGAGCATGCGGCGGCCTTCGCCTGCGAGAAAGAGTTCTTCGCCACGACGGACGAGTGCATCGCGCGCATCGACCGGGCCGATGTGGCGGGGCGCGCCATCCTGCTGAAGGGGGCGCGCGGCTTCCGCTTCGAGAAGCTGTCGCACGCGCTGGAGCGCAAGAGCCACACCACGGTGCTGGAGGTCGATCTGGATGCGATGATTCACAACCTGAACTATTTCCGGTCGAAGCTGTCGTTCGGCACGCGCCTCGTGGCCATGGTCAAGGCCGGGAGCTACGGCACGGGCGACTTCGAGGTGGCGCAGCTGCTTCAGCACCAGGGCGTGAACTATCTGGCCGTGGCCTTTGCCGACGAGGGCGTGGTGCTGCGCGAACGGGGCATCACCATGCCCGTGGTGGTGCTCAATGCCGATGCGGACAGCTTCGAGCAGATGATCGCCAACAGGCTCGAACCCGAGATATACAGCTTCCATTCGCTCGATGCCTTCGCGGCGGCCGCGGAGCATGCCGGCGAGAGCCGATACCCGATTCATGTGAAGCTCGACACGGGCATGCACCGCCTCGGATTCACGGAGGAGGAGATCGCGCGGCTGGGCGTCCGCCTCGCGGCGGAGCGGCGCGTGCAGGCGGCCACGGTCTTCTCGCACCTGAACTGCGCCGACATGCCCGAGGAGGACGAATATACGCGGGCGCAGATCGCGCGCTACGACCGCATGAGCGCGCAATTGGCGGCGGCGCTTCCCTACCGGGTCATCCGCCACACGGCCAACTCGGCCGCCATCGAGCGCTTTCCCGAGGCGCAGTACGACATGTGCCGTCTGGGGCTGGGGCTCTACGGTTTCGGCTATGCGCACAACGAGGCGCTGCGTCCGGTGGCGACGCTCCGCACGCGCATCGTGCAGCTCAAGCGCCTTGCGCCGGGCGAGACCGTGGGTTACGGACGCGCGGGGAAGATCGTGCGGCCGACCGTTACGGCGACCGTGCCCGTCGGCTATGCCGACGGACTGGACCGCCACCTGGGCTGCGGCCGCTGGTCGATGCTCGTGGCCGGGCGTCCGGCGCCCATCGTGGGGCGCATCTGCATGGACAGCTGCATGATCGACGTCACGGACATTCCCGGCGTGGCGGAGGGCGACGAGGCGGTGGTCTTCTCGCCTGTGCGCGGCAACGATCCCGAGACGATGGCCCGGGTGCTCGGGACGATACCCTATGAAATACTCACGTCGGTCGCAGGCCGCGTGAAACGCATTTACCTCAAAGAATAACGCACGCGAACATGGACGGAAGATACGGCACGCTCTACATGATACCCTGTCCCATCTCGGACGAAACCGAGCCGTGGGACGTGCTTCCGGCGGCCAACCGCGCCGTCATGGACGGGCTCGACTACTTCATCGTGGAGAACGTCCGCACGGCCCGCCGGTTCCTTTCGCGCGCGGGCATCGCGCGGCCCATCGACACGCTGGAGTTCCGCGAACTGAACGAACACACGGTCGCGGGCCGCGACGTGGAGGAGCTGATCGCGCCGCTGCTGGCCGGACGTTCGGCCGGCATGATCTCCGAGGCCGGCGTGCCGGGCGTGGCCGATCCGGGGGCGCTGGCGGCCGAAGCGTGCCATCGCCGCGGCATCCGCGTGGTGCCGCTCGTGGGGCCCTCGTCGATACTGCTCGCGCTGATGGCTTCGGGGCTCAACGGCCAGTCGTTCGCATTCAACGGCTACCTGCCCGTCAAGGCGCCCGAGCGGGCGCGGGCCGTGCGCATGCTCGAACGGCGTGCGGCGGCCGAGGGCCAGTCGCAGCTCTTCATCGAGGCGCCCTACCGCAACGACAAGCTCTTCGCGCAGCTGCTCGAAACGCTCGCCCCGGCCACGCGGCTCATGGTGGCGGTGGACATTACGGCGCCCGGCGAGCGGATTCTGACGCGCACCGTGGAGGAGTGGCGCCGCAGCGGACGACCCGAACTGAACAAGCGGCCCGCCCTGTTCGCCATCGGTATGTAATTTGTGCTATATAATGGTGTGAAACAGCGAAAACAGAGATGTATGAAAAAGGAAGATATTTACACTGAGCCCGTTGCGGGCGAGGCGGAATCCGCCGCCGGCGAGTGCGCCACGGCGTGCGGCCGGGAGCCGCATGACAATATGGCAGACGATGCGGCCGCCGCGACTGACACGATGGCGGACGATGCGGCGCAGAGCGAGACGGATGCTGCGGCGGAGTGGCGGGACAAGTTCCTGCGGTTGCAGGCCGAATTCGACAACTACCGCAAGCGCACGCTGCGCGAGAAGATGGAGCTGGTGGAGACGGGCGGCAAGAAGGTGCTGCTGGCGATGCTGCCCGTGCGTGACGACGTGCAGCGGGCTTTGGCCGCGATGGGCAAGAGCGACGATGCGGCGGCGATCCGCGAGGGCGTGGAGCTGATCGCCCAGAAGTTCACCGAGTCGCTGCGTCAGCAGGGCGTAACGGAGATTGCGGCCCTCGATGCGCCGTTCGATCCCGACCTGCACGAGGCGGTGGCCAAGTTCGCGGCCGGCGAGGAGAAGCGCGGCCGGGTGATCGACGTGGTGCAGGCGGGCTACATGCTCGGCGACAAGGTGCTGCGTTTCGCCAAGGTGGTCGTGGGCGAGTAGCGCCCGGCGGCGTTTCGTGCTCCGCGGTGCGGAGGCGAACGCACGGTTCGGTGCGGGGTGCCGCAGGGCGCTCCGCGACGTTGGAGGTGGATAACAGAGTTGCGGCACGGAGCGTGCCGCGTGAAGAATATGGCAGAAAAACGAGACTACTACGAAGTGCTTGGCGTGGAGAAGAACGCCAATGCCGACGAAATAAAGAAGGCCTACCGCAAGGCGGCGATCAAGTTCCATCCGGACAAGAATCCGGGCGACAAGGAGGCCGAGGAGAAGTTCAAGGAGGCCGCAGAGGCTTACGACGTGCTGTCGAATCCCGACAAGCGGGCGCGCTACGACCAGTTCGGACATGCGGGCATGGGCGGCGCGGCCGGCGGTGCGGGAGGCTACGGAGGATTCGGCGGCGGATTCTCGATGGAGGACATCTTCTCGCAGTTCGGCGACATCTTCGGCGGCCATTTCGGCGGGGGATTCCGCGCCTCGTCGGGCGGCCGGCGCGTGAACCGCGGCACCGACATCCGCGTGAAGGTGAAGCTCTCGCTCGCCGAAATCGCGTCGGGAGTGACGAAGAAGCTCAAGATCAACAAGACCGTAGCCTGCGACCAGTGCGGCGGCTCGGGCGCCAAGGATGCCGACTCCTACGCCACGTGCTCGGCATGCGGCGGCTCGGGATATGTGATGCGCGTGGAGAACACATTCTTCGGCCGCATGCAGTCGCAGAGCGTATGCCCCACGTGCGGAGGCACGGGCCGCGTGATTACCGCCACCTGCGACAAATGCCGCGGCGAAGGTACGCTCAAGGGCTCGGAGGTGGTCGAAATCGCCATTCCGGCCGGTGTGGGCGAGGGCATGGTGCTCACGGTGACCGGCAAGGGCAATGCCGCGCGCCACGGCGGCGTGAACGGCGACTTGCAGGTGCTGATCGAGGAGGAGCGTGACCCGCAGCTGGTGCGCGACGGCAACGACCTGATCCACAATCTCAATATTACGGTGACGACGGCACTGCTGGGCGGCACGGTGGAGGTGCCGACCGTAGGCGGCCGCGCCAAGATCAAGATCGCGCCCGGAACCCATGCGGGCAAGGTGCTGCGCCTGGGCGGCAAGGGTCTGCCCGACGTGAACGGCTACGGCCGCGGCGACGAGCTGGTGGTGGTGGACATCACCATCCCGTCGAAGCTCTCGGCGGAGGAGAAGCGCCTCGTGGAGCAGCTGGCCGGGCAGCCTGCGTTCCGCAATGCCGAGTCGGTGCAGAACCAGAACATCTTCGAACGGATGAAGAGCTTCTTCCGTTAGCGGAGGAGGCGCGCCGCGGGCGGATTTTCGCTGTGCCGCCGCATGCTGCTGCGGCGTGCGGGACGTGCGGACGCAGGAGCGGAGCGCACGCGGCGGCCGGAGGCGGAAACAGAAAATTTTCGTACCTTTACATCCTGAAAAGAGGAGAAAATGCCATGTTAGGGTTCAGTCCGTTCAAGAAACACGCCAACAAGTTCAACTACATTCCGCGCTACTACGATCCCGAGAAGGAGGCGCGCGAGGCGCGTCGTGCCGAGCTGCACGGCGAGCGGAGCGACGACGCGGAGGGGGAGTACCGCCCCGGGAAGTACATCCGCACGCAGCGCGCCGCCCGCGCCGCGCGCCGCGAGGCACGGGGTGCCGCGGACCGCAAACGCATCTGGACGATGGCGGTCGGTGCCGTGCTGGTGCTGCTCTTCGTCTACATGCTATTTCCGCGTCTGGCCGAGGTGTTCCTCCGGGCGCGCAGGGCTCCCGCTGCGGTGGAGGAGCGCACGGACGGATTCGACCCCTACGCTCCGCTGGTGATAGTGCCCAACGATTACGAGGAGGAGTAACCCATGGCCGACAAGATCAGACTGCTGCCCGAAGTGGTGGCGAACCAGATCGCCGCGGGCGAGGTGGTGAACCGCCCCTCGTCGGTGGTCAAGGAGATGATGGAGAATGCCATCGACGCCGGAGCCCGCTCGGTCAAGGTGAACTTCCGCGACGGCGGCAAGGACCTGATTCAGATCGTGGACGACGGATGCGGCATGTCGCCCATCGACGCCCGCATGGCGTTCGACCGCCACGCCACGAGCAAGATCGCCTCGGTGGACGACATCTACGCGCTGCATACGTTCGGATTCCGCGGCGAGGCGCTGGCCTCGATCGCCGCCGTGGCGCAGGTGGAGCTGCGCACGCGCCAGGAGGGCGACGAGACGGGAACCGAAACGCTCATCAACGGCGGTACGTTCGCCGGACAGCACCCCGTGGCGTGTGCCGTGGGGTCGCAGTTTTTCGTGCGCAACCTTTTCTACAACGTGCCGGCCCGGCGCCGGTTCCTCGAAAAAAAGACCACTTCGGCAACGCAGATCCGGACCGAGTTCCAGCGCGTGGCGCTCTGCAATCCGAAAGTGCATTTCGAACTCTACAACAATGACGCGCCGGTTTACAACCTCGCGCCGGGTTCGACGGCGGCCCGCATCGTCGATGTGATCGGGCGCCACATCCGGCAGAACCTCCTGGAGGTGGAGGCCGACACGTCGATCGCCCGCATCGAGGGATACGTGGGGCGTCCGGCGGCGGCCAAGAAACGCAACAACGAGCAGTATCTGTTCGTCAATGGGCGCTATTTCAGCAGCCCCTATCTCGCCAAAGCCGTTCTGAAAGCCTACGAGAAACTCATACCCGAGAGTTGCACGCCCTCGTTTTTCCTCTACCTGACCATTGACCCTTCGCGCATCGACGTGAACGTGTCGCCCCAGAAGACCGAGGTGAAATTCGCCGACGAGGAGGCCGTGTGGCAGATCGTGCACGCCGCCGTGCGCGAAACGCTCGGCAAGACGGGCGCCGTGCCGATGATGGACTTCGACGAGGCGCCCGGCGTGGAGATTCCCGTGCTGCGGCAGGGGGCCGTGTACGGCGAGCCGCGGGCCATGTCCAATGCGGATTACAACCCTTTTCGCGAGGAGTATGTGGATCATGCGGCCCCGCAGCCCGAGGTGGAGTTCGCGGGGTTCGACGTGCCCTACGGCGGGGCCGTGCCCCCTTCGAACGTCTTTCGCGAGGTGGCTTCGTCGTTCGGGACCCCGGCGCTTCACGAGGTGCCGGGCGATGCGGACGACGAGGTGTTCGAGTCGGCGGCATTCGGCGGCAGCGAGCTGGAATTCATCCCCTCCGCTTCCGACGAGCCGCAGCAGCAGCGTCTGGAACTCGACGGTAAGCCCCGCTTCTCGGACGTGGTGCCCGTGGGCGGCGGCCTGGCCGTGGCCCGCTACGGCGGGCGGCTGGTGGCTGCGGACCTGCGGCGTGCGCGGGAACGGGTGCTCTACGAAAATTACCTGGTGCTGCTGGGCAACGGATCGTCGGTGAGCCAGCAGCTGCTCTTTCCCGAGCGGCTCGTGCTTTCCGAGGAGGAGTACGCGCTCATGGAGGAGAATGCCGTGGAGTTCGCCGGGCTGGGGTTCGATGTAGATTACTGCGGCGGCGGAGCCGTCGAGGTGCGCGGCACGCCGGCCGACATGCCGGCCGACGCCATCGACCGCCTGCTCTATGAACTCTTGCAGGCTTTCGATACGCCCCACGACCTGGCCGACGTGCGGCGCGAGAAGATCGCCCGCGTGATGGCCCGCAATGCGGCGCGCACCGCGCAGCGTTTCACGGCTGCGGAGGCTGCGGCGCTGCTCGATCAGCTCGGGGCGTGCGGCGATTGCAGCTTCTCGCCGTCGGGCAAGGCCGTAATGGCCGAGATCACGATCGAAGAACTGCGCAAGAAATTGGGATAGTCCGGTGTTTTTCGTATATTTGCGGACCTTCGGCGCACGCAGGCAGCATGGAACGGTCCGGCGGTCGGTGCGTGAGGTTCCGACCCGCGCGGCGGACGATGGCCCGGCGGTCCGGCCGCTTCGGCCGGCAGCGTGCGGCTTGTGCCGCGGCATCCGTGCGACGGGCGAAAAGCCGGAGGTAAGACCGGAGGCCGCTGCCGTGCGGCGGTGTTCCGGGGGATGATCGGCCCGATTCGGCGCGTGTGCGCCGAGGAACGGAAGCCCGGCGGTCAGCGTGCCGACGTCCCGAAAACGAAAAGATGACGACCCGGCCGCAGGCTTCCGCTATCGCAATGAACAACCGTTATTTCCAGACACCCCCGGTGGTGCTCAACCTGCTCATCATCAATGCGCTGATCTTCATGGCTACGGCGCTGCTGCCCGTGGGGCCCTCGCTGCTTCGCACCTGCTCGCTTCACTGGTTCGCCAATCCGCTGTTCCATGCCTATCAGTTCGTGACCTACATGTTTCTGCATGCCAACTTCGAGCATCTTTTTTTCAACATGTTTGCGCTGTGGATGTTCGGCCGCACGCTGGAGTACGAGCTGGGGTCGCGGCGCTTCCTGGTCTACTACATGGTATGCGGCGTGGGTGCGGCGTTGATTCAGATGGCGGCCGTGTGGCTGTCGGGCGAATACTACGTGCAGCTGCTGGGCGCTTCGGGCGCCGTCATGGGCTTGCTGCTCGCGTTCGGCGTCATGCATCCCAACGTGCCCATCATCTTCATCTTCCTGCCCGTGCCCATCAAGGCCAAGTGGTTCGTGGTGATCTACGGCGTCGTGGAGCTCTTCATGGGGTGGACGGGCCTGGGCGGCAACGTGGCCCACTTCGCCCACATCGGCGGCATGCTGTGGGGGCTGGGCCTGCTCTACTGGTGGAGGAAACGGCGCGAAATCTGGTTCTGAGGCGATGGAAGGGTATTTCGACACTTCGTACGGCCGCGAGCGAGCGCCGCGGCGCTCGCTGATCGGCCGCATGGCCGACGGCGTGCTCACCGTGCTGACGGCCGCCGTGGCCGCGACGCTGCTGCTGACCTATGCGGCACCCTATGTGAATCCCGCTTCGGTATGGCTCTTTCCCGTGCTCGGACTGATCGCTCCGGCGACCTATCTGGCGGCCGTGCTGCTCACGCTCTACTGGGTCGTGCGCTGGCGGCCGCGCCGTGCCCTGGCGATGCTCCTCATTACGGGGTGCGGACTCTTCGGCGTGTCGCTTTTCTATAAGCCCGAACTCCGGCGCCGGTATGCCGAAACGGAGACCAAGGAGCGGGGGACGCTGCTGTTCATGACCTACAACGTCCGCAACTTCGCGGACGATGCGGGCCGGAATGCGGCGGGCAAGGTGCTGCGTTTCGTGCAGGAAACGGCACCCGACGTGGTGTGCTTCCAGGAGTACAGTCCGTCGCTGGCCGAAAAGAGCGCCGAATACCGTGCTTTCGCGCAGACCTATCCCCATCGGGCCGGCGGCAGGGGCGCCGAGTTCGAGCCGATGGTGCTCTTCAGCAAGCATCCCGTCGCGGGATGGGGCGCGACGCGCGACGGACTTCCGGAGGACGGCATACGCGAATCGCTGTGGGCCGACATCCGCATCAAAGACGACACGGTGCGCGTGTTCAACAACCACCTGCACTCCACGGCGATCAAGGCCGAGGACAACGAGTTCATCACCAAGCACCGCTACATTTCGGACTCGGCGCGCGAGGACAAGATCCGCAGCATCGTGCACCGCTTCCGCGACAACAGCATCCTGCGTGCGGAGCAGGCCGATTCGATTGCGAAAGCCGTGGCGGCGACCTCGCTCGCGCGCATCGTATGCGGCGACTTCAACGATACGCCCATGTCCTACGTCTATCGCACGATGGCCCGGGGGCTGGACGATGCGTTCAGCAGTTGCGGCCGCGGCTATTCGCACACGTTCCGCGGGTTCTTCAATGCGCTGCGCATCGACTACGTGCTCGTGTCGGACGAGTTCGAGCCGCTGACCTACGAGGTGCCCGACGTGGAGTTTTCGGACCACCTGCCTGTGGTCGTGAGGATGCGGTACAGGTACCGTCATTGATTCAAACACAAAAAGATATGATTTTCGATTCACTGCGCAACAGCGCCCTCTATCTCGGCCTGCATCCGCGCCTGGGCCGGGCTTTCGACTACATTGCGTCCGCCGACCTGGAGGCCCTCGCCCCGGGCCGTCACGAAATCGAGGGCGACGACCTTTTCGTCAATGTGATCGAGTGCGAGCTGAAGAAGCCCGAAGAGGCGAAGCTCGAAGTGCACGACGCCTACATCGACGTGCAGGTCGTGGTGCGCGGCACCGAGTCCTTCGGGTGGAGCGAGCGGGAGGCCCTGCGTCGGCCCTGCGGTCCGTTCGATGCGGAGAAGGACATCCGCTTCTACGACGACGCGCCCCAGACCTGCTACACGCTCGTGCCGGGGCAGTTCACGATCTTCATGCCCGGGGATGCCCATGCGCCGATGGTGGGCGAGGGCAGCGTGAAGAAGCTGATCGTAAAGGTCCGCAAATAGAAAACCGCAGAACGGTTTCGCTCCTGAAAACGAGAAAGCCCGGAACGTTCCGGGCTTTCTTGCGTTGAGGGGGCGGATCAGCGTGCGGGCTCCAGCTCCACGGTGAAGTGGCGCAGGATGGGGGTCTCGAACGTGATCTTGTAGCCCGAGGTGATCTGCTCGCGGCGCTCGTAGATGTTGCGGCATGCGGCGGCGATCACGCGGATGTGGTTGTCCGTGTAGACGCGGCGCGGTATGGCCAGGCGCAGCAGCTCCAGTTTCGGGTAGCGGTTCTCGTGCGTCTCGGGGTCGCGGTCGGCGAGGATCGAGCCGATCTCCACACCGCGGATGCCCGCTTCGAGGTAGAGCTCGATGCCCAGCGTCTGGGCGATGAACTCCTCCTTGGGCAGGTTGGGCAGGATCTTCTTCGCATCGACGAAGATCGCGTGGCCGCCCGCGGGGCGCTGGTAGGGCACGCCGTATTCGTCGAGCAGGTCGCCCAGCAGTTTCACTTGGCGGATGCGGGCGTCGAGCTGTTCGAACTCGGTATTCTCGTCGAGGCCCACGGCCAGGGCGTCCATGTCACGTCCCGACATGCCGCCGTAGGTGAGGTAACCCTCGTACATGATGCTGTACTGCATCGCCTTGCGGTAGAGCTCCTCGTCGTGCATGGCCAGGAAGCCGCCCATGTTCACCACGCCGTCCTTCTTGGCCGAAATGGTCATCAGGTCGGCGTAGGTGTAGATTTCGCGTACGATCTCCTTGATGCTCTTGTTCTCGTAGCCGGCCTCGCGGGTCTTGATGAAGTAGGCGTTCTCGGCGAAGCGGGCCGAGTCGATCAGCATCGGGATGCCGTAGCGGCGGCACAGCTCGGCGGTCTCGCGGATGTTGCGCATCGAAACGGGCTGGCCGCCGGCCGTGTTGTTGGTGATGGTCAGCACCACGCACGGGATCTTCTCCTTCGGGTGCGACTTGAGCACGTGCTCCAGCTTCTCCAGATCCATTTCACCCTTGAACGGAAGCTCCTTCTGTGTGTCGGCCGCAGCGTCGATGGTGCAGTCGATCGCATGGCAGCGGCGGAACTCGATGTGGCCTTTCGTGGTGTCGAAATGCGAGTTGCCCGGCACGATGTCGCCCTCCTTGAGCAGGGCCGAGAAGATCACGTTCTCGGCGGCGCGGCCCTGGTGGGTCGGCAGGAAGTGGGGCATGCCGAAGAGGTCGTTCACGATCTGCTTCAGCCGGAAGTAGGACGAGGCGCCGGCGTAGCTCTCGTCGCCCGTCATCATGGCCGCCCACTGGCGGTCGCTCATCGAGCCCGTGCCCGAGTCGGTCAGCAGGTCGATGGTGACCTGGTCGCTGCGCAGTTTGAAGAGGTTGTATTTCGCTTCGCGGATCCACTGCTCGCGTTCGGCACGGGTCGAGGGACGGATCGCCTCGGTCATCTTGATCTTGTAGGGCTCGCAATAGGGTAATTCCATAGTTTGAAAAGTTTTGTTGTTAAGGTTCATTTGGCTATTTCCAAATGTACGGATTTTTTCTTTAACTCGCAAATCGGGTATGCATTTTGCGTGCGACGGGGGAAGACCGGAACGTAAAATCCGTGCGAAACCATGATTTTTTTATCCATTTTAATGCTTTTTACCGCCATGACAACGGAAACCGCACAACAGAAAAAGATCGTCGCGCGCGACCTGCCCTATGCGTACGATGCGCTCGCACCGCACGTGTCGGAGGAGACGCTGCGCTACCACCACGACAAACACTACGAAGGGTACGTCGCCAAACTCAACGAACTGCTTGCCGACAGCGCGCTCGCGGGGCGTCCCCTGGCCGAGATCGTCGTTGCGTCCGACGGTCCGCTTTTCAATAATGCCGCGCAGGCCTGGAACCACGAATTCTTCTTCGAGTCGCTCTCGCCTGCGCCCCAGACCGCGCCTTCGGGACGTCTGCGCGAAGCCATCGACCGCGACTTCGGGTCGTTCGACCAGTTCAAGACGGCCATGAGCAAGGCCGCGGCGTCGCTCTTCGGGTCGGGCTGGGTGTGGCTCGTGGAGGATCGCACGGGACGCCTGGCCATCGTGAGCGAGCCCAATGCGGGCACGCCCCTCACTTCGGGCATGAAGCCGCTGCTCTGCATCGACGTATGGGAGCACGCCTATTACATCGACTACCGTAACCGTCGGGCCGATGCCGTTACGGCGTTGTGGAATGTGATCGACTGGCGAAAAGTCGGCGAACGCTACGACGCGAAATAGAGACCGCACAGCCGAAACGTACTCCGCACGGTACCCGCGAGGGGCCGTGCGGACTCTTTTTTTCTGCGAATGCGGCGCGTTCTTCGGGATGATTTGCGGCGGGCCGACCGGCCGCGGTGCGGAGGCCGCGGAGGGCTGTTGGGTGAGGATTAGAAGTACACCTATATATATTGTATATGCTGCTTTGGAAAGAGGTTTTGTAACGTGCTGAATAATAACACGATTGTTCGATATGCAAAAAAGTTTTGAAAATTCCTCCGAAAAAGTTTGGAATGTTGGTAAAAAAGGGCGTATCTTTGCCACCGCAAATCAGGGTTGATTGCCGATGATTAGCAGAGGTTCTTGAGGTTCTGTTTTTTTTGAAAGCCGAAAGGTTTTTGAAAAAAAAGTTTCGAAAAAAGTTGGTTGTTACGAAAAA
>Ga0209064_1001863_pt1 | contig 28266 bp, 21 predicted proteins | sample Inofromicrocosms_FD_187498 | JGI IMG/M metagenome (GOLD analysis project Ga0209064, IMG submission 187498) | Mouse cecum microbial communities from Vienna, Austria - Inoculum for glucosamine and mucus D2O microcosms (SPAdes) (version 2) | ecosystem: Host-associated > Mammals > Digestive system >... | reverse complement strand
TGATCGAGGACGACACAGAGCCGAAAGTACCTCTCACAGCGGAACAGGAAGAAAGCCTTTTATCCTTTATGGAAAGTGATAGCGTCTATCAGAAATACCGTGACGAGGTTATCATACTGTTAGGGACGGGGCTTAGGATTTCCGAACTCTGCGGGCTGACTGACACCGACCTTGACTTTGAAAGCCGGGTAATCAATGTAGACCACCAGCTTTTACGGAGCGCAGAAACGGGCTACTACATAGAGAAGCCCAAAACGCAGAGCGGTATCAGACAAATTCCAATGAGTGAAAAAGTGTATGAAGCGTTGGGGCGCGTGTTGGAGAACCGTAAGGGAGCGAAAGCGACCACCATTGACGGGTACAGCAATTTCCTTTTCCTTAACCGGGACGGTTGCCCGAAAACGGCAACCAGCTATGATAATATGTTCCGGGGGCTTGCAAAGAAGTATAACAAGTGCCATGAGGAAGCGTTACCGAAAGTAATGACACCCCACACCCTACGCCATACGTTCTGCACCAACTTAGCCAATGCCGGAATGAACCCGAAAGCGTTACAGTACATCATGGGACACTCCAATATCACTATGACGCTGAACTACTACGCACACGCAACATTCGCTTCCGCAAGGGCTGAAATGGAAAGGCTGATTGCAGCATAGCCGCAGACGGATTTACTACTTCTTTTACTACCATTGAGAGGGAAAACCTAAAAGGTTTTGAGAGTATATGAGAACTTCTCCCCATATCTAAAATGCCGGGAAAGCCCGAAAATACGGGCTATACCGACATATAAGAACTTCTAAAGAGATAATCTAAATTCACCAATAATTTTATCTAAAAAATATATTAAAATATTACATAGGGTGAGTATATTATGATAAATGAGGAATTTATTTCCAAAAGGATAACAGAATTACGGATTAAAAAAGACGTTTCCGAATATCAAATGAGCCTTGAACTGGGACACAGCCGCAGTTATATACAAAGCATTTCATCGGGTAGAGTAATGCCCTCAATGAAAGAATTTCTTGCAATATGCGAGTACCTTGATATTACGCCAATGCAGTTTTTTGACGAGGATACGGAAAATCCGCTGCTTGTTCAACGCGCGATTCAAGGACTTGCGGGGCTTAAAGACAAGGATTTGCTTATGCTTATCGGACTTATTGACCGAATGAAAGAGTAAACGGCTATGGAACTGAATCCATAGCCGTTTGTTATAATCCGCTGTATTTGTCTGTACCGTATTGTGGAAAACTTCTTTATGATTAGCCTATTATCGCAGAGCGTCCCCCTCTTGCGGCTATGCCGAATAAATTCGGCTGCCGCAATTCACCCCCTTGCAGAACTCTTGAAACATATGGGTATTTCGCGCTCTGCGGGTCTCCATTCTGAGAATGGAGTTGCGACGAAGGGGCTCTGCCCCCTTGACCCCCGCAAGCTGTGCTCAGCTTGACCAGCTGAAGTCCTGACGAAACAATAACATTAGTGCGATAAACAAAATTTTCCGCCCCCATAAGAGAGCGGAAAAAGCAATGATCCAAATATTTTATAAATGTGCCGGCTCAGCTTTCGGGAACTTCCTGCCGTGCAGTACAAAGCTTGTAGTAGTCTCCCTTTTTTGCCATTAACTCATCATGGTTTCCGCACTCAGTTATACCGCCGCCCGCGACGTACATTATTTTGTCGCAGTTGCGGATGGTTGAAAGCCTGTGGGCGATGATAAAGGACGTTCTGCCCTCCAGCAGTCTGTCAAGTCCCTCCTGCAAAAGCTTTTCGGTTTTTGCGTCAATGGAGGACGTGGCTTCGTCCAGCACAAGAATTTTCGGATCGCTGATAAGAGTTCTCGCAAAAGCGATAAGCTGCTTCTGACCCTGTGAAAGCATTGAACCGCCCTCGTTTATCAGGGTGTCGTAGCCGTCGGGAAATTCCCTTATGAACTCGTCCGCGCGGACTGTTTCGCAGGCTTTGATTATTTCGTCCATAGTGGCGTCAAGCTTTCCGTAACGGATATTGTCGGCTATTGTGCCGCTGAACACCACGCTGTCCTGAAGCATTATTCCCATTTGGGAGCGCAGGGACTTTAAGGTTATGTCCCGAACGTTATAGCCGTCGATAAGCACCGCCCCGTCGGACACATCATAGAAACGGGAAATAAGATTTACTATGGTAGTCTTGCCCGCGCCCGTGGGTCCTACCAATGCAACGCTTTCGCCCTTTTCAACGTCAAAGGACAGATTTTCCAGAACTGTCTTGCTCTCGTCGTATGCAAAGGTAACATTGTCAAAGCTGACGTTTCCGGCGATAGGAGGAAGCTCTTCCGCGCCCTCCTTATCGTTTACCTTAACGGGTTCGTCAAGAGTCTCAAAAATTCTCTCCAGATAAGATACCGCGTTTACGAAATTATTGAACAGGTTCGCAAGATTCAGTATCGGCTGCCAGAACCGGGAGGCGTATCCCGACATCGCCACGATAGTACCCAGCGATACCGACGAGGGACCCATTATGAGCAGTCCCACAAAATATATTGCCGAGCCGATTACCGCCGAAATGGTATCTACCGTAGGCCACAAAAGGTTATTGCAGGTAACGGCTTTCATCCAGCTTTTGCGGTAGGCTTCGGAAAGTCCGCTGAATATTTCGGCATTCTCGTCCTCGCGTACAAAAAGCTGAGTCACCTTTACGCCTACAATGCCCTCGTGGAGATAGGCGTTCAGGTTGGAGCTTTTATTGTTCACTCTCTGCCATGCCCTGCGCTGGCGTTTTTTTATCAGCAGTATAAAACCCGCCAAAAACGGTACGCCCGCCAGAATGACCAGAGCCATTTTCCAGTGCATTGCAAACATGAACACCGCAATGAATATCAGGTTGAAAATTTCAAGGACAAAGGTTATAATACCGTTTGAAAGGGTATCGGACACGCTGTTGACGTAGTTGATGATACGCACGAGAATTTTTCCGTGAGGGCGGCTGTCGTAGTACTCAAAGGAAAGCCGCTGGAGATGCTCGAACAAGTCTGTTCTAATGTCGAAGATTATGTCCTGTCCCACCTTTGTCATGATACGGGAGCGTACAGTGGAGAAAACGATGTTCACCACGATTGTCAGCAGCAGCAGAGCCGCCATTATAAGCAGCTTGGGAATATCCTTTTCCGGTATTGCTTCGTCTATAGCGCGCTGGGTTATCACCGGAGAGAAAAGTCCGATAATGACCGCTGCTGCGCTGAGCAGAAGCGATGCTATCATTCGTTTTTTGTATCTGGTCACATAGACCATTGCCCGTTTAAGATGACGTATGTCGAAAGGGGATTCAAGCTGTTCGTCAACGTCGTATTTATTTCGTGCCATATTATCACTCCTTTACCGTTGGGAAAACAGGTTCTTATTCTACGCTTCCCTGCTGGAGACGGTATATCTCGCTGTAGTAGCCGTTTTCGTTTTTGAGCAGTTCCTCGTGAGTGCCGGTTTCTGAAATTTTTCCGTCCTTGAGAATGATTATCTTGTCTGCGTCTTTTGCAGAAGAAATTCTCTGGGCGATGATTATTTTTGTACACTTGAAGTCAAGAGCCGCAAGATTTTCCTGAATGTGCTTTTCCGTTTCCAAGTCAACGGCGGAGGTGGTGTCGTCCAGTATCAGAATTGCAGGGCGTACCGCCAGTGCTCTGGCAAGGGAAATCCTCTGCTTCTGACCTCCCGAAAGTCCAACGCCCCGCTCGCCTACTATAGTTTCGTAGCCGTCGCTGAGGTTGGCAATGAAATTATCCGCATCGGCTGCATGAGCGAATCTGTGAACGTCCTCCTCGGGCATATCGCTGTTTCCGAAAGCAATGTTGCCGTCAATGGTGTCAGACCACAAAAGCACGTCCTGCATAGCCATACCGATATTTCTGCGCAGGGTCTCCAGCTTGATGAAGCGCACGTTTACGCCGTCCACCAGAACCTCTCCGCGCTTCGGGTCGTACAGTCTGGGTATCATGTTCACCAGCGTGGTTTTTCCAGAGCCTGTTTCGCCCATAATGGCTACGGTCTCCCCTGCGTTTATCTTAAAGCTCACGTCTTTCAGGACAGGCGTTCCGTCGTAGGAAAAGCTTACGTTTTTAAATTCAACGCCGCCCCTGAGCTTTTCGGACATTTCCTTTGCGTCGCTTCTGTTTACGATGAACGGACGGGAATAATAGACCTCAACTATCTTTGAAGCTGACGCCATAAATCTTTGCAGGTCGTTGATAAGCGCCCCCACGTTTCTCATGGGATTTGAAAGAGACCAGATAAGTCCGCTGAAAGCAACGTATTCTCCCATGGTGAGCCTGCCCGTTATAACAAAGATACCGCCCGCAATAAGCTGCACAACAGTAAGTCCCTGCGCCGTGGTCTCTATGTAGGGGAAATATTTCAGCCATGTCATAGCTGCGTTCTTGTTGGCTTCGGAGTACTCCTTGTTCTTTTCGCTGAAACGGTCTATCTCGTAGTCCTCTCGGGCAAAGGCGCGTACAACGCGGTTTCCCGCAATATTTTCCTGCGCCGCGGTGTTGAGCTTGGAAAGCCTTTCGCGCAGGTCCACGTATTTGGGACCAACGTCCTTGCGGAAGATACCCGAAATTATAAAGATGAGCGGCGTCAGCGCAAGCAGACAGATCGCCATTACCGGATCAAGTATAAAGAAGTACACCGTGGACGTAGTGAACAGCACTATGCTTTCAAGCAGAGCCTTGATTATCCATGCAACGCTGTGGCGCACCATATCAAGGTCTCCCGAAAGACGGGTCATTATATCGCCGGTGCTGCTGCGGTCGTAAAAGGTCATGTCCTGCTTCTGGACGTTTGCAAAAAGATAATTCCTTATCTTTGACAGCATACCCTGCGAGCAGACCTCGTAAAGCATATTTGAGCTGAACTGGATAACCGTTCTCACAAGGGTAAAAACTACCATGCCCAGACAAAGCATAATGAGCAGCCGCCTGCCGCTTACAAGGTTTTCCGCAGCATTGTCGTTGTAAATAAAGGTATCTACGATCTTCCTGCCGAAGATCGGGTTTGTGAGGTACATGATCTGTCCGATCATGGTCATGAACAGAGCAAGAATGTATCTTCCCCTGTAGCCTTTCATATTTTCCCATATCCATTTTATCTGAAACATATTGAACCCTCCCCGCGCAAAAACGGTCTTTGACTTTGAGTCTTATCGTACACCGAAACCGCGGACAGCACTTAATTTTATTTGTCCGCGCCTAAACAATTTAAGCCTTATTATAACAGATTATAAAAAAAAATAAAGGGGTTTGGGATAAATTCTTCCCGTCGTTTGCAACAAACTTTTTTCCCGTTTTCGGACATGATTTGTGGAATTTCCTGTTTAAACGTTTAAGAGCAAATTGCGGTACAAATAAAACGCGGAGCACTCCAGTACCCCGCGTTTTGCGCTTGTATTTTTTGTACTTAAAAAATATACTCGGTAAAAATCATAACGGCGCCAAGGGACAGCAGAACTCCTCCAACCGCCCTGTTAAGGACTTTCGGGGAAGCCTTGTTTGCGAACCGCGCCGCAATGGCAGCGCCTGCAAGCGTGAAAATTATGCACATTGCCAGAATGAAAATATCGGGTACCGCTTTGTCTATAATGAAGTGAGAAGCCGCTCCCGTCAGAGCGGTAAAGCTCATTATAAACACGCTTGTGCCCACCGCCGTTTTAAGCTCATACCCCAGTACGCTTGTCAGAACGAACAGCATCATCATGCCGCCTCCCGCGCCCACGAAGCCGCATATAAAGCCTATCATCATTCCGCACAGCACAGACTGCACCGCCGCGGTCTTTTTGTCCTTTTTCATCATTTTGCTTTCCGCGGCAGTAACAGGCTTTACAAGAAATTTAACTCCAAGCAGAGAAGTCATCACCACTGAAAATCCGCCTATCGCCGTACCGGGAAGAAGCGAAGCAATGAAGCTTCCCGCCAGAGTAAAGCACAGCACGGATATCATCATTATCACGCCGTTGCGGATATCCAGATTCTTGTTTTTTCCGTATGTGTACGCCGAAGCCGCAGAGGCTAAAACATCCGAGGCAAGAGCTATTCCCACAGCCTGATAGGGTTCAACGTCCAGAAAGGTTATGAGCATGGGCGATATTACTGCGGCGGCGGAAAGTCCCGCTATTCCCGTACCCAGACCCGCTCCCAGACCCGCAATAATAGGCACGATTATTTTTGCAAGCATTTTACAAGAGTCCTTTCTCAATTAATTCGGCAAATGCTGACAATTCCCTTTTCAGCCTTGCGGCGGGAAGCCCCATTACCGTGAAAAAATCCCCGCTTATGCACTTTACAAGTATGCAGCCTTCTCCCTGTATCCCGTATGCTCCCGCCTTGTCCATAGGGTCTCCCGTGGCAATGTAGGCATGTATCTCTTCGTCCGAAAGCGGATAAAATTCAACCTCCGCCGCTTCGGAAAAGCTTTTCTTTTTTCCCCCTTTTGAAATGCAGACTCCTGTTACGACCGTGTGGATTTTTCCGGAAAGCGTTTTTAACATTCGGTATGCGTCCGCTTCGTTTGCGGGCTTTCCAAGTATTTCTCCGTCAACTATGACAACCGTGTCGCTGCCTATGACAATGCTTTCGGGGTACAGCGCGGAAACGTGTTCAGCCTTTTTTACGGCAAGGTATTCCGCGCTTTTATCGGCGGATATCTCTTCGGGCAGAGTCTCGTCAACGTCCGCGGGAATTATGTCAAAGCGGGGAACAACGTACCCCAGCAGTTCCTTTCGTCTCGGAGAAGCCGAGGCGAGGATAACGTTCATCAAATCAGCTCTTTTCTTAATATTATAAAATTACTCGGACCGCAGAGCGGCAACAGGGTCTTTCTTAGCCGCAACGCCCGAGGGGATAAGCCCCGCAATAAGCGTGAGTATCATGCTTATAACAACGAGAGCGGTTCCCCCTACGGGAGGCAGGCTGCACAGCTCCTTTACGTCCGTAAGGTGCTCGATTATCATATTTACGGGAATGTTCAGCAGAAGCGTTACAACTATTCCCAATGCGCCCGACGTGAAGCCGATAATAAGGGTCTCCGCGTTGAATACGCGGGATATGTCCTTTTTGGAGGCTCCTATGGCTCTCAGAACGCCTATTTCCTTTGTGCGCTCCAGTACCGATATATAGGTGATAATCCCTATCATTATGGAGGACACAACCAGCGATATCGCCACAAATGCTATCAGGATATAGCTAATGGCATTGATAATAGTGGTAACGCTGCTCATCATTATGCCCATGATGTCGGTGTACTGTATGCAGAGGTCGTCCTCGCCCGCGTCGGTCTTACGCTGATTATAGTCGTCGATTATGCCGGTGATGTATTTCTTCGACTCAAAGTCTATGGGATAAATGCTGATAGAGCTTGGGTTTTCAAGGTCGGACGCGCCCATGACCGCAAGATTTTCCTCATAGGTTGATCTTGAAACCGTTGGGACACTGCTTTCCTCCGTATCGGCAGGAAAATCTGCTCCCAGCTGTTCGCCGAAAGAAGCCGCTATCCGGTCGTCGGGCATACCCATCTGCTGAGCCGCCGCTATCCGGTCGGTCATCATTGCCTGAGTTTCGGAGTCGAGAGTTGCAATGTACGCCTGCAATTCCTCCATAGTCATTGCGGGAGCGGCGTTTTCGGGTTCTGTCTCCGCTTCGGGTTCCTCGTCATTCGGACCGGCAAAGGGAAGTCCCGTAAAGACGTCGGTATCGGGGGCGGCCTTTTGCGCCTTGACGATACCGCTGTCGTTCACCTTGTTGATAAGATGAGTCATAAGCTCCGACTTATAGCCTATAGAGCCTATCTCATTTGCCGCAGCAGCGCTGTCCGCAGGACGGATAATTCCCACTATCTCAATGTCCTCGGAGTTATCTATCTGTTTGGTCATAAAGCTGTCATCGGAGCTTTTGTCAACCCATATTCCGTTTTCCTCGGCATAGTGATCGGTATTCACGAACAGCTTGAATTTAAGTCCCAGCAGTTCGCCGAAGTCTATGGACTCCACCGTGTTTATTTCCTCCACGGTCTCGCCGTTTATCGTTTTTTGTACTGCGGCGGTAAGCTCGCTGTTGTCGAGGATTCCCAAGCTGTACAGGGTATAATCCGTCACCTGATTGTATTTGTTGACGATAAGCACGACCTCGTTTGCGGTTTCGGGCATACGTCCCGCCAAAATATCATACTGGGAATCCAGTATCTCCCGCTTCGAGATAAGCTCTTTCCAGATACTGAACATACCCGACATCATGGAGCTTTCATACATTCGGTTCATTTCGGACATATGGGAAAGACCCATGCTGTCGTATACCGCCGTAGGGTTTACTCGGTAAGAGCCGTCTGTTGTGTCCGCCTTGTAAATGGTAAGCGGCGTTTGGTAGGAATACTTGATATCGCTCACAAGATCGTTTATATTGGTTTCGCCGCTTTCAAGAAACGTTTTAAATGTTTTAAGGTCGTTGGAGGCGATCTCGGCGAACATGGCTTCCATCATGGTAGTCATAACGTTCTGGGGATATATTTTCCCGTCCTCGAAATTCTCTCCGTTTGCCTGCGCTATAGACATCATGGTAGTCATCATTGTGGTCATATCAATTGAGGTGCTCTCTATCGTCAATGGATAGCTTGAAAGGGTGTCCTCCTGAACGCGGTCGATGTAGTCCCGCGCTCCGCTTGACAGTGACATTATCAGGGCGATGCCGATTATGCCTATAGACCCCGCGAACGCCGTCATAAAGGTGCGTCCCTTTTTGGTCATAAGATTGTTCAGGGACAATGCCAGAGCCGTGAAAAATGACATGGAGGTCTTTCTTCCCACAGTACCATTTTCCGCGTTTTCTGAAACTCCGTCAAAGGGGTCGGAGTCGCTTTTCACCTCGCCGTCCAGCAGACGGATTATCCTTGTGGAGTACTGCTCTGCAAGGTCGGGATTATGGGTCACCATAATGATTAGCTTATCTTTTGCTATCTCCTTGAGAATATCCATTATCTGCACGCTCGTCTCGGAGTCCAGCGCGCCCGTGGGCTCGTCCGCAAGAATGATGTCCGGCTCGTTCACAAGAGCGCGGGCAATGGCAACGCGCTGCATCTGTCCGCCTGACATCTGGTTCGGCTTTTTGCCCAGCTGGTCGCCAAGTCCGACTTTTTCAAGAGCCTCCGCAGCACGCCTGCGCCGCTCCGCCTTGGATACGCCGGAAAGAGTAAGGGCAAGCTCCACGTTGGACAGTACAGTCTGGTGAGGGATAAGGTTGTAGCTCTGGAAAACGAATCCCACCGAATGGTTTCGGTACGTATCCCAGTCCCTGTCCCTGTACTGCTTTGTGGATTTGCCGTTGATTATGAGGTCGCCGCTGGTGTAGTGGTCGAGACCTCCTATAATATTGAGCAGGGTAGTCTTTCCGCAGCCCGAGGGTCCAAGAACGGAAACAAACTCGTTCTTGCGGAACTTCACGCTTATTCCCCTGAGAGCGCGGATATCCGAACCGCCTGCGGAATAGTTCTTGACAATGCCGTTAAGTTCAAGCATGGAGACGTTCCTTTCAAATTAAAATTTAAAGCTAAATAAAAGTATACTGGAAAATCTCTGTGACTTTTTTAACGTTTCATTAAAATTGTATAAACATTAACATGGTTACCTATAATTTATCGGTACGGCCCTGCAAGGTACAGCGATACCCTGTACTGTATGACCGCGGCTAAGCATTCAGCGCCCCGCATTACGGATTCAGCGGCCTGCGGATCGTTTTTGCATTGCGGACGTTGCTGTACAATTAAAATGCGCTGAAAAAACAATATAAATTTTAACTGCTGTTTGGTAAAAACGACGAAAAAAATAAAATATAAAAAAACTGTTTTAAATTTTTGACCGATATGTTATAATAATTAAAGATTATAATAACTCGGCAGCGCTTTATTATTTGACGGGGTCGTTCCCTAAGGAGCTTTAAATTATGTCTAAAAATACATATGCGGGAAATACAAAATATTCAAGGCGGATCATTTCAAGATTTCTTGTACTTGTGGCCGTGCTGCTGGCAGTTTTCGGAGCTATGTCCTTTGCGCTTACCCGGATAAACGTTTCGGCAAATTCCGCTCAGATCATGAACAATACCGGCGAGCTTGTTTCCGGACTCCTGAACGATCACATAAAGGCTTCTGCGGCTCAGCTTGACGAGATAACCTCGGATCCGCTTACGGAAGAATATATGATAGGTCTAAATTCTGCGGATCCAGACGCCGACCCGTTTGAACTGAAAGAAGCTCTGAATATGAGCGGTATTCTTGATCTTGCCTGTTCCAAAAACCCCGACGCAGTTTCCGCATGGATAGTTTCCGACAGCAGCGGCATTCTTGTGGCGAACGGCGGCAGGACGCTTACAGCCGGGGAATTTGGTCTGAAAGAAAGCTCATGGTATCAGAAATATATTTCCGGCGCGCCTGTCAGCGAATACATTTGCCTTGAAACCGCGCCGGGGATTTTCGACTCCGAAGAAAACGTCGTTACTGTAATTTCTCCTCTCGTTTCGGGCGGGAACACCTACGCTTTCTGCGGAATGGAAATCAGAGCCGACAGTATTTTTTCCGTTCTTTCCAAATACACCTTCAATTCGGGAAGCTATCCCATAGTAGCGTGCGGTTCGTCAGTGCTGTACAGCCCGTCGTCGTCCGGTTTTTCCGAAAAATTTTCCTTGTCGGATCAGCCGCTTGAAAACGTTATATCCCAGAAGTTTATGTCTCCGGGAATTGTTGACAGCTACGTTTCCGGCGGCGAAACGGTCTACTGCTACAGGGAAACAAGCAGGATCAGCGGCTGGAACGTTATTGTGCTTTTTGACAGCGATGAGATCAACGGCAACGTATACAGAACGTTCGGTCAGCAGCTTATTGCTCTTGCCTGTCTTGCGGCTTTGGCGTTCATTTTCGGAATCAATATCCTTAAATACGAAAGCGCGGGTCTCAACGAGCTTTGCGGCTGTACGGAGGAGATCGCCGCCGGAAACCTTAACTACCGTGTTAAAATATCCGACAAGAACGAAATAGGCGCCGCGGCAGCCAACCTCAACAGGATCGCCGAGATCATACAGGCAAAGAATGCGGTCATAAGCAGCTTTGACACCACCGACACCCTCACAGGACTCAACAACCGCGTAAGCCTTTACGAATATATAGACGACATGATACGCACACGCGGAGACGGCAGAAGCCGTTTTGCGGTGATGTTCATGGACGTTGATAACTTCAAATGGATCAACGAGACCCTCGGTCACACCTACGGAGACGCGGTTCTTGCCGCTTTCGGCAAGGAACTCAAACGCCTGCAGTATCCCGTTTTCCGTTTCAGCGGCGATGAATTTATCATTGTCAAGGAGTTCGGTACGGATTCCTCGGCGGTATACGAAGTCCTTGAAAAGCTCCACTCCAGCTTTGACAAGCCGCTGGAGATAATCAACGACAACATCTATATTAAATTTTCCATAGGAGTTTCCATTTATCCTGATGACGACCTTACTCCGGACCTGCTTCTGCGTGACGCCGAGCTTGCTCTCCACCGCGCTAAGGATTCCGGCAAGGATAGGGTGGCTTTCTATACCAATTCCTGCAAAAGCCGCAGCATTTACAGCAAGGCGGCAATCGCCCGCAGCCTGAACGACGCTTTGAAAAACGGCGAAATGCTGCTCCATTACCAGCCTATTATCTCAACCACGTCCTGCGATATCCACGGCTTCGAGGTGCTTTTAAGGTGGAACAGCCCTGAGTTCGGCATAGTTCCTCCCGCTGAGTTTATCGGGGTCGCCGAGGAAAGCGGAGAGATCGTTCAGATAGGAACATGGATCTTTGAGTGCGCCTGCCGTACCTTGAAGCAGATAAACGAAACTTTGAATCCCGACATAATAATGTCGATAAACGTTTCTCCTGTCCAGCTCCGCAGGGATAACTACCTTGAACACGTTAAAAGGGTCATCGACATAACTCAGGTCAACCCTAAGAATATCCAGCTTGAAATAACCGAAAGCACCCTGATAGACTTCACCGATTCCAGAAGCAGCGTTATAAGCAAGATAAACGATCTGGGCATCGCACTTGCTCTGGATGATTTCGGCACGGGCTATTCGTCGCTGAACTATCTGAAAAATTTTCCGATAAAGTGTCTTAAAATTGACAAGTCCTTTATTGACGAGATAAACAACAATCAGCGCGATTACGCTATCACCGACTCGATAATCGACCTTGTTCACAACCTCGGCATACATACCGTAGCGGAGGGTATCGAGACGGTTGGGCAGTATAACTTCCTTGCGGATATGAAGTGCGATTACATTCAGGGATTTCTGATGAGCAAGCCTCTGGACGAAGCCGCGGCGATAGAATTTGTGGAAAGATACGACGCTCTCCACAAGCCCGACAAGCGTATGCTTGAGGAAAACGAGAAAAAGCTCGCTTATGAAAGAGAGGAGCATGACCGCCGCAGCAGGGAAAACGACTGCAGCAACGCTCAGGAAAAGTTTACCGAGGATTTTATAATCTCAAAATAAAAACCCGACTTACCGTCCGGACGTTTGCGTTCGGACGGTTTTGGCATTGTTTTCTGCAAAATCCGTCAAAATGCACAAACAAAATCTGCAAGGTTTTTCTTTCGGGATATTGATTTTTACCCTTTAAAGTGATATAATGACTGTATATTACTTTATAATTCAGAAAATTAAGGACGGTAATTTTTATGCCCATTACTGAGATTCTTGAACAGAACTGTGAAAAATTCGGGAGCGATACCGCTCTCGTTGAGATCAATCCCGATATTCAGGAGACCCGCCGCGTTACGTGGAAGGAGTACGAGCTGATAGAGCCGGGAACTTTATGCCACTACCGACGCGAGATCACATGGAACGTCTTCAACGAAAAGGCGAACCGCTTTGCAAACCTGCTGCTGAGCCGCGGAATCAAAAAGGGAGACAAGGTAGCCATACTGCTCATGAACTGTCTCGAATGGCTGCCTATCTATTTCGGAATACTTAAAACGGGAGCGCTGGCGGTGCCGCTTAACTTCCGCTATACCTCAGAGGAGATCAAGTACTGCCTTGATCTGTCCGAAAGCGACGTGCTTGTTTTCGGTCCGGAATTTATAGGCAGAGTCGAGGAGATAGCCGACGATATAAGCAGGCACAGGCTTCTCTTTTATGTGGGAGGGAACTGTCCAACATTTGCGGAGGACTACGACCGGCTTACCGCAAACTGCTCCAGCGTTTCGCCCGATATCAGGCTTACGGACGACGACTTTGCGGCTATATATTTTTCCTCTGGAACAACAGGCTTCCCCAAGGCGATACTGCACAGGCACATGAGCCTTATGCACTCCGCCCGCGTTGAGCAGAACCACCACGGCCAGACCAAGGACGACGTCTTCCTGTGCATTCCTCCCCTGTACCACACGGGAGCAAAAATGCACTGGTTCGGCTCTCTCCTTGCGGGAGGCAAAACCGTGCTTCTGCGCGGAGTTAAGCCCAAGACTATTCTGGACGCGGTGTCCTCTGAGGAATGTACTATCGTGTGGCTGCTGGTGCCTTGGGCGCAGGATATACTTGACGCGATAGAAAGCGGCGAGATAAAACTTTCGGACTATAAGACCGACCGGTGGAGACTTATGCACATCGGCGCGCAGCCTGTTCCCCCAAGCCTTATCACAAGGTGGAAAAAATATTTCCCGAATCATTTGTACGATACAAACTACGGTCTCAGCGAGTCTATCGGCCCCGGCTGCGTACATCTGGGAGTGGAGAATATCCACAAGGTGGGAGCAATAGGCAAGGCGGGCTTCGGCTGGGAGACCAAAATAGTTGATGAAAACGGAAACATAGCGGAGCGCGGCAAAGTGGGAGAGCTTGCGGTAAAGGGTCCCGGCGTGATGACCTGCTACTACAACGACCCGGAAGCCACCGCCGAGGTATTGAAGGACGGCTGGCTCTTTACTGGCGATATGGCAGAAGAGGACGAGGACGGCTTCATATTCCTCGTTGACCGCAAAAAGGACGTTATAATTTCCGGCGGCGAAAACCTTTATCCCGTCCAGATAGAGGACTTCCTGCGTGGTCATGACGCGATAAAGGACGCGGCTGTTATAGGACTTCCCGACAAGCGTCTGGGAGAGATCGCCGCTGCCGTTATCGAGCTGAAGCCCGGCCGCAAATGCACAGAAGAGGATATCGCAGAGTTCTGCAACGGACTGCCCCGCTATAAGCGTCCCCACAAGATAATTTTTGCAGAAATTCCAAGAAATCCCACAGGAAAGATAGAAAAGCCCAGGCTCCGTGAGATATACTGCGGCGAAAGCGTTGTGGCAAAGCAGAATAAGGGATAAGAGCGCCAATTTACCCGAAAGGAATTTTTATGAAAATAAAAGCAATATCCAAAAGCCTTGCCGCACTTTTTCTTGCGGCGGGAATGATAACAGCCCTTCCCACATACGGAAGATACTGCGGCCTTGCGGTAACTGTTTCGGCTGAGACCACAGCGGAGGGTTTCGTTATTGACGACATAGACGGAAAACGAATAGTAACAGGTTATACGGGAACGGGCGGAGCTGTAAAGATACCCGCGGATACGGACGGCATAGGACAGTTTGCATTCAGCGCGAACAGCTCTGTGACAAGCCTTTCCGTACCGTCTGGGGTTTCCAAGGATTTTTATATTGGCGACAACGCCTTTTACGACTGCGTGAACCTCAAGACCGTAAAAATAAACGGAAGTATTTCAAGCGTCGGCAGATCCGCTTTTCACGGCTGCGTAAGCCTTGAAAGCGTTACCTTCAAGGGAAACGTGACGACCGGAATAGGCTCCCGCGCCTTTGCGAACTGCCACAAGCTTAAAACCGTTGACTTCACTAAATCAAACGCAAAGCTGGGGGGACTCAGCGGAGCCTCCTTTGAGAACAATTTCGAGCTGACGGAGGTAAAGCTTCCCGACCGGACAGGGGCGATATACGGCTACAACTTCAATAACTGTCCCAAGCTTGAAAGTCTGAGGATACCCGAAAGCACCAAGATCGTGGGCAGCGAGGTCTTCGGCTATATGTACGGCTGCAAAAAGAAAGGCTTTTATTTGTCCATGGACGGGGACGGTCAGACCGAGCGTTCCGTAAAAGCCGACGGAACAAAATCCCTGTACGTTCTTGAGCTTTATACCGCGGATTCGGCAAAGTTCCAGAAAAACGGCGGGGCGTTTTACGATTCCACGCTTTTCAGCGGGGATAAAAAAATCACGCAGAAGCCGATAACCCTTACAGTGACCGAGGGCTCCGACGCGGAAAGGTACGCCGAGGAAAACGACATCGCCTTTAGATACGATACGGCTGAAAGCGAGTCGGTTTTTTCCGGCTTCAAGACGACCGCTGCAAGCAGCTCGGTGACTCTTACATGGGACGCCGTAGAGGGCGCGGAGCTTTACAAGGTCTATATGTACAACAATGAAACCGGCAAGTTCACAAAGTACAAGGACGTTAAAAATCCCAAGTGCAGAGTGAGCGGTCTTGAGGCAAACACAAAGTACAGATTCAAGGTAGTGGTCTACGCAAAGGACGCGGAGGGCAAGTTTGTCAAGGGCGAGACTTCAAAGGCGGTGAGCGCTTCCACTTCTGACAAGACGTCAAATACCGACAAAGACAAATAGGATAGAGCAAAAGGTTCGCTCCGGAAACGGTGCGGACCTTTTGCGTTTCAGGCGACAAAAGCGGCGGTATTTTTTATGTCCGTATGCATAAATATTTAACAGGAAGCTTGTACTATGGCATACAAAATACAAAAAAAGTTTACAGAAAATATTTTTTGTTATAAATGCACAATAAAAAGACTTAACGTCTGTGACATATTTTTGTAGCAATTTGACGAAATATGTGATATAATGTATGTATGACTGCATTTTGTGTACCGATGTGTTTTCGGATACAAAATAAGCATTATAAGCATTACATTGAGGAGGTTCTATAATGGGTTCTACTATTTCATCCATTCCTTTCGCGGGTACTCCCGAGCAGGAGAAGAAGCTTCGCGCCGTTATTGACAGCCATAAGAACGAAAAAGGCTGCCTTATGCCTATTCTTCAGCAGGCGCAGGAGATCTACGGCTATCTTCCTATTGAGGTGCAGAAGATAATTGCCGCGGAAACAGGCTATCCCCTTGAAAAGATCTACGGGGTAGTCACTTTTTACGCTCAGTTCGCGCTTAACCCCAAGGGTCAGTACAAGATTTCCGTATGTCTCGGAACCGCTTGCTACGTTAAGGGAAGCGGCGATATCTACAACAAGCTTATCGAAAAGCTCGGCATCGACGGCGGAGGCTGTACTCCCGACGGCAAGTTTTCTCTTGAAGCCTGCCGCTGCATAGGAGCCTGCGGTCTTGCTCCCGTTCTCACGGTCAACGATGACGTTTACGGAAGACTTACCGTTGACGATATCGACGATATCCTTGCAAAGTACAACTGATATACCGTTTGCTCTCCTTTCGGACAAGTACATATCTATCGTGAAAGCGGGAGAGCATTTACAAAATATACCAAGGAGGATAATACCAAATGAAGAAATCGCTGGAAGAACTTAACGCTATCCGTGATAAAATTAAAGGACAGGTCGAGGTCCGCAGAGAATCTTCCGACAGCGCCGATAAAAAATATCAGGTCTTAGTCTGCGGCGGTACGGGCTGTACCTCTTCGGGAAGCGCTAAGATCATTGAAAAGCTGAACGAGGAAATAGAAAAGAACGGCATAAGCGACAAGGTGGACGTTATCAAAACGGGCTGCTTCGGTCTCTGTGCACTGGGACCCATTATGATCGTTTACCCCGAGGGAGCTTTCTACTCCATGGTCAAGGAGGAAGAGATTCCCGAGATCGTAAGGGAACACCTTGTTAACGGTCACGTCGATACAAAATATCTTTACAAGGAGACCGTTACAAACGAGGGCATCAAGTCCCTTAACGAGACAAACTTCTATAAAAAGCAGCACCGCGTTGCTCTCCGTAACTGCGGCGTTATAAATCCCGAAAACATCGACGAATACATCGGCACCGACGGCTATCAGGCTCTTGCAAAAGTCATCACCGAAATGAAGCCCGAGGACGTTATCCAGACTATCCTTGATTCCGGCCTCCGCGGAAGGGGCGGCGGCGGATTCCCCACAGGCATGAAGTGGAAGCTGGCAAGGAACATCGTTCCCAACGCCGATCAGAAATACGTATGCTGCAATGCCGACGAGGGCGACCCGGGCGCGTTCATGGACCGTTCCGTTCTTGAGGGCGACCCCCACGTTGTTCTGGAGGCTATGGCTATCGCAGGTTACGCTATCGGCGCAAATCAGGGCTACATATACGTAAGAGCTGAGTACCCGATCGCTATCCACCGTCTTGAGATCGCTATCGGTCAGGCGCGTGAGTACGGCATTTTAGGCAAGGGTATTTTCGGTACCGACTTTGATTTCGATATCGAGCTTCGTCTCGGCGCGGGCGCGTTCGTTTGCGGCGAGGAAACAGCTCTCATGACCTCTATCGAGGGCAACCGCGGCGAACCCAGACCCCGTCCTCCGTTCCCCGCTGAAAAGGGTCTGTACGGCAAGCCTACTATCCTCAACAATGTTGAGACCTACGCCAATGTTCCGAGAATCATCCTTAACGGCGCGGAATGGTTCTCCGCAATGGGCACCGAAAAGTCCAAGGGCACAAAGGTATTCGCTCTGGGCGGAAAGATCAACAACACCGGTCTGGTTGAAGTACCTATGGGTACTACCCTCCGCGAGGTTGTTGAAGAGATCGGCGGCGGCATACCCCACGGCAAGAAGTTCAAGGCCGCTCAGACAGGCGGACCCTCCGGCGGCTGTATCCCCGCGGAGCACTTTGATATTCCTATCGACTACGATAACCTTATCGCTATCGGCTCCATGATGGGCTCCGGCGGACTTATCGTTATGGACGAGGACAACTGTATGGTTGATATCGCCAAGTTCTTCCTGGAATTTACCGTTGACGAGTCCTGCGGAAAGTGTACTCCCTGCCGTGTGGGAACAAAGAGACTGCTTGAAATTCTCGACAAGATAACAAGGGGTCAGGGTACTCTTGAGGATATCGACAAGATGGAGGAGCTTTGCTACTACATCAAGGCAAACTCCCTGTGCGGTCTGGGTCAGACTGCTCCGAACCCCGTGCTCTCCACGCTGAAATTTTTCCGCGACGAGTATGTGGCTCACGTTGTGGATAAAAGGTGTCCCGCAGGAGTCTGCAAAAAGCTTCTCAGCTTCGAGATCGACCCCGACAAGTGCAAGGGCTGTACCGCCTGCGCAAGAGTCTGTCCCGCGGGAGCTATCGAAGGCTCGGTTAAAACTCCTCACGTTATCAACAAGGATAAGTGCCTGAAGTGCGGAGCGTGCATCGAAAAATGTAAGTTCGGCGCGATCTCCAAGAAGTAAGCCGATCGGATAAGGAGGATTTTAAGAAATGGATATGATTAATGTTAAAGTCAACGGCGTTGACGTTACCGCGCCGAAGGGTACCACTATCCTTCAGGCTGCGCGTATGGCGAACGTTGATATTCCCACCCTTTGCTACCTTAAAGATATCAACGAGATCGGCGCGTGCCGTATCTGCGTTGTTGAAGCTGACGAGGGCAGAGGAAAGCGTCTTGTCGCTTCCTGCGTGTACCCCGTTACCGAGGGTATGCAGATCTTTACAAATACACCTAAGGTTCTGGAATCGAGAAAGAAAACTCTCCAGCTTATCCTCTCAACACATGAGAAGAAGTGTACCTCCTGCGTAAGGAGCGAAAACTGCGAACTGAAGAAAATGTGCCATGACATGGGCGTTGACGACGAGTGCAAGTACGAGGGCGAGAACATGAAGTACGACATCGACTTCTCCGCCGCCCACATGATAAGAGACAACAACAAGTGTATCCTTTGCCGCCGCTGCGTTGCGGTCTGCAACGCTACTCAGGGCGTAGGCGTTATCGGCGCCAACGAGAGAGGCTTCAAGACCCACATCAGTTCTGCCTTTGAGCTTGGTCTGGGCGAGACAAGCTGTATCTCCTGCGGTCAGTGTATCGCTGTATGTCCCGTAGGCGCTATTACCGAAAAGGACGACACCGACAAGGTTCTGGACGCTGTCGCCGACGAGAGCAAATTCGTTATCGTTCAGACGGCTCCCGCAGTTAGAGCGGCTCTGGGCGAGGAATTTGGCTATCCCATGGGTACCAACGTTGAGGGCAAAATGGCTGCGGCTCTTCGCAGAATTGGTTTTTCAAAGGTATTCGACACCGACTTTGCGGCTGACCTTACTATTATGGAAGAGGCTACCGAGCTGGTTGAGCGCGTCAAGAACGGCGGCAAGCTGCCTATGATAACCTCCTGCTCTCCCGGTTGGATCAAATATTGTGAGCACTATTTCCCCGACATGATAGACAACCTGTCCTCCTGCAAGTCTCCCATGCAGATGTTCGGCGCAACGGCTAAGACCTACTACGCTCAGAAAATGGGCATAGACCCCAAGGATATGGTAGTAGTCGCCGTAATGCCCTGTACTGCTAAGAAGTTCGAGATAGGCAGAGACGACCAGAGCGCGGCGGGAGTTCCCGACGTGGACATCTCTATCACCACGAGAGAGCTTGCCCGTCTTATCAAGAGATGCGGTATCAAGTTCACCGAGCTTGAGGACGAGAAGTTCGACGAGCCTCTGGGCATAGGCACAGGTGCGGGCGTTATTTTCGGCGCAACAGGCGGAGTTATGGAAGCTGCTCTCCGTACAGCCGTTAAGATGATAACGGGCGAGGAAGCCGGAAACATCGACTTCACCGAGGTCCGCGGCGTTGAGGGAATCAAGGAAGCCTCCTACAAGGTCGGCGATCTTGACGTTAAGGTTGCTGTTGCTTCCGGTACGGCAAACGCGGCAGCGCTTCTCAACAGGGTAAAGAGCGGCGAAGCCGACTACACATTTATTGAGATCATGGGCTGTCCCGGCGGCTGCGTAAACGGCGGAGGCCAGCCTCAGCAGCCTGCTTCGGTACGCAACTTTGAGGATATCCGTGCTATCCGCGCAAAGGCTCTCTACGACCAGGACGCTGCAAGCACAATGAGACGTTCTCACGAAAACCCTGCTATCAAGGAAGTTTACGATACATTCTTTGAGAAACCCGGCAGCCACAAGGCTCACGAGATACTCCATACAAGCTATGTTAAGAGAGGTCTGTAATTTCTGACTTATTGACTTACTGGATTATTTAACAAATAAAAATTTTCCCCGTCCTCAAGCGGTTTAACGTTTGCGGACGGGGATTTATTTTATGCGGGAGAGAGCATCACGGGGTTCGGTTTTTCCCGAAAATGCCGAAGTCAAGAAGCTTTTCCTTTGAAAATATCGCCGCCAGCGCGGGAGGTATCATTACTGCCGCAGCGGAAAGCTCTCCGCCGAAAACCACCGCCGCAAGCGATACAGCAAGAACGGTTCCCCCTGCAAGCTTCTGCGGGCAAAGGTTTTTATCCGAACGTCTCCTGCTGCTTCGGGCTGTAACGGTTATCCTTTGTTCTCTGTTTTCTCGGTCAATATTTTTAGCGTTTGATGTTGTCATATGTATCGTTCCTTTCTGTGCACTTCTCTTTTTAGCTTGCACAAATGTTCTGCACGTTTGTTCTGATTTATATTATAGAACATCGGTTCTCTTTTGTCAATAGTTTTTGAAAAATTTGTTCGTGCAATTTTAAACAAAAACAATACATATGTTTTGTCAAAAATGACAAGTAAAAGTGCGTACACAATAATATATGTACGCACTTTCCGTTATGAGGTTTTATTCAAGATTAAGCTTTTTTGCAAAAATTCTTTCGGCTGCTATGAACAGACCCGCGGATACTGCAACAGACAGTATAAGCATTGTAAGCATGGTTTTGTTTATGACCCCGAAAACCGGAACAGGCGGTATAATTTCATCTGTCCAAACGACGTCGGAGAAATCCAAAAATCCAATTACCACCGTAGCAAGGATATTTTCCGCAATGTTGAGTCCGAAGAACGCCAGTACCGCTAATCCCAGCTTGTGACTGCTTGAAAGATTACCGAGAGCGAAGCAGAAATATGCGTGGGACATAAGGAAAAACGGCGATAAAACTACCGATATTATTATTATAGCGATAAGAAGTATCAGCGCGCTTTTTTCCTGCGGGGAGGGTATTTCGGACATGAACTCCGCAAAATCCCCGATCGCGTCAAACAGCCATAACGGCTCTCCCATAGCTATGCCCAGACACGCCGCGCCGACTATTGCCGCCGATACGAACCAGATATAGGATACGATAATCTTTGATACCAGTATCTGCCATGTGTGAACGGGAAGCGTATGGGTTAGATATCCCTCGTCCCGAATAACGTTTTTGTAGAATCGGGTCACGGTAAAGCCGACTACAACAATTACAATTGAAACTATCAGCGTCATGAACAGCGTGCCGAACATTACTTCGATTATCTCAAGCATTCTGTTATTGATTATATGCTCCTTTATCTTGCCGGTTGCGACGAGCATAACGCTCACAAGCAAGGTAGCCGCATAAAGAACGGAATATTTTTTCCAGTCTGCGGCAAGGTCCCATTTGATAAGCTTTCCTAACATGCGAACACCTCCCTGAAAAGCGCGTCCACGGATTTCCCGTGCTGCTCCCTTATTTCGTCAACACTTGAATGAAGCGTTACAGAGCCGTATTTGATAAAAATAACGTCGTCCAAAACGTGCTCGATATCGCTTATAAGATGTGTGGATATCACCACTGAGGCGTTCTCGCTGTAATTGCTTAGAATGGTTTTGAGTATATAGTCCCGCGCCGCCGGGTCTACGCCGCCGATAGGTTCGTCAAGCAGATAAAGCTCGGCTTTGCGGCTCATAACAAGTATAAGCTGAACCTTTTCGCGCGTACCCTTGGACATTGTTTTAAGTCTCTCGGCAGGGTTTATGTTAAGACGTTCAAGCATATCGTAAGCGGTCTCACTGCTGAAATCGGAGTAGAAATCAGAGAAAAAGCTTACCGCCTGTCTTACGCTCATCCACTCGTTGAGATATGTCCTTTCGGGAAGATAGGACACTATCTTCTTGGTCTCGATACCGATAGGCTTTCCCGAGATCAGAGCGTCCCCACTGCTGGGAGTAAGTATCCCGCTGAGTATCTTTATCAGCGTGGTCTTGCCGCTTCCGTTGGGACCTAAAAGTCCTATTATTTTTCCGCTCTCCACGTTAAGGCTTACGTCCTTGAGAGCGGTCTTGCTGCCGAAATTCTTGTTTAGATTTCTGCATTCTATAAGCATTATTTTCCCCCTCTTTCGCTGCCTGTTTCCGAAATGTACCTGCCCAGAAGCTCCACGGCTTCATCGGGCGAATAGCCGAGCCTGTTCATTTTTTTAAGGAACGCGTTCAGATGCTCTGCGGCAAGCTGTTCGCGCAGGCTTGCTATCACTTCTTTATCCTCGGTAATAAATCTTCCCGACGTTCGCTGAGTATAGAGCAGTCCCTCTCTTTCAAGCTCGGAAAGCGCTTTCTGCATGGTATTTGGATTGACCTCCGCTTCAGCAGCAAGCTCCCGCACCGACAGAAGCTTATCCCCTGCTCTGTAGTCGCCGACTGCAACGCTCATTTTTATATGCTCGATTATCTGGATATATATCGGCGTAGTCGAATTAAAATTCCAAGGCACCAAGTCCCCCTCCTTTTGTATTATTATCTTAATACAATTGTACACCAATACTTGGCGTTTGTCAAGGGTTTTTTCAAATTTTTTATATTTTTTTGTTAATCATAGGTTTTTTGCCAACAGAACGGGAGGGAGAAGCGGAAGATTCAAAACAAACTTGAGACTTAAGCGATGTTTGCTTCGGGAAGCTTCAGCTTTGTGCAGTAAGCTTGCTTTATACCATAAAATATTGGCGGCAAAATAAAAGCTGCGGACTTTATTACAGATCCGCAGCTTTTATTATTTTTCCTTAGCCTATCCCATTCAAAAAGGAATGTCCCTTGTTCAGCGTGTATCAGCAGTAAGCTGCTATCGCACGGGACATAAAGTCCGCAGTGCCCTCGCCGTGACGGTCGATGTTTTTCCTGAACCGTTCGTCGGCTGTGTACATTTTTCCGAGACCTGAAAGTATTTCATCGGTGCATTTGTAGTAATTTTCGGTAATGAAGTCCTGCCACCTTTTTACAAGGTCAAGGGCGGTTTTGCTGTCGGGAGTTTCCCCTTTTTTCAGGCAGTTTGCAAATTCAGCAATGATACCGTCCATGGCTGAGATAATTTCGCTTTGCTTGTCTCCAGAGTAATTTCGGGACTTTTTTTCATACTCCGAATATGCCTCCGTTTTGCCCCACTTGTCCTTTGCTTCGGCGGCATACTCACGTAGAGCCGCTTCATAGGCGCTGTTATCAAACGCTTCAAAATTCATGATGATTCCTCCTTGTTCGGACGTTTCCGCCGTTTCGAGAGCTTCTATCAGCCTTTCCAGACGCTGTTTTTTCAGCGTGAGCAAACGTTTCTGCTCCTCCATGGCTTTACGTCTGTCGTAATCAGGGGACGACAAAATATCCGAAATGCTTTTCAGGGAGAAATCCAGCTCTCTGTAGAATAAAATTTCCTGCATACGGACGAGGGAGTTCCCGTCGTAAAAACGGTACCCGCTGTATTTATCAACAGCGGCTGGCTTAAGCAGTCCTATTTCGTCGTAGTACCGCAGCGTGCGCGCGCTTACGCCGCAGAGAGCTGCAAATTCCTTTACAGACATTTTCATTTTATCGCCTCCGAATATGAGTATAAACCATTACGCAGCGTTAATGTCAATAGTCTTTTGAAAATTTTTATAAATAGATTATCGGGATACCTTTTTGTTTTGCATATCTTTCTGCAAAAAGATTGTTTTTTTCGGTGCTTCGTATGGCAAGCGCGTCGCTCTGACAGAGCATGAATACGTCCGCCGCCTCGCGGCATTCAGCGCTGTACTGTTTGCTTACAGTAACCGCCTTGTAAGCCTCGGCGTGAACGTTAAAATAGCGGTCGCGGTGTTCCTCGCACCAATTTGCGGCTTGTTCCTCATAGGGTATTGCAATATTCAGTTTGACAGGATTATACATTTTCATTGCGCAGATGATTTCCGCAGACCACAGGGGTATGCCGTATTCACAGTTTACATAAAAGGTATCGAATCCGCTTGTGAAAAGCTCCCAAAGCTTTTCACGCAGGCATTTTTTTATTTCGGCGTATGGTTTTTCGTACTCGTTTCTGCACTTGCCGTACAACTCTGTTCCGTCGGAAATAATTGTGCAAATCATTTTATTCACCGCCTTGTATTAATTTGTGCAACAATACATTAATTTAAGTTGCAGTATATGCACATATTATATCATACAGTTTTATTTTTTGCAACAAATTTATTATAATATATGTGTATAGTGAAACAATAGGCGGTGGTATTATGCGTGAACCATATGATTTGGGAATGCTGATAAAAGAACTTCGTACAAAGGCAAAAATGTCCCAGAAAGAACTGGGAGCAAGGATCAGCCGTGACAAGGGAGTGATAAGCCGCTATGAGTCAAACTACCAAACGCCGCCGTTTGAAACGATGAGGGATTTTGCGGCGATATTTAACGTATCAATGGATTACCTTGCAGGTTTTGAAAGATCTGATGCAATACAGACTTTCGGACTGACGGAGGAACAGAGGGTTTTACTGACAGAGACCGCTGAAATGCTCCGCAGACAGAACATGAACTCGGCGCAGGCAAGCGCTGACGAAAAGCATAATTTGCTCGGGAAAATTACCGCTTGTTTTTTTGATAAATAATGCTTATCCTGCATCCCCGTATGGAATATGAAAAGCTGCGGATACTGCAAAGGTATCCGCAGCTTTTATTACTTATCCTTGCCCTCCAAAAAGTAGGACGCCTCCATGTCAGCGGTGCTTAAAGCAAACGCAAGGGGGAACATCTCAAAGGAACGCCCCACCTGATTGGGGTCGTCGCCGGTTGAAAAGCCCATATGGTACCGTATGGCAAAGGCCTCCTCCCGGGAAAGCTTCATGAAACCGGTAATTATGTACACCGATTTCTCACCATGACCGTATGGGAGCCTGTCGTCTATGGCATAGTAGGGGACTTTCTCCCACACGCCCTTGTCGTTTTTGGCGTTGCGGTAATCCACCTTGTAAAAGTTCACCTTGCATATGTCGTGGAGCAGCGCAGACACAGCTACAGTCTCCTCGGAGTAATTCATTCCGTACACCGTTTTCGCCCGCTCGCGGCTGAGGTAATCTTTAAGGCAATGGTACACATTAAGGCTGTGTTCCAGCAGACCTCCCTCGTATGAACCGTGAAACCGAGTGCTTGCGGGAGCTGTGAAAAAATCGCTTTTGTCCGAAAGCAGGTATTCCAACAGTTTGTCCGCTCCCTCTCTTGTGACGTTCGTTTTGTATATGTCCAGAAATTCTTCCTTTAATTCAGTTAAACTCATCGGCGGGGTTCCGTTCCTTTCATGCCGTTACATCAGGTCGTAACAGCTCTTTATCTTCAGTTTACTTTCCAGATCCTGCGGGGTTATTCCCTCTGGGAAATATTTTTTCTTCACAAGAACGGAGTACGCCTTTCCGTGAAGATCGAACCAGTTGTCCCCGAACTTGCAGTCGAACTCGTCAAAGTCCAGATAAACGCCCTTGACAAAGCTTGCGCTTGTCAGTTCAAAGCGGTACTTATCTCCGATCCTGTCCGCGTGTACGGTTATTCCCGGCTCCAGAAACTCAAACAGCTTCGGCTGCACGAGCATAAGCGTTCCGTTGGAAATAGCAGCGTTGTCGTGAATGAGGGCGTACTCGATATAGTGAGTTCTCAGCATACTTTGGTCAAGCTTTGTTTTGGCGGGAGTAAGCGTTTCAACGTTCAGAGCAGTAAGAGGAGGAACGTTCACGTCCACCGAGCCCTGCGAGATTATAGTGGTATCGTTCCGTCTCACACGCCAGCGTACTAAGCCGCAAAACGGTTCGGGTCTTTCGTTGGAAATGTTTATTATGAGAGCGTCCTTGTCGCTGTCGTCTACTGAGCAGAGCACGGGTGCGTAGAACTTTTTCGCAGCGTAATGCAGAGCTTTCCACCTGCCGAAATAGTCTACGGATGACCATGAGATAACGGGATTGCTGTCGTTCACCTGCCAGTAAAGAGAGCCCATGCAGCGTCCGCGGTTGCGGCGCATATGCTCCGCGCTTTGGCGGATAGCCTCCGCCTGAACAAGCTGGGTGGCATAGACAAGGTTCTCAAAATTGTATGGATACCTAACCATCTGAGCAATGTAGTACAGAAGCTTTTCGTTGCCCGCTTCGCATTTCTGGTGAGCCTCCATAACGCCGGAGCAGATGTTGAGATCCTTTTCCGAAGCAAAGGTACTGACGGTCTTCATGCATGGAACCGATTCAAAGCCGTACTCCGAACAGAAACGGAACTTGTGCTTTTTGAAATCGTCAAAGGGCTTGCAGTTGTGCCAAACCGCCCAGTAGTGGGAGTCGCCGCGGTTCTCCGCGCTGGATTCGTCAAAGCTTCCCCCTGAGGACGGAGACGACGGCCAGTATGGTGTAACCGGGTCGTAGTGCTTCAGAACGCTTGGGATAAGCTTTTCAAAGATTCTCAGGTAACCCTGTTTCTGCTCTTCGGTAACGGGTATTCCCCAGTACTGTATTGCGGACTCTATTTCGTTGTTCCCGCACCACATACCAAGCGACGGGTGGCTGCGCAGACGCTTGATATTGTCGATGAATTCCTGCTTTATGTTGGCGCAGAAAGCTGCGTCGGCATTGTAGACAGCGCAGGCGAAAGCGAAATCCTGCCATATCAGAAGGCCCAAACGGTCGCAGGTGTCGTAGAAGCTGTCGTCGGGATAGAATCCTCCGCCCCATACCCGTATCATGTTATAGTTTGCCGAAGCGCAGCTTTTAAGCAGTTCTCTTGTGCGCTCTGCGGAACGTCTGGGAAGTATCTGATCCTCGGGGATATAGTTTGCTCCCATGGCGAATATCTTGATCCCGTTCACCTTGAAGCAGAACTCCTCGCCGTCAGTGCCGTCCCTGTCGGGATCGCGGCAAAGCTCCACAGTGCGCAGGCCTATGTTGAACTCCTGAACGTCAACCGGCTCTTCTCCGTTAAAGAGCATGACCTTTGCCATATAAAGGTTTTGTTTTCCGTAGCCTCTTACGTTCCACAGCATGGGAGATGATATCGTGCAGCCGAGGTTCACGGCACGGCTGTTTGCATATCCGGAAATAACGGTGTCTTCTCCGTCCGGGGAAGTAATGCTTATTCCGAGGCGGAGGTTTTCCGAGGATATGTCGGCTATCCTTGTATCGAAAGTCAGACGGACTTCCTTGCCCGAATGCTCCTGCTTAACGTAAACGCTTTCGATTCTTCCGCCGCTTACTCCCACAAGCTCCACGCCGCGCCAGATGCCCAGATCGGGAAGCTGAGGACCCCAGTCCCAGCCGAACATATAGTGCGCCTTGCGTATCTGCGGAAAGCCATCCACGGTTGAATTTACTCCCCAGGCGGGATTCTGCTTCTGGGCGGAGCGTATATAGTCCAAAGGAGAAAAAAGCTTTACCGAAACAAGATTTCTGCCCTCTTTCAGCAGCCCGGTAACATCGTATTCGTATATGCGGTGCATATTTTCCGCCCTGCCGATCACAGAACCGTTCAGGGATATTTCGGCAAGAGTGTCTATGCCGTTGAAGCGCAGGTATATTTTTTCGCATGACAGGATATCTCGGGCGGGACTGAACGTGTGCTCAAAGACGTAGTTCCCGTCGGAAAGCTCCAGCGCGGCATACTGATTTTCCCCGAAATATGGATCGGGTATTTTGCCCGCGCGGATAAGGCAGTCATATACCGAGCATGGTATATTTGTGCGGATACCCTCTGCCGTTCCGCTTTGGAGTATCCAGTTTTCATTAAGCTGCTGTATCATAAAAAGACTCCTTTCTTCAAAGCTGCGCATAAAAATGTGCAACGCAACCGTAATAATATCTTAATAATAAGTATAGCTCTTTTCACACGTTTTGTCAATATTGGAAAACGCTGTATCATGTAAATTGACTTTGCGAATGATATAAATTTATGTTTATCGTAGTACTATTTGTTTGGAACCTTTCTTATGTTGTGTCTTGAATAGCTGTTCTTGTGTAATAAAGATAGTGCGTGAAGTCGGGGGTCAGGCACCAAAAAGGGAGAGGGGG
>Ga0209064_1001858_pt1 | contig 28381 bp, 15 predicted proteins | sample Inofromicrocosms_FD_187498 | JGI IMG/M metagenome (GOLD analysis project Ga0209064, IMG submission 187498) | Mouse cecum microbial communities from Vienna, Austria - Inoculum for glucosamine and mucus D2O microcosms (SPAdes) (version 2) | ecosystem: Host-associated > Mammals > Digestive system >... | reverse complement strand
GAAAATTTCTATTTGCATATCACTAATTTAACCATTCTCAGCGATATATGCAATAGCTTAAAGTTTATTTCACATAATCGTCCATATTTTTGACTGAAATTTTCCTAAATCTCATGCGCCAGCCCTGGTGGATATGGGTGCTTTATGGAGCAAAATGAATATATTTTTACATTTATGGCTGTCTTTTTGCCAAAGATTTGTGGCCGGTTTGGCGAATGGCAAGAATAATCCCCTTGCATTCTATCGTCGGGATGGCTGCAAAGGGGACTATGATATCAGATTGTTAGATGTCGGGGGGTGTTCCTAAACCTTATTTGATGTCGACGGATGAGGTGGCTTTTATGTCGCGCGAGGAGAAGCCGAGCGAAATGTTGTGCATCCCGGGTTCGATGTCGAAATCACTGATGGCTGTGTTGTAGTAGGTGAAGGCACTGCGGGGGATTGTGAGGGTCACGGTTGTGCTTTCACCCGGTTCGAGGTATATTTTTTGGTATTGTTTGAGTTCCTTTTCCGGACGTTCTATAGCACTTTCTTCCCGACCGATATAAGCCTGCACTACCTGTGCCCCTGCGCGTCGGCCGGTATTGCATAGTTTGAATTTGACCGTCACAGACCCGTCGGGCTGCTGGGTCGAGGTCTTCATGTCGGAGAGTTTGAAGGTGGTATAGCTCAGTCCGTGACCGAATGGATATTGCACTTCGGTGTTGTTTTTGTCGTAGCCACGGTAGCCGATGAACACCCCTTCGGAGTAGGCAACATGCTTGTCGCCGTCGTGGTCGTGATAGGAATTGTAGGCAGGGTTGTCGGCCCACCGTTTCTCAAATGTCATAGGTAGCTTTCCGGAGGGGTTGACGTTGCCGAAGAGGATGTCGGCAATGGCAGTGCCACCTTCCTGCCCTGCATACCATGCCCACAGGAGGCCTTTGATTTGTGGTTCCCACGACTGCATCTCCACATTGCCACCGGCGTTGACCACTGCGATTACCGGCTTGCGGCATCCGGTGAGTGTGGCCATCAGGTTGGCATCGGAGCCGGGAAGCTCAAATGTGCGGTCGCTACCTTCTGCCTCGCTGTCGGCGCTGTGGCCTATACATGCGATAATCAGGTCGGATTTGTCGAGGTGTTTTACCATTTTGCCGGTTTCGTCACCCTCCATCTTCCATTCGAGCTTAACTCCGGCGCCTCCACCTTTTTGGAAATATTCCACTATGATGGGGTATGTTTTTCCGGCTTCAAGGCGGCGTGTTGCGTCTGTGCCGCGGAATCCGCCTTCATGCCAGTCGTCAATCACTGTCTCGCCATCGAGAATCATCCGGCATCCGTCGTCGGCGGCAAGGGTGAATGTGTAGTCGGCGGTTTTGTCGGGTTTTATGAAGGCGCGCCATCTCACGGAATAGTTGCCGTCCGGCATACCTTTGATGCCTGTGCCGCCGCTCCAAGTGTGGCTGATATGCTTCTCTGCGGCTTGGAGGAGTGGTGTTCCTTTAAGGTGCATGTTGGGGTAGTATTCCGATTTGAAGCCCTGTTGTGTTGCGTTTTTATCGGTGAAGATGATTGCCGGCATGAAGTCGAGCTGGTCAACATATTCCACTTCGATGCCGTGGCGTTTGGCTTCGGAGGCTATGCCATTGTAGAAATCCACATAATGGAAGGGGGTGACTTTGCCGCTCCCACCTCCGTAGATGTAGCCGAGGGCGTTTTTACCCACCACGGATATGCGTTTGGTTTTCTTGGGGTTGATTGGCAGGATGTTTTTCTCGTTTTTGAGTAGCACAGCACCTTCGCGGGCCACTTTCAGAGCGGTGGCGGCAGAGACGGGGTTATCAAGGGCTATGCTGTTGTCGGCCTGGCGGGGCTTGTCGAATCCGAAGGCAATCATTGTGCGTAGGATGTTTCGCACTTTCTCATCGACCATCTCCATGGTGACATGTCCGGTGGTGAGGTAGTAGCTCATATCCTTGGGGTTCATTTTTTCGCCACCTGCCATTTCGAGGTCGAGACCGCTTGATGCTGCTGGGATGCAGTGGTGGGTTGAACCCCAGTCTGACATCACAAGGCCTTTGAAGCCCCATCTGTCGCGTAGGATATCTTTGAGCAGATATGGATTTTCAGTGGTGTAGATGCCGTTAACGAGGTTGTAGCTCGTCATCAGCGCACCGGTTTCCCCTTCCTGCACGGCAGCTTTGAAAGCGGGGAGGTAGATTTCGTGCATTGTTCGCTCATCCATGTCGTTGCTGATGTTATCTCGGTCATAGTCAGAGTTGTTTCCTATGAAATGTTTTATTGTGGCCATTACATTCTTGCTTTGCACCCCTTTGATATATCCTGCGGCTGTCTTTCCGGCCAGATATGGGTCTTCACCCATATATTCAAAGTTGCGCCCGCACATTGGTGCACGATAGATGTTTACAGCCGGGCCGAGCAGTATGTCGACTCCGCGGGCGCGGCAGTCGTTCCCGAGAGCTTGTCCGTATTCCTTGGCAAGGTCTTCGTTCCAGGTGGCAGCCAGCATAACCGTTGCGGGATATGCGGTTGATTTGCCGTGGGTGCCGAGGCCTTGCGGGCCGTCGGTCATTTTCATGCGGGGGATGCCGAGCCTATCGGAGTCGCGGGTATACATCCAGTCCACACCTCCGATCATAAGCAGTTTTTCATCGGTGGTCATCAACGACAACAGGCTGTCGGCTTTGTTGTCAACTTCAGGCGTGTATTTCGCCTGTGCGGCCATCGGCATGAATGTGGCGGTTGCCACGCCAAGCGATGCAAGCGTGTGCTTCACCGCTGATAATTTGATCATGGTCATTTTCAACTATAAATTTGGTTATGAGGTTAAAGATACTATGGCTTCACTCTCTATTTATGAGACGCAATTCCGGGGCTATACCCTGAACCGGATGCGTTTTTTTATTTCATGGCGTTGGTGGGGTGGAGTGATATGAAATGGAAACGGATGCAGATTGAACACCGGCATCCGTTTCCATTAATTCTATTTTGAAAATGCTATTCTGAGCTGTGTGTGGCAGATTATTTCTTGCGGTTGCCGTAGCGGCTGAGGAACTTGTCGACGCGGCCAGCGGTGTCGACCAGCTTCTGTTTACCGGTGAAGAAGGGGTGTGACGAGCTTGTGATTTCGAGCTTCACCAGCGGATATGTGACACCGTCGATTTCGATGGTTTCTTTAGCGGCAACGGTAGAACGTGTGATGAAAGTCTCATCATTCGACATATCTTTGAAAACTACTTCGCGATAGTTGGAAGGATGGATGTCTTTTTTCATTTTATTGTCTGTTAATTTGTTTCAACAACGGTTTGTTTGATTATCGCTGGTAGGGCGACCTCTGTAATGGCCTGCAAATTTAGTTATTTTATTCCAAATGGCAATCGCTTTACTGCCATTTTTTTGCATAGGATTGAGAGTTAATGGCCTGTGAATGGTAATAAGAGCTGTAATATACCACCTGACAAACAAAACCGATGGATTTTTGGTTTCATCAGGCCTTGTTGCCAGGTGGCATATTTAACTGATTTCCCCGGCAGATTTCCCCGGCTGGTCAATTTCTGAGGTGGAGTTTGGCTGAGGTGCCGTCAGATCCAAGGCGGATGTAGATGCCGTCGGAGAGGTTGGATGCGGGCACTTCGATTCCGTCGATTGTGAACCAGCGGTATGTGACATTGCTGCCGTCGGCTTCGATGCCTTCGATGCCTGCCGGGCCTTTCACCGGAGCCTGGTCAGTGTTGACGATGTCAAAGTCGGCTACGTTGTCCAAAGTGGGGTTGCCTTTCTTTGAGAGCACTGCAACAACGCGGCATTGGTCTGGGTTGAATTTGCTGGTGTTGAGTGTCATTTCGAGATCGACTGAATAGCTGTTGCCTACAGGGGTTATTGCGACCCCCTGGGGATTGCCGATATAAGCGCGCAACACATCGTTGTGGATGTAGTTGTTGTTGATGGTGGTCTGGCCGGATGAGTTTATCACGCCTTGCTGCTCTTTCACGTTGTCTTCAACAAGCATGACTGTGAGGGCGGTTTCTCCATAGATTGCTTCAAGCTCCGGAAGGATTTTTCCGGAGATGTTGACGTTCAGGGCCTTGGTCGCCTCATTATAAGATGTGGCTACATTCACTTCGGCAAACGATGGGGTGGCCAGATCCTGGTTGATGATGTCTGTGAAGACGGCTGTCAGCACGTCGGGTGGTAATACGAGATAATCGTTTAGGCAGTAGGCCACGTTTTTCTCTCCTACGAACAGGGAGCGGTTAACTGAGAATACGGGCACATCGTAGGCATATAGATTCCAAAGGCTCTCTGCGCCGGTTACGGCCAGAGGGGTGGCGGGTTCGAATATCTTTACGATTGCCGCTCTTGACATGTCGGCTTTGGTTTTGTAGTCGGCCAGCACGTTGTCGAGATATGGTGAATAGGCGTATTGCTGGCTTGAGAAGGCTTCGATATATGCCCGCTTGCGGGTTATTGACTCGCTGAAGTAAGCGAAGCTGGTCGAACATGTGGCTGTCGGGCGGCGGTCGGTTTCCACTCCGTTTATGCCGGTGATGGCGATTGTGAGGTGGTGGGTGCCGATGCCGGTGGTTTCAGGCAGTTTGATGTTTGTCTGCCATGTTTCGGAAGCTCCGGCTTTCAGCGCCATGTCGACCTGTTGGGTGTCGATTATGTTTCCGTCGAGGGCTATCTCGGCAGTGAAGTTCTCTACATCGTCGCGCCCTACGTTGGCAACGCTTGCGAAGAATGATATCTGCTCACCGAGCTGCTTGTATTTGAATCCGGTGTCGGTGAAAGTGAAGGCCAGGTTGGTCTGAGGCAGGTTGGTGATGTCGATGATTAATTGCACGCATACCACGCCAGCGCCGGTCAGTTCGATGAGCTCCCCGTTTCTCAGCAGGTTGAATCCTCCGGGTGTCTGAGTGCCGGTGACTCCGATGGGGCCGATTTCACCGGTTGCGATTTCGGGAGTCTCAACGTAATCATAGCCGAAAAAGAGTTCTTCATCTCCTTTGATTTCAATTCCGTTGCCGTTGAAAATGACGTTGGTCCAACCTGGATAGAGGCGGTTTTTCTGTTCATGCACGGCGGTGTTGAGGTCGGAGCAGTCGTAGATGAATATACGTGTTGACGCCTGGTTGAGTGTCGAGGCTATGCGCATGCCTATGATTTGGCATCCGGCATAGGGTGCCAGTTCGGTGGCGGATAGGGAGGCTCCGATGGGGTAGGTGCCGGCTTCTCCGATATATGCGCCTTCGGAGCTGTAATCGTTTGTGATGGTGTGGCCGATTACCATTTGGTTTTCTTTCAGTCCCATGTCGTTTTGGGCATGGATGGCTGTGGCGGCGAGGAGTGCCGCGGATAGTATTGTTATAGTCCGTTTCATTGTTTTATTGTTTTAGTGCTTGTGATGCCGGTGGTCTTGATGTAGATTCCGGCGGGGGCATTGTTGAAATCGATTATGCGTCCGGATGTGTCGAAGTAGACGGGTTCTGCGGTAGTGTCGGCAGAGACTTCAGCTAACCCTGAATGCTCAATGGTATATTCGGTTGTTTCGGAGCGTCCGGATTTATAGACAGCGCAGATGCCGATTATGTGTCGGTCGCTGTCGGGGAGTTTAATGGAGAAGGTCGGTTCAGTGCAGGTGTGTTTCAGTTCGCCGTCAACCCATATCTCGAAATGGTCGATGTTCCCATAGTCGATGGTCGCGCCTTGTTTGTTGGCAGGTTCGATTTTCACCAAATCGATCTGCAGCAGGAATGAGTCGAATGACACATAGTTGAATCCGATTATGATGGTTTTTCCTTCGAATTCGTCGAGCGGCACGGTGTATTCGCCCCAGTTGTCGCTGACAACCTGATCAATCTGGCTAAGGAGCTTGAAGTTGTCGGGTTCTTCGGTGTCGGCCCAATAAATGTCAAGTTTCTCGGGATACATCGACGAGTATGCTTTGGCAAGGAAGTTCAGTTCATAGCCTTTGTATATGTCGACGGCCGGAGAAATCAGCCATTTGTTGTTTTTGGCGCCTTGAGCCGAGAAGAATGCGATGGTCTTGTCTCCGTCGGGGGCTGCGATAGCAAGGTCGGTCGGGAACATTGGCGGAGCTGTTGCCAGGGGGTTGAACACCAGGGGGGCCAGCGGCAGCGGGTTTGATGCGTTGCCGGAACCGGGGAAGCTGACAATGTTGGTTTGGGCACCAAGTGCGATGGGGTAGACCGGCATCTTGTCGTTGTCGAGCGTTATCCATTGTCCGAATGCGCCTTTGGAGAAATCGGGATATTCTTCAAAGCTGTCGCAGAATCCGAGTTCACGGTTCCATCGCAACAGGTAGGTCCCATCGTTCTGGAGTTCTGCCGTGATGTTGTATGGCGCTGTGATGTTGTCTTTAAGTTCGATGTCGAATGTGGTGTCTCCGTCGACGGTGATATGCCGTTCCACGGATTCGAATGCTCCTGCCTCAACGTTTAGTGAGTATTCTCCTTTGGGGAGATAGGGGATGCGGGCTTTTCCTTGCCCGACGGTTATAGAGAATGTCTCGGATGTGGTGATGTTCACCAAATTCAATGTGGTTCCGTCGGCAGAGATTTTGCTGTCGGCTGTGACGTTGAATGTGACATCGGCATAGCAGTCGCCTGGCACTTCGAAGCTGTATTCTGCCGGTTCGCTTTCGGTGTTGAGATATTTGGCTTTAACGGAGGCTGTGTGTTTGCCTGCCGCTATGTCTTCAAACAGGAACGAGTATCCGTCGGTTACGCCTTTCAGGACTCCGTCGAGGGTTATCTCAAACGATTCGTTGGGGTTTGCCGGTGAGCGTAGCGCGCGCGTGCCAAGGCGTTTCCTGGCTGTTTGCGGGGTGTTGTTTTTCGGGCCTACATACACATCGTCGACCATCAGCATGAATGCGCCGTAATGTTTGGCATCGCCGGTGTAGCGGATTGCGAATCGGATTTGTTTGCCGGTGTATTGTGACAGGTCGTAGGTTTTTTCATACCATTGCCTGTAGTCAACGGTCTCGTAATTTCCAGAGCTGATGCGGGTGAAATCGCTTGTGGCCGGGTTTTCGGTCTGTTCGGTGACATAGACAGAGAAGCGCTCAGGATATTTGTCGGCCGCTTTTGCCAGGAATGTCAGTACATTGTCGGTGCCGGGGGTTATAACCGGTGATATGAGCCAGTCGTTGTTGGCGTCACCTTTGGATGTGCGTATAAACCCGGCATACTGTTTCCCTGAGTATGGGCGTAACACGGGATATTCATACCACCACGTGGGTTCAACCGTAAGGGGATTGATTATCTGGCAATAGATGTTCACGCCCCTGTTGGGATATGCCCCGACAAGTGCCGCCGCCGCTAATCCGTCGCCGTCGATGCCGGTCCAGTCGCCGAAGGATATGGCAAACGGTTTGTAGCTTTCGAAGTCATCGAAGAACACAGGAGGCTCGACGTTCCACCCAAGGGCAACATCGTTTCGGCCTGTCATGGCGTTGTGGGTCAGCGTGTGTGTGACTGCAAATGGTTTTCGGGTCATCTCGTTGATTGTGAGCTTCACAGTCGCAGGTTTCCCCTTTTCCACGTCGAACTGGTGCGACAAGGTTTCGAATCCGAAGCGTTTTACGCTCAGAAGGTGGGCTCCGGGATAGACCATCAGAGAGCATTGTCCGTCGGCATCGAGATTCAGCATTTCATAGTCGACAGAGAAATCGGTCTGCGTGAGTGTCACATCTTGACCTTTTAGGCTTTCGCCTGATGATGCTTTGATTTCGATTGTGAGCGGCACGCTGCGGCTTTGGGCCAATGCCGTATGAATCATCGGCAAGGCAAACAGTAATATGGTGAAAAGTTTTTTCATGTCAGGTAATTTCATCTGATAAATATGAGAATGAACCCATTTGGAATCGTCGGCAGTAGGTGTTGCGCAGACGGTTTGACAAGAAGGGGGATAGCCGTTTGGACAGGCTCCCCCCTTCTTTATTTAATGGGATGTATCAAAGGGCTATGCGGATGGCTTTGGCACCTGGTGCAACAGGCTTGATGATGTAAATTCCCTTGTCGAGGGTCTTGACAACGTCGGCAGCCTTGCCTGCAGCTACGCGTATGCCGTCGATGCGATAGACTTCAACGTCGGTGTCATCATCGATGGCAACCTCTTCGATGCTTGAGCTGCCATTCGGGTCGATGTTGGTGAATTTGAAGTCGTCGAAGTATGCAAGCCGTGTTATGGCATCTGTGGTGTGACGCAGTGCGATGTAAACCGGTTTGCCTGCATATTCGTCGAGGGACACTTCATAGAAGTTCCATTCATTGTTTTCGCAGAGAGGAAGCTCGGTCTTGAGCATTACTTCCTTGAAGTCTTTGGTGTCGGTGTTGCCCTTTTCGCTTACAAGCACAGTCACACTGTGGAGCGGGTCTGGGAGCACTGTTCCTTTTGTGTCGGAGTTGCGGGCGTAGAATTCAAAAGTGGCACCGGCTTTCGGCGTGACTTGTTTGTAGATAATCCAGTTGTCGGCGCGTGTTGACACGGGGCAGGCGCCAACGAGAGCCCAGATACCGCTCACAGGAGCCATCATGCCATACATACCTGTTTCATAGCTGTCGTTTTCTACGGAGAAGGCGCATTTCTGACCGCCTGCCGAGTAGTTGACCCAGCTTGTGGTGAAGTAGAAGTTGGGGCTCTTGTCAACATCGATCATTGTGAAGTCCTCAGTCCAGTCATATTCGAGTTCGTTAGGCTCAAACGAGTAGTAGCGAGTGTCGGCAGCAAGGGCGGTGCCTTCAACGGGGATTTCAATGCTGGCGTCGCCTGTGAGGGTTACGACAAGCTTGTCGTTGACCACTTTGTTGCTCTGCATAGCGTCGAAGCGGATGCTGAACTTCATTGCACCTTCAGAAGCAATCTTGTCGCCTGTTTTGAGGCTTGAAGAGAAGTTTGGTGTCGAGAATTCAACTTTTTCGATAGTGAGGTCTTTCGTGCCCTGGTTGAAGAGGGTGAAGATGTCGCCGCTTGTAACAGCTTTTTCGTAGTTGACCTGACCGGCATTCCATTTGGAAATGTTGACTCCGGCTGTGTAGTCTTTGTTTTCGTCGATAACCACATGTGCTATGGCAGAGCCGTCGTTGCGTCCGGAAAGGGCTTCATAGAGCCAGCGGAGCTGCACAGTCTTGCCCTGATAAGCTGCGAGGTCGACTTTTTCGGTTATCCAGTAGGAGCCGTCTTCGGAGCGGTTCTCTGAGATTGTCGAGAGGGTTGTCCATCCCGAACCATCGTTAACCTGGAACGATATGATGTCGATGCCGTTGTTGGGTTCGGCATTGTTTTTCTTGGTGAGTCCGGAAGGATCAACTTTGAGGTCGCTCGGGTGGCGGTTCCCCCAAAGGAAGGTTATGGCCATTATTTTGTCGGCAGGCAGCTCGATATCTGGCGATTTCAGGTTGCTTGACTCGCCGGCATTGAGCCAGAATGCAGCCATGGCGGGATATTCTTTGCCGTCGGCTTTGTATGGATAGATTTTATTGGGGCTCCATGCGCGGTTCGGGTATTCGCTTGTCGATGTAGAAGACCATCCGTTTGGAACATTGGTTTTGCCGACTTCGGTGAAGTTTTCCTCATAGGGATAAACTTTTACAGTGGCGTTATCCTGGGTTGTGAATTTCCATACAGGCACATCGGTGGCATCACCTTTCGCGTTGTATCCCACGATTTTCCAGCGATATGTGGTGGCGTGTTTGAGGTCTATGGGGATGGTGTATGAGAGAGCCTTGCCGAGGTCTTGGCCATTGATGAGGTCGTTGGCGTCGTTGTTGACTCCTACATACAGTTTGTAGCCTTCAGCAAACTGGGCTGGCTCCCATTTGAGCGTCACGTTTTTGTTGAAGATGTCTGTTGCGTTGTTTGTCGGGGCCACCAGGCGAGCGCGGGTCGGCACTCCGTCGGCACCTACAACATTGGGCAGCAACACGCGGTCGAGGAGGAAGTAGGAGTGGTCGAATGCGCCATAATCATCCGTTTCCACTTCGGGATAGTACCAACGGATGTAGCTTTCATCGCTTCCGATTCCGAGGTCGACTGTAACGGTTTTTATTTCGTTGAGCGGCTGTGTCGAAGTGTCCCACTTCTTCATCCAATTGGTTCCACCGTCGTATGACACCTGCAGTTCAATGTCATATTCCGGAAATTCTTCTCCATCATAGCGGTTGAGGAAAGTGAATGTCACTTTTCCTCCGTCGGTAAGGTCGATACGGGGAGAGCGGAGATAGCTTTTGCCGTAACCGCCGTCGCAGTCGGCTGAGCGGTCGCCTTCGATAGAGGTTGTGGTGTAGCCCCAGTTTGTAGATGTCCATCCGGCAGGCGGGAAATATTCTTCAAACCCTTCGAAGAGCGCCCCTTGGGGAAGAATCTGTTTTTTTGCATCGAAGTTGAAGGTTAGGTCGCCGCCGGTTGTATGGAACACGACTTTGCCGTTTGCCGGTGAAGTGAGAGACGCCGTGTAGGAGATGTTGAAATCCACTGAAGTGTTGCGTTGCAGATTCACGGTGTTATAATCCATTGACAGGCCGATGCCATCGGGCATGTCGACCGAAGTAATCTTCAGCCCGTCGAGACCGATGTTTTTGATGGTCATTATGTCGCTCCATTTTTTCTCACCGATGTAAAGGTCGCCGTAGCTGTAGGTGTCGGTTGAGATGGCGGCCACAGGGCCTGTGGGCGGATTGAATTTCGACACAGATATGTCATCGATGTGCACCACGTTGGCGATTTTCTTCATCATCTTGAACACGAAGGCAAGTTTCACCTTTTTCCCTTTGAAGGCTGAAAGGTCTACTTTGGCCGTCTGCACTTCCCATGTGTTAATCGGGAATGGGGTGATGTCGCATTCACGCAGCACGCGCTCATCCTGTATGGTGAAAATGGTTTCTGCCTTGGTCACATCCTCATCGCCTTCGACCACACGCACCTGGAGGTCGTAGAGAGAGTCTTCCTGACCGTTCATGGGGCTGACGATGAATGAGAACTTGAGCTGGTATGTGTCGTCGAGATTGAGCTGTGGCGACAGCAGTATCTCTTCGCGCGGGCCTGTGCCTTCGCCGCTTGTGAATATGGCAGCGTCGACAGAGGCGCAGTGTCCGCCTGAGATTAGGATGTTCTTCTCATTAGTCGGGTCGCGGTATTCGTTATACCAGTTATATTTGAAATTGTCTCCGTTGTATGATTTGATCACAGTCCAACCTTCTCCTTTAGTGAGAGGAGAAGCGGTGTCATGAGTTGCATCAGTTTCAAAATCCTCAAAGAGGATAGTCTGCGACTGTAAGCCGGTAAATGCGGCCAGGCAGGCAATTGAACATAATAACTTCTTCATTTTCGTTTGGAGTTAAGTTAAAGTGGCGCCCGGCGCATATGGGCGCCACCTGAAAATAATGTTAGTTATGGGATTATTTGCGGATGTAGGTCTTTTTGCCGTTCACGATGTAGATTCCGGTGGAGGGGTTCTTTACGCGGATGCCCTGGAGGTTGTAGATAACCACCTCTTCATTGTTGCCGTCGGCAATAACATTCTCAACACCGGTGGGGCGGTTGTTGGCTGTGACGAAACTGAGAGCCGGAATCTCTTTCGGAGTTTGGATTACGGCCGTGAAGGGGCGGATTGCTTCTGAGGCAGTTGCGGCGTTTGCCGTGTAGGCCATTGAGGCAGGAGCATCTTCAACATATTCTTTCCAGTTTTCTGAGTTGACATGGAACATGCCGGGCTGCATGGTAGCCGGGGTGAATGTGCCGGTGAAAGTGACACCGTCTTTAACAACGGGGGCCACTTCTTTCACGATGTCTTTGTTTCTGATCACGAGTTTCTCGGAAACATTGCCGCTGTTGACCAGAATCGGTGTTCCGGCGGCGAAAGATGCGGCATCTGATGGTTTGAACCAAGCGGTGGCATCGTCATTTTCAATCATGCCCTGGAACTCGAATACTTCTGCATCTGACCCGAATATGTCGGTGATTTCATCGAGAGTGACTGCCATGGGGAATACAATTGCTTTGAAGCCGGCTTCGCGGCGCAGGTCAATCAGGACAGTGGCTCCGGCGGCTGCTTCGGTTATGTTGGCGTTGTCATCGAGTATCACAGCGGCGCCGACAACGAAGTCTAAGGCTTGTGTGGCATCGGCGGTAACACCGAGCTTGAAGTCCATCAGGTTGTCTTTAACAGCTTGTGCGGTGTAGACGCGGTCGTTCTGAACAACATTCAGAGTGTATCGGCCGTTTGCATCGGTTGTGGCGGTGTAGCGCACGTTGTCGCCATCTTCGCTGATTAATGTGACCACTGCACCTTCAACTGCCGTGTTGGCGGCATCGTTTACTGTGCCATTTACCTTGACGGGATTCAAAGCATAGTTAATGTGAAGCACGGGTCGGTTGTATTTCGACCAGCTGTTTGAGATTTCTCCTCTGTCATTGTCGGCGGTGGCCTGTGTGTCGGAATATGCCATGTAGCAATTGTCTTTGTCAGCAGACGTCTCAAATGAGATGTTACGGGCATAACCTGATTTGTTGTAAGGCATGTAAGAGCATACCACCAATTTCAGTGACTTGCCGCTTTCGTAGACGAGTGGTTCTGCGAAATTGACGGAAAGCTGGTCAACGGGTGAGCTTTGGGAACCTTTTTCAGCCCAGGTATGAGTTTCATCGATAACGTTGGTGAGTCCTGTCACATCAAGATTGCCTGATGCAGGCTGTGTCACTTCGGTTTCATCGGTGAATGCGTAATATACTTTCAGCACGGTCGTCTTGCTTTCGGCAGAGCTATATCCTTTTATCGACAGCCCGGAGATTTTGGTGCCGTTTGCCAGCCCGAGTTCATCGGCGGTGAAGAGCATTACGGTTTCGGAGTTGCGGTAGTTGAATCTCACCGGAACATCTGTTGAGAATCCGCTTGGAACGCCTACGATGGCTTCACCGGTTGGTAGCTCTTCTGTGAAGGTCACATCTACGGGTTCGGTGGCTTTTGAGTAGTTGTTCGATTTGAATTCGAGATAAACCGGGAATGTGCCGGTTTCGGGCCAGCGCAGCGGCAGGGATATTTCCGTCGTCGCGTCGGAGGTGGTTGCTTTGACAGTGTGATTCATCGGGATTTCGGCCGGAGCAGCAACTGCATAGCTGTCAACGCCAACATGAACGATTATCTCATAGTCGGTTTCAGGTGCGACTCCATAGTTGCGCAGTTGAAGTTGTGCCATGGAAGCCACGTTCTGCATCATGGTCGTTGGAATCGACGAACCTACGATGTCAATCTCGTGGGTGTCTTCCGGCACAGTCAGACCGTAGATATCGGCAATGACGGCACGTGCTCCAAGCTGAATGCCGATGTAGTAGGTTCCGGCTTCTTCGATTGTGACCGTGTAGTCGGTCAGTGTGTTGCAGGGCAGATCGTTGATGGTTTGAAGCTCTGTTCTTGATTCTTCCTTGCTGAGTCCTTCGCGGGTTTCCGATGCATAGATTTTCAGCGATGGAAGGGAGCTGTTGCTGCTCGACATAGCGCAGATTTGCAGCTGGTCGCCAGCGGCTGCGGTGAGCGGTGGAGTGGTGATCCACTTGTCGGCAGAGTATGTGATGACACCCATATTCGGTTTATCGCCGGTGCCGGCATTGTAAAGCTGCATTCCATCGTCGTGTACGATGCCGCCGGGCCATTCTCCTGTTGTGGGGTTCTGGGCGTCATCGAAAGATGCGAACCATTTGCTGGGATCGAGCATGGTGCCGCTTATGGGCAGGCTGTAGGTCTGCTGTTGTCCGGCTCCGTCGAGATATGTTATGTCAAGGTTGCCGCTGTATGTGCCAAAAGTGCCCGGATTGAACGTAACTTCAATGACGAATCTGTCTTTGGCTGCGACTGTAGCTTCAGTTGCGCCGAGAGAGAATCCTTCGGGAACGGTTATGGATGTGACAGTTAGCGGTGCGCTTCCCCAGTTTGCTATCGCGTATTCTTTGTTGACGGCGGGCTGGTTGAGCTTGCCGAATGCGAGCGGTGCCGATTCGTTTTTATCCGGACGGTATGACGGATAGAACTCCGATTTGATGAAGATGAAGTCGGGTTCAACCGACACGGTGAATTCGTGTTCGGGAGTTTTGATTGTTGTGCCGTCGGTGAATGTGAACATGAAGTAGGCCTTGACATCTGTTGTGGTCTCATAGGCCGATGTGTGTTTGACCTTGATGTTGACAGCTGATTTTGCGCTTTGTGCGAGTGCGACAGGTGTGACTTCTGTTTTCTCAATGCCGTTGGCGCTTTCCATGCAGAATTCGAGAGTGTAGTCGGTTTCGGTCTGTCCGATCAGAGGGATAATAGCGGTGGTGTATTCTACCTCGCCGTTGTAGACGTTGCCGTTAGCGTCGAATTTTTTAGATTCGATTTCGAATTTCGATTCGTAAAGGTCGTGGGCGGGCATGTCGGCTTTTTTGAAGCCTGCTATGTTGTCGAGCTTGGCTCCGAAAATGGCAAACCCTACATAATATTCACCGGCGTTCTCGACTGTGAACGATTTGGTTTCAAGCGTGGTGTTGTCAGATGTCAGCAGGGCTTCGGCAACCGGTTCTCCCCAGTTGATGCGGTCTGTCGACAGATAGGCCTTCACGAAGTGCTCGCTGCCGTCTTTGTCATATGCCACATCGAAGGTCATGGATTCACCAGCCTCGGCAATCAGTTTCGGAGTGATGAATTTATTGTTCCGGTCTTTGTACTCGGAGCTTGAATATGATTTGATCCAGCAGTCATAGTTGCCTGTTGATATGTAGCGGGAGTCTGAATTGATTCCACTCTCGGCAACAGACCCTTCAGGATAGACCACGCTGGAAGATGTGTTGTTGAAATTGGCTGACCATGTTCCGTCTTTCAGCACGTTTGCTGTGATTGGAAGGGTGTAGGTCATCACTTCCCCATCGTTTTTCAGCAGATATCGGATTGTCAGGGTTGAATTGTAGCTTCCCGGGGGTGAGGGCATAATGATGCTGACAACCTGTTTTTCTCCGGGAGCGACCTCGAATCCGTCTGACGGATTGGTTGTGAATCCTTCAGTCATGGCTATGCTCTGAATCCGGAGGGGTGCTGTGCCGCTGTTGTAAATTTCATAATCCTTTGAAGAATTTGCTGAAATAAGCCCTAATACCTGTGTGTCTTTCAGGCTGCTTGTACCGGATTCGTCATAGTTGCGGAAGGTGAATTTTGCTTCGTAGGCTTTGAAATCTGCCACACCGATTTTCTGCAATGTTCCTGTGATGTTCTCTTTCACATAGATGGTTGGCCTTGTGGAGTTTTTCCAGAAATCGCCGGGAGAGAATTGTGCCGACATGAGGAATTTGCTTGAAGTCTCGCCAACTTGAAGGGTTTCCGGCACTTTCGTTGGTGTGCCGAGTGTATTGCCGTTGGCATCGGCCAATACCACAGAGAAGTTTTCGTCATCTTCGGAAAGAGTTATGTCGCCGGAGTTCTTGACGGATACTCTGAAACCTTCCTCTTTTGTTGACGGGTTGGTGTATTTTACAGTTCCGTCGGGCTGCTCCACGAAGTCGTAGTTGTAGTAATCGGCCGATACGGACTCGATAGTCATTGCTTTTGCCAATATGATTTCGGCGGTTTCGGCGCTGAAATTGTCGATATACACCTCAGATGCGCGGATGCCGACCTTCGTGGGTGTGTCGAGGGTGAATTCCACCGCTGTGTATCCTGATGTGGACAGTCCGGAGGCTGTGACTTCCATAATCGGATTTGCTTTGTCAACAACATTGTTGTTGTCGACTTTATAGAATTTTATGCTCGATCTGGTTGTGTTCTTTGCTTTGACCATTAGTGACACATTGCCATAGGCGGCAGGTGTTACCAGGAGGTCGTAGACATCTTTCTTGTCATCGGATTCGCCCCAGCTTGTTGCGGTGTAACCGATATTTTGCGTGTCTGCGAAAATGCATCCTGAGCCGTCGACACCGTCGGATGGTCTATATGAGTACTTTACCCAGTAGGTTTCTGTGCCATAATAGCCGTCGCTGGCACTGTATGATTCCGGTATGTGTCCCCATCCTGTTGCTACTTTGAAGCTGTGGCTGCCGGTGCTTATTGCGGTGTCGAAGTCGACAGAGTATGGCGACATTGTGTCAGCCCACATGGGGGGGGGTAGTAACAAATTTGTCGCCACTAACAGCAGTAGGTTGCGGAAATGCTTTTTCATAGGCGTGAAAGTTTATAATGGTTATTATTCGGTGGATATTCAGTTTGAATGTCTGGAATGTGTGGCGTTTGTCAACTATATTACTGAATGGATCAAGTGTGAAAATATGTTGGTCATGTGCAAAGGTATGCAAAAGATGCATTACTTCCAACAAAATGCCATTAAAAATATAACTGGCATATCATTATGCTTTTGGCGTAATTTCCACTGCTGAATGGAAATCTGCATTTTTGGGGGTTAAATTTTCGGTTGATTATTGCGGTTAAATGTTTTTTATTCTTAACTTTGCGGCACGCACCGCTTTGCGGAAGCCCTGTAATGATGGGTTTGAGCGGCGGGTTGCGAATGACATGTTAGAAAGCGTTTACTTGGCGCTTAATCTTGACCGCTTGAAATTCTCGCAAAATTTCCAATCAGAGTCATGGATTATGCAACTGTAGACGCCCATTGGATGTGACTGTCTTCTCCTGCGCGAGCAGGGTGTGCTGTCATATATATCTGCGTGGGCTTCTGCGTTGCCGTATTCTACTCTGATGGGCAATGCGAGAAGCCTCAAGCGGTGGGATGCGGCAACAGGTGCGGGTCCCACGCTTTTTCCATTCATATCACAGTGCATTAGAATTTATTATGCCGAAGCCGGGGGCTCACTGAGGCGCAGATTGACGGTTATGAACAGATTTTTAACCTTTATTTCGGCCTTGGCTCTGACGGGCATGATACAAGCCGGGGCGTATGAAATTTACTATGATGATTTGGGTAGCGGCTATTCCTTTATTCTCGAAACCGAAACCCGAACCGCCCAAATGAATAGTTATTTAAACGAATCAAACTTCAGCGGAGGAGCTTTGGTCATCCCCGAGAAAATCAATTTTTCATCAGAAAATTATGATGAGTCTGTTTGGGGAGAGTATGCGATTGCGGGGGAGTTATCCATATACTGGAGCGACGACAAGGTGAAGCAAAGTCTGACTTCGGTAAAGATACCAGAGGGGATAACGTCGATTAGCGGCGATACATTTTACAATTGTACTAATTTGGAAACGATAGAGTTCCCGTCGACATTGACAAGCATAGGAGTGGAAGCTTTTAATGGCTGCACGGCACTGAAAAGTGTCGAGTTTCCGAAATCATTGGTTTCTATAGGAAACTCTGCATTTGGGAGTACGGCTTTGGAGAACATCATTTTGCCTTCGTCACTAACAACAATTGGTAATTCCGCTTTTTGGGGGTGCTCTCAGTTGGCGACAATAGAATTTGCTGAACATTCATCATTGACAAGCATAGGAGATTATGCTTTTTCTTACTGCACGGCACTGAAAAGTGTCGAGTTCCCGAAATCATTGGTTTCTATAGGAAACTCTGCATTTGGGAGTACGGCTTTGGAAAACATTACATTCAATTATTCGAGCGTTGATAAATTCTTGACAAGCTCTGTCGAAGGTTTTCCTTATGGTTGTTTTGGTGGGGATGGGTCAACGAATATCAAAGAAATACGTGTGACTAATCTCATTAACGGGCAGCCGATGAAGAACGTACTGATTCCGATGGGGATGGAGACCATAAAGGATTATGCGTTTTGGAATGATGTGAATGTTGAATCGGTTACTTTCCCCGATGGATTTAAATCGATTCCCGCAGGGGCATTCAGACGCACCGCAATCAAGGCGCTTAAAATGCCTGCGAGCCTTGAGACTATAGGCGACAGGGCGTTTGAAGGTTGTGATATGCTCGAAGAGATAACATTTAATGAGGGGCTTAAAACGATAGGGGAGAGGGCTTTCCAGAGGTGTACGGCGATAGCCGGGATTGTGCTCCCTAACAGTGTCACCGAGGCCGGAATATCGGCGTTTGCGCAATGTGAAGATCTCGAAAGTGTGGTTCTATCCACATCGTTGACAAAGATTCCAAGAGGGATGTTTGCTGCGTGCTATCATCTGGCGGAATGTGTGATTCCGGAATCTGTCACGGAAATCGGCAGCCATGCTTTCGGGCATAATTTCAACTTGAGGGAAATTGACCTTGGCAGCAATGTCAAATCTGTAGGTGCATATGCGTTTTCGATTGCCGATGGTGGGGGAGACTATGAACAGAATGTTGACAGTTGGGAGATTCTAAACAAATATGCATCACTGAGGCAGAATAAATTTAAGGTTAAATTGTCAGAGGGGCTTGCCTCGATTGGAGAAAGGGCGTTTGAAGGGCGCGAGGGGCTTGATGCCGTCAGGCTGCCGTCGACATTGGCGTCGGTTGGAAACATGGCGTTTGCCGGGACGGCCATCAGGGAGATAACCGTGCCTGATGCGATGACAACCATAGGTATGGGGGCTTTCGCGCAGATGAACAGCTTGAAGCGGGTGAAGCTGCCGGCTACGCTTACAGAAATCGGTCAGGAGGCATTCCGTGCTACTGCGTTGACAGATATAGAGATTCCGGAGGGCGTTACAACTATCGGGGAGTCGGCTTTCGCGCAGTGTGACCTTAAATCGCTTTCACTGCCTGATGCGGTGACTTCTGTAGGTGCTAATTTCATAGAAGATAATAATTCGCTGGCATATCTGTCGCTTGGTGCAGGGGTAGGCGAATTGCCTAAAATGGCGTCGAATATCTCACGTTGTTTCCTGAAAATGGGAGCGGCTACACCTCCGACGTTGGGAACTGACCGTTTGGGTTTCACCCCCACGATAGTGCTGGTGCCGGAAGGGTGCGGCGACGCCTACACCAAGAGCAACCGGTGGAAAGATTATAACATTTCGGCGGCCAACGGCAATGTGGCCACGGTCTATGTTAACGAACCTGGCACGCTGGCTACCGAGATACGCCTCAGTTCGGGTCTGTTTCCGGCGCAGGTGAGCAATCTGATTATCACAGGTGGCACGCTTAACGAAGATGATTTCGCCATCATGCGATCTAACATGCGGGCTTGCTATGACATTGACCTCACGCTGGCAGGAAACACCGAGATACCGGCAGGGGCATTCACCGGCAGGTCGATGCTGCTCAATATTAAACTTCCGGCTGCAACGACTGCGATAGGTGACAATGCGTTTACCAATTGTGCGGTTATGCATCTCGAATCGCTGCCGGCCACTCTTGAAACAATCGGCGAGGGGGCGTTCAGCGGTTGCACAGGTATGGATAGCGAACTTTCAATGCCGGCTTCCTTGACCCGGGTGGGAGCTGACGCCTTTGCCGGTTCAGGAGTGAAACGTGTTGATTTCTCCGGGGCGGAAGGGCTTGACCTTTCTAATGCCTATAACTTGTTCGGGGGTTGCCGTAATTTATCGGAGGTAGTGTTACCGAATGCTACTAAAATGATTCCCGGCAACATGTTTAAGGGGAGCGGACTTAGCGAAGTCTATCTCCCTGAAGGACTGGAGTCGATTGGTTCCGAGGCGTTCAAGGAATGCGGTCTGCTGAAAGGGATTAATCTGCCATCAACCGTCAATAATATTGGCGACAGGGCTTTTGCATATTCCGGTTTAGAGGGGATTGATTTGCCGAAATCCGTGACCGGGATGGGAGAATATGTGTTCACAGGGTCGAAAGTTGCGTATGTTAATTTCCCTGCAGGTCTTACAGGGATTTCATCGGGTATGGCAAAAGACTGCCCAGACCTGATAGTTGTGAATCTGCCGCGCAAATTGCAGTCAATAGGCAATGAAGCGCTCAACAGCGCCTCGATTGCGGCCATTTCATCTCCGTCGCAGCTTCCGGCGGCCACTGACGGCAATCCTTGGGAAAGCATCGACAATATGACGTGTGCGCTTTCGATTCCAAAGCCGTCGCTTGTGAAATACATGTTGGCGGAATATTGGGGTGCATTCGTTGATATCCGCAACAGCATAGATGTGACAATCGAGGTTGAAGAGCCGGAAGAGGAACCTACGCCCGGGGAGAATCCGGGTGGTGAGACCGGAGAGGATGCCGCCGATGCTGATGCCGCCGATGATGTGCTGACATATATTGATGAAAACGATTACCAGACCATGCTTGAAGAGCAGGAGGAAAATATGGAAGAAGAACCGGCTCCGGCGGAGGCTCGCCGTCGCGCTCTGCGCACACTACGCCGCGCAGGGGTGATAGCTCCGAACAAAGGTTATGGGAAGCTGTTCAACAACTCGAGCCTGTATCGCGACGGCGGACAGTCGACGCGGTTCTTCCTCAATGTCGATTCCGATAAAAAGTATTCGGTTATGTATAACGGGCAGGATATAACCGACGCAGTGGATACGGAAACCAATTCGTTTGTTATAGACGGGTTCGACAAGACGTCGTCGCTCCATGTCAAGGTTTACAGTGGAATACAGTCGGGCATCGATGCAGTGGAAGTTTCTGCCGACGACCCGTTTGCAGGAGGAAAGGCCGATATCTACAGCACAACGGGCATATGCGTGAAACCTGCGGCCATGGCTGAAGACCTCCGTATGCTTCCTTCGGGAATCTACATCGTGAATGGCAGAAAAATTGTTGTGAGATAACCATCTTAATCCTTTGTGGAAAACCACAATAAACTATCCGCCCGATAACCGGCAACTGCCGGTTATCGGGCGGATTACTTTAATTATCAGGACTAACCGATTCAGGATTATTTGTAGCGGGCCCAGCGGATGAGGTCGGCTATGGTGGGCTTTTTGCCGTACATGAAGATGCCGACGCGGTAGATTTTGGCTGCAATCCAAGCCATGAGGACGAATGAGAGGTAGAGAAGCCCGACGGAGAGCCATATCTGCCATGAGGCTATGTCGAATGGGATGCGCGAGAGCATCACCATTGGAGATGTGAACGGGATTATCGAGAGCCACACGGCTATGGTGGAGTTGGGGTCGTTGGCTACGGTGAATGCGAATATAAGCGCCACTAATATGGGTAGGATGGCGAAAGACTGTAGCTGCGATGCATCCTGGATGTTGTCGACCGCCGAGCCGATGGCTGCGAAAATCGAGGCGTAGAAGAGGAACCCGCCGATGAGGAAAAGCATCATGTAGCCGAAGAGCTTGGCGATGTAGGCTACCGAGCCGATGGTGGCTATCGTCTGCAGCATTTCGGGGTCGAAGCTGGCGGTGGCTGCATCAAGTGTGCCGGCGCTTGCCATTGCAACTTCCCGCGCCATGGTTTCGGGCATGAGAGCCGGGAGGAGGAACGCGCTCATAAGGCATAGCAGCACGCCCCAGATGGCTACCTGGACTACGGCCACCAGCCCCACGCCTATGATTTTGCCGAGCATGAGCTGCATGGGTTTGACTGAGGAAACCACAAGCTCTAGCACGCGGTTGTTTTTCTCTTCGATTATGGAGGTCATGACCATCTGGCCGTACATGAGCAGGAACATGTAGAGGATGAACATCATGACCATGCCTATGCCGAATGAAACCATCGATGATGTGCTTTCGCTTTCGCCCTCTTCGCTGACGCGCGCGGTCTGGAGATGCACGTCGGCATGGATTTCATCAAGGATTTCGTTTAGGTTTTCGATGTTGTAGGTTTTCAGCCGCTGGCTTTCAACGGCTTCTTTGATTACTTGCGAAAAAACCATTTCGAGTTCCATCGAACCTGCGTCGTGGAGGTAGAGCCATGCTTTCTGAGGGTTGTCAACGATGTCGGGGGCAATGAGGAGCACTCCGTCGAAGCTATCATCGGCCATTACGCTGTCTAATGGTTCGTCGGTGGCAGAAAGGTGGATGGTTTCGGGCATGGTTCCGTCGGCTGTTAGGGCCGGCATGATTAAGCCGCTTTCGTCGATAACTGCGATATGGCGCTCGGAGGGGGTGGAGAGCATCATTATGAGGGTCGGGGCCGCCATGAGCATGAGCATCAGCAGCGGCATGAGCAGTGTTGTGATTATGAAACTTTTTTTGGCTACGCGTTCTGAAAATTCACGCGAGATGATTATGCCTATGTTTGAATGCACTGTTGTAGGGTTTTAATGGGGTTAATGCATGTGTTGCTGACTGGATCGGCAATGCCGTTACGGGGTCATTCGAGGGGATGGCCTGCGTTGGCTGCTTCGACGGCTTTGATGAAGATGTCGTTCATTGACGGGAGCGCGCGGTCGAAGCTGACGAGGTCGACCGAATCGAGGGCGCTTCGCAGGAACTGGCGCATGTCTGTGTCGGGGCTGAGTTTGAATTCGCCGCTATAGGTTACGCCACCGGAATCGCGCACGGGTTCGGCGATGGTGTGGGAGAGGATTTTGCCGTCGAGAGCCGCGATGAGGTCGGCGGGGTTTCCCTGGAATGAAAGCCTGTAGTTATTGTGGCCCATACGGCGGCGAACTTCGGCAACGTTGCCCGACAGGATGTTGTGGGAGCGGTTGATGAGCGAGAAGTTGTCGCAGAGGGCTTCTACGCTTTCCATGTTGTGGGTTGAGAAGATTACTGTGGCGCCTTCGTCGCGCAAGCGTAGGATTTCCTGTTTGAGCAGTTCGGCGTTGATGGGGTCGAAGCCTGAAAAAGGCTCGTCGAAAATCAGAAGTTTCGGGCGGTGGAGCACAGTGACGATGAACTGCACTTTCTGAGCCATACCTTTCGACAGTTCCTCGACTTTTTTATTCCACCAGTCCATGATGCCGAAGCGCTCGAACCATATCTTAAGTTCAGCCACGGCTTCTTTTGTTTTCAATCCTTTTAGTTTTGCGAAAAAGAGGGCCTGGTCGCCGACGCGCATTTTTTTGTAGAGACCGCGCTCTTCGGGAAGGTAGCCGATGTGGGCCACGTCATCGGCCTGCAGCCGGTGGCCGTCGAACCACACCTCACCGCTGTCGGGGGCTGTTATGTGGTTGATTATGCGGATGAGTGTTGTTTTTCCGGCTCCGTTGGGCCCGAGTAGGCCGTAGATTGAACCTTCGGGGATGTTCACAGTCACATTGTCAAGGGCAGTGTGGTTGGTGAAACGTTTTGTGATGTTGTTTGCTTTGATTATATCCATTGTCAGGATTTGATATGGGTTGCTATAAATAGGTCGCAAATTTACGGAAAGAATTACATACAAGTCTTAATATTGTCTAATTTTTCGATTCAGAGGATATTTATGGGTTGGTGTTGTGTTTAAATTGGTTTATTTTTGCAAGATTGTTGGCGGACGCATGTGGCGTGCGTATAGACATATTGGTTATGCAACCGGGTTATTTGAGAGATGAAAGCTGGTTATCTGCAAATATTGGCGGTGTTTGCCGCATGTGTGTTGTTGCTTTCGGGGTGTAAGTCGTCGAAAAGCATTGTTGTGCGCGGTGGGGCGGGGTATGGCACAACAACGACGACGGTGAAACGTGATTATTCGCATGAACATGCCGACCCTATGGGTCTGGATCTGGTTGAGGAGGCACGCACATGGCTGGGTACGCCTTATCGTTACGGTGGCTGCGACCGCAGCGGCACAGACTGCTCTGGCATGATGATGGAGCTTTACCGCAATGTATGTGCAGTGAAGATTCCCCGCACCACTAAAGAGCAGAAATCATATTGCACAGAGGTTGCACGCAATAAAACCCGTGCGGGAGACCTGGTTTTTTTCGGCTCGCGTAACGGGGTGTCGCATGTCGGGCTGTATATCGGCAAAGGGGAGATGATTCATGCCTCATCGTCGCGAGGGGTTATGGTCAGCAACATCGATGGAGGCTATTGGGGTGACCGTTATATCGGTGCGGGCCGTGTGGCCGGTGCCGAAAAGGGGTGGGCTGCAAATGCCGGGCGTAGTAAGCGGAAACGTGGAGGCAAGGTTGACAAAAAGCCTGAAGCAGTGCCCCCGGTTATGGAGGTGCCGACTGTTGACCGTCCGTTAGGTGTGCCTGCAATAACGCTTGAGGAGCTGGCATCGGTTTCATGTGCAGGCCACAGCGACGACAACGAAGTGGGGCTGGCCGCTGCCGGAGAGGTTGTCAGGAAACCGGAGAATCCCCCCGCGACAGGTAACAATGCGGCGGCCGTTTCGACGGAACCGGAGGGGGCGGCCGGTGATGCGGTTGAAGCAATCGATTTGCTTGACTTGATTATCAACGAAAAAGTTGATTCGATTTTTTCAAACCGGTTTATGGATTGATTGCATGTCGGCGGGTTGCCTGACGGCCGCTCAGAACGGTTTGCGGTATTTGTCGTCGTCGGAATCGCTCAGAATGCTGAGATATGAGTTATAACGGGATTGGGCTATATGGTGGTCGCGCACAGCCTGGAGCACGGCACACGACGGTTCGTGGGTGTGGGTGCAGTCGCTATAGCGGCAGTTTGCCGATTCTTTGAAGATTTCGGGAAAGAAATGGCCGACTTCGTGGCGGTCAAATTCGATAGTTCCGAAACCGCGTACTCCCGGAGTGTCAATGATCCATCCTCCGCCGGGGAGCGGGAACATCTCGGAGAAGGTGGTTGTGTGCATCCCTGTGTCGTGGACGTCGGAGATTTCTGCTGTTTTCAAATCGAGGCCTGGAATCAGCCGGTTTATGAGGGTTGATTTCCCCACTCCTGAATTTCCGGATACGAGTGATATTTTCCCTTGAAGGAGTTGTTGCACCCGGGCTATCCCGTCGCCGTTTTTTGCCGAGACGTGAAGCACATTGTAGCCGATAGATTCATATAAATATGTAATGGCATCGAGCAGTTCATGCTCGGAGCAATCTGCCGTATTGCCTTCATTGTCTTCCGGTTGGCATCCAGGTGTTCCGGCATCGAGCAGGTCGGTTTTGTTGATTATTATCGTTGCCGGCACACGGTAGGCTTCGGCCGTGGCCAGGAAACGGTCGATGAAGGTTGTTGATGTCTGGGGATGGGCCAATGTGACAATCAGACAGGCCTGGTCGATGTTTGCGGCGAGTATGCTTGCTTCTTTCGACAGGTTGCTGGCACGCCTTATGATGTAGTTGCGCCGTGGTGCGATGGCGGTTATATATGCCGTACCGTCGGCATTTATGCTGATGTCTACGTTGTCGCCAACCGCCACTGGATTGGTGGTGCGTATCCCTTTCAACCGGAAATTGCCTTTTATGCGGCAGTCTATTTCGCGCCCGTCTGTCAGCAGTACCCCGAAGTTGCTGCCGGTGTTCTTAATGACCATTCCGGTGTTGCTCTCAATTGTGATTGAGCCTGTATGCGCGGGTGTTGTCCGTTTGTTTTTATGTCGTTTTTCGGCCATGTGGAAATCGGTGTTGGTGGATTCGTTCCGGGCTTGCTGCCTGCTATCTTAGAGCAAACGCTCTTTTTGATAGAACAAATTCGTGGGGGTAAAATTACAAAAAAATATACAATTGAAAGTGCTTCGCAAACGGCTGAACCTTAAAAGTTTGTAGATTGTTTATTGAATGAGGCCTGAAATGGAGGCCGTGAAATTGTGTTAATTAGGAAAATTTATATTATTTTTGCAGAACAATCAGATGTAATTCAGTAATAGTATAAGCTTAAATATAATCGTCTAACAAACTTAATTTACACACAAAATGAATACAGAGACAATTGGAGCTTGGGCCGGCCTTGTATGGAACGCCCTAAACGAAAGTGACGTGTTGGGATTGAAACAGCTCAAGAAAATCAGCAAACTCAAAGATAAAGAAGTTTTCGCAGCCATAGGCTGGCTTGCCCGTGAAGGCAAAGTTGCCATCCAGCCTAATCCGGATGATGAGAAAGATATGCTTTTCACCTTGGTAGGCGAATAAATCCTGATAATCCGGCGGAAATTGTCTGCATAGACGATTTCCCCAATTTTTCTTAGCATCATAGCGAACTCCCGCCGAGTCCGCTATTTTTGTTTTCGGATAAGCCATTAATGGCGTTGTTATATAGATTGGCTGTGGTGAATTATTTTTGCAATTGTGCTGAATGTAGCTTTATGTATTAGCGTAATTATTGTGATTTGTGAAAATAATTGGCGAAATATTTGGAAATGCATGAATGGGGTGCTATCTTTGCGTTTGGCGAGAGGTTTGAAAAGCAATAAACCCATATAATACCGATTATTATGAAGCATTTCCCGTTTAGATTATCGAAGGTTGTAGGTTGCGCGATGGCGGCTGTTTATGGTTTGTCGTCGTGTACGTCGGATGAGCCGGTGCTGATTTCGGAAACTCCGGCGGAAGAGATAAAGGTGGAGAGTGTGTCGCGATTCAGAAGTGTCAGCGATGCTTATGAGATAGCCATGCGTGCAACCTCCATGCTTGATGATTGCGGGGAGGTGCGTGCGCGTGGAGGTGCGTTGCGGATGCTGGATGTTAAGAATCCGGTTAAGGTTATCCGTAATCCTCTGTCGCGGAGCAGTGCGGCCATAAATGACACGTTGATGTATGTTGTGAACTATGCCGACAGCATGGGGTTCGCGGTTGTTTCGGCAGTGAAGGGCACGCCTGAGCTGATAGCGGTTACGATGAGCGGCAGTTATGATCCGGCCAATCCGGGCGATAATCCGGGGTTCAACATGTATATGGATAACGCGGCTGCGGTTCTGGGCGATAATGTGTGGGCGCTGGATTCAACGCTGTTTGACCCCAATGGCCGTGTGCAACCGGCGGTAATGGAGCGGATGCGAACCGATACGGTGTGGATTAACCGTGTGTCGAATAGGGTTAGGGTGAACTGGCGCCAAACATTCGAGGAGGGGAAATTGTGTTCAAATGGCATTGCCGGATGTGCTCCTTTGTCAGTGGCCATGATGATGTCGGGGTTTAAATATCCGAGTGTATTAAAGTTGTATCATTCGGGATATAGCAATATGTCAATAGACTGGGGCAATATTTGTAATCATAGAGCATTTGGAAGTAATCGTTATATGAAAAGGGACTGTGGGGAGTGTGATCCGCTGATTCATAGGCAGATTTCTTTGATTTGCAGGGAACTTGGATATCGCATGAAAAGTAATTATACCGGTGATGCAACTTCTACAACCACCAATATGGTAAGTATGGCGTTGTTAACATTAGGATATGATAATATTAATACTGTTGATGATGTTGGGCCTTTGTCGATTTCCGCATCTTTGAAGTCGAACACGATATTATTGATACGGGGAGAAAATTCATTGGGTGGGCATCGATGGGTGTGCGATGCTGTGCGTCACTATAAGTTGTGTTATTCACATTTCCGAAGTTATGATTCGGGTAAGACTTGGGTGTTGGAACATAAGGATTATGGCAAAGATGTGGCATACTATTTCTACAATTGGGGATGGGATGGTAATTCTAATGGTTACTATCTTGACATGAATTTCAAACCGAAGGATTCTATGCAGCCAAGCTATAGCTCTAAAGTTTCATATATAGTGGTTGAACATTGAAATAGGTTTTGGTTTATGATTAAGCGTGTGCGTGTTATTTGGATGTGTATGGTGGGGTTTGTTATTATGTTTGCAGTGATCGGGTGTGATGGACCTTCCTTGGATAACAGTCCTGTCAGCAATTTTCGAGGCGGAGGTTTCGAACAAATAATTTCAGTAAGCTGTTCGGGAGGACTGGCCACAGTAGAGTTCGTTAAATATGTTCCTTTGATTCTTGCATCTGACAATGAAGAATGCCGTATTGGTTACGGGACATGTGGGAAGACCCCGGAGACGTTTGAATTTTCATCGTCAGATATTGTGAATCTTATCCCGGATTTTCTTGAACAAGATTGTATATTCACCACGCCTTCAGAGGCTATGCTGCGCGGAGGTGCCACGATTCTTGAGAATTCCGATAAAATAGATTATGGCTGGATGAAGGCGGAAATAACGCGGGAAAGAGTGAAAATAGAAGTGCTGCCCAATGAAACGGGAGTTGACCGGCGCGTGTTTTTGGTTTTCTATCCTGAGTTTTGGTGGTTCGACGATGTGATAACTGTATGTCAATCGGCTGGGTAGAGTCTTTCGGAATTGGGAGCGGGGGGAGATACTATGGCAAGCGCAAACAGTTGTTTGTCTTTACCCTTGGCGGATTAACGTAGAGGTGGGAAAGCCGGGCGGATGGCAGCAACGGCAAGGATTTGCTGTAGGTTGTTCGAGTGTAGGCTATGATGAGTATTGGTTCGAAACTGATAGATATATTAAATGGTGAAATATGGTGAATGTGTTTTATTCAATGATTCGGTAAAATTAGAGGTTGTTCAGCCTTGGCTAAGCCGCTAACTGAGCCAACCGATGATTTATTTTCTGAATTATTTTGAGATGCGGAGATTTTCCGCAAGTCGAAATAATTGTTGAGGCGAGATAAGATTCAAACATAAGCCGTTTGAACT
>Ga0209064_1001856_pt1 | contig 28412 bp, 22 predicted proteins | sample Inofromicrocosms_FD_187498 | JGI IMG/M metagenome (GOLD analysis project Ga0209064, IMG submission 187498) | Mouse cecum microbial communities from Vienna, Austria - Inoculum for glucosamine and mucus D2O microcosms (SPAdes) (version 2) | ecosystem: Host-associated > Mammals > Digestive system >... | reverse complement strand
CGCTCACAAATGCGTGGTGTCCGGGACCGCGACTTCTTCATCTTCCGATTAGTCAAACTCTACGCCTAAAAATTTAACACTTCTAATTGCCCAATTTAACATATGCACCGTGCTTTCGGCTTGAGCCGTATTTTTAGTAGATGAAAAAAATGAATTTTGTCGGTTATATTGTTGATTTTTAATTAGTTATTTCTTGCAAAAGTCCCTAAAAATTAGTAACTTTAAAGAAAAGTTTGACCGCTTTTTCCATGAAAGTTACGACAACTCCCAGGGACTGCGACAAAGTTAATCAAATCGTCCCGATTATGCAAGAGCAGCAAGAATCTTGCTCGCATAAAATTGCTTGCGTTTGTCCTTCACGCCATTTGTGTTGTGCAGACGGTCAGCCTCCACAAGATAGCGTCTGCGATGCCTACAAGCGTCGAGCGTGATTCCAATCTGCGCCGCCTGCAGAGGTTCCTTGCAGGATATGCTCTCAATCTTGACCTCATAGCCAAAGTGATATTTGCACTTCTGCCAGTCAAGACAGGACTGGTTCTGAGCCTTGACCGCACCAACTGGAAATTCGGTGAGGTCAACATCAATAACCTCATGCTTGGAGTTACACACAAGGGTGTTGCATTTCCATTGCTCTTTACCATGCTTGACAAGCGCGGTAATTCCAACTGGCAAGAACGGACACGGCTGATTGATAGATTCATACGTCTGTTCGGTGCCGAATGTATTGATTCTCTTGTCGCTGACCGCGTGCTAAATGGCGGTCATGATGTGCCTATTCCCAAAATCATATCCCGCTACGATAAGTCCATCGCAAACTGTATAGCCTTGGCTCCATATGTCGATAGGCTATATGTCTATGACAATTCAATTGAAGATGCGGAAGCGAGGCTTCTCTTCCGACTGAGCGAAGGAGAGCTTGTGAAACGCTATGTTGAGGAGCTTCCCGACTGGGCTTCAACTATCCTTCCGAGATAGAAAACGGCAAAGTAACCGATTTCAGTCCTCGAATTTGAATATTCATATTTGTACCATGCAATACCAATATATTGGTAATCATATATGGTTAGATTCGAGGAAGTGAAATAAGGTCAACAACCATCCCTGATAACCAAAGAGTGCGGTCCAGACATCGGACCGCACTCTTTTTTTTAACCCCAACCGACTGACTATCCACTCTTTTTTCGTACCTTTGCACTGCAAAAACTCAAGCATATAATCTTACCACAATAATCTCACAAAACGCCATGACAGTTGTTGACCGTTTTCTGGACTACGTCAAATTCGACACTCAGAGTGACGAACTGACCAACATGACCCCATCAACCCCCGGACAGATGATCTTCGCGCAGCATCTTGAAAAAGAACTCCGCGCAATGGGTCTCGACGACATTATTCTTGATGACAACGGCTATCTGATGGCAACGCTCAAAGGCAACGTTGACAAGCAGGTTCCCACAGTCGGCTTCATCGCCCACCTCGACACATCGCCTGACATGAGCGGAAAACACGTGGCTCCGCGCATCGTCGAAAACTACGACGGCAATGACATAGTACTCAACGCCGCCAAAGGAATCGTGCTCGAAACCGCCAAATTCCCCGAACTGCTCGACTACAAAGGTCAGGACCTCATCGTGACCGACGGCAACACCCTCCTCGGAGCCGATGACAAAGCCGGAATCGCCGAAATAATCACAGCCGTTGACTACCTCATCAAACACCCTGAAATCAAACACGGCGACATCCGCATAGCCTTCAACCCCGATGAAGAAATCGGCCAGGGAGCACATAAATTCGATGTCAACCTCTTCAACGCCGACTGGGCCTACACTATGGACGGCGGCGAGATCGGCGAACTCGAATTCGAAAACTTCAACGCAGCCGTAGCCAAAGTAACATTCAAAGGCCGCAACGTGCATCCCGGCTACGCCAAACACAAGATGCTCAACTCCATCCGCGTCGCCAACCAGTTCGCCATCATGCTCCCCCGCTGGGAGACTCCCGAACACACCGAAGGCTACGAAGGCTTCTACCACCTGATCTCGATTGAAGGTACCGTAGAAGAAACCGTGCTCACCTACATCATCCGCGACCACGACCGCGACCGCTTCGAACGCCGCAAAAAAGAGCTCGAACACCTTACACGCAAAATCAACAACGAATTCCCCGACTGCGTCTCCATTGAAATCAAAGACCAGTACTTCAACATGCGTGAGAAGATCGAACCCGTAATGCACATCGTCGACACTGCCATCCAGGCGATGAAAAACGTAGGTGTAGTCCCCAAAGTACAGCCCATCCGCGGCGGCACAGACGGCGCACAGCTTTCATTCAAAGGGCTCCCCTGCCCCAACATCTTCGCCGGAGGCCTCAACTTCCACGGACGTTATGAATTCGTGCCCATCCCCTCGATGGAAAAAGCCACTCAGGTCATCATCGAGATAGCCCGTCTTGTAGCCGAATAAGCAGCAGATTGAAAACACTCGTAATAGTCACAGGTCCGACCGCAAGCGGAAAGACCTCACTCGCAATAGAGCTGGCGCAGGCGCTCGACACGGAAATCGTGTCGGCCGACTCGCGCCAGCTTTTCCACGACCTCCCCATCGGGACAGCCGCACCGACCCCCGGCCAGCTCGCAGCCGTGACCCATCACCTCGTAGGCACCCTTGAACTCACAGACTACTACTCGGCCGCCCGTTTCGAGGAAGACGCCCTCCGCATCCTCTCCGAAATCTGGCTCCACAGCGACTACGCCGTCATGTGCGGAGGCTCAATGATGTATATCGACGCCGTCACCAACGGAATCGACCAACTCCCCACCATCTCCCCGCAGATCCGCGCCGAAGTCATGGACCTGTATGAAAAAGGAGGCCTCCCCGCACTCCATGAACACCTGCGCCGGCTCGACCCCGCCTACCTCGACAAAGCCGACCCCTCAAACCACCGCCGCCTCATCCACGCCATCGAAATCACCCTCCAGGCCGGAGTCCCCGCCTCCACCCTGCTCACCGGCAACCGCAAGCAGCGCCCGTTCCGCATCATCAAGATAGCCGTCGGCTGGGAGCGGGCCGAACTCTTCGACCGCATCAACAGGCGCGTCGACGCCATGATAGCCGAAGGCTTCGAGCAGGAAGCCCGCCGCGTCTATCCCCAGCGCCACCTAAACTCGCTCAACACCGTAGGCTACAAAGAACTCTTCGCCATGTTCGACGGCACTATGGACCGCGAGACAGCAATAGCCCGCATAGCCAAAAACTCCCGCGTTTACGCAAAAAAACAGCTCCTCTGGCTCTCGAAAGATCCTGACGTCCGCATTCTCGACCCGCATAAACCACTGTGCCCGCAAGCGTTAAGATTTATTAAAGAAAATAGCACTGCAAAAATGGCCGATAATTCCTAAATTTGTGCCAAATTTCCCCTAAATTCAATCTATCACACCCCATACTTCAGAATAATGAAAGATCGCGAAAGCCTCAACCTATATTTCCAGGACGCAATCCGTGACAACTGGGACCTCCCCGCCCTTACCGACTTCGGCGGTGCCACCCTGACCTACAAGGACGTAGCCCGCAAAATAGCCAAACTCCACCTCCTCTACCAGGAGAGCGGAATCCGTCCGGGCGACAAAGTAGTACTTTGTGCCAAGAACAGCTCCATGTGGTGCGTGGCTTTCATCGGCACCCTCACCTACGGCGCCGTCATAGTTCCCATTCTCGCCGACTTCAAAGCCGACAACATCCAGCACCTTATCAACCACAGCGATGCCCGCCTGGCCATAATCGACGAGAACATCTGGGAAGACCTCAACCCCGACGGCATGCGCACCCTCCTCGGCGCAATCTCAGTCCGCGACTTCTCGATGCTCCACAGCAACGACGAAAAACTCATCCACGCCCGCAGACACCTCAACGAAATCTTCGGCCGCCGCTACCCCGACCGCTTCACCCCTGAAGACGTCGTCTACCACATTGACACCAAAGAAGAACTCTGCCTCATCAGCTACACCTCCGGATCCACCGGCTTCTCAAAAGGAGTCATGCTTCCCTACCGCAGCCTGTGGTCCAACGTGCAGTTCTGCATCGAGAACATACCCACCGGTCCTGGCGACGGAGTGGTCTGCATGCTCCCCCTGGCCCACATGTACGGTCTCACAATCGACATGCTCCGCCCATTCATCTGCGGCAACCACATCCACATCCTCACCCGCACACCCTCGCCGCGCATCATCATGGAAGCCTTCGCCAAGGTCCACCCGCGCTACATCGTCACCGTGCCCCTGATCATCGAGAAGATCATCCGCACCCGCGTCTTCCCGATGCTTGAAAAGCCCCTCATGAAACTCATGCTCATGGTGCCCTATGTAGATGAAAAGCTCCTCGGCAAAATCAAAGACCGCCTCACCGAAACCTTCGGCGGCAACGTGCAGGAAATTATCATCGGAGGTGCCGGCCTCAACCGCGACGTCGAAAAATTCCTCCGCCGCATAAACTTCCCCTACACCGTAGGCTACGGCATGACCGAATGCGGGCCCCTCATCTCCTACTCGCCCTCCAGCGAAAACCGCATGGCATCATGCGGACGCATCGTAGACCGCGTAGAAGCACGCATCGACTCCACTGACAGCGCCGTCAAACCAGGCATTCTCCACGTCAAAGGCGAAAACGTAATGCTCGGCTACTACAAAAATCCTGAAGCCACCGAAGCCTGCATGAGCGAAGACGGATGGCTCTCCACCGGCGACATCTGCAACCTCGACAGCGACGGATTCCTCTACATCCGCGGACGCGACAAAAACATGATCCTCGGACCCTCCGGCCAAAACATCTACCCCGAAGAAATCGAAGACAAACTCAACAACCTATCCTACGTAGCCGAATCGCTCATCATCGACGGAGGCGACGGACGCCTCGTGGCCCTCATCTACCCCGACATCGAAAGCCTCACATCCCAGGGCCTCGACAACGACGGAATCATGGGCATAATGGAGGAAAACATCAAAACCCTCAACTCCAGCCTCCCGGCCTACTCCCAAGTACAGCGCTTCAAACTCATGAGCGAAGAATTCGAAAAAACGCCCAAACGCTCCATCAAACGCTACCTCTATCAGTCAAAATAAACTGGTCAGCACATGCAATGGTTTTCAGAGCTCTTCATGAGCCACACGGCACTCCAGGCGGTGATCATTATCTCAGTGATCATCGCCTTTGGCCTTGCCTTAGGTAAAATCCGCGTCTGGGGCATATCACTCGGCGTCACATTCGTATTTTTCGCCGGAATCCTCGCAGGCCACATCGGGCTCTCAATAGACCCCACCATCCTGCACTACACCGAAAACCTCGGCCTTGTGCTCTTCGTCTACGAACTCGGCCTGAAAGTCGGTCCGGGCTTCTTCAGCTCATTCCGCAAAGGAGGTCTCGAACTCAACATGCTCGGCCTCGGAGTCCTCGCCATAGGCACCCTCATGGCCGTCCTCTGCACCCTTTGCCTCGGCATACCCATCGGAGAAGCCACCGGACTCCTCTGCGGAGCCACCACCAACACCCCCGCACTCGGCGCCGCCCAGCAGGCCCTCGAACAGGTAGGCCGCTCAGCCAGCGGAGCCGCCCTCAGCTGCGCCGTCACCTACCCACTCGGAGTAGTCGGAGTAATCCTCGCCATCATAGCCCTTCGCGGCTTCCTCCGCCGCTCCGGTGCCCCGCTCACCCCTCCGCAGGAAGAACCTGACGGCACATTCATAGCCGAATTCCAGGTCTGCAACCCCGCCATCTACGGCATGTCGGTCCGCGAAATCTCAGCAGTCTCCAAAACCAGATTCGTCATCTCCCGCCTCTGGCGCGACCATGACGTAAGCCTCCCCGACTCAGCCACAATTCTCCTCAAAGACGACCACCTGCTCGTCATCACCACCCCTGAAGACGCCGCAAAACTGAAAGTCCTCTTCGGCAAACAGGAAGCCCGTGACTGGAACAAGAAAGACATCGACTGGAACTCCATCGACAACCAGCTCATCTCGCGCCGCATTATCGTCAGCCGACCCTCTATCAACGGCAAAAAACTCGGCTCGCTGCGCCTGCGCAACCAATACCACATCAACATCAGCCGAATCAGCCGCAGCGGACTCCACCTGCTCGCCACACCCGAACTCGTCCTCCAGCTCGGCGACATACTCAACGTAGTCGGAAGTGCCGCCGACATCGAAAAAGTCGAACAGATCCTTGGCAACACCGAAATCAAACTCAAAGACCCCAACCTCGGAGCCATCTTCATCGGCATAGTCCTCGGACTCGTCATCGGCTCCATCCCTATCATGATCCCCGGCATATCCACCCCCATAAAACTCGGACTCGCCGGAGGCCCCATCATCGTAGGCATACTCATTGGCCGCTTCGGCCCGCAGTTCCGCCTCGTCACCTACACCACCCGAAGCGCCAACCTCATGCTACGCGGCATCGGCCTCTCGCTCTACCTCGCCTGCCTCGGACTCGAAGCCGGAGCACACTTCATTGACACCATCATGCGCCCCGAAGGCCTCGTCTGGATTCTCCTCGGCTTCCTCATAACCATAATCCCCGTACTCATAATGGGAGCCATAGCCATGAAATTCTGCCGCCTCGACTTCGGACTCACCTGCGGAATGCTCTGCGGAAGTATGGCCAACCCGATGGCCCTCAACTACGCCAATGACATCATCCCAGGCGACTATGCAACCGTAAGCTACGCCACCGTCTACCCCCTCTCAATGTTCTGCCGCGTCATCATCGCCCAGCTCATAATCCTCTGCCTGATCTGAGGAAAGTAAACAACAAAGAAAATCCGGTGCATTTGGCATCAGCGGATTCAGGAGCCCACAGGCAGGCAACAGAGAACAGCCCAGACAGACCACATAGAACTACCCAGAATTCAGACAGCGAAGCCGCGGAGAGGCTGGATAACATAGCCGTCCGGGGCAGTAAACCGGTGTCCTCGGCCGGACACCACAATTGTTTGAATGTCTTTTACCCCCGGCACCTGCGCGCAAAACGCTGCGGTGTCGGGGGCTACGAATAAATCGGTGTCCTGCCGGACACCCGCCGTCAGCAGCCCCTCCGGAACTTGTCTGACGCTCGCCGATCGTATAGACGTCCGGGATACGCCATCCGCGGGCCATCCGGAATCCCGCCTTGTCGGATACGTTGCCGCCTGCGGATCTATTCGGGTCACACAGCGCGTACTGAAGCCGGATGGTGATGTCCGTCAGGACATCGGTTTACTCATAGCCCGTGACACCGCAGCGCAAAGCGCGCAGGTGTCACGGGTTTGCGATCCAACCTGCATATGGTGTCCGTTCGAGGACACCGATTTACCGCTCCGGATGGGCTACCTGCCCTCTCAGGCACTCATTCCCACCCCGTCTCATGCCGGTTCTCAAAAAGAAAAATGGAAAGTAAACCTCAGACCCTGCTTGCAGGCTCCGGGGTTATCGCGGTAAGTCAGGCGCCAGGTATAATCCACACGGAAAACCTTCAACAGATTGTCAAGACCCACACCCACCTCCATATAAGGAGTATCAGACATCAGCTGCGTATTGTTGATCTCCGGAAAACCATAAAGATCCGGATTTAACCAAGGCTTGTTGCGGTCACTCAGATGGCCCCAGACACCCTTGAACATAAACGCCTCGCGCAACTTAAGCCGTTTGATGATCGGAATATAGTTAAGAATCAACCCGTTGGCCCAATAGGTCAGATCCCACTGCGCGTAAGAATCATTGATGAACTCCATCGGATTCATACACGAAAACAGGTCAGGTATAATCAGATATGACAGATTGGCCCCCGGAATCAGCAGCCCCGGATAAGGAGTGCGCGACCACACATGGCCTCCCTTAAGCGTCATGTCGACATAACCGAAAGCCGAAAGCCATATGCGCTTGAAAAACGAAGCCTCCGTCACATTCAGAGCAAACGGATTACCCATGAACCCCTTCGGAGCATAGGTGTGTGAAATAACCATCTCCGGAGCATCGAAATTGATGCGGGTGCGTCCCGTAGTCAGCTGATAGAACTTCTCGCCCGGAGCATAGCGCAACTGCAGGCGGAACGAATTCATAGTGTAATGCCTGAAATTCTCGCCGTAGCCGTTGACGAAAGTCATAAACGGAGTGGAATACTGCCGCTCCTGCTGAATCCGCGCCTCAAGCGAGAAATGCTGCTCTGTCTCAAGAATATACTCAAGCTTGCTTACACGATGATAGGTCATCTGGCGGTCAGGCAGACGGCTCACCGAAAGGAAGAAATTATCAGCATTGTGCACACTCGATATCTGGCCCAGGCGGTCGAGATCATATAACTGCGTGGCCCTCAGGGAATGTATCGGGAACTCACGCGAATGATAATTTTTGTCACGGAACGAATACTCCAGCTCCGCCTTATACTTCCACTTGTGGTCTCTGAAACCATAAGCCCCGTAGCCGCGGGCAAACCACCGGCGCGAAAGATTGGCCGTAGTCATGCCGCCCGCTCTCAGGCGCAGACCTTCCACAGAGTTATAGGACACGAGCGAAGTCATCGGCCCGATATCGAAATATGACTTCTTGGCCGTCGGCACATAGCCCGACACGAGAACCTTGACCACCTTCTCAGTCCAGTAGAACAGAGGCACCTGCCTCATGCGTTCCATCATCTTCTCGATTCCGTTGACACCCTGGGCAATCTCCGCCTTGCGGTTCTCATCCCAGAAATCCTGACCGCGATACTCCGCGCCTGGGGCATAGATCTGGGCCACTCCGCGCTTGAAAATCGACGCATCAGGTGCCGGATCGAAATTATGACTGTCATAGACCGTCTGACGCCGGCCGTAGAGACCGCCTGAACCCGGAACCACGCTCGCTTCGAGAATCATGTCGTCCTTGGTCTTCAGACGCGACCCGTCAGGAGCCTTCTCATAATCCTGGCTGATGACAAGACCGTTGATGAAATTGAGATTTATGTCGTGAGGTACACGCAACACAATTCTCTTTATAAACATGGTCGTATCGCCAACAGGCACATAAAAACGCCCCGTGAACCCCATCGTGCTCGGATTGCGCGGCACGAACGTAAGCTCCACACAGCGCGTGGTGTCGACAAAAACCGTATCCGTAAGATAAAATTTATAGAAATCAGGCGCGATTCTTGACAGCGGCGACACAAAGCGGGTCTGCATCAGCACGATATCATTGTCATAGACATCCACCTCGCGCAACACATCCTCATAAAACGTCTGCATACTCTGCTTGTCAAGCATCTCGTCAATGCCCGATGAACGCAGCCCCGTGACGAACTCCTTCTCCCCTTTAGGCTCCTTCCGGTAATGCACCGATGACAGTTTTTCTCTCAGAGCCACATTCAGAATCGGTTTGCCCGAAACCTCTGATGTGTCGATATACTCCTTGACAAAAGAAAACATCTTGTCAAAGCCGCGCTTGGCCGAATCGTTGAACTGATAGTCATTCAAAGCCAGCGTTATACGCTCGTACTTGTTATAATTATAATTATCGTGGCGCCGCGGATCGTTCAGATCCTGAGTGTGGCGTATTTTCTCCATGAAAGCCACAGCCGGATTATTCTTTTTCGAATAATGCTCCCGCTTGGGCTTGGCTATCACCTCTCCGAGCAGCACACCGGTCGACACCAGATCAATGTCAACCTGCACATTGTCGCCCCTCTTCCTTGAGGCGACAGCTTTTGTGGTATATCCCAGCGACGAAGCCATCACACTGTCAAAAGGCAGCGTGGTCACTATAGTGTAGCGGCCGTTGTCATCCGTAAGAACGCCTCGGTCAGTACCTTTGAGCAGTACAGACGCATATGGTATCGGCTCGCGGGTCAGCGAATCGCGCACCACTCCGCGCACTGTCACATTACGGCCGGATGCTGAAAAAGAAATCAGGATTACGCTTACACAAAATATGATGATGCGCATAAGCGCACACAATTTGGTCATGGAAAATTGTTGCAAATAGTTACAATCTTTTTTAATTTTGCAAAATTACGCATAAATGCGTAGATAATTGCTATCGGCATAATCTCTTTACACTCTTTTAACACTCCGAAAACAATGGCAAAAGAAATAGAACGGAAATTTCTTGTCAAAGACCTCAGCTTCATCTCTCAGGCTGAAGCGGCTGTCAGCATACGCCAGGCCTACATATCAGCCGACCCTGACGCCACGGTGCGCATCCGCATCCGTGGCAAAGAGGCTTTTCTGACCGTCAAGGGACGAAACTCAGGAGCCATACGCGACGAGTGGGAATATCCCGTCCCCGTAACTGACGCCGAAGAAATGGCCCGGCGGCTCTGCGGAGGCTTCGCCATTGACAAGACAAGATACATCGTTGACCACCTTGGGTGGAAATGGGAAGTAGATCTATTCCACGGACACCACGAAGGGCTCATACTCGCCGAAATCGAAATGCCCTCAGCAGACTCCAACCCGCCGCTGCCCCCCTTCATCGGCCCGGAAGTCACCGGCGATCCTCGCTACTACAACTCAACCCTCTCCCGCAAATAATCGCGGCTATCTCACTCCACCGCTCCGGCCACTCCCAGACAGGGCCAATGTAAAAGAGTGGTAATCCGCGATCTGCATGTGTCCAGCAAGACGGATTCCGGATGAAATCGCATCTTCCCTAAATGTCTCGAAGAGACTGAGTTTTCGAAACCCCAGGGTAAGCGATAGTCCAAAGGGCCGAGCGATGCCTGGGTATTGAAGCGAATCAGATTTCTGCTCTAAGAGGCAGGTTAACAGCCGGATATGTTATCCAGCCTCCGATTTCCTCATTTATCTTCACTGAGTAGAGACAAATTCAGATCCGCGATCAGGAAATTGCTGCCGGCTATGAGAATCATGTCATCCGTCCCGGTGGCGGCGGCCGTAGCCGTGGCAAGAGCCTCGTTCACATCAGCTATCGCCGGCCCGTTCAGTCCGAATTCGGCAGCCTGGGCCGCAAGCGCATCGGCATTCAGCCCGCGTGGCACAGACGGAGCGGAAAAATAAAATCGCTTATCGCCTCCTATCTCCGCTATTTTACGCAAGATGGCCGAGATATCCTTATCGTTGACAAAACCCATAATCAGATGCAGAGTCCCGGACTTACGCGCCGAAAGCTGAGAGGCTATGTATTCCCATCCGCCTATATTGTGACCCGTGTCGCAGATGGTCAGCGGATCGCGCCGCAGAGTGGTCCAGCGCCCCATCAGTCCGGTGTCCTCGCAGACATGTGCGAATCCATCTCTGACGGACTCGGCAGGAATTGCGAAACCACAGCCTGACAAAACACCAAGAGTCTCCATCACGGTAGCCGCATTTCTTATCTGGCAGTCACCGGAAAGTTCTCCGCGGATCTTGCCGTAAGGAGTATGCTCATAGACCATCATCCCATCCTCGCGCCGTCCGTCAAGCGAAGCGGCATATTTCAGAGGTGCGCCAACAGCCTCCGCACGCTCCTCGAACACAGCCATGCACTCTGGCTGACACTCTCCGATCACCGCAGGCACTCCGGTCTTGATGATCCCCGCCTTCTCAAAGGCAATTTTTTCAAGGCTCTCGCCAAGCAGCGCCGTATGGTCAGGCGAGATATTGGTGATCACACTGACAACCGGAGTGATGATATTCGTGCTGTCGAGCCTGCCGCCGAGACCGGTCTCTATGACAGCCACGTCAACCTTCTCGCGGGCAAAATACTCGAAAGCCATAGTTGAGGTGAGTTCAAAAAAGCTCGGTGTAAAATCCGACTCCACAGCCATCCATCGCTCCACGAAATCAACCACGGCTTCATGTGATATCTTCTGACCGTTGACCCTTATGCGCTCACGGAAATCAAAAATGTGCGGCGATGTATAAAGCCCTGTCCTGTAGCCCGCACGGGCCAAGACAGCCGCAAGAGTGTGGGCTGTCGATCCCTTACCGTTGGTCCCGGCAATGTGGATGCAGGCATACTCACGGTGTGGATTTCCAAACAGATCGTCAAGGGCCACAGAGGTTCCGAGCCCCGGTTTATAAGCCGAAGCGCCCTCGCGCTGAAACACCGGAAGAGAATTATATAGAAAATCAATAGACTCCTGATAAGTCATGGCTGTCAATTTTTTAAGCGATAAATTTACACAAATACCTTGATTGAAGCAAGGCTGGAAATATTAAAATTTAATTCGCGGCATATCAATAGATAAGCCACCCCGCCGCGCCGGCGAGGCATATAATCAGAATCGGATGGAATCTGAATTTATAAACCATCAGAAAAGCCGCCAGACAGATGGCTATGCTCCATGCTATATGCGACCATTCCTCACCGAAATTCGCGCCGTTCATCAGCAGCAGAGCTGCTGATGCAATAAGCCCTACAACCACCGGACGAAGCCCGGCGAAGATGCCCTTGACAACCACACTATCCTTATGGCGGCGTATCAGATGGCTTGTATAGGCCACAAGCACAAATGACGGCAGCACGACCACCAGCGTGCAGAGCACCGATCCCAAAATACCGAAAACCGGCGAGGAGAAAGCCTCGGAATACTCCGCCGGAGCCACATAACCTATATATGTGGCCGAGTTGATGCCGATCGGTCCGGGAGTCATCTGCGAAATGGCCACTATGTCGGTAAACATCTGCCCGCTGATCCACCCCGGCCCTACTATCTCGCGCTCGATCAGCGCCAGCATGGCATAACCGCCGCCAAATCCGAAAAGTCCGATTTTCAGATAGGCCCATATAAGTTTGAGATATATCATAGCTTCTCGTCCTCCTTTTTTATTTCATTCTCAACCTTGTGGAGCGCCTTGACATTGCGCGAAAACCAGAGCCAGCCGAAAAATCCGCCGAGCACTATGTAAAGGATCGGATTTGACACCACCGGAAGTTTCGAAAATATCAGCAGTGCCACTCCGACAGGTATCACAGCCGTCTTCCAACCGATTTTCGCAGCCTTGGCCGACGAAATCACCGGAGCTATGATCAGCGCCACAACCGCCGGACGGATTCCCTTGAAGATTGCTGACAGTGTCGGGTTGTTCTTGATCAGATCAGGCGTCAGAAACACCGCTATGCAAAGTATCATCAGAAACGACGGCAGGATGCAGCCCAGAGCGGCCGCAAGCGAACCTTTCATTCCGCGCAGCTTGTCGCCGACGGCCACAGAGATATTGACGGCAAGAATGCCCGGAAGCGACTGCGCCACCGCAAGCAGGTCAAGAAACTCGTCACGGTCTATCCAGCGGTGCTTGTCGACGATCTCCTTCTCAATTATAGAGATCATCGCCCAGCCGCCCCCGAAAGTGAAGGCTCCTATCTTGAAGAAAGACAGAAACAGTTGAAGACAGATATTGTTCATAATGACTCTGTTATGATTTCGGCCGGACAAACGGTAGCCTGAGGCGGCGCCTCCCGCCGGTTCCGGCCGACAAAATTACAAATTAATTCCCGAACAAGAGCCAAAAATCAACTTTTCAGCCCGTATAGTGTTGTATAAGTACAGATTTATGAGAAATACCCATAAAATTAACGCACACACGTTAAAATCCAAAATCATCTATTCTTAATATATTTACTATTATGAACACTGCCCCACTACAAGGAATCAAGGTGATTGACTTCACCGAAGTACAGTCAGGACCTTCATGCACCCAGATGCTTGCCTGGCTTGGAGCCGATGTAATCAAAATCGAGCGTCCCGGAGTCGGCGACGCCACCCGTAAAGAACTTCAGTTCGACCCTAATCTGCCAAGCTACTACTTCCTGCAGCTCAATTCAGACAAAAAATCAATCTCTCTTGATGCCAAGACCCCTGATGGTAAAGCCATCCTTACCAAGCTTATCCAAGGTGCCGACATGTTTATTGAAAACCTCCATCCGGGTGCTATGGACAAACTCGGTTTCAGCTGGGATGTGGTCCACAAACTCAACCCTAAATGTATCTACGGTACAATCAAGGGCTTCCCTGTATCATCAAAATACAAAGACCTCAAGGCCTACGAGCCTATCGCCCAGGTGACCGCAGCTGCAGCCTCGACCACAGGCTGGTATGAAGGCGAATATGACATCCCGACCCAGAGCGGCGCAGCCCTCGGCGACTCCAACACCGGCATGCACCTGCTCATCGGCCTTCTCGCCGCCCTCCAGCAGCGCAACAAAACCGGCGAAGGCTGCTTCGTCTATCAGTCGATGCACAACGCATGTCTTAACCTATGCCGCATCAAGACCCGTGACCAGCTGACACTCGAAAAGATCGGCTATCTGTCGCAGTTCCCGCAGTACCCCGACGGAAAATTCGGTGACTGTGTGCCCCGTTCAGGCAATATAGAAGGCGGCGGCGTGCTTGGCTGGACCTACAAGTGTAAGCCTGCCGGAGATCTCGACTCGGCCATTGATGCCAACAACTACGTCTATATCATCCTCCAGCGCGGCGAAAAGGAATTCAAACTCGCCTGCCAGGGATTCGGCTTCGAGGACTGGCTCACCAACCCCGACTTCGCCACAGCCGATGCCCGTGACAAGCACAAACAGGAAATCTATCAGCGTATCGGTGCATGGACTGCCGACAAGACCAAATTTGAGATAACCGAAATCCTGTCGAAATACGGTGTGCCTGTAGGTCCTGTCCTTTCGACCAAAGAAGTGATGTCTGACCAGAGTCTCTATGACGGCAACACTCTCGTCAAGATTAACCAGGGTGGTGAGATCGGCGAATTCGTAACCGTCGGATGTCCGTTCACCATGAGCAACTATCAGCCGGCCTACGGCCCCTGCCCGTCACTCGGCGGAAATACCGATGAAGTGCTCAAGAGCCTCGGCTATACAGACGACCAGATCGCATCGTTCGCCAAGAACGGTACAACCGCACCCCTGCCTGAGGCCAAGTAAACCTACCGCACGTAATCAACGAAACTGAAAAGAGGGGACAATTAACGATTGTCTTGTAAAGCAAGCCCAATTGCTAATTGTCCCCTCTTCACTATTCTGCAACCAACTTCAAAATCTGTTTTTATATGGCAACTACAACTAACAGCAGCAACACATCCGCAGGGTGCGGATGTCAGCCTAAAGCCGCGCCCCACTTTCCTGACCAGGTGACCGGCATGTATATACTTGCCAGGGCATTGAAGAATGTCGGCATTGAAAATGTCTACGGCCTTGTGGGCATTCCTATCACCGAAGCAGCCTATCTCATCCAGGGACAGGGCATACGTTTCGTAGGATTCCGCCACGAGCAGCAGGCCGGAATGGCCGCCGCCACCGAAGGTTTTCTCACCAAGAAACCCGGCGTGCTGATGACCGTATCGTCACTCGGATTCATGAACGGTCTGACAGCCACAGCCAACGCCACCGTCAACTGCTATCCTATGATACAGATCTCAGGCGCATCGGATCCGACTATGGTCGACATGAACATGGGCACCTATGAACAGCTCGACCAGTTCAACACAGCCAAGCCTGTGGTCAAGGCCGCATTCCGATGCAGCCATGCCAAAGACATCCCCGCTGCCGTCAGCCGCGCATACCGCGCGGCCGTGTCAGGCCGTCCGGGCGGTGTGTATATCGACATGACCACCCCGGCGCTCGGTGAGATCATGGACCGCGATGAAGCTGAAAAGCTTTTCTATGAGTCGGTTGACATGTACTCTCCCGTAGCTCCGAATGCCGAATCTGTCGACCGCGCGGTCCAGGTGCTCACCTCAGCCAAGCGTCCGGCCATCCTTCTCGGCAAAGGCGCCGCCTATGCTCAGGTCGACGACAAGATCAAGACTCTGATCGAAAAATACAACATCCCCTATCTCCCGATGTCGATGGCCAAGGGCCTGATGCCCGATGCGGGTCCCCTAAGCGCCCTGTCCTGCCGTTCGACCGTCATGGAGAAGGCTGATGTGGTCATGGTGATCGGCGCCCGTCTCAACTGGATGCTTTCATTCGGCCGCGGAAAATGGAACCCCGATATGAAATTCATCCAGCTCGATGTCGATCCCGAAGAAATGGATGTCAACGTGCCTATCGCTGCGCCGGTTGTCGGTGACATGGGCCTCGCTCTTGATGCCATTCTTGCAAAAATGGACGGCGCGAAGATGTCAGTCGATCCTGCATGGGTCAGCTCCCTACAGGCAGAGGCCAAGGAGAAAAACGCTAAGTTCTCCGCACGTCTCGATGCCACGAAGGGCCTGATGCCGATGCACCACTGGACCGCGCTCGGAGTCATCAAGCCTATCATCGAGGCCAACCCTGACATCATACTGATCAACGAGGGCGCCAACACTCTTGATGACACCCGCGATGCCATTGACATGACCATCCCTCGTCACCGCGTAGACTGCGCCACCTGGGCTATCATGGGTATGGGCATGGGATCAGCCATCGGTGCCGCCGTGGCCACAGGCAAATCTGTTGTGGCCATCGAAGGTGACTCGGCTTTCGGCTTCTCAGGCATGGACTTCTCTACCGCCTGCCGCTTCGGACTCCCGCTCACAGTTGTCATCTTCAACAACGGCGGTATCTACAACGGCATCGGAGTGCCAATGGACAAAACCACCGATCCGGCGCCGACAACCCTTGATATCCACGCCCGCTACGACAAGCTCGGCGAAGCCTTCGGCGCACAGACCTACTACGTCCAGACTCCCGATGAGCTCCGCGCAGCTCTGACCGAGAGCATCGCAAGCAAGAAACCCTGTCTGATCGACGTGCAGCTTGCCGCCGACTCCGGCAAGGAATCAGGCCACATAGGCTATCTGAACCCCGCACCCCTTCAGAACATCACTGTATAGTCTTTTCCCGAAACCTACTCACACTCAGACTCAAATCCGCCGGATGGAGCCTCACCCCTATCCAGCCGGTTTTGATATTTCCCACATGATTATCAACTTTCAAACAACTATTTATGGAACACATTATTCTCTACGCCATAGTCCCGATCATCGTAGTGATGCTTGCGGGCTATATTTCGGGAAAGAAGGGAATATTTTCCGGCGAAGATGCCAAGAAGTTCAACAAGGTTGTGCTTGACTACGCCCTTCCAGCCGCCCTTTTCGTCTCCATAGTCCAGGCCACGCGCGAAATGCTCGCCCATGATCTGAAACTGTCCATAATCTCACTTGTGGGCATCATGCTCTGTTTCATGATTGTCTACTTCGTCTTCCTGATGTTCAAGAAAAACACCGGAGCCGATGCCGCCATCTCGGCGCTTATCAGCGGTTCGCCGACAATCGGCTTCCTCGGATTCGCCGTGCTGGAGCCTATCTTCGGCACCACACCTACCGTGGCACTCGTTGTGGCTATCGTAGGCATTGTTGTCAACGCCGTCGGCATCCCCGTGGGTCTTTCGCTGCTCAACGCTTCTCTTGAAAAGCAGAATCCGGGATCATCGAAAAACAAAAATGCCTGGGCACCTGTGATCCACGCGCTGGAACAGCCTGTGGCATGGGCCCCGATACTCGCAGTCATCTGGGTGCTCGTCGGAATACCCTGGCCCGACTGGGCAAGCCCCTCGTTCACACTCATCAAGGGCGCCAATGCCTCAATGGCCGTATTCTCAGCCGGCATCACCCTTTCGGCCATCAAGATCTCTATCAACTGGCAGGTAATACTCGGATCAATCCTCAAGATGATCATGATGCCAGCCGTGCTGCTTATCATGGGCTTGATCTTCCATATGGATCCTCTGAACCTTAAGATGCTCGTTGTGGCCGGCGCTCTGCCTCCTGCATTTTCAGGCATCATCATCGCCGACGAATATGACACCTATGTGGCCGAGGGCACTTCGTCACTGACCCTCTCGGTCATCCTCTTTATAGGTTTCTGCCCGCTCTGGCTCTGGATCACAGACCTCTGCCTCGCAGGATCATTCTAAAAAAGATTTCAGGCAGTCTGTCAAGCTGCAATGAAACTCATCAGGGTATAAGTGCCTGACCGCACTTATGCTCACCATTCAGATCTCCTCACAGACTCTACTATCCACCTTTCAAACCGACCGAAATGAAAAAGCAGATCCTTGACGGTTGCACAGCAGCCGCACACGTGGCATTCGCACTCAGTGACGTCGCCACCGTCTACCCGATAACCCCCATAGCCGCAATGGGTGACACCGCCCAGAAGTGGGGGCTGCAGGGACGGCGCAATCTGATGGGTCAGCCCCTTGAGGTAAAGGAAATGGAGAGTGAACTTGGAGCAGCCGGAGCGGTCCACGGTGCGGCCGCGGCCGGGGCACTGGCCACCACATTCACAGCCTCGCAGGGCCTGATGCTGATGATTCCGAACATGTACAAGATTGCCGGCGAGCTGCTGCCGGTGGTCTTCCATGTGGGTTGCCGCTCGCTTGCCACTCATGCGCTTTCGATTTTCGGCGACCATCAGGACGTGATGGCCTGCCGTGCCACGGGCTTCTCTATGCTCGCATCGTCATCGGTGCAGGAGACTATGGATCTCGCCCTCGTGGCCCATCTTTCAGCCATTGAAGGCTCACTTCCGGTGTTGCATTTTTTTGACGGCTGGCGGACATCGTCAGAGATGGATACCATCGATGTGATCGACTACGAGTCGATGCGGCCCCTTGTCAACTGGGAGAAAGTCAATCTTTTCCGCCGCCATTCCATGAACCCTGAGCACCCCGATCTGAGAGGATCAGCCCAGAATCCGGATGTCTACTTCCAGAACCGCGAGGCCGCCAACAGATTCTACGATGCCTTTCCCGCAATCGTGCAGCAGGCAATGGACAAGGTAAGCGCCCTCACCGGACGCAGCTATCATCTTGTGGACTACCACGGCGCTGCCGATGCAGACAGAGTTATCATAGTGATGGGCTCCGCTGCCGATGTGGTCAGCGAAACCGCAGACTATCTCAACTCCGAAAATGGCTACCGGACAGGGGGGGTGAAAGTGCGCCTCTACCGACCTTTCCCCGCCAGGGAGCTGTGCGAGGCGCTTCCGCCGTCGGTGCGCTACATAGCGGTGCTTGACCGCACCAAGGAACCGGGAGCCTGCCATGAGCCTCTGTGCGAGGACGTCATCACAGCGCTCCATGATTGCGGAAAATTCCGCGACACCCGCATCATCGGCGGACGCTACGGACTGTCAAGCAAAGAGTTCAATCCCTCGATGGTCAAGGCCATTTTCGATGAAATGACCAGGGAAGAGCCCCGGAATCCGTTCACCATAGGCATCACCGATGATGTCACCCGGCTCTCGATTCCGGTCACTGAAACCGTGGAGACCAATGTGGCCCCCGGGACCTACCAGACAATACTCTATGCCATCGGCAACGACGGCACTGTAGGCGGCACAAAGCAAGTGGCGCAGATCATCGGCAACACTCCCGGCCTCTACGCCCAGGCCTATTTCAGTTATTCGGCAAAGAAGTCAGGCGGCTACACCATCTCTCAGCTGCGCATCGGCAGAAAGCCTGTCACATCGGCCTATGCCATTGACGGAGCCGACTATGTAGGTTGCCACAAGGCATCATATGTAAGGCGTTTCGATATGCTCGACAAGATAAAGCCCGGAGGTATCTTTGTGCTGAACTCACCCTGGACACCCGACCGAATGCCCGAAAAATTGCCCGCCGACATGCGCAAGGCTATCACTGAAAAGAAATTGCGGTTCTACAATATCGATGCCGACCGCATTGCCGCTGTCTGTGGCCTCAGCCCGCGCATCAACATGGTGATGGAGACGGTGTTTCTCTATCTCAGCGGCCTGATTCCGTTTGACGAGGGTGTGGCCGCTCTGAAGGAGCGTCTGTCCGAAACCTACCGTCATGAGGGCGGCGACGTGGTGAGCCGCAATATCAAGGCCGTTGACATGACTATCGCCGCGCTCAAGGAGATCAATGTCAGCGAAATCAGCGGCTGGTCTGATCCGGAGGCTCCGGCAAGGCCGGAACCGGCATTTGCCGATTCCGCGCTTGAAACATTCATCCGCACAATCCACACACCCTGCATCAAAGGCCGCGGCGACCTGATCCCTGTTTCGGCCTTCTCGCCTGACGGTAAAATGCCTATGGGTACCACCGCCTGCGAGCACCGCCGCATTGCCACCCGTGTGCCGGTCTGGAACGCCGACAAATGCGTTGAGTGCGCAGAGTGTTCGCTTGTCTGCCCCCACGCCGCCATCCGCCCCTTCCTCCTGTCGGCGGAAGAGGCCGCCAAAGCGCCCGAAGGCTTCGCGCTCAAGGATGCCACCGGAGCTCAACAGCTCAAGGGCTACAGATTCCATATACAGAATTTCCCGGAAGACTGCCTGGGATGCTCGTCATGCTCCATAATCTGCCCCGGACACGCTCTGACCATGACACCGCTTGAAGATGTGGTTGACCGCGAGGTCCCGCTTGCAATGTGGGCTATGGCCAACGTCACTCTCAAAGATCGTCTTCTTCCGGCCGAGACCGTCAACGGCTCGCAGCTGCGCCAGCCATGCCTGCAGTTCTCAGGAGCCTGCGCCGGCTGCGGGGAAACTCCGTATGTCAAACTGCTCACACAGCTTTTCGGGCAAAGGATGCTGATTGCCAACGCTACGGGGTGCAGTTCGATCTGGGGTGCCAACTATCCTTCAAACGCCTATTGCACCGATCCGCAAGGCAAGGGTCCGGCATGGGGCAACTCTCTGTTCGAGGACAACGGTGAATACGGCTACGGAATGCTCGTAGCTCTCGAACACCGCCGCAAGCGTGTGGCCATGCAGGTCAGGGAGCTGATAGACAGTCCCGACACTCTCCCCTATCTCAAGCAGCCGCTTGAGGCCTGGTATTCGGCAATGGACGATCCTGAACTCTCGGCAGCAACCGGCGGGCAGCTCAGAGCCATGCTCGAACCTGTCAGAGATCTCAGTCCGGCCTATGCGGCCCTGCTTGAGGAGGCCGATCTGTTCGGGCGGAAAACCGTATGGGCCATAGGCGGCGACGGATGGGCCTATGACATAGGCTTTGCCGGACTCGATCATGTGCTTGCTTCGGGCGAGCCGGTGAAGGTGCTGGTCATGGACACTGAATGCTATTCCAACACCGGCGGTCAGACATCAAAGGCCACGCCTCGCAGCGCTGTGGCCAAATATAACCCCGACGGCAAGCGGGTAGCTAAGAAAGAGCTGGGGCGCATGATGATGACCTACGGCAATGTCTACGTGGCTTCCGTGGCCTTGGGCGCAAACTATCAGCAGACCATCGATGCCCTCGCCGAGGCTGAACGCTATCCCGGACCGGCTATAGTGATTGCCTACTGCCCCTGTCTGAACCACGGCATCCGTCCGGGTCTCGGCCACTCCATAGTGGAACAGCGACGGGCTGTCGAGGCGGGCTACTGGCCACTCTACCGCTACAATCCGCAGGCTGCGGCTGAAGGACGCCCGGCTCTGACCATCGACTCTGTGATTCCGGGGGCCGACAACAGCGGAGCCAACGGCTCGTCACCGCTGACCGAATCGCCCCGCTACCCCGATCCGGAACCGGTCAGCACCGTTGAGCAATTCGCCATGAATGAAGACCGCTATGCCGATCTTTCCATGATCGACCCGACGGAAGCCGGAATACTCCGCCCGCAGCTTCAGGCCGACTGTAACCGCAACCGCGAGGCACTTGAACATCTTGCAAAGAAGCCATAAGATCAAACATACGGCGCTATATAACAATAGTTTTGACGTTGATTTTGAAGCCGGGGGAGACGACGTTGCCGTAACGCCGTCTCCCTCTTTTTCAGCAACGGCAGCACGACCGGATATCTTCATCAACGGCGCCGAGAGGCCTCGCGGCGCGCCTTTCTGCGCTTCTCACGCTCTATCATGCGCCGCTGCCTGCGGTTAAGCAAAATCGGCTCCGCCGGTTCATCCGCCTCGTCATAGTTATCCTCATCGTCACAATCAAACTGCTCCCTGATCTTCAGAAGTTCAGCCAGGCGCGCCATGTCAATGCCGCTTCCTGAGGCCTTGGGTTCGCACAGAGACTCTTCCGGGACATTCTTTCCGGCAGATTTACGCCGAGGGCGGCGAGGAGCCGTCTTCTTGCGCCTACGGGCAGCCGCCGAGCGGGCCATAGCTTTGTCAAGCTCACTGCGGATCAGCGCAAACATCAGCCTGACAGTTGCATCCGAGTCTTCGGCCGGCCGACAAGCTCCGCTCAGATAATCATTCACGGCCTTGACCGTCTTCTCGGCAAGCTCATCGGCTGCACTTCCGCCTATGGCCTGAAATGAAGCATGAATACGGCTGACGGTTTCCTGATAAAACTTTTTTGACACCGGACAATCCGGCAACATGCTGACTGACTTTGCATTTTTCATCGCTTGTAATGGCTGGGTTATGTTTTTTTGATAATTCACACCCGCAAATATACAAGCGCCCCGGCCGCTTTAAGTGCGATAATGCGGGGAGAGGCAAAAAAATTCAGGCGATCCGCGAATACGGATCGCCTGATATGGATTTTCAGAAATTGTCTAATAACAAAGGTCAGTTGCTCTCACTGTCCTTTGAGCCATCGCCTTTGTAGGGCGGAGGGGTCACGCCTGTGTCTTTTTTCTCTTCCGTGGCTGTAGATTCAGTCGTTTCAGAGACTTCCACATCGACCACTTCCTGACTGTCGGCAGTATCGCCTGAAGGCTCTGCCTCATGGGGCTTTTCAGACTCTCCGGCAGCTTCCTTGGCTGCATTTTCCTCGGCGAGGCGCTTGGCGTCACGCGCGGCCTGAAGCTCCATGATCTCTTCGGTGCGAGATTTCCACTGGCGCTTGCCGAAAATGTTGACGAGGTCTTCGGCATACATGACTTCCTTTGTCAGAAGTGTCTCGGCAAGTTTGGCGTGGCCTTCTTTATGCTCGGTAAGAATCTTCTTGGCGCGCTCATACTGCTCGCTGATGATGCGCGACACTTCGTCGTCGATCTGCTTGGCTCGTTCGCCGCCATAGGGCTTGGAGAAGCCGTAGGCCTGACCGGTCGAATCGTAGTAGCATACGTTGGGAATCTTGTCGCTCATACCGTAGTAAACCACTATTGCATAAGCCATTTTGGTCACTTTCTCAAGGTCGTTGAGCGCACCGGTAGAAATCTGGCCTGTGGTCAGTTCCTCGGCCGCACGTCCTGCGAGAGTCATGCAGATCTGGTCGAGCAGAGCCTCCTTGGGAGTGATCTGGCGCTCTTCAGGCATATACCATGCAGCTCCGAGAGCCATTCCGCGTGGCACGATCGACACCTTGACCATCTCATTGGAATATTTCAGGAACCAGGAGACGGTGGCATGGCCGGCCTCATGGATGGCGATTGATTTCTTCTCGTCGTCGGAAATTATCTTCGAACTGTGTTCGAGACCTCCTATTATACGGTCGATAGCGGCCATGAAGCTGTCGCGGTCAACGGCCTTCTTGTTGCCGCGGGCAGCAATCAGCGCGGCCTCGTTGCAGACATTGGCAATGTCAGCGCCACAGAATCCGGCTGTCTGACGCGCCATCAGGTCCACATCCACCGAGTCATCGGTCTTGATGTTGCGCAGATGTACCTTGAACACCTCTATGCGGTCTTTCAGCTCAGGCAGATCGACATTGATCTGACGGTCGAAACGGCCGGCGCGCAGCAGGGCTTTGTCAAGAATATCAGCGCGGTTGGTGGCGGCAAGGATGATGACACCGCTGTTTGACCCGAAGCCGTCCATCTCGGTAAGCAGCTGGTTGAGGGTGTTCTCACGCTCGTCATTGGCCCCCATGTTGGGATTCTTGCCACGGGCACGGCCCACGGCGTCGATCTCGTCGATAAACACTATACAGGGAGCTTTTTCCTTGGCCTGACGGAAAAGGTCGCGCACTCGCGAGGCTCCGACACCCACAAACATCTCTACGAAATCAGAACCTGACATCGAGAAGAAAGGCACATTGGCTTCGCCGGCCACAGCCTTGGCAAGCAGCGTCTTGCCTGTTCCGGGAGGGCCTACAAGGAGAGCGCCTTTTGGAATCTTGGCACCGAGGTCGGTGTAGCGCTGGGGATTGCGGAGAAATTCCACAATCTCGCGTATCTCGGTCTTGGCTTCGGAGAGTCCGGCCACATCCTTGAATGTGACGTTGGTCCCCTCGCCTTTCTCAAACATCTTGGCTTTGGATTTGCCTACATTGAACACTCCGCCGGCTCCGCCGCCTGAGGCTCCGCCTGACATGCGGCGCATCATGAAGAACCAGAAGAACACAAGAAGCAGAATCGGGCCGAACGACCACAGCAGCGAGCCGTAGTCCGACGATTTGTCATACTTGACCTCGCCGTGCTTCACTCCCTCCTGATTCCAGAGGTCGATCTGATCTTCGAACTTGTCGGCCGACGGAATGTCGGTGATGATCTTGGCGATAGTGCCCTTGTCGCCCTTATACTGGCTTTCCTTGAAGACGCTCCGGGCAAGAGAGTCGGAGAGCACGGCCTCGGCCTTGTTGGTGTTGGAGAACACGGTGATCTCGCCCACACCTCCTGTGGCTACATATTCCTTGAACTTTGTGTAGCTCACTTCCTTCTCTATAGAAGTGTCATCGACATAGAGCATTCCGAGAAGGAACAGGATTATTATGGCATAGGCCCAGTACATACTGAACCCGATCTTAAACTTCTTCGGGTTCGGATTATTGTTGAGTGGAGTCGGAGAACTCATTTTGGAATCAATTGATTATGAGAGGATTTTTTTATATCAGTCTTCATCAGGATAGTCGGTGATGACGGCATCGCTCCAGAGCTCTTCAAGCGCATAAAGATCGCGGGTCTCGCGCTGAAAGACGTGGACAAGCGTGTCACCGTAGTCTATCACAATCCATGTTGAATTGCCGTAACCGTCATAGTTATAGGGCTTGACGCCGATGTGTTCAAGCAGATATTCACGGATGCTGTCAGCCACAGCGGCTACATGCTGGGTGGATGTGCCCTCGCAGATCACGAAACGGCGGGCGGCGGCGGTGTCGATGTCGCTCATGTCGACTGTGGTTATCTTGCGGCCCTTGCGGTCGCGGATCCCTTCGATGATTGAGGGCAATATGTCTGTTACTGTTTCAGTCATTTGTCTGATTCTGTGTAAGATGTGGTTGAAACTAAGAGCGTATTCTCTGTTTTTTAAGTGATGAGTGTTTAATTTAAACATGCAAAGATAAGCATTTTCCCTGAATAACCATAGATTCGGCCTGCGGTTGATTACGCCTGGAGGGTAAAATGTGCTTCGATGTTTTAACAACCGGTAAGGCGGTTTGGTTTTTGTTGATGATTTCTTGTCAGGTTTGTAAATATATGTTAAAACAGAAATCTTTATTTGCAACACTCAAAAAAAGCCCTTACCTTTGCAGTGCAAAACCGGAAAGGAACGCAGGGCTGGAGAGCCTCGCCGATATAAGATCGAAAAGTTTCTTTCAGAGAGTAGTGAATGGCGATTTAGTGTAGTGGCCTAGCACGCCACCCTCTCACGGTGGAGACCTGGGTTCGATTCCCAGATTCGCTACTCGGAAAAGATGATTTCAGACTTCTGAAATCATCTTTTTTTTGCTATATACCTACGGAAACCCGCCCAGGCTGACCCTCTCTGCCTGAATGGCGCCGGATGGTGATGTCCGGCAGGACATCGGTTTACTCGTAGCCCGTGACACCGCAGCGCAAAGCGCGCAGGTGTCACGGGTTTACAATCCCACCCTGCATATGGTGTCCGGTCGAGGACACCGATTTACCGCTCCGGATGGAATGCCCCATTATTATCGCCATTTTCCAAGCCGTACATGATAAATTCATGGCAAAGTTGCATGAATATGTGCCTATTTTTCATTATATTTGCGATATTACAGAAATAATAAACCCTCATGGAACGGCAACGGGCTAAGATAATAGGTATTGCGCGGCATCGCCTCTCGACTGACGGCGACGGCGTGACTACGCTTGTGGCTTTTCACGGCTGTCCGCTACGTTGCCGATATTGTCTTAACCCGCAGTCGTTAGGCGACGGCGGACGTTTCCGCGAGTATTCGCTGGAACAGCTATATACAGAGACCCGCATTGACGAGCTTTATTTCATTGCCACAAACGGCGGCGTGACTTTCGGCGGCGGAGAGCCGTGTCTGCGCCCTGATTTTATCCGACACTTCCGCGAACTGTGCGGCGAGAGCTGGCAAATCAATCTTGAGACATCGCTAAATGTTCCGGCAGACAATATCGCGTCCTTGCTCCCTGTGGTAAACACACTTATCATTGACATCAAGGACATGAATCCTGAGATTTATCGCAACTATACCGGGCGGGGAAACTCCATTGTCCTCCCCAATCTCCGACTGATAGCCAACAGCGGGCGGCAAAGCGACTGCATTATCCGCATACCGCTGATACCTGACTTCAACACTGATGCCGACCGCGAGGCAAGCCGCGCCGCGCTTGAACAACTCGGCTTCACCCGATTCGATTTATTCACCTACCAAATCCGCAAACACTGACACTATGGCACGAGGAAAACAGACCTGCAAGATATTGAAGGAGATACGTCGGCAGATTGCCGAGGCTAACGGCATCGAGTTCGCCACTTCGGAATGTCGCTACAAGGGCGACTGCCTCGGCACATGCCCCAAATGCGAAGCCAAGGTGCGCTACCTTGAGCAGCAGCTCCGCGCCCGATCCCTCGCCGGAAAAGCCGTAGCCCTCGCCGGCATCTCTGCGGGTATGATTCTTATGTCGGGGTGCAGCGGCATATCGTCAAATCAATCGAACGTTACATTGCAGGGCGAGCCTGAGATATCAGTCGAGCAGATTGAGGTTGCCGACACAATCGAGGAGGGCGAACTGCCCGCAATTGAAGATACGGTTGTCTTAAAAAAAGGAGAAATCGATGATACTGAAATTGTTGTGGGGGAAATTATTGACCCTGAACAAGATTATAAAGTGTATGAAGCTATTGTAGATGTTCGCCCAACATTCCCCGGCGGCGATGAAAAACTAATGGAATGGATATCACAGCATATCGTCTATCCTCCGGGATGCTATGAGTCGCACATACAAGGTCGCGTTACAATTCGGTTCTTGATAAAAGCTGACGGCTCCGTAGGGGAAGCTGAAATTATACGTGGAGTTTATCCGGAACTTGACAAAGAAGCCTTGCGTGTCGTCAAATCCTTGCCCAAATTCAACCCGGCAACCCTGAATGGGAAAGCTGTTGAATATTGGTTTACCTTACCGATAACATTCAAATTAACTGATTGACTATGGCACGAGGAAAGCAGACCTGCAAGATATTGAAAGAGATACGTCGGCAGATAGCCGAGGCCAACGGCATTGAGTTCGCCACTTCGGAATGTCGCTACAAGGGCGACTGCCTCGGCACATGCCCCAAATGCGAAGCCGAGGTGCGCTACCTTGAGCAGCAGCTCCGCGCCCGATCCCTCGCCGGAAAAGCCGTAGCCCTCGCCGGCATCTCAGCAGGGATGATTATCATGTCGGGGTGCAGCGGCACATCATCATCGAATCAGTCAAACGAAACATTGCAGGGCGAACCGATCGAAATAGCTGATACATTGGATTTCGAGGGCGAAATTGATGAGGAATGCTTATTATCCAAAACCAGAGATACAATTTTCAATTCTGCAATCGAAGTTTCAGGTATCAAAGAAGGTGAGATAAGCCATGATCCTAATGAAGTAGTAACACAAGGTGAAATGCCGGAAGAGCGGCCGAAAAATCCGGATGAAAGTGGAATTTACAGTTGTGTTGAACAGCTGCCACAATTTCCGGGAGGTCCCGCTGAAATGTTACGTTTCATAGGTCAACATTTGAAATATCCCGAAGAGCAATTAATGGAGGAGATTCAAGGTCGTGTGGTAGTACAGTTCTATGTTGACACATTAGGTCGTGTTTGTGAGCCGAAAATAGTACGAGGTAAAGATTCTGCTCTTGACCGTGAGGCTTTACGGGTAGTAAGATTATTCCCTAATTTTACTCCCGGCACTATTAATGGCAAAAAAGTCAATACATATTTTACTCTTCCCATTACATTCAAATTACCCCCAGATTGATTATGGCACGAAGCTTATTGAGAGAGATATAACTAACGGCTACTTAAACAATGATAAAGAACTGATATGGCTGGAAGATGGCGGGGGCGATGAAGTAGACGTCCTTATAAATCTTGACGAAAGCAAACTTGAGGTTTTCGGAGTGCATCAACACGGGTAAATTCAAGAATATCATCGTTCAGGGCTGATTTTCACGCACACTTGGGACATTCGTAACATCCAATGTCGATTATTCTTCGTATATTTGATGTAGTCTTGGGTTAATATTTTGACTACAAGGTTATTTTTGAGAATTCGCGTGAGGATGGGCAATGGATAAGAAATTGGTAGTGTGTTTGGTTACGCTATATTTCTCACGCTTTCAAATAACTCTTTTACTTTGATGCAAAGTTAGCATTTATTTTTGGATTACGCCTCATTCCGGGGCGTAATTCTCTTTTA
>Ga0209064_1001855_pt1 | contig 28416 bp, 19 predicted proteins | sample Inofromicrocosms_FD_187498 | JGI IMG/M metagenome (GOLD analysis project Ga0209064, IMG submission 187498) | Mouse cecum microbial communities from Vienna, Austria - Inoculum for glucosamine and mucus D2O microcosms (SPAdes) (version 2) | ecosystem: Host-associated > Mammals > Digestive system >... | reverse complement strand
ATAACGAAAAACTCAACTACTTATAAACCAAGTAGTTGAGTTTAAAATTGGTGACCCCGGAGAGGCTCGAACTCTCGACCCACTGATTAAGAGTCAGTTGCTCTACCAACTGAGCTACGGAGTCATATCGCTTTCGCAATTGCGATGCAAAGGTACGTTTTTTTTTTAATTCAGCAAAATTTTCAGCTAAAAATCTAAATTATTTTTTTCAAATAAAGCCTCCTTTTGTTTTTAAACGCTTTTCAATAATTTGTGGCCATTAATAAGATTATTGTAGATGCTTTCAATGTCTGCTGCGTCAGGACAGGCATCATTTAACCAATATCCTGGTAATCCTGTTTGCAGACAACACCCATGTCAAAATTCCGGCCGTTACAGATACGGAAACCGCCATGCCTAATATCCGCAACAGGTATGGCATCCCATCCACATCAAACACATCATAAAATACCATCACAAAAAAGAAATGGCATAAGTACACCCCGAATGTAAGGGAGGCTACACGCCCCACCCACGGCCTCCACAGCCCTGACGGAAGACGTTGCATAAAGACGAATACAGGTACCGTCATCATGGACACATTAATGCCTGTAAAGAGCCATACAATCTCAAGATAGGCATAGTCGCCAGGGTAGATGCTTTGCAGCCAAATATACCCGCCGGCGGTTATGGAATACCCTACAAAAAACATCGGTATGAAAACGGCTGACATCTTCTTCATGCCCCAATCCAATGGATAGCATTTAAGGTAGTAGGCCAATATGATGTAGCCGATAAAGCCTGACACATAATGGAACGTGGAAAACACATTCCAGTCACATCCTCCGAATATGTCATAGTTGCCATAGTTTCCGGCATATCCCATTGCCGGTGCCAACAGCCTGATATATGGGATGAACAATGTGGCAAACCACAACCCTAGGAATGTAAGCATGTCCTTCTTTGAAGCATGCTTCAACCATGACCCGAAAACAGGCATGACCAGGTAAAGCCCCACCAACATGTAAAGATACCATAACGGAGTTGTATCAAAATTGAAATTGAGTACCCAGGACCACAACCTGCCCACAAGAACGTCAGGGGTATACGCAGAAAGGTCTACTGATGGATTGGCTGAACCAGACCCACTACCGGTGAAATACAGGTACGCCATTACCGGCAAAAGCAGCGACCAGGCCACCAGAGGCCATGCGATACGCCCCACCCTCCTTCGGTAGAACGATGCCATGGGGCATCCATCTGGCAACGGCAGCAGAAGCACACCGGTGATCATTACAAACAATGGAACGCTCGGACGCATAAGGCTTCCTACCAGCGTACCAGTCAGGAACGCCTCCCTGTCAGCCCCGAATTCAGCGACAAATCCGTCGCTGCAATGGGACACCACCACCATAGCGCACGCCAATATCCTCAAGGCGTCCACCCACGCCACACGGCCGTTATCCACAGTATACATATGCAATATAAATTAATATGGAGGCGTGGCATACATGCTGCCGCGCCTCCATATCTATTATCTTGTCCTGTTATTTTTCTTCCGGTTTAGACTTGCGGCCACGCTTTTTGGATGCCGGCTTCTCTTCTTTGTCGGCAGGCTTTTCCCTAAGCTTGTGCTCCTCGTTGTAATGCTCAATATTTGTACGCATCGAGGCCACTTCCTTGTTAAGGGTCTCAATCTCACGTGCCTGGTTACGTATAGTGGTAAGGAGCGAATTGAGTTCCTCGTTCTCGATAGAAAGCGGATATTGCTCCTCTACACGTACTATGAAATCGGCCAGGACGTTCATATAATTGGTAAATGCCTGGAAAGGTGTCTCATATGGGCTGAAACGGCTATGCATCTCACCATCGGCCAGATGTTTTGTCGACATATAGAACAGATGGTCGGATGCCTGCAGATAGTACCAGTCCTGCTTCAGGCGGCGGTCATCACAGAGACGTACGCGCTCTGCTACAGAGTACAGCTTGCTGAAAGCCTCATTCTGCAATTTGTTACCGAGCCATGCGGAAGTATCGCGGGCCTCATCCGCCCATGAGATCGGGAACGGCACAGAAAGCTCGCCAACAGGCTTAAGCTTTGAGATGGCTTCGGATGGGGTGCAGAACTCTATGCCGCGCTCAGCAGCAAAACGTGGAAGCGCGGAAAGGAACTGGAGTATTCCCGTCTGCTGCGACTGCAGTTCGCCGAATGTCTCAAGCCCCATGGACAAGTTGACAATCTGCTCCTCCATTGGAGTGGATGCGATCCAATCGATATACTTATCTGCGGTGAGGGGATATGCGTCCCACGATGTATCGCCGAAACGGAACGCGATGTCATCGCTGAGCTTTGAATTTTTAAGGAGTATCTTGAGCTTGGGTGCAGACGCTGCACAATATACATAATTAGGCGACTTCCATCCGAGGATATGCTTTGCGCCCTCGGTTATCACACCCTTATACCCCATGGCCAGTATCTGCGGCGCTATCTCATCGCTGTACACAAGCTCTGTATTGCGGAACACTTTCGGACGTACACCGAAAAGAGCGTTAAGCTTTTCGTCATGCACCTTTACCTGTTCGGCAAACTCTTCCGGATCGGCGAGCGATGCCAGCGAATGGGCATATGTCTCAGCCAGGAACTCTACCTTCCCTGTATCGGCAAGGCGCTTCAGCAGGTCGATCATTTCAGGAACATACTGTTCAAACTGCTCAATGGCCACACCTGTGATCGACACCGCGCAACGGAACGCACCGTTTGACTCTTCAATCATCTTCAGGAGGGTCTTTGCGGCAGGGATGTATGCCCTTTCCGCTATGCGTGTGACAATCTCGTCATTCTGGAAATCGTCATAATAATAATGGTCATTGCCTATATCAAAAAAGCGGTAACGTTTTAGGCGGAATGGCTGGTGTATCTGGAAATAGAAACTTATTGCCTTCATATCTTAGAGTCTGTTATTGGTTTTTATGGTTATGGTTAAATTAAAGGTCTGTCATGACCAGCCGAGGACACGCTTGTAAAGGTCGATCACTTTTTTCCCGGCCTTGTCCCAGGTTATCTGGTTCACTTCCCTGAGTCCGTCTTCGCGCAGCTGCTCATACATGGCAGGATATGTGACTATGGCATGTATGGCATCGGCCATCGCATCGATGTCCCAATAGTCTGTCTTTATCACATTGTCGAGGATCTCGGCACATCCGCTCTGCTTCGATATTATCGACGGGACGCCCATCTGCATGGCCTCCAGCGGTGAAATGCCGAATGGCTCTGACACTGACGGCATGATGTAGACATCGGATGCCTTAAGCATCTCATACACCTGCTTGCCTTTCTGGAATCCGGGGAAATGGAAACGGTCGGCGATTCCGCGCTCTGCAGCGAGATTGATCATCTTGTCCATCATATCGCCGCTGCCCGCCATGACGAAACGGACATTATGGTTGTTCTTAAGCACCTTTGCTGCCGCTTCCACGAAATATTCAGGGCCTTTCTGCATTGTGATGCGCCCGAGGAATGTCACGACCTTCTCCTTCGGCTTGTCAACCTGCACATCAAGGAGTTCCTGGCTCAATGGCACGACTGCATTGTGGACTGTGGTCACTTTAGCCGGGTCGATACCGTATTTCTCTATCACTGTCTGGCGTGTAAGGTTTGATACAGTGATTATATGGTCGGCATTCATCATGCCATCGCGCTCTATGCCGAATACAGTGGGGTTGACGTTGCCCCTTGAACGGTCATAATCTGTGGCGTGAACATGGATCACAAGCGGTTTTCCTGTGACCTGTTTTGCATGTATGCCGGCAGGGTATGTGAGCCAGTCATGCGAATGTATTATATCGAAATCGATTGTACGGGCAATGACCCCTGCCATTATTGAATAGTTGTTGATCTCTTCAAGCAGGTTGTCGGGATACCGTCCGGAGAACTCTATCGCACCGAGGTCATTGGTGCGCATATAGTTGAAGTCGGCATATATATGGTCACGTAGGCGGAAATACAGGTCAGGGTCCATAAGTTTTCCGATACGGGACTCGACATATTCACGGTCGACGTCGCGCCAGGCCACCGGCACTTGCGATGCACCGATTATATTCGCAAACGATTTGTCCTCATCACCGAATGGTTTCGGTATGACAAATGTGATGTCCATGTCGCCACACTCCCACATTCCTTTAGTGAGACCATAGCTGGCAGTTCCTAGACCACCGAGGATGTGAGGCGGGAATTCCCAGCCAAACATTAAAGCTTTCATTGCGGTAGCAGAGTTTATAAGGTTTCCTTTCCATCCGCAGCATATGGGAGGCCGGAAAGGATTCAGTTATTAGACATTCAGTTTCTTTAATGTACGTAGTGTACGCAACACTTCCGCCACATTTGTGGCATGTGAGATGGCGCCGCGCCCCTGGAACGGCGGGTTGCCGTCATAGAGCTGCGACAGTGAGCCTATACAGCCTTGCGACATTTCATCTTCAAAGCCAATCAGCATCCGGTCTATGTAGCTTATGCCGCTCATACCGAATACGCGCAGGTAGGCATCGGCATAGAACCCTATAAGCCATGGACGTGCCGGGCCCTGGTGCAATGCCATCTCCCGTTCCTCGGGTGATCCGAGATAGAACGGACGGTAGCCGTAGCTCTTTGGCGACAGTGTACGCAAGCCCTTGGGGGTAAGGAGTTCGCGGGTGACCACATCAAGCACACGCTTACGCTGACGCCTGTCCAGCGGCGAATAGTCCAGGCCGATGGCCACCGCCATATTCGGACGTACTGAAGGGTCGGCGTATGAACCGTTCACGTAGTCGTACAGGTATCCGTAGTCGTTCAGGAACATGTCGACAAATGCAGGCTTTATCTTTTCTGCCGTATCCAGCCATGCCTGCCTGCGTGCGGCCATGGCATCGTCTCCTTCAGTCAGCGATGCTGCAAACATAAGGGCATTGTACCACATGGCGTTGAATTCCACCAGGTATCCTGAGCGTGGTATGACCGGACGCCCGTTCAGCGCGGAGTTCATCCATGACACGGGTGATGTCTCTCCCATCGTGGAAAGCATGCCGTTTGCATCGACACGCAGGTTGGGGTGCGAATTGCCGAGTATCGCGTCCACTACTGTCGATACGAATCCGGCATACATTTTGGCCGCGGCTTCCATTCCCTGGCTTTTCGCATATTGCTGCACAGCCCATACACCCCAAAGCGGTATGTCGGGAAGGTCTATACCGGCAATGCGGCGTGAGGTCTCGCCAGTGTCAAAGTAGCGAATGAGGGCCTTTGATATTGTGGCCATTATATCCTCAAAGTCCTTCACATGGTCAATGGCCAGGGTAAGGCCGGGCAGCGACATCATGGTATTTCGGGCCAGCACTACCCCCCACGGGTAGCCTGAAATTATGAACTCATCGTTGCGGTCCTTTAGATAGAACTGCTTGGCGGCGTTCTTGAGGCAGTTGTAGAATGATGTACGCGCTGTACGTGTGGCAATCTCTTTGTCGTACATCCTGGAAAGTGAACGTGGCGACACTTCCGACACGCCTGCCGAGAATATTATAGACTCGCCTTTCTTGATGGGTATCTGGAAATATCCAGGCACCCACAGGTCCTCACTATATGGCACACCCCGTTCGAGGTCCTTCACGTATTCGATGCCGTTGTACCAGTTGGGTGCGGAAACCCATTCCGGCTTGCGGCTGAACTGCATGTAGAGAGTTGGGAATCCGTCGTACAGGCATGATGCCACTCCATTGTCGACAGGTATTATGTTGCTGTTTATGGAATCGTTGGCCACACACAGCGCGTTGCTCTCACGGAATGCGAGGAATGGCCGGAACTGTAGCATTGTAGGTGAATGGGCCTCTACAAGGGTGTAGCGTATAAGTATCCTGTTTTCATGGGATATGAACATCTTCTCCTTTGTGAGGATGACACCGCCTACGCGATATGTGGTACGGGGCACGCTTTCGCAGTCGAACTCGCGGATATATTTGTGTCCGTTGGGGCTGTATACACCACCGCGGTAACGGTGGATGCCGAGGTTGAAGGGCGCCCCGTGCTGGATTACGGTCTCGTCAAGCGAAGACAGCAGGACATACGATTTATTGTCAAGCTCGGGAATGGGTATTACCAACAGCCCGTGCTGCTTCCGTGTGTTACATTCAACGACAGTGGTACAGTGATAAGCCCCTGCCTGATTTGTACGCAGCATTTCCTTTGGAAGCGACTGCTCGAGATTAATCATCAGGTTCTTATCAAACTTTAAATAACTCATGTCAATATAGGTTCTTAGTTTGTTTTCAGTTGATTTATTTAAGGTGTTACGAATATACGTAAAGTGGTGGATTCGGGGATGTTTCCGATGTAATATTTAATTAAATTTAACCATTCGCCGTTACACGGCTAGAATCACCTTATGACAATCTTCTCTGTCTTACCTCCACAGCGGCGGATGTATATGCCAGGTGCAGGATCAGACGATGTAACACGCTGTCCCTGTAGGTTGAATAGCTCGACAGGTGCGTCCGCATCTTCTACGTCTGTGAATATGCCGTCAATGCCGCTGCTTTGCTTATATCCGATAAGTTCGTCCAGCTTAGGGAAACGGTCGGTAATGTAGTCCTTTATATTCTTTACCTCTGCCTCATATGTATACCATATGCGCTGGCTTTTCTGGACAGACTTGCTCAAGATCGGCCACCTCATGAAGTTCAGTTCCTGTGACTCGGAAAGGGTCTCGGCGTATTCGTCTATGAGCCCGTTGAAGTAATCGGCACTGAAGTTGTAGTTGTTGCGCAGATCGCTCCATATCTCGCTCATGCGCTTCTTTGCTCCGGCGTCTTCCTTGACAATGCGGTTCACGAGCTCTTCCATTGATGCCGAAGCTTTTGAGGCGTCCTTATGTGTGTATAGGAAATCGTTCATGGAGCTAACTGGATATGGAGAGCCGGTGTTCTGGAAACCGAGGTCGATATCCCATATCGGCCCTACGTGGAAGATGTCCTCGGAACGTTCCTTCCACAGGTATGTACTCCAGAAGGAGTCTACGTTACCATTAAGCTCACACAATATGAAATATTTAAGGAAGCTGTCAAGGTCAAGGTACTTACGGTATCCGTTTACAGGGTCGGTGAAGTTTGATGCGAATACCGATGCTTCAAATTTGTTGAAGAACCTCTGTATGTACTGCGACTGCGCTGCCACTATCTCATCGTCCTTGGGCGATTTTATCGTAACGGGTATCCCTTTGTCGGATGTGAACCATGATACCTCCTGGTTGGCATATGCATCGATCTCTATGAAGTACCCTCCGGTAAGAGCGTCTCCGCTTGTATCGGTGGGGAGCATCTCGGTGAGCTCGACACGTCCAGGGTTCACTTCCACCTGGTCGCACAGCTGGTATGCCCCTTCGTATTCGCCGTTGTATATGACATCGACAAACGTGCAATATGGGGTGAACGGCATCCCGGCCTCGCGGCTCATTTCATAGGCCACTTTGTTGCGCATAAGGGTCTTGTCGCCATAGTTGTTTATAAGTGTCCATTTTTTTGCCTTTGCAGGGGCATCCAGTGGCTGTTTCTTTTTTTCAAATTTTATCTGGAATGGTTTTTTTGGGAATGTCCATGAGCCGTTGCCGCGTCCTTTCATCTGCGCGTTCGCATCGACAAGCAATGTGCGTCCGCCATCGGATATCACCGCTACGTATGACCCCGGATGCTTGTCCTCCTTTGATTTTATCTCAGCCATCCCGGGTGTGTTGAACGATACGGTGGGCAAGTCGGTAATCTGATAGAACTGTGAGTCATCACCCTCGCCCTGAGTGCCGTAGAATTCGACTTCGGCGAAGTATCCGGCGCTGGCTGTGGCCACGACCCTGACATAACGGAAACCGCGGCTGACATGGACATCGACATATGTCACTTTCCCTTCGGCCGGCGCAGACTTGAACATCGCTATCGGCAATGCATCTGAGAAGTCGGCGTTGTTCGCCCCCTGCACAACCGCAAGGTGGGCATATTTTGATACATATGGGGCAATCCCTACTTTTTTTATGACATATTTTTTCCCGAGATCGAGGCCGGCCCAGTTGCGGACATAGGTTGCGTTCCCGTTCCAGTCGGCATAGTAGCTTCCGCGGAAATATGTGTTAAGGTTTCCGTCGAACACGTTTCTGGCCTGGGATACGTCTGAGCCCATGGGTGTGCCTGTAAGCTTGCTCCCCTGAGCAAATGCCGGTGATACAGACGCTGCCAAAACTGCGGTGGAGATTAGGAGTCGATTTAATTTCATGGTCTGTTATGTTTCAGAATGTGGCAATGTATTGTTTTAATGGGTTTTGTGTCCTTATCTGCCGAATATATTGGCAAGTGCGATCTTCCAATCGTTCATCATAGACTTTACAGGCGTCACGATCGGCCTGAACCGGGTCTTGGTGGTGGTGGCGAACACTTTCAGCCCGCGGTGGCAGCATCTGAAGTCAAGGACAGCCGGCATCATAACCGGCTCGCCATCGAGGTGGGCCTCCCCGCTGCCTGTGCGGTATATCACTGCTGACGGGGCACGGAATGTCTGTATCATGGTATTGCGGCTTATGTATCCACTCATCAGGTCGAATCCCAGTACGGCCGCATCGAGCGGAGTGCCGGAATGGACGATGGTGATGTCAAGCAGGCCATCGGTTATGGATGCACCGGGGGCGATGTAGGCGTTGTTGCCGTACTGCGAAGCGTTGCACACGGCTACAAGGAAAGCCTTTTCAGTGATCGGGACTCCGTTTGCGCTTACGGTATATACCTGCGGACGGTAATTGAGGTATTCGGAGAACGCGCTCTTGACATATGTGGCCATCCCACGGCGTCCCTGACGCGCGAACCGATGGCTCACCGCCGCATCGAATCCTACACCGAACGTGCAGAAGAACTGGCTGCCGTTGACTGTGGCATAGTCGCACGGCACGATATGCCTCTCGGCTATCACATCGAGGGAGAGCATGGGGTCTATGGGTATGCCCAGATGCCTGGCCAGGCCGTTTCCAGAACCGGCGGGTATTATGCCAAGCGATACATCTGTGCCGCAGAGGGCACGCGCTGTCTCGTTGACAGTGCCGTCGCCGCCACATGCGAGCACACCGGCCATACCGTTGTCGACGGCAAGGCGTGCAAGGCGCGTGGCATCGCCGCGGCATGCCGTCAATGCTGTCTCCACCTCAAACCCTTCCGCAGATAGGCGTGATGTTATCTTATCGGCGAGCTCCTTTTTGTTGGAAGTGCCAGAGACTGGATTTATGATAAGCAGCAGTCTGTTGTTTTCAGAGTCCATATTGTCGCAAAATTAGCAAAATTTTCCAAAATAAGCAAAAATCACCATGATTTAGGCCGCGGCAAAGCATTGATGTCCAGCACACGCGGCAATGGCAGCCCCGACGAGACCAAAAGTGCCAGCGCCCGGGCCATAAGCATATCATCGTTGCATCCGGCACGTGCGGCGTATGTGCCGTTGGGCCTCGCCTCGTATGTGGCCAGCTCGTTGACTGCGCCGGGGAAGGGATCGATATAGGCGGCATCGCGCACCATGGCCACGAGGTTGGCCACAAGCATTGCCTTTGTGGCACGGTTGGTGTGGAATCCGAGCTTGCGCAACGGCCTGCGCGATGCTTCATCGTAGATTTCGCGTGTATATACGTTGGGGTATACCTCGGCTATGCGCGAGAGCACGAACAGTCCTGCATCGGAGGCCGACACCCCCGCACGGGCGGCCTCCGTCTCCAGGGTGTTGCTTTCTACCACCAGGAGCGCATCGCAGTAGAACCTGGCTATCGCCGCGGCTTTCCATGCCAGTATGTCGTGGTCGATGTGTCCACGCCATTGGGCCACCACTTCTACAGGCTTGCCTCCGGCGGCCGGAAGGCGGTCTATGACAACGATGACGGAATAGTCGGAAGAGGCCGACCGGCCGCCGACATCGACACCTACCACATAGCGGTTGAGCATGGGCACTCCTGCCTGCGGCAACCTGTATGCCTGGAAGCTGCCTGCCGAACCGGGATGGAACATCGGCTTGACGATGGACATTTCGCCAAACGGTGCAAGCCCGTAGACTTCGCCCTGCAGCGGGACGGCGGACGTGTCGGCGGCAGAGCGCATGCGTTCCACGGCCACGGGGTCGAACACAGGGGAAGCCACTGATGAGAAGGCCTCGTCGGGCGTGGTGGGGTATTCGGCGTGCATCTGATAGTCGTGAGGGTATTCGCGGCGTTTGCATATATACCACCATATCATCTCCAGGGTACAACCGCGCTCCCATAGCGACCAGGCGTATGCGTCCATCGCCTTCACGACTTCGGCGGGATCGGCTGGCAGCGGGGCACGGTATATCTCTATTTCATACCATGGGACAAATACCGCCTGCTTGTCCCCGAGGCCGGCCTCGGAGCGTTTCCACTCGCGGTGAAACCAGTTGCCTACACCGTTTGCGGTAGACTCGACAGCGACGAGTGTGAGCGGGGCGAGGGCTATCGCCCCGGAGATGGCGCGTATGAAATCGTCGGGCGAGCGCCTTGTGGAATCACCCCAGAATGCAGCCTCGGACAGGTGGGCCATGGCGAAGTCAGCTCCGCGTACAGCCTCCTGGCTCTCGCTTGAGCCTATGGTAACCCGGCATCCGCGCCCAGCTATAACGCGTGTGTTCAGTGCGCCCTGGTAGGACAGGAGGCCTGGTGGTATGGGATTCCCGCGGGAGTCGGCATCGCCGTCCCACAGCGGATGGGGATAGAGCTGGAGCATGCGCGTGTACATGCCGCGTATCTGTACGGCGGTGTCTTTGACATGGGCACATATGAGGGAGTGCCAGTTGCGGCGGTGGCATGTCTGTATCCATGCCATGTACATCTGCACCAGGGTAGAGCCGCCCCATTGGCGTGCCTTCAGCATTATGATGCGTATCGGCTTGCCAGCCAGGCGCTGGGCCTCGAGCACGGAGGCGACACGGCGCTGCGGGGCGTTGAGCACAAACGGGCGTTCGCGGCCGTCCATCTTGTCCTTTATGTGTACGGCGACGGCGCACCAGTACTCAAAGTCGTGGCTGAAGCGCAGCCGCTGCCAGGCTTCCAGGTTGGATTTCGCCAATGGGTATCGTGGGTCATCGAGCATTGTCCTTGGCAAATGGCAAACGTTGCCGCCAAGGCAGGGGACTGCAACGGTGGTCCTGTCGCCGCAGCATCCCAGGCCTGTAATGGGGTCGTATGGGCGGTCCAGGGCTTGACGGCGCCGTGAGTTCTCGGCAAGAATTTCGCGGATGGGTGTGTTCTTATCCATAGTGGTCTAGTGGTTGTCGGTGGTAAGTGATATGTAGTCTATACGGGTGGAGGATGACGCCGTGGCTGAGATTGTTATGATGACAGGAGAGATGGGCGCGTATATGAACCGGCATGTCAAGGGTGCGTGCAAAGCCCCTGACAGGGTGACGGTATGAGGCCCTATGTGGACGCTGCCTGTGATGGACGGGGTTGATGCGGAGAGGGTGGCGGCCATCAGCCTGGGGATTCCATGGATGATGCCTGGCAGTCGACGGCGTGGCAAGCGGATGGCGGCCTCGTAGCCAATGTGGATATCGGATGCCGGTGTCTCCATGGCCAGGTCGAGAAGCCGCCGCGAATCCGATACCAACAGAGACCCTGACGGCGAGGTGAGCATGGCGCTGCCTGGCGGAGCTGTGTCGAAGATGCCTTTGCGGAGGTAGAACCCGCGGTGGGTGGCCGAATATATGAGTGTCTGCAAAGGGTCGTGGACAACAATCCATATCTCGTCCGATGCAGCGCCAAGGGTTACCGTGGATGTGGGCGGGACTGCATGGGAGGCAACTGTGGTGGCCTTTCCGGCGGAAAACCTTATAAAATCGCCGGCGGCTACGGCATAGACTGCATCAGGTGCGGTGCATACGGAGGCGGGGGTGGCAACTGCCCTGGGGTCGAGCAGGCGTGAACCTTTGACGGCCGGCCGTGAGGGTGATGAGGCGTTGGCTGCCACGGCGTATGTGCCGGAGGATGTGAATGCCAAGAATTTAGGCGATGTGAATTCCCATGGCGAAGATGAACGCGGAGCAGGGACGAGGGCTTGTATGGCCGACGGGGAGACAATGGCTGCGGAGGTGGGCGTGAGGGGGTCGCTGACGGATGCGACGGCAACGGCACATGGCAACAGGGAGGGTGTCTTGAGCGGCGTGGCGGCGGAAAATGCGCCGGGGACGGTAAAGGGATCGAAAGGCCGGAGTCCGGGGCGTACGTAGAACGCCCCGTCGTGGCCCGGGGTGAGCGGGGCTTCAAACACGTATTCACCAGCATCGGTGTCGGCCCTTATGGTGATGCGGCATGCATCGGGGTCGGGATAATACAGCAGGGGCAGTATCTCTGCGGGCCTGGTGTCCGGAGACCTCCATCCTGACGACACCGAGCTTCCGTCAGAAAACGAAACGGTGACTACCGCCCTGCAATATCCCGGGACAGTCGAACATACGAACTGGCCCAGGGGATAGCCCCCGAAGGGCAATGGGGTGAGCGAATGCCATGCAACTACGCTCCCTGAGACGGCGCATCCGGCAGCAGAGAAGGAATGGGGCGGTGAAACGGATGCCAACAGGGGGTCGCGGGCGGCAAGGTTACGTGAGAGTCCGGCGATATGGCTGCGGCATTCCTTTGCGTTGCGGGCAGATGTGCAATATATCTCAGTGGAGCCATCGGAGGCGATGCGTGACGCGACGGCACTTGCATTCCAATTGTCGGTGATACCGGCTATCATATGTACCGCCGTGGCGGAAGACATGGACGCTCCCGGGGGACGGAGGGACATGAACGGGCCTGTGGTGTTGCGCGGGTTGATGCTGTATTCGGCATCGGCGCTATAGTCTACGGGCTGCAGCTGGGGCGAAACATCGACTTCAATGGCCATACCGTCCGGCAGGCTGCCGTCTGCACCTCCGGCAACTGTGGCTTTCAGCCTGAAGACCTCGGCCTGTATGGAGTATTCATGGAGTTCGGTGAGGCCTTTGGATGTCACTGAGGCATCGACACCTACTGTGGCTAATGTCTGGAGGCCGGATGGAGACAGGAGCACCGGGGCGGAGGTGTAAAGTGTGCGGGTGCGGTATACTATGCGCCATCTGGCAATTACGGGCTGCATCCAGCAGCCGGTGGAACGCGCGAGGTCATAGAGGCGGGTATAGGCATCGAGTATGTCTGCTGTGACAAGGCGTGTGTCTATGGGATCAAGGCGCTGCGAACGGGAATAGTCGCGGGAGAGGGTGCGGCGTCCGACATTGGCGGTGAGCGTGCCTACCGGGATGACGTCAAGTGTGACTTGCGGGTAGATGGGTGTGGCATTGTGCAACTGCCAGTGTCCCGAGGGTTCATCGAATGTCATGGATACCGGGCCTTTTTCGGTCATAATCACGGCATTTTGTCCTGTACAGCAAGCGGAGACGGCAGGAGATGGCAATTTGCCGGCCTGGTAGGGAGCGCTTCCTCGGGGAAAGACGGTGATGGTTGTCCCTGATACGGCTACCACGTCACCTGATGATGTGAACAGCGGTGTGAAGCTGCCTTCGGCGATGATGGTGGGGTTGCCTACCGCACACAGAGCTCCTGTGACGGGATGGGGACGGAGGTTAGTGACTTTTGTGTCTGTAGCCGGGTGGAGTGTGGGTATGTGTGTCTGTGTCTTCATGGTGTGGTGGTGTTTTGGTGCAAAGTTAATATGGGGTTGTGGGGGTTGATGGTGTTAATTCCCGTTTAGTGGATTTTAACTTTTCGGGGTTCTGGCGGGTTTTAGGGTGTAAGACACTGGATGTATGTGGGTTATGTGCGTTTTTGGGGAACGGAAATTTTTTGAGAAATTTTCTTATTTGCTTCAATCGGCGTCCTTCAGACGCCCTGGCTTTAATGGATGGCTTTCCCGGCACACCTCCGGTGTACCGGGTTACGAATAATCGGCGTCTTGCAGACGCCTAAGCTATCGCAAAGGGGATTATCTCTCCCTTCCGGGGTAATGGGTCAAGAGAATATCGGAGGTCTTATGATGCCTTGAATGGTGCTAAGGGTTTTCATGGCTCTCTTCCAGGGGTAATGGGATATTTGGGGATTGATGGTGTTTGGGATGGTGCTAGGGGTTATCTACCGCCGGGATAATGGGCTGAGAGGGTTTCGGTGGGTTGATTTCGTTTGGATGTCAGTGGGTCTTGTGGTGTGTCGAATTGGTTCAATCGGTGTATGAAAAACGTATGGATGATGGTTGTGGGGGAGGGGTTGAGGGGCATTGTGTATAAATATGTGTTGGGCTAAGGGGGATATGTCAGTTTTTTGATGTAAATTTGCGGTGTAAATAGATACAAGAAGCGATGAATGAAATTTTTGAAATGGTAGCCAAGACCTTCCAGGGGCTGGAAGAGGTACTCGCAGAGGAATTGCGCGGTATCGGAGCGGAGAATGTGCGTCCGGGACGTCGTATGGTGGCTTTTGAGGGCGACCTGTCCATAATGTATAAGGCGAACCTGTGCTGCCGCACGGCGTTGCGGATTTTGAAGCCGTTCCATGCCTTTGAGGCCCATAATCCTGATGAGCTATATGACAAGGTGAAGGAATATGACTGGTCGGAGGTGCTGACACTCGACAAGACATTTTCGATAGATGTCACGGCCTACAGCGAGGAATTCACGCATTCACGTTATGTGACCTACAGGGTGAAGGATGCCATAGCCGATTATTTTCAGGACCGCTTCGGCCGCGACAAGCGTCCCAAGGTGCGGCTACAGGATGCGGACGCCATGATCAATGTGCATATATCGGGTTCGGAGGTGACCTTGTCGCTGGACTCTTCGGGCGAGTCGCTGCATAAGCGCGGCTACCGGGTGGAGCAGACCGAAGCCCCGATCAACGAGGTGCTTGCCGCCGGTATAATATTGAAGAGCGGCTGGCGTGGCGACAGTCCGCTGGTAGACCCCATGTGCGGATCGGGAACGTTCCTGATAGAGGCTGCGCTAATCGCGGCAAATATAAATCCGGGCATCTACCGCAACGGGTTCGCTTTTGAGCATTGGAAGGATTTCGATGCCGAACTTTTTGAAAGCATATATAATGATGACAGCGCCGAACGCGATGTCGAATACAAGATATACGGGAGCGACATTTCCCCACGTGCCATATCCATAGCGCAACGCAACATCCGCAGCGCGGGTGTGGGCCGATATATAGAGCTGGAGGCGCGGCCGATAGCCAAGTGGGACGAAGCCCCTCAGCCTGCCGGCGTGCTGGTGACGAATCCCCCATACGGCGAGCGTATCTCAGCCCCAGACATGGAGGGCCTCTATGAGACAATCGGCGAGCGACTGAAGCATGTGTTCACCGGATACCACGCATGGATCATCGGATACCGTGACGAGTATTTCAAATGTATAGGCCTGACCCCTTCGCAACGGATACCTATGCTCAATGGGTCGCTTGAATGCGAGCTACGCGAATATGTGATATTCGATGGCGACAAGAAGTCGTTCCTGAGCAATGGCGGCAAGCTTAAGGACGCCCCAATGGAACAACGTAAGGGCGGCCGACGTGATGACAGGCGCGGCGACAAATTCCGTGGCGAACGTAGGGACGACAGTCGTGAAGACAGACGCGGCAGCGGTTTCCGTGGCGAACGCAGGGACGACAGGCGTGATGACAGGCGCGACAGCGGTTTCCGTGGCGAACGCAGGGATGACAGGCGTGGCGACAGGCGCGACGGCGGTTTCCGTGGCGAACGCAGGGATGACAGGCGTGGCGATGGCTTCCGTGACGACCGCGGGGGCGGATTTGACAGCCGCCGCAGGACACCAAGGCGTGAAGGCGGTTTCGGCGGACGTGACGACAGGAGAGACAAGCCATCTTTCCGCAATTCAGAAAGGCCTGAACGCCGCAGGGACAACGATGACCGCAGGGACTTCAAGCCTATGCGTGAGAGCAACAGCGACAATCCGCTGCAACAGCGCCGTAACCTCGGACTGCTAAAGGCTATCAAGGGTCAAGGACCTACCCTGCCCCCGCAGGAAGGCCCGTTCATGCGCATAAGGCGAGGATGGCGTCCTCCAAAAGACGAGCAGGGAGGCGAAGAGGCATAAGCCCTGCCATAGTCCAAGACGGCCCTATATACAAAACATAGATAATAAACCAATCCACCCTTTTATCAATATAAACTTTATGTCACAGTCACCTCTTAACATATTGCTGCTCGGCTCTGGCGGACGTGAGTCGGCATTGGCATGGAAAATGTCGCAAAGCCCATTGTGTAAAAACCTTTACATAGCCCCGGGTAACGGCGGCACAGGACGCTACGGGACTAATGTGGCCATACGCCCTACCGATTTTGCAGCAATAGATGATTTTGTGAAAGCAAACGGCATCGAGCTTATTGTAGTTGGCAACGAAGACCCTCTGGTGGCTGGAATCCAGGACTATTTCGAGGGTAGCGGCGAGCTTGTGCTCGGCCCGTCGAAGGAAGGCGCACAGCTTGAGGGGAGCAAGGATTTCGCCAAGCAGTTCATGTGCCGCCACAATATCCCTACGGCCCGCTACCGCAGTTTCACATCGGAGACGGTGGATGATGGATGCAAGTTCCTGACCGAACTGGAAGCCCCATATGTACTCAAGGCTGACGGGCTAGCCGCGGGAAAAGGTGTGCTGATAATCGATGACCTGGAGGAAGCCCAGCAGTCGCTTCGCGAAATGCTCGGAGGGATGTTCGGTAAATCCAGCTCAACTGTGGTGATAGAGGAATTCCTAAGCGGCATAGAGTGCTCGGTGTTCGTGCTTACGGACGGAAACGGCGGTTACCGCATACTTCCGGAAGCCAAGGACTACAAGCGTATCGGCGAGGGTGATACCGGCCTTAACACCGGTGGCATGGGCGCTGTCAGCCCGGTGGTATTTGCCGACAAGGAGTTCATGGACAAGGTTGAGGACCGTATAATCAAGCCGACAGTAAACGGACTGGCCGCTGAGGGTATCACCTACCGAGGGTTCATATTCCTTGGCCTGATAAATGTAGGGGGCGAGCCGATGGTGATAGAGTACAATGTGCGCATGGGCGACCCGGAGACAGAGGTGGTGATGCCGCGCATAGCCAGCGACCTTGTGCCGGCAGCCCTGGCCGCCGCAAAGGGATGCCTTGGCGACACTCCGCTTGAAACCGACAGCCGTGCCGCGACTACCGTCATGATGGTGTCGGGCGGCTATCCGGGCGATTATGCCAAGGGAATGGCCATCACGGGACTGGATAAAAACCCGGCGGACGGTGTGTATTTCCATGCTGGAACGAAACTGACTGATGACGGCAAGACTGTGACCGACGGCGGCCGCGTGGCAGCCGCCACATGCCTCGCCCCTACCGTAGAGGAGGCCCTGGCAAAGAGCTATGCGGCGGTAGAGGCCGTGGATTTTGATGGGAAGTATTTCCGCCGCGACATAGGGCGCGACCTCATGGCAATGGCATAGCCCTACCCTTTCCGGATGATGAAGGAGGCTTCGGTGACCAAATTCATGCAGTCGCGGGCAGCCGGACTGATTGCTGCGGCACTGGCCGTGGCCGGCGGATGGTGGGCGTACACGTGCGGCGGCATGGAGCGTCTTGACGGTTTCCGCGGCATTGTACTGGCATCGCCAAACCTATGGATAGCGAAGCCGGAAGTTTCGTTATGGGTAAACCTTGGGTTGAACCTGCTGGCGGCATGCTGCATGGCGGCGCTGACGAACGTGTCCAACCTCATGCGCAGTTCGTCGATATTGTATGCCGGGCTGTTCCTGGTGATGCAGCTAGGCATGCCGGAACTGCTCGGACAGTTCTATGGCGGCACAGTGATGGTACTGGCCGCGGTGGTGTGCTCGACGATGCTGTTCTCATGCTATGACGGCGCAGGCGGCAACAGGCGGATATTCATGATATTCTTGCTGCTGTCGGCAGGGACACTATGCCTGTACCCGCTGGCGGTGATGATACCTGTGTTCCTTTTAGGCATGGCGCAGATGAAGGCCATGAACGGCCGCTCGCTGACGGCGGCGGCGCTTGGCCTCATAACGCCCGCATGGATATTGTGGGGCGGAGGGCTTGTGGACGGCAGTGACATACACTGGCCTGATTTCCATAGCATTTTCAAGGGTACGGACAGCGCCGGGGCGGCACAGCTGATAACGGCTGCGGCCGTTACGGTGTTTACAGCTGTGGCCACATGGGTGATGAGCCTTACGAAAATGATAGCCTACAACGCCCGCACACGGTCGATGAACGGATTCCTGTCGCTTATGACGCTGGCCATGATTGTGATGATGGCCGTGGACCATGACTATATGTTGGCATATGTGCCTACACTGAATTTCTGCGCGGCTTACCAGGCGGCCCACTATGTGTCGACACGCAGGCATGAACGCGGGTATGTGACGGTGCTTTCAATAATATCGGTATATACACTATTATATATATGGCAGACAATAGGCTGAAACTGGTGATAGAACGCAATATCCCGTTCATAGCGGGTGTGGCCGATGTCTATGCGGATGTGGAGTATCTTGCGGCTGATGCCATCACACGCGAGGCCGTGGCTGATGCGGACGCCATAGTGGTGAGGACGCGCACACGCTGCGGCCGTGACCTGCTCGAGGGGTCACGCGTAAGGATGGTGGTGACCGCCACCATAGGCACAGACCACATAGACATGGAATATTGCCGCACAAAGGGCATAGAGGTGAGGAACGCACCGGGGTGCAACGCCCCAGCCGTGGCACAGTATGTGCTGGCATCGGTGGCAACGCTGATGAACCGTCCGATAGAGCAGCATACGATAGGCATAGTGGGCGTGGGGCATGTAGGAAAAATCGTGGAGCGTTGGGCCAGGGCGCTTGACATGCGTGTGCTTCTGTGCGATCCACCCCGGGCACGGGAAGAAGGCCCGGTGGCGTTCACAGACCTGGATACGATAGCGCGTGAGGCGGATATAATCACATTCCACACGCCGTTGACAACGGACGGCGAGGACGCTACTTTCCATATGGCTGACAAGGCGTTTTTCGGCAAGCTGCGGCGCGCACCTATAGTAATCAACGCGGCCCGCGGGGGAGTGGCCGACACTGACGCCCTTACCGAAGCCATACGTGCAGGGATTGCAGGCCATGCCGTGGTGGACTGCTGGGAAAACGAGCCTGACATCTCAACGGAACTGCTGGAACTGGCTTCGGTGGCAACCCCGCATATAGCGGGATATTCGCTCCAGGGCAAGGTGAGGGCCTCGCAAATGGCGCTGGACGCGTTGAGCGACTTTTTCGGACTTCCCGGAATGAAGGCAGACGCCCCGGAAGAGTGCCGGTCGACGGCTGTGGCAAAGACGGTGACAGTCCAGGCCCTGGAACAGAGCTATCTGCCTATGGATGACACGCAAACACTTCGCAATAATCCCAAGGATTTTGAGGCGCTCAGAAATAATTACGATTACCGGCAAGAACCCCAAACGGGCAAAATAGACTGAACTTTTTCGTCTTATTCTTGCCAGATTATTTTTCATTAACACATATTAACCGAATAAAGGATATTTTATCTCCCTTTTTCTATATATTTGCAAAATATATCACATTTTTTTAACACATAATTCATTTCACTATGGAACAGACCAATCCCCAAACAATCATTATACAAAAGAAGGGTAATGGACTCGGAACAGCAGGATTCGTACTCTCATTAATAGCATTTATCCTTTGCTGGGTACCTATCCTTGATTTCATCCTTTGGCTTCTCGGTGCAATATTCTCTGTAATCGGTGTATTCAAAGCACCCCGCGGCCTTGCAATTGCCGGATGTATCATCTCTTTCATCCTCATTATCGTGCTCCTGACAGCTTTTGCTGCAGTTATATTCTAATAGCCAACCTATTACGATTAATATATTTCAGTCCCGACATTTCAGGATAACGGGACTGTCTTTTTTTCAGGCATCCATCCAAATACAAACGATACATATATCCCCGCCGCCTGAGGGCCATGCTTTTTCCAATTCCAAATAATTTATATGAAAAATTTTACGAAAAATCCTATATCGGCATTACTGCTGATATTATTGGCATTCACCTTCACCGGATGCGACAATGATGACAGCCCGCAACAGGAGGCTGTACTGACCGTGGAACGGCCAACAGTAGAGGCTGAGGCCCAGGGCGGGTCGTACGATATGGCCTATACTCTGAAAGGGGCTGCCGACAATGCCGCCCCGGAGGCTGAGTGCAGCGAGACGTGGGTAAACGGCTTCGATATGGGCAACGCAGGCAAGATATCATTCAATGTGGACGCTAACGGAGAGGAAAGGATACGCGAGGCCAAGGTGACCGTCAGATACGGCAAGGCTAAGGCGGAATTTACAGTATGCCAGGCTGCATCAGCACATGCAGCGGGCATAGGCATCGAGATACAGGAGGTGTCGGAAGCCAGCGTGGTGTACAGCATAACGCCTGAAGACCCGCAGATGACTTATCTGACCATGGTTACCGAGAAGGCGTATTTCGATTCCTACGGGTCGGACGCGGCATATTTTGCAGACGAGCTTGAGTTCTTCAAATCGGCCGCGGAAGTGAACGGGAAGACGTTGCAGGAATATCTGGAATCCATTCTGAAGCAGGGCGAGGTGTCCGGGCCGGCATACAGGCTCAAACCTGACAACGCGTATTATGCGTATGCCTACGGACTGACAACGGACGGGGACAGGCTTACTCCCATCTACAAGGTGGAATTCTCCACCGCCAAGGTAGAGCCTTCGGATGTGGTGCTGGACATCAGCTACAGGGTGACAGGGACTGTGGTGACAATGACAGTGACACCCAGCGACCCGGAACAGTACTATGTGTTCAACGCGATGGATGCCGGCCCTGCGACGGATAAAGAGGCACTGTTGGCAGCGGCTGTAGAAGAGATTGACAGGTACATACAATTCTATGAAATGCTCGGAGTACCACAGAACGAGGCCGTGAAGCGTTTTGCGTCAAAGGGTGTAAGCTCTTTCACGTTTGACGGCATGCTGGAAGCCGAAAGCGATTATGTGGGCTACGCCGTGGCGGTGACCCCGCTGGGGTCGGTATGCTCTGACGTGGTGTCAAAGGAGTTCCGTACGGGCAAGGACCAACAGCCTGACAAGCCTATCAACATCACACTCAGCGAACTTTCGGACCAGGAAGTGACCGTAGCGGTAAAGACTGACCTTACAGACCATTATGTAATAGGAATTGACTATACGGCAAGCTGGGAGGGCATGAGCGACCAGCAGATACTTGACCGCCTGACGGGGGGATACCAATGGCAGGCAAAGGGTGCAGAGGGTAACGAGACCTTCACGTTCTATTCCCTTGCCCCCCAAAGCAGGTATTCGATCTTCGCATTCGGATATGTAGGGGGCGTGGCCACGACCGGACTGTGCCGCCTCGACATCACCACCAATGCGGCCACTCATGCCGACATATCTTTCAGGATGGAATATGACAAGTATTTCGACGGGACTGAGCTGGCACAGATCAATGCCAAATTCAACGACGCCAAGGGAAAGGCTGTGCTACCGGTGCGCCTTTTGACCGGGGGCAGCGATGAATGCTCTGAGATATATTATGGTTTCTATGAAGGAGACTATACCGACACCGGACGCTGGCCTGACGACTATTTCATGGAGGAGCTGCTGGATATCGGCTACTGGCAGGAATCCAACATATTCAACCTTAATTATGACAAGCCTTACACGATGATAGGGTTCGGGGTGACCGTAGACTTCGCCATAGGGGCAATGTCGCGCCAGCTGGTGCAACTGGACCGTGAGGGGGCATCGCCTGCATCAGAGTTTAGCGGCAACCGCAGCGCAATGATGCAACCGAAAGCCCGCAGGCAAAAACCGCTGGCCACGATGGCCGCCATACCGAATCCCACAGAACTGAAAACGGCCGTACACCGGGCTGCGCTTAAGCCAGTCAAGGCCGATGCGGCAAAGGGTGGCAGAGGCGTGCGTTTCGCCATGTCGGAATAGAGGGGTACGCAACCTAAAATCAAGAGGAGACTGTGCCTGGAACAGGCGTAGCCTCCTCTTACCATACATACCATTTTTAATATATCACCAACAATTACTTAACCAGTGGGGCTTGCCAGTTGTTGTTAATCATAAAACCGGAGAAAATAGGCCGCGTTTAATAGTTTTTTCATAATTTTGCAGATTGAATTTATTTACTTAGAATTTTTATGCTCAAAAACCTGGTAATAGTAGAGTCTCCGGCTAAGGCTAAAACGATAGAGAAATTCCTCGGCAAGGACTATAAAGTGATGTCGAGCTATGGACATATCCGCGATCTCCGCAAGCGCAATTTCAGCATCGATGTCGAGGACGGCTTTACTCCAATCTATGAAATTCCCGATGACAAGAAAGCTCTGGTGTCGGAGCTTAAGAAGGCGGCAGCCCAGGCGGAGACCGTTTGGCTGGCATCTGATGAGGACCGCGAAGGGGAGGCCATAGCATGGCATCTGTTTGAGGTGCTGAAGCTAGACCCGTCGCGGACGAAACGCATCGTATTCCATGAAATAACAAAAAACGCCATACTTAACGCCATAGCCAACCCGCGCGAAATTGACCTGAACAGGGTGGACGCCCAACAGGCCCGCCGTGTGCTCGACCGTATAGTGGGGTTTGAGCTTTCGCCGGTACTGTGGAAGAAAATCAAACCGGCATTGTCGGCCGGACGGGTGCAGTCGGTGGCGGTGAGGCTTATCGTTGAGCGGGAAGAGGAGGTAAAGGCTTTTGTACCGGAACAGTATTACCGCGTGACAGGGCAATTCCGCACATCGGCGGGGGCTGCAGTACGTGCCGAGCTGTCCAAAAGGCTGCCAGACGAGGCAGAGGCAGAGAGCCTGCTTGAGGCATGCAACGGCGCACAGTTCAAGGTGCGGGACATCCAGGTGAAGCCGCTAAGGAAGTCGCCAGCGCCGCCTTTCACGACATCTACCCTACAGCAGGAGGCTTCTCGGAAGCTAGGGTTCACCGTGAGCAGGACCATGATGGTGGCCCAGAAGCTATACGAGGCCGGGCATATCACATATATGCGTACGGACTCCGTGAACCTGTCGACGCTCGCCCTGGAGATGATATCGGACGAGATATCGAAGACTATGGGAGCGCAATACCTGAATGTGCGCAGATACCACACGTCGTCAAAAGGGGCGCAGGAGGCACATGAGGCCATTCGCCCGACATATATGAGCCAGCACGAGATAGACGGGACCCCCCAGGAGAAAAAGCTGTATGCACTGATATGGCGGCGCACCATCGCATCCCAGATGTCAGACGCCGAAATCGAGAAGACTACAGCCGAAATTGAGACCGCAAACCGCAGCGAACGTTTCGTTGCCACCGGCGAGGTGATAAAGAAGGAGGGCTTCCTTAAGGTATATATCGAGGAGACGGACGATGAGGGGCATCCGGACACAGACACGGGGATGCTTCCGAGAATGGCAATGGGTGAAGTACTCGCGGCCGAAAGCATAACGGCCACCGAGCGATATACGCAGCAGCCACCACGGTATACGGAGGCATCGCTGGTGAAAAAGATGGAGGACCTGGGCATCGGGCGTCCGTCGACATACGCGCCCACCATATCCACAATACAGCAACGCGAGTATGTGGAGAAGGGGGAAAAGGCCGGCGAGAAACGCCAGCTGACCACCATTACGCTTTCTGACGGCAAGGTGACCCGAGGAATGCGCAGCGAGACCATTGGCGCTGAAAAGGGTAAACTTATCCCTACCGACATAGGCGTGGTGGTCAATGATTTCCTGACAGAGTATTTCCCGTCGATCCTTGACTATAACTTCACTGCGAAGGTTGAGGAACGGTTTGATGACATTGCTGAAGGAAAGCTGCCCTGGAACGCCGAAATAAAGGAGTTTTATGACGGATTCCATCCGGATATAGACAAGGCCATGAACATGCGAATGGAGCACAAAGCCGGAGAACGTATGCTGGGCAATGACCCGAAAACAGGGCGTCCGGTGTTTGTGAAAATCGGCCGATTTGGCCCACTTGTACAGATTGGTACTGGCGATGAGGAGGTCAAACCTCAGTTCGCATCGCTGCAAAAGGGCCAGTCGATGGGCGGCATCACTCTCGAAGAGGCACTGAAACTGTTTGAATTTCCCCGTATTTTAGGTGAATATGAGGGCAAGGAGGTGACTGTGGCCATAGGCAAGTTCGGACCGTATGTGAGACACAACAATAAGTTCGTGTCAATACCGGCCGGAAGTGCCCCTGGAGAGGTGGACCTTGACCAGGCGATATCGCTGATCGAAGAGAAGCGTAACTCCGAGAGCAAAAAGATAGTGAAGACATTCGATGATGAGCCGGGGCTGCAGATGCTCAACGGCAGGTATGGGATATACCTCGCCATGGACGGGAACAACTACAAGATACCCAAGACCGTAGAAGACCCCGCCTCTCTTTCGCTGGAAGAATGCAAGGATATAATCGCGTCACAGACCAATAAGCCCAAAAAGGCATCCGGACGCCGGACTTATACAAAAAAGAAATAACAACAGAACTACCACGACCTTTCCCTCCCACATTATAAATATGGCTAACAAAGTAAAACCAAAACAATTGTCACGTCCGCGGCGCGATGTAATCCTGAATTTTCCGGTAGAGGAAGAGGGACGTCTCCTGCTGGAATATGTAACCTCGAAAATGCCGCAGGCAACCCGCACAACGTTAAAAAGCTATCTCAGACATAACCAGATTGCCATAGACGGCGTGCCTTGCAATCAGTTCGACCATGAGCTTGCAGCGGGAAGCCTGGTCCAGGTAAACACCACGCGTGAGTTCCAAGTGCTTAACAACCGGCGGCTACAGATTGTACACGAAGACAATGATGTAATTGTGGCCATAAAGGGATACGGGCTTCTGTCGATAGGCACTGACAGGAAAAAGGATCAGACGGCTTATTCGATCCTGCGGGAATACGTGAAATGGAAAGATCCGTCGAACAAGATTTTCATCGTGCACCGGCTGGACCAGCATACATCGGGGCTGATGATGTTCGCACGTAACATGGAGTCGAAGGAACGCATGCAGCATAACTGGAACAATATGGTGCTGGAGCGTACATACTACTGCGTGGTCGAAGGAAAAGTCGAGGAAAATGATGGGATAATACGCTCTTATCTGGCTGAAAACACCCAACACGAGATGTATTCGGTGGAAGACCCCAAACTTGGGCAATTGGCCGTCACCCGCTGGCGCGTGGTCAAAAGAGGCAACGGGTATTCGCTGCTGGAAGTGTCGCTTGACACCGGACGAAAAAACCAGATACGTGTACACATGAAGGAAATGGGGCATCCGATAGCTGGCGACCGCAAATATGGCGCAAAGACCAGCCCGATACACAGACTGGCCCTGCACGCAGGCACTTTGAGGTTCGTACACCCAATTACCCGCCGCGACATGAACTTCAAGACCCCGATACCGTCTGGATTCATGAAGATGGTGAACTAACATCCTGCGCGGATTGCCAGAATTGTTAACGAGTGATAAGTTTATGCATACGGCATGTACATGGTTTCTGACAATTGGAAAATTTAACTAATTTTGCAGCAATTATGGACAACCGGAAGTCAGACATAATAAAAATCGATGTAGACGCCGTATTGCGGCAACGTGTCCCCGGACTACGCAAAGTATTGCCTGGATGTGCTGTGCGTGGCATTGAGCGCCTCATATGTCAGGATGACATGAACCGGTTGCTTGAATCGAACCACGGCAAACGGGATGCGGACTTCTGCCGCGGTGTGTTGGAGGAGCTGAATGTGTCGCTAAAAGTAGACGGAATACTGCCAGACCCAAGCCATAAACGTGTCGTTATCGTCAGCAACCATCCGCTAGGGGGACTTGACGGCATAGCCATGATCGACTGGATGTGCAGATATTTCAGAGGAAATATACATTTCTTGGTCAACGACCTCCTTATGGCCATTGAACCGCTGCGAGGAGTGTTCCTGCCTATAAACAAGCATGGACGGCAGAGCCGCCAGGCACTGAATGATATTGACAATGCAATGGCTGGCGACAACCCGATTGTGATATTCCCTGCCGGACTTGTGTCACGCAGAGGCAAAAGGGGCGTCATCTCCGACCTTGAATGGAAAAAGATGTTTATAACCAAGGCCATCCAGCATAAACGGGACATAATCCCTGCATATTTCGGAGGCAATAATTCCGCATTTTTCTATAATTTCGCAAAATGGCGCAAAAGGCTCGGGGTCAAATTCAATATCGAGATGATATTGCTGCCACGTGAAGTGTTCAAATGCCGCAACCGCCAATTCACCCTTTCGTTCGGCAAGATGATAGAATGGGAAAGCCTCAAAAAAGACAGCGACCCAGGGCATGCAGCACAGAAAATAAAGGAAACTGTATACGCCCTAGCCCCAAAAACAGAAAAATACATATAACACTGACCATTAGACAGACTATAATATAATGAACCAACGGATAATTGACCCTGTAGACACCGAAGCCATTACGGCGGAACTAACTCCGGAACGATTCCTACGCACAACCAACAAAGGGGGCAACGAAATATATATTGTCGATGCCCACAATTCGCCCAATGTTATGAGGGAGATAGGCCGACTGCGTGAAATAGCATTCCGTACCGCAGGCGGAGGTACTGGCAAAGCCTGCGATATCGATGAATTCGACACCATGTGCCCCCCATGCAGGCAACTGATTGTATGGGACCCTGATTCCCAGTTGATCCTAGGCGGATACCGGTTTATCACAGGCTCTGACATACGGTTTGACGACTCAGGCCGCCCGCGGATCGCCACAAGCCATATGTTCAATTTCTCCAATGAGTTCATTAAAAACTATCTGCCTGCCACCATCGAACTCGGACGTTCGTTCGTAAGGCTTGAATACCAGTCATCGCGCGCAGGGGCAAAAGCCCTATACGTCCTGGACAACCTATGGGACGGGCTTGGAGCGCTTACCGTAGTACACCCCGAGATAAAGCACCTTTTCGGGAAAGTGACCATGTATCCAAGCTATTCGGAAGAATGCCGTAACCTCATATTGTATTTCCTACATAAATATTTCCCGGACCCGGAAGCCCTTGTGACCCCGATAAAACCGCTTGACACAAAAATAGACAATGCGGATATGGAAAATCTGTTTACAGGGATGTGTTTCAAGGAGGATTACCGCATACTGAACAACGAGGTCCGCCGCCATGGCGTAAATATCCCGCCCCTTGTAAACGCATATATGAGCCTTTCGCCGACAATGCGCATGTTCGGGACTGCGATCAACGATGAATTCGGAGATGTGGAGGAAAGCGGAATATTCCTGACCATATCCGAAATATTTGAAGAAAAAAAGGAAAGGCATATCAATTCATACCACATTGACTGAACAGCGGCAGCACTTCACGTGCACATTTAAACGATTTTGCTGAATTATTCATCAAAATGCAATATATTTCAATAATAATATTGCATAATTACCGGAAATATGTATATTTGCCTTTCATATTCCAAACAAAAAAAACATACATGTTGATATAAGAGCAAATAAAAACTGAAAACCCCGTGAACTTTTTCCGGCCCGCAATTGTTGTATAATACGCACCAGCTAATCATCCCTAAATTGCCGTTATATGAAACATAATTCCTTCCTTTTTTTAGCAGAAGGCTTTGAAGAAATCGAGGCCTTGACTGTAGTAGACGTAATGCGCCGTGCTGGCATGGACATAAAGACTGTATCCATAACCAATTCAAAAGAAGTACGTGGCGCACACGGGATATCAGTGACAGCCGACCTCACCTTTAACGAAGCAGACTATTCTGATACCGAATGGCTTATTGTGCCAGGAGGGATGCCGGGATCATCCAACCTCGCATCATCGGACGCATTGTGTGAACTTTTAAAGTCACATGCCGCAAACGGCAAAACCGCAGCCATATGCGCAGCCCCTGCAGTGGTACTCGCGCCATTAGGCATACTCAATGGCAAAGAAGCCACTTGCTATCCAGGATTTGAGTCCAAATGCAAAGAGCATGGAGCTGTAATGCGTGACGTTCCTGTAGTTGCCTTAGACAACCTGATCACTGCCAACGGTCCGTCATCGGCATTACGGTTTGCCCTTGCCATCGTAGCCAACACCATGGGTGCTGCTATTGCACAGGAAGTAGGTTCTGGGATGCTATACTACCCCAAAAGCATAAACTTCTATTTTTAGAATCCTGACCATAGCACATGACATTTTTAGGCATTCGTCTCAAAGCACACATAAACAAGCATATACGCCTATTGCGAGTCAATTTCAAGTTAAAATGTCTTGCATCGCTTGCCTTTACCAACTGTCAATAAAAC
>Ga0209064_1001854_pt1 | contig 28464 bp, 26 predicted proteins | sample Inofromicrocosms_FD_187498 | JGI IMG/M metagenome (GOLD analysis project Ga0209064, IMG submission 187498) | Mouse cecum microbial communities from Vienna, Austria - Inoculum for glucosamine and mucus D2O microcosms (SPAdes) (version 2) | ecosystem: Host-associated > Mammals > Digestive system >... | reverse complement strand
TGAGAACGGCACAGTCGAATTGATGCGCCGTGACACACTTGAAAAAGAATCCGCACCTCTCGCCGGCATAGCCGATCACATCAACACCCTGCTCGAAGACATTCAGCAGAATATCTACAACAAGGCTCTTGCCATGCGACAGGCAAAAACTTACGTCTGCGATTCCTACGACGAATTCAAACAGCGTATCGAGGACGGAGGTTTCTTCCTGTGCCACTGGGACGGCACCACCGAAACCGAGGAACGTATCAAGGCCGACACCAAAGCGACCATACGCTGCATACCTCTCGACGGCGATGAAACACCCGGTGTATGTATGGTTACTGGCAAGCCCTCCGCTCGCCGTGTGATCATAGCCCGAAACTATTGACATTAAATTGCATGTCCGAACCCGCAATCACAAAAGCACCGCCACGTGTGGCTCTGGTCGTTCCTTGCTACAACGAGGAAGAGGTGCTTCCGCTGACCCTCCCCGTACTTCTCGATATCCTCGGGAAGCTTACGGAGCGGGGGCTTGCGGCAGCGGACAGCTATGTGCTGTGCAGCAATGACGGCAGCCGCGACCGTACGTGGGATATAATTAGCCGATTCAACGACAGCGACCCGCGTGTGAAAGGCATTTCGCTCGCCCATAACCGCGGACACCAGAACGCCCTGCTCGCAGGACTGATGCGTGCACGCCGCGACTGCGATGTCAGTATCTCTCTCGACGCCGACCTTCAGGACTCTCCGGAAACCATCTTCGAGATGATGGAAATGTACCATGCCGGGTACGACATAGTCTACGGTGTACGCTCGGACCGCAGCAGCGACACATGGTTCAAACGGGTTACGGCACATGGATTCTACCGTTTTCAACGCGCTATGGGGCTTGAAACCGTATTCGACCACGCCGACTTCCGCCTGCTCGACCGACGCGCACTCGACTGCCTGTCGGAGTACGACGAAAGCAACCTTTTCCTGCGCGGCATCATGCCTCACATCGGCTTGAAATGGACTACGGTCACCTATCGTCGCTCGCCGCGTCGCGCCGGAGAATCGAAATACCCTCTCAAAGCGATGCTTTCGCTGTCGATCGACGGTATAACATCCTTCACCGCCAAACCGATGCGCCTGATTTTCCTCACAGGACTCGTCATGCTGCTGGCTGACATAGGCGTTGGAATATGGGTATTCACCGCACACTGGCTCGGACAGACCATATCCGGCTGGTCGTCGCTGATGCTCTCGCTGTGGTTTCTCGGCAGCCTTGTGTTGATAGCCCTTGGAATCATAGGAGAATATATAGGCAAAATTTTTGTGGAAGTCAAACACCGTCCGCGATTCCACGTGGCCGAAGAAACCAAGAACTGAATTGTCGATTATGGATGCACGCCAATTCCGCAAGCAGCTTTCCGAAAAGCTTTTGATGTCGGCAGAGGAAGTCGACGCACTTACCGAAGGCCTGGCGATGATCATGCGCGAACGCTGCGGCGAACTCGATACCGTTGCCATACCGTCGTTCGGCAACTTTGTTCCGGTCAAGCACGACGAATCCGTCGAAACCGACCGCTCCAGCGGCCGCCGGCTTCTCCTGCCTCCGGAAATCGTTCTTGAATTCACCCCCAGCGGACTGCTGCGAAAACACCTCGGACATGAATAGCACTGTCAACCTCTCGCAGCTTATAACACGTCTTTCCGAAATCACGGAAAGCGATCCGAACACTGCACGCCGTTTCCTACACGATTTTTTCGCGCTGATAGAAACAGAACTTGTAGCCGGTAACGAAGTGGACATAAAAGGCATAGGCACATTCCGGCGCCTTGACGGAAGCACCGCCGCCGACAGTACTCCAAGCGTAGGTTTTATTCCGGCCGAATCGCTGGCAGAAGCGATTAATGCCCCATTCGCCATGTTTGAACCGGTGGAACTTGCCGAAGGTGTCGACGAAGCCGCACTCGCGGCATGCGATACGGAAGAGCCTGCGCTTACGGAAGATGCTGACACGGAAAGCTCATCGCCTGACGAAACAAGCGCCTCGGCAGAAATCAGCCAAGAAGAAATTCACCCCCAGGACGAAACAGAAACCTATCCGGAAGAAACGATGACTGAAGACAACGCTACGGAAGAAGTGGCCGTATGCACTGTCGAGGCAACAGAAAATGAAGTGCTTCAGGACACAGAGCAAATTCCCGGAAATAACTATATTGCGGAATCAGACGATAACTTCGACTCCGTCGGAGAACAAGCCGTGCATCGCCGCCGACCGCGTCGCGGTCTGTGGGCTTTAGCCGGTCTTATATTCGGACTTTCCGCCGGCTATGGAATTTCATGGCTGACAGTTCCTATGCCTGCTCCTGACTATGATTACGTATTCGAGGAAGAAGTCGAAATCATTGCAGAGAACGACTCTGAAGAAGCATCGTATGCCGAAACCGGAGCCGACGAAGCGTCAGAAAATAATACCATAACGCCTGAAACTGTTGAAACCGGTAAAGCTGCAACAAGCATTCAGGAGGATCCGGCTGAAAATGAAACCGAAAACACAATCGAAGTCGAGCCAAGCGATGTCGTCTACGATACTGTGACAAAAAACCGCTTTCTCGCCACCATGTCGCGCGCCCATTATGGCGGTGCAATGGAATATTGGGTATATATCTACGAGGCAAACCGCGACCGGCTCGGTCATCCCGACCGCATCGAACCCGGGACTCGCGTAGTAATTCCACCCATAAGCAGCTTCGCGCCTGAAGGCGACACCCCGCGTGCGCGTGCCGAAGCCGTCCGCCTTGCATCGGAAATATATTCCCGCTTCAAATAAATATTTTTCGTAATTTTTATTACCTTTGCAGAGTCCGAGCGAAATAGTCCGGAGGGACATTCGTACGGATTCTTATTTTTACAGGGCTTTCTGCGCTTCATCTTTCAATCTCGAAACTTCGCAAACTTTGACTCACAGAAAGGTCCTGCAACGAGGACGCCTGCATGATGTAGTCATATCCGTACGGCCATATCTGTATATGGTCTAATATGATTATATCGGGTGGGCTTTCTTGCGTTGCTTATCCATTGTGAGTCGGGCAATGCGAAAGCCTTGGGATTGTGGATAAGCTGCGAAGCTTCACGCCACTTTTTTATTTTAAAGATCCTCTGAAGCTGAGGAGAAAAAAACATAACTTTATGAAAAACAAACTCATCATTGCCCTGCTTTGCGCATCGGCTGCCGCATCGCCGCTACACGCACAAGAAATCACTGCGAAACAAACATTTCCCACTTTTTATGGGGCTGCTGACGCCTTGGATAAAAACGGGGAGCAGTTTTTTATAATATGGGAAGCCGTCGGCGACAACACGAAATTCACGATTTTTGACGGAATCAATATTGTAAAAGAATTTACCATGCCCGTAAAATACGGGGTCATCAATAACAACCAAGGTTCTTTTGAACCTTACGATCTTTTTGAACTCTATAGGAACCACGATGGCAGTGATATAGCTGCGACTCAGAATCTGTTTAACAACGATGACAAATGGGAAATTACTTGGCGAAAGTCCGACATAAACGGGGAATCATATCTTGTTTATAATGAAGACGGCATCTTGCTCGGAGAATATGACCCCGAGAAGTATGGCAGTTACCTGATTATACCTCAGTCGAAACAGACTTTGGTCATGGATAAGGATTATGCTAATATGACCACTGAAGACACTTATCGTATATACTCTTTCTACGACAACAATAGCAGCGGAGTCCGGCCGGCGGCTCTTACGCCTGTCAAGCAATCGAACGCCTATCCCAACCCAGTGCCGGAAGGACATACCCTTACCATCGACTTCGGAACCGCACTTGAAGCCGACGGAATGCTGAGCATAATAGATATGAACGGCCGTACAGTCTACCGCAGCAGAGTCGCACAAGGAAGCCAAAACACGAAAGTGCCATCGCATCGCTTCGGACGCGGCCGGCTGATCTACGTCGTGGCTGTCGACGGCGCGCCCGTAGCCACAGGCAAAGTAATAGCTGAATAAACTTAATAATATCCATACAAATCATCCAAAAAGGAGTGATGGCTGCCAAATAGCCGCATTCCTTTTTATTTTTTTGCCCAAACAAGCCTTGTGGTTCATAATAATAATTAAAAGTTTGGGGTGTGAAAGGTTAAATAGATAAATTTAACATTCATATTTAACGTGTCACTTGTTATAGTAGTAATTTTGTATGGGTTTTCATGCCCGAGCGCATTATGCCTGACACGAAATAAATTGAAAATAACATATCTTCAGAAACTATGAGCGAAAGCGTCAACATTCGCCAGCTCAACGAGCTGGTTGCAAGCAAAAGCGATTTTATCCGCCTTGTGACCCATGGAATGGACCAGACAATCGTCGGCCAGAAACACCTTGTCGAATCACTGCTTATCTCCCTGCTGGCCAACGGCCATGTGCTGCTTGAAGGCGTGCCCGGTCTTGCAAAGACCCTCGCCATCAAGACTCTCTCTCAGCTTATCGACGCCAAATACAGCCGCGTACAATTCACACCTGACCTTCTGCCGGCCGACGTTCTCGGAACCATGATCTACAGTGTGAAAAACGAACAGTTCCAAGTCAAGAAAGGCCCGATTTTCGCCAACTTCGTTCTCGCCGATGAAATCAACCGTGCTCCCGCCAAAGTTCAGAGCGCCCTGCTCGAAGCCATGCAGGAACGTCAGGTGACAATAGGCGACCACACTTTCCCTCTCGACGAACCATTCCTCGTAATGGCCACTCAGAACCCCATCGAGCAGGAAGGCACATATCCGCTTCCCGAAGCCCAGGTCGACCGATTCCTGATGAAAGTCGTGATCGGCTATCCGAGCAAAGACGAGGAACGCACAATCATACGCCAGAACATCAGCAAACAGAAAGTGAACGTTCTGCCCGTGCTCAAGCCCGAAGAGGTGATCGAAGCTCAGAAAATTGTCGAAGAAATCTATGTCGATGAAAAAATCGAACGCTACATAGTCGACATAGTATTTGCCACACGAACACCTAAAGAATACGGACTCGACGACCTCGACGCCTATATTTCCTTCGGTGCATCGCCCCGTGCGTCGATTTCGCTTGCCCGCGCCGCCCGTGCTTACGCATTTCTGCACCAGCGCGGCTACGTAATACCGGAAGATGTGATTGCCGTATGCCACGACGTGCTCCGCCACCGCATCGGACTGACTTACGAAGCCGAGGCTAACAACTTCACCACCGACATGGTGATCACCGATATCCTCGATAAAATACAGGTTCCCTGACCGCAGCCTCTCCTCCCCATATCAACCAAACTTTGATTTATGGACTCAAATGAACTTATAAAAAAAGTTCGCAAGATAGAAATAAAGACGCGCGGACTTTCGCAGAACATCTTCGCCGGCGAATACCATTCGGCATTCAAAGGTCGAGGCATGACTTTTGCGGAAGTACGCGAGTACCAGTACGGCGACGATATCCGCGACATAGACTGGAACGTCACCGCACGCCACAACCACCCCTATGTCAAAGTCTACGAGGAAGAACGTGAACTGACGGTGATGCTGCTTGTCGACGTGTCGGCCAGCCGCAACTTCGGAGCCGTCGGCGAGGAAAAACGGCAGATGATCGCCGAAATCGCCGCAACCATAGCTTTCTCGGCCATCCAGAACAACGACAAGATAGGCGCTCTGTTTTTCTCCGACCGCGTTGAGAAGTTCATTACGCCGAAAAAAGGCCGCAAGCACATCCTTTTCCTTATCCGCGAGCTGCTCGACTTCACTCCGCAGAGCCGGGGTACGGACATAGCCGCTGCCGTGCGTTATTTCACCGACGCCTTGAAACGCCGCTGCACAATGTTCCTGATTTCCGACTTCATCGACAGCGGCGACTACCGCACACCTCTGACTGTGGCTATGTCGCGACACGACGTCATGGCAATTCAGGTCTATGACAAACGCGACAGCTCGCTGCCCGATGTAGGACTGATGCGCGTACAGGACTTTGAAACAGGCGCCACCCGCTGGATCGACACTTCATCGTCGCGCGTACGAAAGGCATACGGAAAATGGTGGTACGACCGCCAGCAGCAGATGGCAACATCGTTGCGCAGCAACCGCGTGGACTTCGTGTCCGTGGCGACCGACGAGGACTACGTGCGCGCACTGATGGGACTTTTCAAAAACCGCTCGACCGTATGAAAAAAGCAAGACTGAACATAAAAAGCCTTTATCGTCGCCTCTCCATGGCGCTTATGGCGCCGGCATTGCTGGCGTCCGCCGTATCAGCAGCTCCCGCAGGAGTGACGCTCAAAGCATCCGTAGATTCGACGGTAGTGGTGATGGGCGATATCACGAACCTACGCCTTCAGGCCATCCTGCCCACAGCATTTATCGACTCCGCCCGCGTGGCCGACATGCCCGCTCCCGACAGCCAGTACGGAGGTCTTGACGTAATATCCGTCAAAGCCGACACACTGCTCGGCGATGCTTCCGGCCGTTCCACAATCGACTATACATTGACAGTACAGGCTTTTGACCCCGGTACACTTTCCATTCCTCCATTCGGCATGGTAGTAGGCTCGGTTCCCGACACGGCATATTCGGACGTACTCACACTTAAGGTATTGCCTGTCGACGTGGACTCTCTTGAAACAATCCATCCACTGCAAGGCACGGTTTCGGCCCGGTCACGCTGGTATGATTACATACCCACATGGCTTCCGTACGTCCTTCTCGGCCTCCTTGCCTTAGGACTTATCGCCGTAGGCATACTCTATGCTTTCATGGGCAAGAAAATCATTCCGGAGAAAGCCAAGCCCGAAATACCGCCTTACGATCTGGCTGTCAGCAGGCTTAACGAGCTTCAGGCTCGCAAACTGCCGGAAAACGGACATGAGAAAGAATACTATACCGAACTGGTCGACATTCTTCGCCAGTATCTGCACGGTCGCTTCGGCATAAACGCTATGGAAATGACAAGTACACAGATCGTGCGCTCCCTGCGTGCCAACGAAAACACCCGCATGACCGCAGAAGAGATGCGTCCCGTGCTTGCCATGGCCGACTTTGTCAAATTTGCCAAAGTACGCCCGATGCCCGAAGACAATGTGAAATCATACAACACTGCCGTCAATTTCCTTGAGCAGACAAAACCCGTACCGGTTCCCGAAGAAGAACAGGACACCAAGGATTCCGACGCAAAAAAAACAAAATAATATAAGATGCAATTCGCACATCCATCGTTCCTTTGGCTGTTCCTGCTTTTCATACCTCTTATAGCTTGGTATATATGGAAACAGCGCAACGCCAATGCCACACTGTCGCTGTCGTCGACAGCCGCGTTCGACCGGCTACCGCGCTCGCCGAAGGAATATCTGCGCTATTTCCTTTTTGTGCTCCGTCTGGCCACCCTTGCCTGCGTGATTATCATATTGGCACGCCCTCAGGTCAAGGACAGCTGGCGCGTGACTTCCACCGAGGGAACGGACATCGTCATAGCCATGGACGTATCGTCGAGTATGCTTGCCCGCGACTTCACCCCCGACCGTTTCGGCGCTGCAAAGGAAGTGGCAGCCAAATTCATCGCCGGCCGTGAAGCCGACAACATCGGCATAGTAATCTTCGCCGGTGAAAGTCTGACAGGCGTACCCATGACTGTCGACCGTTCACAGCTTCTGAGCTATCTCCAGAATCTTAACATGAACATGCTTGAGGACGGAACCGCCATAGGCGACGGCATAGCAACCGCGCTAAACCGCCTCAAAGAAGGCAAAGCCAAGAGCAAAAGCATAATACTACTTACAGACGGCAGCAACAACACCGGCGTCGTAGCACCCGTCACCGCCTCGGAAGTAGCCAAGGAAATGGGAGTGAAAATCTACACCATAGGCGTAGGAACAAATGGCGAAGCCCCCTACCCGACACGCAATTCCATCACCGGCGCAATCGAATTCACTCCGCAGCCCGTAGTTATTGACGAAGCCACACTTCAGACAATAGCAAACAGCACCGGCGGAAAATATTTCCGCGCGACAGGCAACAAAGTGCTACGTGATGTGTTCACCGAAATCGACGCGCTCGAGAAAACACAGATGGACGTACGCCATTTCTCGCATACCGAGGACGATTATATGTTGTGGGCATGGCTTGCGCTCGGATTTTTCGCACTCGAACTTATACTGAGATATACCATCTTGCGCTCCATCCCCTAAGGCGGCGCGGAATACAGAATAAAGAAAACCGACTATGTTTGACTTCGCATATCCGACACACCTCTACCTGCTTGGGCTTATAGTACTGCTGGTAATGCTGTTCTGGTGGACACGCGCATCGCGCAGAGCCAAGTTGCGCCGCTTCGGACGCCCGGAAACAGTCGCCGCCCTGATGCCCGACGCATCGGCCTACACGCCATCCATCAAACTTGTGCTGCAGATGTTCGCTCTGGCAGCTCTTGTAATAATCGTCGCACGTCCGCGTGCAGGCGCCAAAGAGCAGGAAAGCACATCGGCTGGTATCGAGATCATGATTGCTTTCGACGTGTCGAACTCCATGCTCGCATCGTCCAACGACGCTGCCGACGGAATTCCGCGCCTCGACCGCGCGCGCCTGCTTCTCGAAAAACTTGTCGACAAGCTCGACAACGACAAAGTAGGCCTTATAGTCTATGCCGGCGAACCTAAAGTCCAGCTTCCGCTTACATCCGACTTCTACAGCGCCAAAATGTACCTAAACGAACTCAATCCTTCGATGATTGTCAATCAGGGTACCGACATCTCCGAAGCCATAAAAATGGCGATGAACGGATTCTCGCCGGCCGAAGACATGCACAAGGCAATAATACTCATCACCGACGCCGAAGACCACGAAGGCGAAGCTGTCAAAGCCGCCGGACTTGCCGCCGAAAACGGCATACAGGTCGACGTTGTCGGACTCGGATCAGCCAAAGGCGCACCGATACCCGTGCCCGGCGGACGACGCGGACAGTACATGACCGATCGTGAAGGTCAGACCGTAATAACAACTATAAACGAACAGCTCGGACGTGAAATAGCCGCCGCAGGCGACGGCATCTACGTGAACGGTGCCTCCGGATCCGCCCTCAACGACCTTATCGGACAACTCGACAAACTGCAGAAATCAGAGTTCAAGACAATTAACTACAGCGCATCGGCAGAACAATTCCCCACTTTCGCCGTAATCGCATTTCTGCTACTGCTGATCGAACTATTCATTCTCGACCGCAAGATCAGCTGGCTCAAGGGTATAAACTTCTTTAGCAAAGAACAGTCAGAGAAACACTGAAAACCATGACAAAAGTCAAGACCTACATACAACGCCTGCTCGTGATCGCAGCCTTTGCCGCAATCGCGTTGCCCTACGGCTTCGCGGCTGACCATGCGTCTTTCGAAAAATCAACAAAAGCGGAACGAAACTTCATCCGTTCGGGCAATAAAGCCATGGAGAGCGAAAAATACCACGAAGCTCTCGAGGACTACGAACGTGCGCTCGATGTGAATCCACTTTCATTAAGGGCGAACTACAACAAAGCACGAGCACTGCTCGAACTGTCGAGCGACGACAACAAAGGCACACGCAACGACCCTCGCGCCGCCGCCGACTCCATTCTTCAACGCGTAGCCGAACAGGCAAAAAAATTCGACACTGAAGTCGCTGCCAAAGCGTTCTATAATCTCGGAAATATGGCTTTCAACGATCAGAACTACGACCGCAGCATCGACATGTACAAAAAATCGCTGAGAATCGAACCGGAAAACATGCAGACCCGGGAGAACCTGCGTCTGGCACAGCTCAAAAAACAAGAGCAGGAACAGCAAGAGCAAAATCAGGACAAACAAGATCAGAAGCAGGATCAACAACAGGAACAGCAACAGAACCAAGACCAGCAGCAGGATCAACAGCAACAACAGGAACAACAACAGCAGCAGGAACAGCAACAAATGACAGGAAGCGCCCAACAGATTCTCCAGTCCATGCAGAACAAAGAGAACCGGACACGCAAGAAAGTCAATGCCCAGGAACAACCCTCCGGCCGGCCGCAGCATGAAAAACCCTGGTAACCCATTATCTCTTCTCCACTATCTCATCTCTTATCTAAAACACAGACAGATATGATACGGAGTCTACGTTTCACACTTGCCATCATAAGCGCACTGACAGCATTCGCGCTCGGGGCACAGCAGCCCTCTTTCAGCCTGATTCCGCCCCGCGCTGTCGTACAGGGACGGAATTTCACACTGACATTCCGCCTAAGCGACGGCGAAGCCAATCCGCCGGCTGCACCGACACTCGACGGCTGCACCCTGCTCTACGGACCGTCGACATCGACAATGTACAACACGTCGATTGTCAACGGCCGCATGACATCCAGTTCGTCAATCGACTACTCTTTTGTCTATAAAGCCGACAAACCGGGCAGCGTCACAGTCCCGGCTGTAACCATCACGGTAGAAGGCAAGAAACTCTCATCCCGCGAAAGCAATTTCAATATTCTTCCCGATGACAGCGCCCCCGCAGCATCCGGAAGCCAGGGCAACCGCCACGGACACCCCGACGACCCCTCATCCCGGGCACCCGGCCGGATAGAAGCTTCAGATCTGCTCGTACGGGTATTCTTCTCAAAATCGAAAGTCTACGAACAGGAGCCGGTCATCGCCACCATCAAAGTATATACCAAATACGACATCAGCTCATTCCTGGTAACCACACAGCCTGCATTCGAAGGCTTCCTGTGCGAAGAACTGCCGGTGAACCTCGAAGCCGAACTTGAACATTACAATGGCCAGAACTATCATACCGCCGTACTGAAGCGCCTGTTGCTCTATCCGCAGAAAGCAGGTAAACTCAGTGTCAACTCAGGCAAATATGATGTAACCCTCGTTCAACAGGAAATAGTCAACATGGGCTTTTTCCGCACCACACGCCCTGTCGAACGTCAGGTGACTACCTCATCCAATGCCGCCACCCTGACCGTCGAAGCTCTTCCCGAACCGCGTCCGGCCGGATTCAATGGCGCGGTAGGACACTTCAGTGTAGCCACGGAACTCACGCCCGAACTGCTCCGCACCAATGAAGCCGCCACCTATTCATATATAGTAAAAGGCACAGGCAATATCAAGTACCTGAGCGAACCCTCTGTCGAATTCCCGGCCGGCATAGATGCATATACGCCAAAGACCGACATAAACACCCGCGTTTCAGGCGCAAATATGACAGGCACATATCGTACCGACTTCACAATCGTTCCTCAGGAAATAGGTGATTTCAGTATTCCCGGCACAAATTTCGTATACTTCAATCCCGACAGCCGCAGCTATGAAACCATAGAAGTCGCCGCCCGCGATTTCAAAGTCGTGCGCGGAGCTACCACTTCGGGCGTCATAAGCGACGAACAGACCGCCGTACAGGCCGAGATCGAAGACATCAACCACATACATCGCTCCGATTCATCAAAACAGCGCCACAGCATCAGCTACACAATCGACAGTCCCTGGTACTGGCTTGCTTACGTGTGTGCCACCGCACTTCTTGCCGGCATCGTGCTGGCCTACCGACGCCGCATTCGCCTTGACGCTGACGTCACCGGACGACGCCTCGCACGCGCCGGACGCGTAGCCAACCGCCGCCTCAAAGAGGCTCGAGGATATATGAACAGCCATCGCAACGAACTTTTCTACGACTCGCTCGCAAAAGCCCTCTGGGGGTACATAGGCGATAAACTGTCGATAGCCCCGTCACAGCTTATGCGCGACAACATTGCTGAAAAGTTACGTTCCTTCGGAGCATCGGCAGAAACCACAGATCAGGTCATCGACGTGCTCGACCTCTGCGAAATGGCTCGTTTCACACCAAACCACTCCGACCGCGAGGTAGCCGAACTCTACGACAAAGCCGTCGCAGCCATACACGGAATCGAATCCGTAAGAAAATAATTCCGGAACCATACCCATACACAAAAGCTCAAAGATGAAACGCTTCTTATTATCGATAATAAGTGCCATTGTCATGACATCCGCACCGATTGCGGCAACCGCGGCTTCACCGGCACAGCAGGCAGACTCGGCATATAACAAGGAAGACTACCGCGGAGCCATATCGCTCTACAAGCAAGCAATCGACTCCGACGGAGTGTCGGCCGACATATATTACAATCTCGGCAACGCATATTTTCGCAACGGCCAGCCCGGAATGGCTGTTGTCAGCTACGAACGCGCCCTCAAACTCGAACCGTCGCACACCGACGCACGCCACAACCTCGCCTTTGTCCGCAGCCGCATACAAGACCTGCCTGAAGACGACAGTTCGTTCCTTGTCAACCTGCACCACGGCATACGCGATTTCGCATCGGCCAACACATGGGCATGGATAGCATTTGCCATTTTCATTAGCCTTCTTGGCTGCGTCGCACTTTATATTTTCTCCCGTAATGTGGGTCTGCGCAAGACCGGATTCTTCGGCGGCATAACATTGCTTTTCATTTTCATATATGCAATAGTACTCGCCCGCGGCAGTGCCATAAACGCTTCAAGCCATGAAACGGCAGTCGTCATTGTCCCCACGACACACCTCAGTTCCACACCGAGAGCCGCACGCAACGCCACCGACAAGGTAGTCCCCATCCACGAAGGAACAAAAGTCGAAATCATTGATTCCATTCCGACTCCCGACGACCCACGCTCGCCAAAATGGTACAATGTTAAAATCAACAACAGCTCAAGTGCATGGGTCCGCTCTGTCGACGTTGAACGTATCTGACAATCAATACATTCTAATTCCTTTATGAATTACATGCTATAAAACATATTCTTTTTTTCGCCAAATTCTTTGTTATATAGAAAAAATGCGACTAACTTTATAGCACAAACAATAAATTGTAACTTAACTCATAAAACGGACTACTGATATGACAAAGACAATCACTTTCAACGAGCTTCGTCGCCTCAAAGACAGACTGCCCGACGGCTCGATGCATAAAATCGCAGACCGTCTTAACACCACCGTTCAGACCGTGCGCAACTATTTCGGAGGCAGCAATTATGACTTCGGCCGGAACTGTGGTGTCCACATCGAGCCGGGTCCTGACGGCGGCATTGTCGTCCTCGACGATTCAACGATCTACGATATGGCCGTCGAAATCCTCCAGAGCGAGGAAGCTGAGTAACAGGCATATTTTAAAAAGCTCTACCGAGGGTTTGCGGCAGTCCCGATTAAGCTGTCGCAAACCCTCGGATGCTAAAAACAGATACCGTAATGTCGCGCTTTATAACAGTAGCAATCCATACCTACGAACGTGCGCTATCACTGCGTTCGATACTTGAGAACGAAGGTATAGAAGTTGAACTGAACAATGTAAATCTCGAAGTCCCCGGACTCTCGTCGGGAGTAAGGGTGCGCATACGCGAGGAAGATCTGCCCCTGGCTTTGCGTATAATCGAAAATGCCGAACTCTTCGGTGTGAACTCGTCAGGCACAGCTCAGACTCTGTCACACACCATAATGATTCCTGTCGACCTTAGCGAGAACTCATTCAAGGCAGCATCTGTAGGCGCACGACTCGCCGCTCGCCATAAAGCCGCGATATGCCTGCTATACAGCTACATCGATCCGTATATCGCCGGCAATATGCAATTTACCGACAGCCTGACATACGAAATAGGAGAAACTGGCGCACGAGCACAGATGGTTGAAAACGCTGAAAAGCTGATGAAAAATTTCGCCGACCGCCTGCGGGCATCAATGAAAAAAGGCGAACTCCCGGCAGTGAAAATGCGGCATAAAGTAGTGGAAGGCGTTCCGGAAGATGCCATAACCGAATGTGCAAAAGCTGAAACGCCCTACCTTATTATAATGGGTACACGTGGAGCCGACAAAAAAGGGAAAGATATGATAGGCAGTGTTACGGCCGAGGTTCTCGACGACGGACGCTTCACCGTTCTAACCGTTCCCGAACCTGTCGATGCCGAAACCTCGCTGCGTCCCCGCAACATTCTTTTCTTCAGCAATCTTAACCAGGACGACATTCTCGCGCTTGACACTCTGTACCGTACTTTCGACGATGCCGAAGCCCATGTGACAATAGTGCATGTGCCCAAACGCAAACGCTTTTCCGATACTTCGACAGGCAAAGCTCTCGACCGTCTTGGCGAATATTGCAGGAAAAACTTCCATCACTACCATTTCAAGACAGTTCCTCTGAACGGAAATGTCGACATAGAAGAATTCGCGGCACTGCAGGCCGAATTCAAATTCGACCTTATCGCGGTTCCGAACCGTCGACGCAACGCATTCAGTCGTCTGTTCAATCCCGGACTTGCACATAAAATACTTTTTCAGACAGATATCCCCATGCTTGTGATTCCGGTCTGATTAAAACCGAACACTCTCCATGAAATTGCTGCTACTCCCCGACAGCATGTGCCGGAAACGGCTTACATTCTTCCTTGCCATGGAAGAATGGGCGGCACGCAGCCTGCCGGCCGACGAATACTTTTTTATATGGGAAGTAGGACCGACTGTCATCTGCGGACGTAATCAGGAAACAGACAAGGAAATCGATATCGAATTCTGTCGATGCTCCGGCATAGATATATGCCGACGTCGCAGCGGAGGCGGAGCTGTGCTGGCCGACAACGACAATTTCATGTTCTCGTACATCGCGCCCGGCGACGACACCGAAAAAATCTTCCACCGCTTCACAGCACGCGTAGCTGCCATGCTGCAGTCGCTTGGACTCGAAGCCGAAGCCCGCGGACGCAACGACATCTACATCGGAGGTCGCAAAATAAGCGGTGGAGCCTACTACAAGCTTCCCGGACGAGGCATAGCGCACAGCACCATGCTTTATTCATTCAATCCCGAAATGATGAGGAAAGCCCTTACGCCATCACGCGGTAAGCTTGAATCAAAAGGCGTCACGTCTGTCGAAGCATCAGTCAGTTCCCTGTCGGCCGAGGGCTTGAGGATGAGTCAACAGGAATTCAAGGACTACATACAGAAAAGCGTGACTGATGACACACTGACTCTCGGCAACGCCAATATTTCAGCTATAGAAGAAATACAACGCCGCTATGACGATCCTGCATTCATTTTCGGAAAAAAGACAGAATACCGCCACACAGCCAGCTCAACAACCTATGTCAAAGGCGCAGGGAACATAGACATAGCAATAGCGATAGCACCCGACGGCACTATCGCCCGATTTGATATAAAAGGCGATTTTTTGGGAAATCGGGATTGCGGAGAAATAGAAAAACGGCTGCAAGGCATAAAAGCCGACATAACGACGATAAAATCAAGGCTTGCGGGATTCGACACCGGAAAAGTGATACACGGTCTGGATACCCAGACTTTTACCGATCTGATCGACCGAACACTGAAAGAAACCACCTGAAACACCTTATATAACCATCAATAAAGATATAGAACCATGGAAAGCAACGACAAAAAAACATGCCTGCATGCCTGTCATGTCGCACTCGGCGCACAGATGATGCCATTCGGAGGCTTCGACATGCCGATCGAGTACAGCGGTCTTGACGCCGAACATCGCGCCGTGCGCGAATCGGTAGGCGTCTTCGATGTTTCTCACATGGGCGAAGTACGCATCAGCGGGAAAGACGCCCTACGCTTTGTGAACCATATTTTCTGCAACGACATTGAAAGTATATCCGACGGTCAGATACTCTACGGCATGATGCTCTACCCCGACGGAGGCACAGTCGACGACCTGTTGGTCTATAGAGTGGCCGAGGATGATTATTTCCTTGTTTTCAATGCATCGAATATCGACAAGGACATTGCATGGATGCACAGTTGCGCCGAAGCCTACGACGTAAAAATAGAAGATCAGTGCGATATCTACGGTGAAATAGCCGTACAGGGACCCGACAGCGAACGCACACTGCGCGAAGTACTCGGCATCGAGGCTGCCGACCTCGCTTTCTACACATTCAAAAGCCTCGGCGGCAATCCGGAAGTCATAGTCAGCCGCACCGGATATACAGGCGAGGACGGTTTCGAGATTTACGCCGCACCGGCCGACATTGTATCAATGTGGGAAAAACTGATGGCAGCCGGAGTCACGCCATGCGGACTCGGATGCCGCGATACATTGCGTTTCGAGGCCGGCTTGCCTCTATATGGCGATGAACTCGCAGCCGACATAAGTCCTGTCGAGGCTGCACTCGGCATGTTCGTCAAGCTCGACAAGCCTGAATTCATCGGTCGCGAAGCCATAGCACGCCAGAAAGAACAAGGCGTAAGCCGTAAGATTGTCGGACTCGAAATAGAAGGTCAGGCCACAGCCCGCCACGGGTTCGAGGTTCTTGATACCGACGACAATGTCATAGGCTCCGTAACCACAGGCTACAACTCGATAACCCTTGGCAAAAACCTTGCCATGGCAATGGTGGACATAGCCCATGCCGCACTCGGCACGCAGCTGAAAGTGCGTATACGCCGTCGCGTCGTGCCGGCAACGGTAATAAAAAAGCGATTCTATACCCCCAACTATAAAAAATAAACAAAACCCTAAAACGAAACAGTCATGACACGCTTTCTCAAATCACACGAATACGCAAGAATCGAAGGTAACAAAGCTTATATCGGAATCTCCGAATATGCGGCTCGCCAGCTCGGAGTGGTGACATACGTCGACATGCCCGACCTCGGAGAAGAAATCGACGCCGGCGACGATTTCGGAGCTATAGAAAGCCGCAAAGCCGCTTCAGATCTCTTTACTCCCGTAAGCGGCGAGGTTATGGAGATCAACGAAACACTTGAAGAAGACCCCACTCTTATAAACAAAGACCCGATGGCAAACTGGATCATCTGTATCGAGATGTCCGATCCGTCCGAGCTTGACTCTCTTATGGATGAAGCAGCATACGCTGCATTCTGCGAAAGCCTGCACTAAACATTCCGGAGCCATGAATCAACACCACTATCTGCCCCACACCGAGGCCGACATAGCGCGCATGCTTGCACGCTGCGGAGCCTCCTCGCTCGACGATTTCTACAGCGATGTCGAGCCTGATCTCCGTATTAAAAAGCCTTACGACGTATGTCCCGGAATGAGCGAACCGGAACTGGACGCCTATATGCGCCGCCTGTCATCAGCCAATCGCGAACTGATATGTTTCGCGGGAGGCGGTTTCTATCACCATCACACTCCTGCAGCAGTCGAAGCCATTACATCCCGCTCCGAATTTCTGACCGCATACACGCCTTATCAGCCCGAAATATCGCAAGGCACACTGCAATATATATTTGAATATCAGTCGATGATGGCCGAACTTACGGGGCTGGATGTCAGCAATGCGTCGATGTACGACGGTGCAACAGCCACAGCCGAAGCCATGATCATGGCAGTAGCCTCAGCACGCAAAAAACGCCGTGTGCTCATATCGGCGACAATCAATCCGGCTGTAGCTGCGGTTGTAGGCACATACGCCGCAGGAGCGGGAATCACAGTAGAAACCATTCCCGAACACGAAGGCATCACCGACCGCACAGCATTCACCGAAATGCTCGGATCCGGAGATGTGGCAGGCGTAATCGTGGCATCGCCAAACTACTACGGCATCCTTGAGGATTACAGCGGGTGGGCCGACGAATGCCATGCCGTCAAAGCCCTGCTTATAATGAACTGCCACGCATCGGCGCTCGGAGTAATCCGCACTCCCGGAGAATGGGGCGCCGACATTGCCTGCGGTGAGGCTCAGTCGCTCGGTATTCCGTTGAACTACGGCGGTCCGGGACTCGGCTATCTGTGCGCACGACGCGATCTAATGCGCAAAATGCCGGGACGCATCGTAGGCGCCACAACCGACGCCGACGGACAACGTGTATTCGTCCTGACTCTACAAGCACGCGAACAGCATATCCGACGCCAGAAAGCGACATCCAACATCTGCTCAAACCAGGGTATCATGACTCTGCACGCGGCCGCCTACCTGTCGCTGATGGGCAGCGAGGGTCTGGCTGAAGTAAACCGCCTCGGAAGTGAAGCCATGCACTCGCTTGCTGAAAAGCTGTGCGCGACCGGACGGATGAGCCTGCTATATCCCGGACGTACATTCCTCAACGAAACGGCATTCAAAATAAACAGACCTCTTGATGCCGACCGCATAATCGACAGCCTCGCAGACCACGGAATCCTCGCGGGAATAAAACTCGACGATGACGCAATTCTTGTCGCAGCCACAGAAATGTGTTCTCCTGCCGATATCGACCGCTATGTTTCACTTGTCAACAATCTCTGAAGCCCCATGAACAGACAATTGTATTCCAAGCTGATATTCGACCTCTCCCACGAAGGACGCAGGGGCTACAGCCTCCCTGAATTCGATTACGGTATTACAAGCTCCATACCCGACAATCTGCGCCGCGAATCAGCTCCGAAGCTTCCCGAGGCCGACGAACTGACCGTAGTACGCCATTACACCAATTCGAGTACCAACAACTTCGGTGTCGACACCGGTTTCTACCCCCTTGGTTCATGTACAATGAAGTACAACCCCAAGGCCGACGAAAGAGCCGTAACCCTGTGCGGCATAGGGCACCTGCATCCGGCGGCTCCCGCATCCACGGTGCAAGGCGCGCTTGAAATCTACCATGTCCTGCAAAAATACCTCAGCGAAATAGGCGGCATGGCTGAATTCACACTCAATCCTTTTGCCGGCGCACACGGAGAATATACCGGACTTATAGTGATAAGAGCCTGGCACCTGTCGTACGACGGTGGAGAAACGCGCCGCAAAGTGCTTGTGCCCGACTCGGCCCACGGTACAAATCCGGCAAGTGCCGCAATGGCAGGATTTGAAATCGAAGAAGTCAAAAGTATGCCCGACGGGACAGTCGATGTCGATGACCTCCGCTCAAAGCTCGACAGCAGTGTCGCGGCAATGATGATGACAAACCCGAATACCGTCGGGATGTTCGAGAAAAATATCCCCGAAATAGCCCGTATGGTTCACGAAGCCGGCGCACTGATGTACTACGACGGTGCAAATCTGAATCCTATGTTAGGCGTATGTCGTCCGGGCGACATGGGCTTCGACGTAATGCACATCAACCTGCACAAGACATTCGCTACTCCTCACGGCGGCGGAGGACCCGGAGCAGGGCCTGTAGGCGTACGCGCAGGCCTTGAAAAATTCCTGCCGGTTCCACGCGTGGTTCGCGACAACGACGGCACATATCGCATTACCGGACTTCCGGATTCATGCGGCCGTGTAAGTTCCTGGCTCGGCAACTACAGCGTTTTCGTAAAAGCTCTGTGCTACATTCTCAGCATGGGTGCCGAAGGACTCGCCAAGGTAGGTCCGCTTGCCACCCTCAATGCCAACTACATCATGCACTCACTATGCGACCTGTACGAACTTCCGATAAAAGGTCCCTGCAAACATGAATTCGTGTTCGACGGCCTGAAAGACAAATCGACCGGAGTAACAACCATGAACGTGGCCAAACGCCTCCTTGATTTCGGCTTCCATGCTCCGACCATCTACTTCCCTCTGCTCTTCCATGAATCGATGATGATAGAACCGACTGAAACGGAAAGCCCGGAAACGATCGACGCTTTCATCGATGTGATGCGCACAATAGCACGCGAAGCTTCTGAAACTCCCGAAATGCTTATCGAAGCCCCGCACAACACTCCGATGCGTCATCCCGACGAAAACGAGGCAGCTCTACACCCTGTTGTAACACTACGCGACCTATGTTCAAAGCAGATCTGATAATCATAGGCGGAGGCCCCGGAGGTTACGAGATTGCCGCTGAAAAAGCATCGGAAGGCTACTCTGTGCTCCTATTCGAACGCGCCGAACTTGGAGGGACATGCCTGAACCGCGGGTGTATACCGACAAAATGCCTTGCGGCGGCGGCAAAAATGCTTTCTGACATGAAACGGGCATCCGAATTCGGCATAGAGATTCAAGGACTGAATGCCGATTATGGAAGCGCTGTACGAAGGGCAGGCGAGGTAATCGGCCGCCTGCTCGGCGACATTGCCGGAAGCCTCGCTTCTGTCAATGTGATCCGAGCCGAGGCAAGCCTTGCCCCGGGGCGACGTGTACGCGCCGGAGGCGAGGAATACTCCGCCGAAAGAATACTGATTGCCACCGGCTCGAAACCGGCAAGACTGAACATTCCCGGAGCTGAGCTATGTATGGACAGCGACGCATTCCTGCAACTCGACAAGCTGCCGGACAGTGCGGCCATTATCGGAGGCGGTGTGATCGGCCTTGAGTTCGCCTCGATTCTCGCTGCCTATGGATGCGAAGTGACCGTAATAGAATATTGTAAGGAAATACTGCCGAACTTCGACAGTGAGATTGCCAAACGCCTGCGCTCGCTTCTAAGCCGCCGCGGTGTGAAATTCATACTCGGAGCCGCTGTCAAGTCTGTGGAGGAAGGATTCGCGGTCGAATACGAAAACAAACGCGGCATAAACAGACTCGAAAACATCGGGGCCGTGATATGTTGCGTCGGACGTCGCCCGGTGGTTCCGGACGGCTGCGATTCGGCGGGAATAGATCTCGACAGCCGCGGATTCATATCAGTCGACTGCAATATGGCGACTACAGCCGAAGGAATATATGCCGTCGGCGATGTCAATGGCCGAGCCATGCTGGCACACGCCGCCACAGCACAGGCACGTGTGGCTCTTGGCGAAAATGTCAACCTGGACATAATACCTTCCGTAGTGTTCACCGATCCTGAATGTGCATCGGTCGGACTCAGTGAGGACGATTGTGAGAAAGCCGGAAAGGACTTCCGTAAGGTCAAAGCACTTTACAGTTCAAATGGCAAAGCGGAAGCCTCAGGCGAAAGCGATGGCATGGTGAAAGTAATCTATGACAATGCTTCCCGCAAACTCCTCGGTTGCTCGGCTGTCGGCGCCCACGCCGCCGATCTGATAGCCGAAGCCGCAATTGCGCTGACCGCAGGAATGACAGTCGACGACATAGGAAGTTTGACTGTTCATGCCCACCCCACTCTCTCTGAACTACTGGCATCGGCCTGCCGCAATGCCGGCTGTTGAGAAATCACAAAAAACGCATATCACTCTTTTTCCGCCGTATCAGCCTCCGGACATTCGCTTCCGGCCCCGATACGGCGGAAAAATTCACGTTTATAGCTATCGGAAACCGGCACTGATTCCTGACCGAACAATATACGGTTACGTTCCACAGTCCGCACATAATCCATATTTATGATAAAAGAGCGGTGTACACGCATAAACGAGTCCGACGGCAATGTCTGCTCCAGAGTTTTCATGCTCATCAGAGTCAGAACCGGATTTATCTCGCCGTCTACATAAATTTTCACATAATCCTTCAAACCTTCCACATAACGGATGCTGCTTACCGGAATCCTCCTCAGACGATACTCGCTCTTAACTGTAATAAAATCGATGTCCGATGTCCGTGCCTGTCGTTCCGAATAAAAATTCAAAGCCCTTGATGCCGCACGGCGGAAATCGTCGTAGCTCACAGGTTTCAGAAGATAGTCAAGAGCATTCACTCGGAAACCGTCGAGGGCAAAATCGGTATAAGCCGTTATGAATACCACCCTTGTCGATTCCGGAAGCATCTCGGCAAATTCCACACCTGTCAGCCTGGGCATCTGTATGTCAAGGAAAACAAGATCGAAGTGGCGTTCGCCAAGAAGCGACATAGCTTCCACAGCCGAACGCGCCGAGGCTTCGAGTACAAGAAAAGGAGTGCGTTCGACATATCCGGAAATCAGTTTGACAGCCAGAGGTTCGTCGTCGACGACAAGACAGCGTAACGGGTTCATTTTATCTCAGCATTCAAAGGAATTGATAAATCAGTTGTATAAGTATCGGCAGTAACCACGGTAGAAAGACTCGCACGGGAGCCATATAGCAGATGAAGCCTGCGGCGGAGATTGGTAATTCCTATACCTCCGGCCCCGCGGTCTGAAGATTCTTTCGGAAGGAAGTGATTGAAAGTATGGCACCTCAGTCGGCCGCGAGCCACACGTATATCTATTTCAATCTTATCGGACGGACGGCCTGTGTTACCGTATTTCACGGCATTCTCAATCAAAGACACAAGAAGCAGCGGAGCAACAAGCGCATCCCTGTGGCCGCCGTCGTCGATTCTGACATCAAGCAGACCGTCGCCGAGGCGCAAGCGCATCAGCGCAATATAATTGTCGATAAATTCCAGTTCGCGCGCAAGCGGAACTTCAGCCGGATTTTCATAAAGCATATAGCGCAACAGAGCCGAAAGCCTGTGGATAGCGCTACGGGCATCATCGGTATTGACATCTATAAGCGCATATATCGTATTTAGTGTATTGAACAGAAAATGCGGATTCAACTGACTCTTAAGATTTTCAAGTTCACGGGCTTTCTGTTCATGATGCAGTTCCCGTCTATGCTCTTCCAACATCTTCCATCTGTCCGACAGACGGATAGCCACAGCCAGGGCGATTGTAAGAATCATCATCACAGCGTCGCGGAGTATGAACGAAAATGATTTCAAAGCATGCCTCGCGCTGTGAATATGTTCGGGACTGACAGTCCGGTGGCGAACAGACGCATTCATCCGGAACAGGACCGTACTGATAAACAGTGCGACTCCTATGAGCAGGATATTCCACCCTATGAAGCGCCATATCCCGTTGACTGTACCACGGCCTATCGTACGACCTATTACAAAGTAGAAATTAACATAGAATATCGCTATGAATATAGCGCTTTTTATGTAGAATATATGGAAAAACGAAGCCCCACGCCTGTTTGGCATGGATATGTTCATCACCAGTTCCGGAAGAACAAAGATTATCATGATGAATATCAGATGAATCAGGAAGCGGGCTGTTTTTTGCCGTGAAATCGTTGCCATTGTTCTGTTTTTATGCAAAAATAAATCACACGCACAAAACAGGCAAGAAATATCGACAAAGCAGCACATTTCAACGACACACCGTATATATAAATTACACAGCCGGCGGAACAAATTGATTTATCCATTCGTTTTAAATATAGTTTTTAAGCCGACAAGACTATGAAAAGCCTTTTCTGTATTCTGACATTATCCGCTATCGGCATCGCAGCGGTCCACGCACAGGAAGAAAGCCGCCAACCCTTTTTCGGGGTCGAGGCCGCTATGGAAATAACCATTCCCGACAGATCTCATGGGATATATCAGGCGGCATCTGGATTTAAAGCCGGCGGCTTCTACAACATGCCTTTAAAGAACAGCAACTTTTTCTTTGAGCCTGGAGTTCAGGCGTTCTATAACACTCTTGGGCTAAACAATATCATACCGGATAACGGAACTGACGGCATGTACAGCGGCTCCGTACGTAATTTCGGAATCAGAATACCCCTATATCTGGGCTACAGTTTCGATTTGCCGGGAAGACTGAATCTGTCGGTTGCCACAGGCCCTCAGCTAAATATAAATCTCATAACTCGCCGCTATCTTGATCCAAACTTTGTCGCACCGGCTCCTCCGGCTGTCAATCTTTTCAGCGATGGCAAAGGATGGAAACGTGTCGAAGCGCTATGGGGACTAAAACTTAAGCTCACTTTCGCGGAATGCTATAGCGTAGGCATCGACGGAGGAGTCGGGATCTCCCCTCTCGCATCCTACGGCAACCGCGACAATAAAATAAAAATACGACGTGCGTCGGTGGCTATAAGCCTCGGCTACAATTTCCGCTAAGCACGGATCAGAATGTGAAATGAAGTGCTACACGCATCCCTGCGCGGTCTATCGGATAAGGAGTACGGCGATAGCTCAGACGCCACACATAATCCACCCGTATGCAGCGTAATATATTATCAAGACCGGCACTAATTTCCATATATGGTCCCTGATCCATCTTGCGAGTGTCGGCATCAGCTGGAAAGACAAGCAGTTCAGGATTCTCCTCTCCCGGAGTATTACGCCTGTTCAGACCGCCGTAAAGCCCCCGGAATCCAACGACCTCGCGCAGTTTCAGTTTTTTCACGCCCGGCACAAGGTTTAACAAAGCTCCGTTGAGCCAATAGGTGACATCCCACGACACATAGCTTGAATTGACGAATTCCATAGGATTCATCAGGGCGAAACTCTGAGGCTGTATCGTGTACGACAGATTTGCATTAGGGATAAAAAGATCCAGGAAACACGATTTGCCCCAAACATGTCCTCCTCCGACAAATGCGTCGACATAACCGAATGCCGACAGCCAGAAACGTTTGCTTATGTTCATCTCGGTTTTGTTTATACCGAAACGCGATCCAAGTTTGCCCGCAGGAGAATATGTATGCGTAAGCACGAAAACAGGAGCCTCGAGATTGACAGGTACGCGAGTGCTTTTTGTCTGGTAGAACTTCTCTCCCGGAGCATAACGTAACTGAAGAGCCACCGTATTTTCAGTAAAATGACCTATGCTATTGCCATATCCGTCGATAAACGGCAGATAATGCGTCGCTTCCTGACGGGTATTCGCAACCGAAGCCACAAGCGAGAAATTATTATGGAGTTCAAGCGTATAGTCAAGTTTCGTAAGGCGGCGGTAAGTATCACGACGGTCGCTCATACGTTTCAGCGAAAGCACGAAGTTGTCGGCGTTCGTAAAAAGATAATGCTGTCCGGGGCGATCGACATCGTAGCTGTGTGTCAGTCTTAGCGAATGAACAGGAAATTCGCGTGCATGGTAAAGTTTGTCATGGAAAGAATACTCCACTTCAGCTCCGTATTTCCACTTGTGGTCGCGGAATCCGTAAGCACCGTAAGCCTTGGCAAACCAACGGGGCGAGAGATTGGCCGTTGTCATACCGCCGAAACGCAGACGCAGGCCTTCCAGACCGTTATAGCTCGCGAACGTGTTCACCGGTCCTATATCGAAACGGCTGTCAGCACCGCCTGTACGTACATATCCGGAAAACAGGATCTTGAGAACCTTTTCCGACCAGTAGTACAAAGGCACACTGCGCAAACGTTGCAGCAACAAGCTCGTACGGTCTTCGCCGCGACTCATGGCTATTGTGCGGCTCGTTTTCCAATAATCATCGTCACGGTCAAGCGCGATAGCCGACATACGTTCCTTGCCTCCGAAAGAAAATATGGAAGTATCGGCCGGCTGTTTGAAATCGTGACCCGTAAAAGCGAGCGAACGCCGTGTATATAATCCCGGAGTCCCCGGCATTACCTTTATCTCAAGCATCAGATCGTCGAAGTTTTTCAAGCGGCTGCCGTCAGGCGCGCGGCTGAAATCCTGCGAAATGTGCATGTTTTCTATGAAATTCAGATTGATGTCGCGCGGAACGCTCATCTCCACTCTGCGTATGAACATTGTTGAATCCCCGACCGGAACATATACATGGCCGTTGAATCCGAACGAAGCCTTGTTATGCGGATAAAAAGCCAATGCGACACAAGAGTCACCGTCCACAGCCACAGTGTCGACAAGATAGAATTTATAGAAGTCCGGAGCCAGACGCGACAACGGACTGACAAAACGGTTGCCAAGCAACTCGATATCGTCACCGTAAAGATCGACTTCACGAAGCATGTCCTCCAACAATGTACGTACATTTTCCTGCGTAGCTATTTCGTCTACACCTACACTGCGGTAAGCAGCCACATCCTCTTTCTCGCTGCGAGGAGAGCGGCGGAAAAAGACTCGCGAATTTTTCTCTTTTACTGAAACATTCAGCACCGGTTTTCCTGAAACCTCCGATGTGTCGACATGCTCTTTTAGGAATGCAAACTTCCGCAACATGGCATTGTTGTCGTCGGAAGGATCGAAATCGTTCAGACCGAGAGATATACGCTCATATTTATCGTAGGAATAATAATCATGTTTCGCTCTCGGATCTGTCAGCGACGAACGGTCGCGCAGTCTGCGGGCAAAATCCAATGCAGGATTATTCTTTTTTGAATATTTGCTTCGCCCGACCACCACTTCCTTAAGCTCGGTCGGCACGGTGGAAAGCGAAACATCATAAAGATTGAAACTGTTGGTTCCCAAAGGCACCACCTTGCTCTCATAGCCCACACACGACACCTTGATAGATCGGGAACGCATGTCGGGCACCGACATCTCGAAAATTCCCCGTTCGTCAGCCACCACACCGGTATTAGGTCCGACAAGCACGACTGAAGCATACGGAATTCCCGCAGTTGTTAGCGAATCGCGCACTATGCCTCTGATGAAAGTGCGGCCGGCGGCCCCTGACGCTTCCGCGGCAAAAGGCATCAGCACGACACAAAGCATCAATAGCAACGCAACAATGCCGCATGGCGACCGCCGCTCTTGCTCCGTAGGAAGAAAATATTTATTTTTGCGAACGTACAAGTTCAATGTAAAGCGCTTTATGTCAAAAGAAATAGAACGTAAATATCTGGTTGTAAACGACTCATATAAAAAGCTCGCGTCTGAGGAGCATAATATAGTCCAGGCATATCTGTCGACCCGTCCCGACGCCACAGTACGCGTACGCCTTTTCGACGACAAGGCATTCCTGACTGTAAAAGGCCGCAACAAAGGCGCAGTACGCGACGAGTGGGAGTACCCTATCCCGCCTTCCGACGCTCGCGCCATGATCGAGCGATGCGCCACAGAAGGCCATGTCATCGAAAAAACACGCCTGATAGTAGATGCCGGCATGGGGCTTAAATGGGAAATCGACGAATTCCACGGCCACCACCAAGGGCTTGTCGTAGCCGAAATCGAACTTCCCGAAATCGACACGTCCTACACGCTGCCGGATTTCATAGGCGAAGAAGTGACCGACGATCCACGCTACTACAATTCGTCGCTGGCCGGGCTCTGAGGATCACGGCGGACGAGTCGAACGACGTTCTCCACATGCTGGGTATGTGGAAACATGTCAACCGGCTGTACGGCATCGACACGGTACTTGGCATCAAGAAGCGCGATATCGCGTGCCTGAGTGGCCGGATTGCAACTGACATACACTATGACAGGCGGTTCTGCACGCAGAATCACATCCACCACATCCTGATGCATGCCTGCACGAGGAGGATCGACTATCATCACGTCGGGACGCCCGTGTCCGGCTATGAAATCATCGGTCAGCACATCTTTCATGTCGCCGGCATAAAAAAGCGTGTTGCCAATTCCATTTATCTCGGAATTGACTTTTGCATCGGCAATAGCCTCGGGCACATATTCTATCCCGATGACCTTACGTGCGCGCCGACTCACAAAATTGGCTATGGTGCCGGTGCCTGTATAGAGGTCATAGACAAGTTCGTCGCCGTTCAGTCGAGCCATATCGCGTGCAACTTTGTATAGTTCATATGCCTGCAGCGAATTAGTCTGATAAAATGATTTAGGTCCGACCCTGAACCTCAATCCTTCCATCTCTTCCTCTATAAATCCACTGCCCGAGAAGCAATATACAGGCAGATCGCCTATGGTATCGTTAGCCTTTGTATTTACCACATATAACAGCGATGTTATCTGCGGGAATTCATCCTTGACAGCTCCGAGAAGCGCATCAATGGCCTGCCGGTTATCTTCGCCGAAGACCATCACGACCATTATCTGGCCTGTGGAGGCCATACGAACCATCAGGGTACGCAAAAGGCCCTGCTGGGCGCGGAGATCATAGAACGCAAGCCCGTGTTCTTTTCCGTAAGCCTTTATGAACTTGCGCAGGCGATTCGAAAAATCATCCTGCAGGAAACAGCGGTCGATATCAAGTACTTTGTCGAAAGCACCTGGGATATGGAAGCCGGCGGCATCACGGTCAGGGAAATCCTCTCCGCTGTTGAGCTGTTCGAATGTAAGCCATGATTTGTTAGAAAATGTATATTCCATCTTATTGCGGTACTCCCATATCCTGTCTGATCCAAGTGTTTCAGGGATAGGTGGAAGTTCCACTTTCGCAATACGCGTCAGGGCATCGACCACTTGCTGCCGCTTGCAGCGCAACTGGAAGTCATAAGGAAGATGCTGCCATCGGCAACCGCCGCACACAGTGAAATGGCTGCACGGCGGCTCGACCCGTAATTCGGAGCGATTATGGAAATTCACTATATGACCTTCGGCATAATTTTTCTTTTTTTTGTCGATTTTCACGTCGACGACATCACCGGGAGCACCGAAAGGAACGAATACTACCATATCGTCGACACGAGCCAAGGAATTGCCCTCGGCAGCGACATCGCAAATCTCCACTCCTTCAAGCGTGGGAAAAGGTTTACGTTTACGTGACATTGCTATCAATTTATTTTGATAGCAAAGGTACGCAAAAGCGAGGCTCTTTTGCTGTTTTCAGTCTATTATTAACATAAATTTAATGGGTATAATTCTTCCACATAGGCCGAATGCTCTTCCGGAATTAGCGATAAAAATCGTAACTTTGCAGACTGAAGTTACGAAAAGAGTGTAATTTATTGGAAATGAGCGTAGGTTAATTGCTCTTGATAGTAATAGGTTACGATTTAGTTAGTTATCTACTGC
>Ga0209064_1001853_pt1 | contig 28467 bp, 27 predicted proteins | sample Inofromicrocosms_FD_187498 | JGI IMG/M metagenome (GOLD analysis project Ga0209064, IMG submission 187498) | Mouse cecum microbial communities from Vienna, Austria - Inoculum for glucosamine and mucus D2O microcosms (SPAdes) (version 2) | ecosystem: Host-associated > Mammals > Digestive system >... | reverse complement strand
TTTAGGGGAAGGTGGCGCGGCCCAACGGGCCGTGACGGATGAGGCGGGCGGCCACAGGCCGCCCCTACTCCTCCACCTTCTCCTCCCACCGCTTCATCCAGGGGATACCGTCCCACAGCTTGCCGGCGCGGATGAAGTACTCGATGGCGGTCATCACCGCTTCCTTGTCGGCGGTGGTAGTCTCCCGGTAAATAATGGACTGTCCGTCAGAATGAGGGATATCCGTCTCCTCATCGGAGTCTACATATTCCGGGTCGTAGGTGGACCACCAGATTTGCCCCATATCCTCCCCGTAACTCAGGTTGTAGAGGGTCCCGTCTGTCTCCAGGTCCAGGTAGTCGCCCTCCTCGTCCTCCTCGTGATAAAGATAAATGTCCATCCAATTTCCGCTGCGCAGATTCTTCATGATTCGTTTTACATTGTCCCGGGTGATCTCATGAAAACTTCCGGGCCAGCGCACATAATACTTCGCGGCGATGCCCTCCGGCATCTCCGCCGGGGTCTCACTTACAGGGATAAACTCTCTGCGCTCCACCCAATTACTCATCGTATACGCCTCCAATTTTAATTATTGATGGTCCCCTCCACCACCCGCAGGATGTTCTGGGTATCGGGCAGGACCTTCACGTCCTCATAGCCGTTCTTCTCCAGAATGTCCTCCACGGCGGCGGCCTGGCCCAGGCCCACCTCAAAAATAAGGGTGCCTCCCAGCCGCAGGGCGGACTTCCACTTGGCGGCGATAGCGTGGTAGTAGTCCAGGCCGTCGTCCCCGCCGTCCAGGGCCATGTGGGGCTCGTAGTCCTTCACCGACACGTCCAGCCCCCAAATGTCCCCGGAGGGGATATAGGGCGGATTGCACACGATGGCGTCGAAGTCCCACAGGGTGGAGCTGGGGGCCTCCAGGGCATCCACCGACAGGCAGGTGACCCGGGCGTTCAGCTCGTTGCGGCGGACATTCTGCTTGCAAACCCGCAGCGCCCCCTCGGACAGCTCCCCCAGCACCACCCGACACTCGGGGGCGTTGGCGGCAATGGCCAGCCCCACGCAGCCGCTGCCGGCGCACAGGTCCAGGATGCGGGCCCCCTCCCCCGACTCCCGGGCCTTGAGGATGCCCCGCTCGGCCAGCAGCTCAGTGTCCAGCCGGGGAATCAGCACATCCCGGGACACGTCCAGGGACAGGCCGTAAAATTCCCACTCTCCGATGATGTAGGCCACCGGCTCCCCCGCCAGACGGCGGCGGACCAGCTCCTCCACCCGCTGCTCCATGGACCCGGAGACATAGAGGGACATATCCCGGTAGAACTGCTCCCGGCTCTTGTCGGCGGCAAAGCAGATGATCTCCCGGGCCTCCAGCTGTGCCGACTCCACCCCAGCCCGCTTCAGCCGGGCCCGGGTGTCCAGAAACAGATTGTTATAGGTGGTGGCCATGAAATCACCTTCCTGATGTTTTTGGGAGAAATCCCCCCGCCACTTCGTGGCCCGCCCCCCTTTAGCAAGGGGGCTTTTCGCGCCATATACTTTCGTTCTTTCCCAAAGGCCCCCTTGCTAAAGGGGGCTGGCACCGCCGAAGGCGGTGACTGGGGGATTCCTACCACGCGTCCGTCCCCTTCTCCTCGGGCAATACCAGCTCCAGCGCCTTGATGCCCACCTCAATCATGGAGTCGTCGGGCTCGAAGGTGGTAAAGTTTTGCAGCCACAGGCCGGGGGCAGTAAAAAACCGGGTAACGGGCCCGTCGTGGCGGCCGGCCCAGCGGTTGAACTCATAGCTGACCCCCACAATCACCGGCAGCATGGCCAGGTGGGCCAGAAAACGCAAAAAGGGGTTGTGCACCGGCCAGATGGCGAAGACCGCGGTGGACACAATGATGGAAATGGCAATCACCATAAACAGAAAGCTTGTCCCGCACCGGGGATGGTGCCGGGGCTGCACCCGCACGTTCTCCACCGTAAGGGGCAGTCCGGCCTCATAGCAGAAGATGGTCTTGTGCTCCGCCCCGTGGTAGGAGAAGACCCGCTTCATCTCCCCCATCCGGGAGCACAGGGCCAGGTAGGTCACAAAAATGAGCACCTTCAACACGCTCTCCGCCAGGTTCCGGGCCAGCATGGAGTCGGTGAGGACCGTCACCGCCGTGCCCAGCAGGGTGGGCAGGAAGAAAAACAGCCCGATGGACATGGCCAGCCCCAGCACCACCGCCAGGGTGGTAATCAGGGCGGTAAACCGCTCACTGCCCAGCTTATTGTTGAGCCAGGCCTCAAATTTAGAGGGCTCCTCGTCCTCCTCCCCGTCCTCGGGGAAAAATTCGGCGGAAAACATCAGGGCGGTAACGCCGTTGTACATAGAGTCGGCGAAGTTGACCACCCCCCGGATCAGGGGCCAGCCCAGAACGGGATACCGGTCCTTGATAAATTTGAGTTCCTTCTCCTGGACCTCCAACTCGCCGTCTGGCTTGCGGACCACCACCGCCTGTTTTTTGGGGCCGCGCATCATAATGCCCTCAATGAGGGCCTGTCCGCCGCACATGGTCTTAAATTTGGGCTTCTCTTGCTTGGACATTTGGGTTCTCCTTTGGTTTTTCATTTAGCCGCTCCAAAGGCTCCCTCTAAGAGGGAGCTGTCAGCCCAAAGGGCTGACTGAGGGAGTTTTCCGAATAACGGACTCCCTCCGTCACGGCTTCGCCGTGCCACCTCCCTCAAAGAGGGAGGCCTAATATTCATTCTACCAGACCCGGCCCTAATTTTCAATGGGCAGGCGGATGGTCACCTGGAATCCCCCGCCCTCGGCGTTGCTCACATCCATGCGCCCCTCGTGGCGGGTGACAATCTCCTCGCACACCGCCAGGCCGATGCCCGAGCCCCGGGCCTTGGAGCTGCCTTTATAAAATTTGTTCTTCAGGAAGGGCAGCTCCCCCTCGGGGGCGCCGGGGCCGTAGTCCCGAATGGCGATCACCGCCTCCTCCCCCTCCTGGCGGACGGTCACGTCGATGCGCTTGCCCGCCCCTCCGTGCTTGGCGGCGTTGTCCAGCAGGTTGCAGAACACCTGACGCAGCCGCTCCGGGTCGCCGGAGATGGGCAGCTCCTCCTCCGGACCGTCGAAATACTCCAGGGCGATGCCCTCCTTGCGGAAAAACTCGGTGTAGGTATACACCGCGTCCTCCAGCTCGGCCTTCAGGTCCAGGGGTTCCACCGACAGGGTAAACCGGCCGTCCTCCATACGGGAAAACTCCAGCAGCTCCTCCACCATGTTGCCCAGCCGCTTGGACTCGGACACGATGATGCCCATGCCCTTGCGGATGTCGTCGGCGGAGCGGGCCTCGCCGTTCTGGATGGTCTCCGCCCAGCCGGTAATGGCGGTCAGGGGGGTGCGCAGCTCATGGGACACCGAGGAGATAAACTCGCTCTGGGTCTTCTCCGCCTGGGCGATTTTCATAGACATATCGTTGATGGCATTTGTAAGCTCGCCGATCTCGTCGTCAAACTTCTTTTCAATCTGCACCCCGTAGCTGCCGTCGGCAATCACCCGGGTAATCTCGGTGATGCCGGCCAGGGGCTCCACGATGGAGCGCACAAAGTAGAGGTTGGAGAAGTAGACCATGGCAAAAATCCCCAGGGCGATGGCGGCAATCACCGTCATGGCAAAGAGAAACTGCCGGTCGATGCCCGACAGGGAGGTGACATAGCGAATCACCCCCACCACCTCCCCCTGGTAGATCACCGGGCTGGAGGCGGCCAGAATGCGCTCACCGGTGGCCGGGTCCCGGCCCCGCCAGTACCGGGTGCTCAGCTCGCTCATGGCCTGCTGGATATCGGGCGTCCCCGGCGTGCTGCCGGCGGTGAGGTCGTTCCCCGAGAAAATCACCGCCCCGCCGGTATCCAGAAACTGCAGCTCCAGGCTGCTCTTGTCCTCGTAGCTGTTCACCGTCTGCTGGGCCGCCGCCCGGTAGTCCGAGCGGGTGTACATACGAAAGCCGTTGGCGGAGGAGGTGGCCTTCCGCATCAGGTCGTCCGCCGTGCCGCCGTAGTAGTAGCTCCAGAGCATTGCTGCAAAGGCGCCCACCGCCAGCGTGAGAATCAGCAGCACAATGGCCACGCTGTTCAGCAGCCACCGCCGCCGGATGCCCCGGATCTTTACCTGGTCCTGTACCTTTGTAGTTTTGGCCATTGTGTTCACCTGCCTTTCCTGCTCCGCCTATACAGAGGCTCTTTCGTCCCGCCCGCAGGCGGCAAGGCTCCTTTTCCCCGCAAGGGGGACGCCGCATCCGTAAGGCGGCAGAGCCGCCAACGGCTGCGCAGTGAAAGGAGCTGTCAGCCGAAGGCTGACTGAGGATTGCGTTTTGCGAAGCAAAACATACGGAGTAAACCCAAGTTTACAAAATCTTATTTGCTTCGCACATTTTGGCTTCGCCAAAATACAATCCTCCGCCCCAGTGTGCCCACTGGGGCACCTCCTTTCAAAAGGAGGCTGGCCCTGCGGGGGACATGGGAGCCCTCAGCTCCCCCACTTATACCCATAGCCCCACACGGTGTTGACAAAGGTGGGTTTTTGGGCGTTGTCCTCGATTTTGATGCGCAGGCGGCGGATATTCACGTCCACAATCTTCAGCTCGCCGAAGTAGTCCTTGCCCCATACGGTGTCCAGAATCTCCTCCCGGGACAGGGCCTTGCCCGGATTCTCCATAAACAGCTTGACAATGGAGTATTCCACCTGGGTGAGCTTCACCCGCTGGCCGTTCTTCTCCAGGGTGCGGTTGCGGGTGTTCAGCAAAAAGGGCGGGTCGCTGATCTCGTCGGGGGAAACAGCGACCTCGTCCCCGCCGGTGCGGCGGAACAGGGCGTCCACCCGGGCGGTGAGCTCCGCCGGGGAGAAGGGCTTGGTCACATAGTCGTCCGCCCCGGTCATCAGGCCGGTGACCTTATCCATCTCCTGGGTGCGGGCGGTGAGCATGATAATACCGATTTTGTTGTCCATGGCCCGCAGGCGGCGGCAGACCTCAAAGCCGTCGATGCCGGGCAGCATGATATCCAGCAGGGCCACCTTGATATCCGGGTTGTCCCGGACGGCCTCCAGGGCCTCCTCCCCGGTGCCCGCCTCCACCGTCTGATAGCCCGCCCGCTTCAGGTTGATAACCACAAAGCTGCGGATATTTTCCTCGTCCTCCAGTACCAGTACCTTGCGCATATTGTTCCTCCTTTCTCTCCAAAGGCTCCCTCTTTGAGGGAGCTGTCAGCCCATAGGGCTGACTGAGGGAGTTTCTTTTAACGGACTCCCTCCGTCACAGCCTTCGGCTGTGCCACCTCCCTCTAAGAGGGAGGCGGCTTATTCGTTATACCAGCTTCTCCGTATGGTGTCGAACCGCTCCAGCAGGTCCATCTCGTCCAGGCCGCAGTTCCAGCCGTCCTCGTGGAAGCGGGCGGCATAGGTGATGTTCTCCTCCTCCCGGAGGATGGTCCAGCCCTCCTCCTCCAGGTCGGCAGTGCGGCTGCTGGCCATGCGGTAGACAGACAGGAAGGGCACCGGCTCCCGCTCCTCCCCCAGCCAGTGGGAGAAGACCACTTCCCGCCGGCCCGTCACCTGGTCGTTGCGGGAAATGGTAATCTGGTCCCGCCAGCTCTCCGGGATGGTCAGGTACCAGCCGTCGCTCACATTGTGGTAGGTGGTAAGCACGTGGTTGCGCTTGCCCCGCTGGTCGTACTGGGCCCAGTCGATAAGCCAGAAGTTGCTGGAGGCGCTCTCCCCGTAGCTGGGCAGCTGGAAGGGGGAGGGCAGCTCGGCCACCCCGTCCTGGTTGATGTCGGTGGGGTTGATCTCGGTATAGCCCAGAATCAGCTCCCGGCTGACTCCCTCGGGCCCCATGGAGACATTGGTGAGCTGGCCGCTGAGCCAGGACACCACGTCAATCACCTTGCCCCCCTCGGCCAGGGTGCTGGTGACATAGAGGGCGGGCTGGTTGTAGCCTCCGGCCAGGTAGTTGGTGCGGATGCGGTTGATGCCGCTTACGCCGGCGGACAGCTCGGTAACCCCCAGCGAGGCGACGGCCCCGTCCTCCCAGCCGTAGACCTCCACCTGGCTGCTGGCCCCGCCGGCGTCCATCCGGGTAACAAGCACCTCGATGCGGCTGTCCTGGTCCATGTCCAGCAGGCGGCAGCCGCTGGAGCCGTCGCTGGCCACGCTGCACCGGGTGAGGAGCCGCTCGCTGCCCATCAGGTCGGTCCGGGACATGGCCCGGACGGCGGCCAGGGCCTCCTCCACGTCCATATCCCCGCCGGGCAGCTCCACCTCGTCCAGGGTGTACACCCCCAGCTGGTAGGCCCCGGAGCTGATTTGCCAGTTGACCGCCAGCTCCTCCCGGCCCTCGCCGTTGATCTGGGCGTAGGTGATGGCGTAGATGGCGCTGCCCTCGCCCTCCACCACGCCGGTGGGGACATATTCCTCCCCGATCTGGGTAAAGATGTAGATTTTAATGGGCTTCTCAATACCGGGCACCCGGAAAAAGGTGACCGCGCTCTCCCGCAGGCCGTCCCCGTCCAGGTCCTGAAGCTGGATGCTGGCGGTATTGTCCCCCGCCATGATGGTCACGTCCTCCACCCGGGTGTTGAACTCGGCCTCCAGGCCGGTGCGCACCGCCCGGATGGCGGCGTTGAGCTGCTCATAGCCCGGCGACTTCTCGGGCTGGCGGTACAGGTCATCCGGGGAGCGGAACAGGCAGCCGCTCAGTGTAAGAAGCACAGCCAGCGTCAGGGCCAGGGCCATCCTCTTTTTCCCCACGGCGTCCACCCCCCTTTCCACACAAATTCACCACATAATGGCGGTATTTATCATCATACCACAATTCCCGAAAAAATCCATAGCTTTTTGTAATTTTTATCCCATGGAAAAAACCGCCCATCCCGGAAAACAGGATAGACGGTTTAGGCACCGTATTCAATTGGCCTGAGGCAGGGTGACGATGGCCTTGAACAGGTCGCCGTCCACGGCCAGGTCGAAGGCGCCCCCCTGCAGCTCGGTGAGGGACCGGGCGATGGACAGCCCCAGCCCGGAGCCCTCGGTGGACCGGGACTCCTCCCCCCGGACAAACCGCTCCATCAGCCGCTCGGCCGGGACGTTCAGGGGGTCCCGGGAGATATTTTTCACCGACAGGGCCACCTGTCCCTTCCCCCGCTCCAGGTCCAGATAGATGCGGGTGCCCTCCATGGCGTATTTGGCGCAGTTGGACAGCAGGTTGTCGATGACCCGCCACAGGTGGCGGCCGTCGGCATACACCCAGGTCTCCCCTTCCGGGAGGGTGGTCACCAGGGTGAGCCTGCGGTCAGACAGCTTCTCCTCCCACTCCGCCGTCGCCTGGTCGATGAGCTGGGACATACCGATCTTCTCCCGGGTCACCGACAGCACCCCTGTGGAGGCCTTGGAGGCCTCCACCAGGTCCTCGGTGAGCTTCTTCAGCCGCTGGGACTTCCGGTCCAGCACCTCGATATAGTCGATGGCCTTGGGGTCGGTCTGCTGGGTGGATTTCAGCAGGTTGACGTAGTTGATAATGGAGGTGAGGGGCGTTTTCAAATCGTGGGAGACGTTGGTAATCAGCTCCGCCTTAAACCGCTCGCTTTTCATCTTCTCGTCCACCGCCCCGGCCAGGCCCACCGAGATGTTGTTCAAATCCTCCGCCTGGAGGCGCAGGTCGTAGGGCATGTGCCGGGTGTCGATCTGATACTCCAGGTCGCCCCTGGCAATGGTCTTGGTGCCCTGGCGCAGGCGGTAGTAGCCGTAGGCCCACCAGGCCAGAAACAGCACCAGGGCCAGCTGTAAGCAGAGATACATAAACATAAACGCACCGTTATAGACTCCCTCCATAATCAGGAAGAAGGTCACCATCACATAGGCTCCAAAGCCCAGCACTATCTTCCAGGTAAAGGGCAGGAATCGAACAAAGTCATGGATGGTCCCTGCCATCCATGCGGCCACCCTGCACAGCAGGGTGGTTTTCCCCAGACACCGGGCCTTCACCCGGACGGCCAGAGTGCGCAGCAGCAGGACAGCGCACCCCACCCCGGCGGCAAACAGTGCCCCGGCCCCGGTGACACCCAGGTTAAAGAAGGTATCAAAGTCCTCCCCCCGGACGGCGTAGGACTGCCCCCAGTAGAGCTGTTCCGCCGCCCAGACAGTGCCGAAAGCCAGCCACGCTATCCCGGCAATCATGACAACCGCGTACACGTCGAAGAAGATACGCTCCTGCCAGGTGAGGACGATTTCCTCCGCACCGGATTTATGCCCGGCGGTCCATAGAATCCAAATGAGTGCCAGCAGGGTGAGCGCCCCCAGATTCAAAAAGCCGGTGAGGTACTGGTCAAAGGAGGCCCGGTCCATGTCCCACAGCCTCCAGATCTGGCTGAACTCGTCCTGGATGGAATCGTCAACCTTCTCGGGCACGCCGTACTCCAGCACCAGCTTCATCGACGGGGCGGTTTCCCCCTCGGGGTTGGCGTCTGAGGGGGATAGACCCAGGTCGCCCGTTTCTGGGTCATAGTTGACGCTCCCTTCCCAGAGCTCAAAGGAGAAGTAGTGCATCTCCTTCACCGTCCGGCTTATGGCCTCGTCGTCTTTGAGGTTGGTCCCCAGCAGGGTCTGCCCGTCGTCGGTGAGCAGCCGGAAGCGGAACCAGGTATTTTGCCGGGAAAACTGCTCCTCCACCCGGGCCTTCTCCTCCCGCAGGGCCTCCGCGTCGGCATAGGCCAGGGGGTTGGCGGCCCCCTCGGCAATCTGCTTCTCCAGCTCCTCCAGTGTCTGAGACAGCTCGATCCCCTCCACCAGGCCCTGGCGGCGATCGTCAATGGCGCTGTAGAAGCGGGAGCTGTCCTGCCAGCTGCTTCTGGTAATGGAAACAGAGCTGATCAGCGCCCGCACCCCGAACACGCCCGCGCCGAAGGCGGCGGCCAGCAGGACAAGCACCGCGCAGATTTTTGCAGCGGCGCTGCATTGCAGCTTTTTCACTGCTAAGCCCCCTTCTCAATCTTATAGCCCAGCCCCCATACCACTTTTAAATACCGGGGCTCGGCGGGGTTGATCTCAATCTTCTCCCGCAGATGCCGGATGTGGACGGCCACCGTATTCTCCGAGCCGTAGGCCGGGTCGTTCCACACCTGCTCATAGATCTGGGTGGAGGAAAAGACCTGCCCCGGGTGGGACAGCAGCAGCTTGAGAATGTTGTACTCGATGGGGGTGAGGCTGATGGGCTCGCCGTCCACAGTGACCACCTTGGCCCCGTCGTCCATGGCGATGGGCCCGGCGGTAATCAGGCCGGGGCCCTTCTCCGCCCCGCCCAGGGCGGTGTACCGCCGCAGCTGGGACTTCACCCGGGCAATGACCTCCAGGGGGTTGAAGGGCTTGGTGATATAGTCGTCCGCCCCGATGTTCAGGCCCAGAATCTTGTCGGTGTCCTCGCTCTTGGCGGTCAGCAGGATGATGGGCACGTTGCTCCCCTCCCGCAGCCTGGCGGTGGCCCGGATACCGTCCAGCTCAGGCATCATGATATCCATAAGGATGAGGTGGACCTCGTGGGTCTCCGCCGCCCGGATAGCCTCCTGGCCGTCGTAGGCCTTCACCGTCTGGTAACCCTCGCTGGTAAGGTAGATATCCAGCGCGGATACAATGTCTCTGTCGTCGTCACAAATCAGGATGGTATACATCTCGCCGCTCCTCTCCCTGTTTATTTCCGAACCTAGCATAGCACAGACAGTTTAAATCGCAAGTGGGAAAATATTAAGAAGCCCTTAATTTTTTCAGCCCCATGCCCCATCATAACATCCCATCCCGGCCGCCGGCAAGCAGGGATACCCTCGCAGGGCAGGGCTTCTGCCCCTGCATGTCCGATAAAACGGCGCCTGTAGGGCCCGCTACCGGGGCGGAAAAAGGGACGAAAAGGGCTGCTGTCGTTTCGGCAAGAGGTGAAACAACAGCAACCTTTTGCGGGCGGCCAAAGGCCGCCCCTACCGGAAAACCCGCCAAAGAGCCCCGCCCTTTAAACGCTCCCATTCTTCAAAAAATCGCTGAAAGCCTTCAGCTCCCGCTTTGTCTCCTCCGGGAGCTGGTTATACTCCTGGCCGGTGACCGCCCCCTCCAGGGCATACAGATGCACCAGGCACACCTGGGGGAAGGTCTTCTTCAGTCTGAAAAAGGCCTCCTTGGCCCCCGCCTCCGCCAGCTGCTCCGGGGATTCGATGCCCACCGCCGCCAGCTTCCGGGCCATCTCCCGGCCGATATTCCGCATGGATGTCAGCTCCGCCACAGTGTTTCCTCCTCCCTGTCACCCTCGCCTGCTGCGGCGAGCGGCTCATACTGTTTCCTGTATTTTACCACACAGCCCGGCCCGCCTCAATATCCTTGTTATATCCCACAAATTCCTGTCCGCTCCCCGGCGGGAATCGGGAAATACGGAAAAATCCCTTCGGAAGAATTGAAATCCGGACTTCACTGTGGTAAACTGTCAAAGAACCAACGGGAGGGAAGCGAAATGATTCAAAAATGGAATGTGACCATCCCCGAGCTGACCGGGAACGAGCCCCGGGGGGTCTATCTCTATCTGCCGGCGGACTACGACTGGTCACCGGAGCGGCACTATCCGGTGCTGTACATGTTCGACGGCCACAACGTCTTTTTCGACTCCGACGCCACCTACGGCAAGAGCTGGGGGCTGGGGGAGTATCTGGACGCCTTCCAGGTGCCTCTCATTGTGGCGGCGGTGGAGTGCAACCACCACCCGGACAACGGGCGGTTGTCGGAGTACTCCCCCTATACCTTCTACGAGCCCGATTTCGGCCATGTGACGGGCCACGGCAGGGTCACAATGGACTGGTTTGTCCACACCTTCAAGCCCTCCATCGACCGGAAGTACCGCACCCTGTCCGACCGGCCCCACACCTTCATCGCCGGCAGTTCCATGGGCGGGCTGATGAGCCTGTTCGCCCTGCTGGAGTATAACCAGGTCTTCTCCCGGGCGGCGGCCCTGTCCCCCTCCCTGTGGGTGGCCCCGGACCGGCTGGCCCGGCTGGTGCGGGGGGCGGAGGTGCGGTCAGACACGGTGCTTTATATGGACTACGGCTCCCGGGAGCTGGGCAGTCACGAGCTGATGCAGGGGCAGTTTGCCCGGATCGCGGGCCAGCTGCTTACCCGGGGGGTCCGGCTCACCTGCCGCATCGTCCCCGGCGGCGACCACTGCGAGGCCAGCTGGGAGAAGCAGATCCCCTTCTTCATCGAAACCCTGATGTATGAATTGGAGGTCTGACGGCAGGGGCGTACACTGTGCGCCCGCCTGCCCCTAACTATCCTGGGGGCGGACCATGTCCGCCCCTGCAAAACGGAGGTTTTTCTATGAAAACGGAGTATCTCACCGATTACAGCCCCGCCCTGGGGCGGGATATGGAGTGCATGGTCTACGGCCACGCCGGCCGGCCGGTGCTGTATATCCCCTGTCAGGACGGCCGCTTCTTCGACTTTGGCGACTTCCACATGGCCGAAACCCTGGCCCCCTGGATCGAATCCGGCCAGATTATCGTCTTTTCGGTGGACACCATCGACAAAGAGACCTGGTCGGACAAGGGCGGGGAGCCCTATTGGCGGGCGCGGCGGCACGAGCAGTGGATGGATTACCTTACCAAGGAGATGGCCCCCCGTATGCTCGACCGGACCGGGCAGGACGGGATTCTCTCCTTCGGGTGCAGCCTGGGGGCTACCCACGCCGCCAACCTCTACCTGCGCCGGCCCGATCTGTTCAACGGCATGTTGGCGCTCAGCGGCATTTATAACGCAGATTACGGCTTTGACGGCTATATGGACGAGGTGGTTTATCAGAACTCCCCGGTGCATTATATGGCCAATTTACCGGAAAACCACTACTATATCGACATTTTTAACAAACAGCGGGCCGCCATCTGCGTGGGGCTGGGGCCCTGGGAGCTTCCCGACACCACCAGGCAGCTGGCCGACATCTTTTACCGGAAGGGTATCCACACCTGGGTGGACTTCTGGGGCCACGACTGCGCCCACGACTGGCCCTGGTGGTATAAGCAGGCCGCCTATTTCTTCCCCTGGCTGCTGGGGGGCGAGCCGGGACAATAGTGTCCGCCAGCAGTGGACTTTATACGCTTCGTAATTTTTACTCAAAATAATACACCTGTTTTTGCCCCTTTTTGGTCCTTTAAAGGGCAAAAAAGGGCCCTAAACGGTCCCCAAATGGTACCGTCCACCGCTGGCGGACAGTATTTCCGGGGCTTGGGCCCTGTATGGGATGTGTGTGAGACAACATAGAAGGAGAGGGTACCATGTCAAACGTCATTTTTATTTCGCCCAACTTCCCTACCAATTACTGGCAGTTCTGCCGGGAGCTGAAGAACAACGGGATGAACGTGCTGGGCATCGGCGACCAGCCCTATGACCAGCTGTCCGGGGAACTGAAGGCCAGCCTCAATGAGTACTACAAGGTGGACACCCTGGAGGACTACGACGGGGTGTATCGGGCGGTGGCCTTCTTCATCCACAAGTACGGCCGGATCGACTGGCTGGAGAGCAACAACGAGTACTGGCTGGAGCGGGACGCCCGTCTGCGCTCCGACTTCCGCATTACCAGCGGCTTCCAGGAGGAGGACATGCCCCGGATCAAGTACAAGTCCCGGATGAAGGAGTTTTACCAGGCCGCCGGCATCCCCACTGCCCGGTATCACATGGTGGACAACCGGAAAAACTGCATGGCCTTCATCAAGGAGGTGGGCTGGCCGGTGGTGGTCAAGCCCGACAACGGCGTGGGGGCCTCCGACACCCACAAGCTGTCTGACGCCAAGGATCTGGACCAGTTTTTGAAGACCAGAAACCCCGACGTGGCCTACATTATGGAGGAGTTTATCTACGCCGAGGTCAACTCCTACGACGCCATTATCGACTCCCAGGGCAACCCCATCTTTGAGACGGGCAACGTTACCCCCATCTCCATTATGGATATTGTCAACGAAGCGGACAACTCCGTCTATTACATCGTCAAGGACCTGCCCGCCGACACCCGGAAGGCCGGGCGGGCCACGGTAAAGAGCTTCGGGGTTAAGAGCCGGTTCGTCCACTTTGAGTTTTTCCGCCTGACCCGGGACCAGGAGGGGATGGGAAAAGCGGGGGACGTGGTGGCCCTGGAGGTGAATATGCGGCCCTGCGGCGGCTTCAGCCCGGACATGATGAACTTTGCCAACTCCACCAATGTGTATAAAATCTGGGCCGATATGATCGCCTTTGACCACTCCACCGTGGAGGGCGGGCCCCACGCCTTCTGCGCTTTCGCCGGCCGCCGGGACGGCAAGCCCTTTGTCTATGACCACGAGGCCATTATGAAGAAGTACGGCCAGCAGATGAAGCTGGTGGACCGTATTCCTGACGTGCTGTCCGACGCCATGGGCAACCAAATGTATGTGGCTACCTTCCCCACACAGAAGAAGCTGGATAAGTTTTATCACGATATTTTGCTGTGTAAGGAGGGGTGAGGGGGCGGGCCTTTTCGGTCAGGAGGGGCGGAATCCCCCAGTCACCGCCTCCGGCGGTGCCAGCCCCCTTTGGCAAGGGGGCCTTTGGAGCGGGGACGGACCAGCCAGCGCCGAAAAGTCCCCTTGCCCTAAGAACTGCCTGCCCGCCCCCTCATCCGCCCCCTGAGGGGGCGGGCCTTTTCGGTCAGGGGGGCGGAATCCCCCAGTCACCGCCTCCGGCGGTGACAGCCCCCTTTGGCAAGGGGGCCTTTGGAGCGGAGACGGACCAGCCAGCGCCGAAAAGCCCCCCTTGCCCTAAGAACTGCCTGCCCACCCCCTCATCCGCCCCCTGCGGGGGCGGGCCTTTTCGGTCAGGGGGGGCGGAATCCCCCAGTCACCGCCTGCGGCGCTGCCAGCCCCCTTTCACAAGGGGGCCTTTGGAGCGGGGACGGACCAGCCAGCGCCGAAAAGCCCCCCTTGCCCTAAGAACTGCCTGCCCGCCCCCTCATCCGCTCCCTGCGGGGGCGGGCCTTTTCGGTCAGGGGGGGCAGAATCCCCCAGTCACCGCCTGCGGCGGTGCCAGCCCCCTTTGGCAAGGGGGCCTTTGGAGCGGAGACGGACCAGCCAGCGCCGAAAAGCCCCCCTTGCCCTAAGAACTGCCTGCCCGCCCCCTCATCCGCCCCCTGAGGGGGCGGGCCTTTTCGGTCAGGGGGGGGGCGGAATCCCCCAGTCACCGCCTGCGGCGGTGCCAGCCCCCTTTGGCAAGGGGGCCTTTGGAGCGGGGACGAACCAGCCAGCGCCGAAAAGCCCCCCTTGCCAAAGGGGGGAGGGCCGCCGGACAAAGTCCGGTGGCGGGGGGATTCCAGGTAACCCATTCCTCTGCCCTTGCCTCTCCTATCCCGTTTTATCCCCTTACGGGGATAGGCAAGGGATCTAAAATGCCTAATTAGACCAGACAGAATACAGCCGCGGCCCATCCATGTGGGCCGCGGCTGTTTTGTTCTGTACGCCGGTTTACCGGGCCAGGGCCACCAGGGCGCTGGCGCCGATGCGGTCGGCTCCCGCCTCCAGCATGGCCTGGGCCTGCTCGAAGGTGCGGATGCCGCCGGCGGCCTTAATCCGCATGTCGGGGCTGATGTGCTCCCGAAAGAGCTGCACATCCTCCACCGTGGCCCCGCCGGCGGCGAAGCCGGTGGAGGTCTTGATAAACTCCGCCCCGGACATGGACACCACCCGGCACAGGGCGATCTTCTCCTCCCGGGTAAAGTTGCAGGCCTCGATGATAACCTTCAGGATGCGGCCCTTGCAGGACTCCTTTACCGCCTTGATCTCGGTGAGCACACCCTCCCAGTCCCCCGCCTTGGCCAGGCCCTGGTTGATGACCATGTCGATCTCGTCCGCGCCGTCCCGGATGGCGTCCTCTGTCTCGAAGACCTTCACCTCGGGGGTGGCATAGCCGTTGGGAAAGCCGATTACGGTGCATATCTTCAGGCCGCCGGCGTAGTCGTTGGCCCGCTTTACATAGCGGGGCGGGATACACACGCTGGCCACGCCGAACTGCTTCCCCTCGTCACAGAGCGCCCGGACCTGTTCCCAGGTGGCCGTGGGGGTGAGGAGGGTGTGGTCTACCCGGCTTAAAATTTCGTTCTGTTCCATCATGCTTGCTCCTTTCCCCGCCATTTCGGTGGAATTATCCCGGTTTTTCCGGCGGGTTATCATTTTTGCCGTATTATTCTACCCCACATGCCCCCAATTGTCTATTTGTGGAAAGTGAAAAAATCCGGCTGTCAAAAAGCACTTTTTTGGCTTTTCGACAGCCGGAGCGGTATTTTATTTCCCTTTTACAGGGCGGACTTCAGAACGTCCACCCGGTCGGTCTTCTCCCAGGCCACGCCCAGGTCCTCCCGGCCGAAGTGGCCGTAGGCGGCCAGCTGGCGGTAGATGGGCCTGCGCAGATCCAGGTCCCGGATGATGGCGGCGGGGCGCAGGTCGAAGACCTTCTCTACCGCCTCCTCCAGTTTGGCATCGGCCACCGTGCCGGTGCCGAAGGTGTCCACCCGGACGGAGACGGGCCGGGCCACGCCGATGGCGTAGGCCAGCTGCACCTGGCAGCGGGAGGCCAGGCCGGCGGCCACCACGTTCTTGGCCACCCAGCGGGCGGCGTAGGCGGCGGAGCGGTCCACCTTGGTGGGGTCCTTGCCCGAGAAGGCGCCGCCGCCGTGGGGGGCGGAGCCGCCGTAGGTGTCCACAATGATCTTCCGCCCGGTGAGGCCGGAGTCCCCCTGGGGACCGCCAATGACGAAGCGGCCGGTGGGATTGACATAAATCTTGGTGTTCCCGTCCAGCAGGTTGGCGGGGATGATGGGCTTGATGACCAGCTCGATCATGTCCTTCCGAATCTGCTCCAGCTCCGCCTCGGGGCCGTGCTGGGTGGAGACCACCACCGCATCCACACGGATGGGCCGGTTGTCCTCGTCGTACTCCACCGTCACCTGGGTCTTGCCGTCAGGCCGCAGGTAGTCCACCTTGCCCTCCTTGCGCACCTTCGTCAGCTGCATGGCCAGCTTCTGGGCCAGGGAGATGGGCAGGGGCATAAGCTCCGGGGTCTCGTCGCAGGCGTAGCCGAACATCATGCCCTGGTCGCCGGCTCCGTTGTCCAGGCCGTCGTTCTGCTCGCCCTCCTTGGCCTCCAGGCACTTGTCCACGCCCATGGCGATGTCGCCGGACTGCTCGTCGATGGAGGTGATCACCGCGCAGGTGCCGCAGTCAAAACCGAACTTGGCCCGGTCATAGCCGATGTCCTTCACCACCTGGCGGGCCACCTTGGGGATATCCACGTAGCAGGAGGTGGTGATCTCCCCCATTACGTGGATCAGGCCGGTGGTGGCGGTGGTCTCGCAGGCTACACGGGCCTGGGGGTCCTTGGCGATGATGGCGTCCAGCACCGCGTCGGAGATCTGGTCGCAGATTTTGTCGGGATGTCCCTCGGTGACGGATTCGGATGTAAAAAGTCTCTTTGCCATGATTTTTTCTCCTTTCTTTTGGCCGTTCTTCCTGTAGGGGCCGCCGCCCTCGGCGGCCCGCGCTATGCCGGGGAACCGGGCCGGCCAGGGGGCCGGCCCCTACAGGGAGAAACGTGGTTTGGGAGCGCAAAAACGCCCCGCCGGACGGCGGAGCGTTATGTTTGGTTGCACCCTCATCTTTCGATACACTACCGCCGGATTTAGCACCTTGCGCATACACACTGACTTTGTATCCGCAGGTTGCCGGGCTTCATCGGGCCGTTCCCTCCACCGCTCTTGATAAGGCTATTCAGTTGTTAGGATTATTATAGCGCGGGTATGAGGGGCTTGTCAAGCGGTATTTTAGAATCCCCCAGTCATTTGCTTCGCAAATGCCAGCCCCCTTTAGCAAGGGGGCCTTTGGAGCAGGAACGGACCAGCCAACGCTGAAAAGCCCCCCTTGCTAAAGGGGGGAGGGCCGCCGGACAAAGTCCGGTGGCGGGGGGATTCCGTTCCCCCTTGTCAAAGAGGGAGGGCCGCCGGACAAAGTCCGATGGCGGGGGGATTCCGTTCCCCCCTTCAAGGACAGGCGGGGGCAGACCCCCTGCCCGGCAGGACGTTTCGGCTTATACCGCGTATTCGTACAGCAGGAAGTTGGCCAGGCCGGTGCTCTCGTACCAGATTTGTTTCGTCTCGATGTACACAAAGCCCGCACGCCGGTAGAGGCGCTGGGCGGGGACGTTGTCCTCCAGCACGTCCAGCCGCAGGGCCTTCCAGCCCTTCTCCCGGGCCAGGGCGGCGGCCCCCTCTATCATCCGGAGGGCCAGGCCCCGGCCGGAAAACGCCGGGGACACCCCCAGGGTGTGGATTACCGCAGTCTCTTCGTCCGGGGCGTCCACCCGCCAGGGGGGCTCGCCGTAGGTCTTGTCCGTCCCCTGGGTGAGGATCATCCCGGCGGCCAGCCGGCCCTCCAGCTCCCCAAGGTACAGCGTGCCGGCCTGGATGGCTCTGTGGAAATCCGCCTGGGTGGGGTATACCCCCCGCCGCCAGCCCAGGTTTCCGGTCTGGGCCTGAAACAGATCGATCACCCCGTCGTACAGCGCCAGAACTGCTGCCATATCCGCCGGGACCGCCTGCCGTACCTTCAGCATGTGCCTCTCCCCCTTGTTGTCCTTCTCCTATATTATAACGGTTTGGGGAAAAAAGCAAGGGCCGCCCGCGGGCGGCCCTGAAAATGTTTTTTACCGTGCCAGGCTCTGGAAGTGGGTGAGGACGGGGTTGACGCCCGTCTTTTTACCGTTCTCGTAAGTATAGAAGCCGGCGCCGCTCTTTCGGCCCAGGAAGCCGGACACCACCAGCTTGCGCAGCAGCAGGGAGGGGGCGTACTTGGAGCCGATCTCCTTCTCCATTACGGTCATTACGTTGAGGAGGACATCCAGGCCGATCATGTCGGCCAGCTCCAGGGGGCCCATGGGGTGGTTGCAGCCCAGCTTCATGCCGTTGTCCATCTCCTCCACCGAGCCGATGTAGGAGCCCACGATGACGCAGGCCTCGTTGAGCATGGGCAGCAGGGCCCGGTTGACGATGAAGCCCGGCTTGTCGTCGGCCTGGATGATGGTTTTGCCCATCTTCTCGGCCACCTCCTTCACCGCGTCCAGCACGTCCTGGGTGGTGAGCAGGCCGAAAATGACCTCGCACAGCCGCATCCGGGGCACGGGAGAGAAGAAGTGCATGCCCACCACCCGGGAGGGCCGCTTGGTGGCGGCGGCCAGGGCGGTGAGGGAGATGGAGGAGGTGTTGGAGGCGAAGATGGTGTGCTCAGGGCAGATGTCCTCCAGGGACGCGAAGACCGCCTGCTTGGCCTTCAGGTCCTCAATGATGGCCTCGATGACCAGGTCGGCCTGTCTGGCCCCCTCCAGGGTGGAGTCCAGGGTGAGGCGGGCCAGGGCGGCGTCCCGGTCCTCCGCCGCCATGCGGCCCTTCTCCACGTCCCGGTTCAGCGCCTTCTCGATGCCCGCTTTGGCCCGGTCCAGGGCCTCCTGCCGCTGGTCGTTGATGGTGACGGTGTAGCCGCTGGTGATGGCGTTCTGAGCAATGCCGCTGCCCATCAGACCGGCGCCTACTACAAAAATATTCTGGATAGCCATAGTTTTGACCCCTTTTCTTTCCTTTTTCGGATTTGGGGCACCGCCCTTCCAGCTGCGGCACCCGGATGGGCCTATCTTAGCATATCAACCGGCGCAGGTCTCCGCGTAAATGGGCCTAAATGTTGCAAATGTTGACCTACTGCTTATACACTCACTTTAGTACATTAGCTTATCGGCAAAGTGCTGCAAAAAAGAGAGCGATTAAAAGCCTTCCCCCTTCCAGGGGGAAGGTGGCACGGCCGTAGGCCGTGACGGATGAGGGTGCGCGGCAGGTTTTTGCTTCTTACCGTAAGAACTGCTTGCCCGCCCCGCCCCCTCATCCGCCCCAGTGTGCGCACTGGGGCACCTTCCCCCCGGAGGGTGGAAGGCTGGCCCTGCGGGGGACTGCTTATATACTTCAGTACATCAGCTTATCGGCAAAGTGAAAGGACAGCTTACCTGCCCCCCTCAGTCACGCTTCGCGTGACAGCTCCCCCACAAGGGGGGAGCCTTTTTGCGCGATCATGCGCCTAGGTGCGTCATGTAGGGCAAGGGTTCTACCCTTGCCTTGCTCACCACGTTTAGGTATACTCCAAAAGTCTTCACTCTGTCGTTCAAAACCGGTTCAGTTCCGCAGTTCCGTCGTCATGGCCCTTCTCGATGGCACGGACCACCGCATAGTAGCCAAAGTCCTTGTTTACCTGGACATAAAACCGGTCTCCCACCTTCTTCCCCATCAGGGCGGAGCCCATGGGGCTCTCCTTGCTGATCAGGCCGTGGGAGACGTCCTGGCGCACGGTGGTCACCACCTGCCAGGTCTCCTCCTCCTCGTCCTCCTCCAGCCAGATGGTCACCTTGTCATACAGACCCACCGTGTCGGCGGCGGAGTGGTCCTCGATGATTCGGGCGGTTTTTATCATGTTCTCCAGATAGCGGATGCGGCTCTCGTTTTTGTTCTTCTCCTGCTTGGCCGCCTTGTACTCAAAATTTTCGCTCAGGTCGCCGAAGCCCCGGGCCACCTTCACCTCCTCCAGCAGCTGGGGCCGGAGGGTGATGCGCCGGTAGTTCAGCTCCTCCTGCATCTTTTGCAGGTCGATGGCTGTGAGCTCGTTATGCACGTTACGCCTCCCAGCCGGACAGATAGGCCTTCTGGTCCGCTGTGAGGGTGTCAATCGTGAGACCCATGGCGGCCAGCTTTACCCGGGCGATCTGGTCGTCGATCTCGTCGGGGACGATGTACACCTTCTTTTCCAGTCCCTCCCGGTGCTTGGCCAGCCACTCCAGAGACAGGGCCTGAACGGCGAAGGACATATCCATAATCTCGGCGGGGTGGCCGTTGCCGCCAGCCAGGTTGACCAGCCGGCCCTCGGCCAGCACATTCAGCACCCGGCCGTCGGACAGGCGGAAGCCCTCGATATTCTGGCGGCGGGGGAAGGTCTCCGTGGACATGCTCCGCAGGGCGGCCACGTCCACCTCGCAGTCGAAGTGGCCCGAGTTGCACAGGACGGCGTTGTTCTTCATCACCTCAAAGTGCCGCTGGACAATCACGTCCTTGCAGCCGGTGGCGGTGACGAAAATGTCGCCGATTTTGGCGGCCTCGTCCATAGACATCACCCGGAAATTCTCCATGGTGGCGTCCAGGGCCTTGAAGGGGTCCACCTCGCAGACCACCACGTTGGCCCCCATGCCCTTGGCCCGCATGGCGATGCCCTTGCCGCACCAGCCGTAGCCGGCGACCACAACGGTCTTGCCCGCCACGATCAGGTTGGTGGTGTGCATGATGGCGTCCCAGGTGGACTGGCCGGTGCCGTACTTATTGTCGTAGTAGTGCTTGGCCTTGGCGTCGTTCACCGCCATCATGGGACAGGGCAGGATGCCCTCCCGCTCCCGGGCGTAGAGCCGGTGGATGCCAGTGGTGGTCTCCTCACAGCCGCCGATGAGCCGGTCGCCGTACTGGGCGCACTTGCCGCCGAGAAGGTTGATGAGGTCGCCGCCGTCGTCCACAATGAGGTGGGGGCGGCACTTCAGGGTCTCAACAAGGAGATTTTCGTACTCCTCCATGCTCACACCGTGGACGCCGTAGGTGGCCACGCCGGAGTCGGCCACGGCGGCGGCCACATCGTCCTGGGTGGACAGGGGGTTGCAGCCGGTGAGGTGGACCTCGGCGCCCCCCTCCCGGAGGACCAGCCCCAAGTTGGCGGTCTTGGCCTCCAGGTGGACGGAGACGGCGATGGTCAGGCCGGCAAAGGGCTTTTCCCGGCGGAACCGCTCCTCAATGCCGCTGAGGGCGGGCATAAAGTCCCGCACCCACTGGATCTTCTGGTGGCCCGAGGGGGCCAGGGACATGTCTTTTACGATGCTCATGGTGATCCTCCTGTGTTATCCCGTTGGTATCGGGATTTTTGTCGTCCTTATCTTAGCACATTTTTGGTTTTAGGGAAAGGGCTAAAAAATTTGTTTACACTTTAGATGTAGACTTTTTCCCAAAAAGCGGGTAGAATGGACGTTATGAATTTAACCGGAGGAGGGCCCGTCCTTGAAAACGCTTTCTCACTGGATTTCTCAGTTTTGCTACAAGCACCCGAATTTCGGCATCCCCAATTTGATGATGTACATTGCGGTGGGGAATGTGACCATCGGGCTGATTGACAATTTCAGCGCCTACCCCCTCTCCAGCGCCCTGTTCTTTTTCCGCCCCGCTATCCTTCACGGGGAAATCTGGCGGCTGATCTCCTTCATTTTTGTCCCCATTACCGGAGACTTCGGCATCCTCAACTTTACAGTCCCCGGCACCTCCTTTTTCATGACCGTCCTGTCCGCCTATTTCTACTACTGGATTGGCAGTCTGCTGGAGCGGGAGTGGGGCACCGCCAAGTTTAACTGCTTCTATTTCTCCGGCGTGGTGCTCAACATCATCTTTGGCATGATTATGGGAGTGTCCTCCATCGCCTATGTCAATATGTCCATGTTTTTCGCCTTTGCCGTCCTCTTTCCCAATATGCAGGTGCTGTTTATGTTCATTCTGCCGGTGAAGGTGAAGTGGCTGGCCTGGATCGACGCCGCCTTCTTTGCCTGGCAGGTGCTCAACAGCCTGCTGATGGGGCTCTGGCTGTATGCCCTGCTGCCCCTGGTGGCCATCCTGAACTTCTTCATCTTCTTCTGGGAGGACATGATGGACGCGCTGGGGCGAAAAAGCGCTCAGGTGAAGCACCGGACCTCCGCCCAGACCATCAACTTTAAAAAGGCCCAGAAGGAGCTGCGCCAGCGGCGGGGGTACCTCCACAAGTGTGCTGTCTGCGGCGTTACCGACCAGGACGACCCCAATATGGAGTTCCGCTACTGCTCCAAGTGCAACGGCTACTACTGCTACTGCGCCAACCATATCAACAACCACACACATGTGCAATAGAGAATGGCTCCCCTGTGTGGGGAGCCATTTCAACTGTCGAAAAATCTCCGTCTCCCACAGGGCCGACTCCCCCTAACAGGGGGAGATGTCGGCGAAGCCGACAGAGGGGGTAGGCTCCTTTTGGCGCCCTGCGTCTCGCAGCTACTTCTTTGACAAACTGAGCCGCCTGGTGGGGCGGCTCTCTGGCGGTCAAAAAGCACACTGTGACAGAATGCGTCCAAAAAGCCTTCCCCCTTCCAGGGGGAAGGTGGCATCCGCGAAGCGGATGACGGATGAGGGTGCGCGGCAGGTTTTGCCTCTTATCGCAAGGACAGCTTGCCCGCCCCGCCCCCTCATCCGCCCCAGTGTGCGCACTGGGGCACCTTCCCCCCGGAGGGTGGAAGGCTTGCCCTGCGGGGGGACGGGGGTTTACTTACTCGCCCAGCACCTTGGCAATGTCGAGCTCCTCGGCGTCGCTCCAAAGCCGCTCCAGGTCGTAGAATTTCCGGGCCTCGTCGGTGAAGACGTGGACCACCACTGCGGAAAAGTCCATCAGCAGCCAGGTGCCCCCCCGGTGGCCCTCGATGTGGTGGGCCCGCTCGCCGTTCTTTTCCGCCGCCTCCTCACAGGCGTCGGACATGGCCTTTACCTGGGTGTTGGAGGTGGCGGTGCAGATGACGAAGTAGTCGGCCAGGGTGGTGACCCCCTCCGTCTTCAGCACCTTGATATCGCCGCCCTTTTTGCTGTCCAGTGCTCTGGCCAGCAGGACCGCCAGTTCATAGGATTCCATTCCATTGCTCCTCTCGTTTATTTTTGGCCTCCGCCCCGCGGGCGGTAGGCTCAAATTTACGCCGCCGCCTGGGTCGTGTCCTCGATCTCCCCGCCCTGAATGTCCGGAGAGGGATCGGGGAAGATGTCGCCGGGGTCGATGGTTCCGATATCCCCGGGACTGGTGGTGGTTCCGGGGTCCGTGCCCGGGTTGGTCGAGGCGCCCGGGTCGGTGGCCCCGCCGGGGTCGGTGGCGCCGGGATTGGCGCTGCTTCCCGGGTCAGTGGTTGTGCCGGGGTCGGTGGTGGTTCCCGGGTCGGTGGAGGCATCGGGATTCTCGTCGGGCTCATCGGGTTCGTCGGGCTCATCGGGTTCGTCGGGCTCCGCCGGCTTGGGCGCGGGGGGATTGGCCACCGCCGGGTCGGCCAGGGTGCCGTTGGTCACGCCGAAGCCGCCCCCACTCTTTTTATACATTAGCTGCAAATCGCTGGACTTGATCCCGTCCAGATAGGGGTTGATGCCGTCGTTGAGCAGTGCCAACAGCTCCTTCTCCTGGACGCACACCAGCGATGCACCGCCATAGGACACCCCGTAGCAGGGCATGGGAACGAATTTCACCCCGTTTTCCACGTCCATGCCGATGGCCAGCTGGGCGAAGGCCAGAATATTGCCCACGGCGAGGTCGGTGTCCACGTTGTCCACGAAGATGTCCACCAGGGTGGGCAGCTTGAGCAGAATCTCCGGGGTGAGGCACTTTTTCAGCACGGCGGTGAGAAAGTCCCGCTGGATCTCGGTGCGGCCCACGTCGCCCAAGGAGTGGCTGCCGTCGTTGTTCTTCCGGAAGCGGATAACCTCCATGGCGTCCCGGCCGTCCAGCACCCGCAGGCCCTTTTTCTGGTGGATGTGCAGGTCCTGATAGGGGTCGTCGTAGTTCATATCGAAGGGGACCTCGAACTCCACGCCGTCCACGGCGTCCACCAGGCGGCCGATGGCCTCCCACTCCACCATGACGTAGAAGTCGGGGTAGATGCCGGTAAGGCGGCTGACCTCCTTCTTCAGAGCGGTCATGCCGTTTTCGATGCGCTCCTTCTCGCTGAGCTTCTTATCGCCCCGGTTGCGGTTATAGACCACGTTCAGCCGCTTCTGGCCGCCGCTCTTACCTGAGGTGTTCACCATGGTGTCCCGCAGCAGGCTGATGGCGTTAATCTTCTTGCCCTGGGTGTCGTAGGTGACCAGCATCATGGTGTCGGTCAGGCCGCTGGTGGTGTCCTTGCCCACCAGCAGGAAGGTGTAGTAGCCCGGTTTCCGGCCGCTTTTGGCCACGTCGGGCAGCTCCGCCCCCTCGTAGGACACGTCCCCCGTCTGCCCCGGCTGGAGCTGGGAGGTGCTGCCCCCCGGGGTCAGGTTCATCCCCGGCGGGTCGGGCACCTCGGGCAGCTGAATCCAGGAGCGCAGGAACAGGGTGACGGCGATGATAAGAATGGACAGGATCACCAGCGCCTGAAACAGGCGGTAGCGCAGCTTTCCTTTCCGGTCCAGCCCGGCCACCCAGGACCGGTGCTGCCGCCACCAGAGGACCAGCGGGAAGGTATTGCCCGGGGCCTCCCGCCGGCCCCGATGGTTCTGATTTTCGCTCATAGTATCACCCTTCTGTTGTAACGCCGTGCTCCCGCAGCCAGGCTTGGGCCTGGAGGGTATTTTTGTGTACGGGCAGGTCCCGCTCCTTCATCTCCTGAACGGTGGTCTCCACCCCCAGGAGCAGAGCCCGGTCCAGATCGCTGTAGGCCAGCTCCCGCAGGCGCTCCACCCCGTCAAAGTCCCGGTTGGGCTCCATGTAGTCGGCCACGTACAAAATTTTTTCTAAGGTAGTCATATCCGCCTTGGCGGTGGTGTGCCAGAAAATGGCCTCATACACCTCATCAGGTTCTCCAAAAACATAGCGGGCCATGCACGCCCCCGTCTTGGAGTGGAGCAGTTTGGGGGCGGTGCGCTCCAACTCGTCCAGAGGGACGCCGTACTGTTCACAGATGGCGATGTGCTCCTCCCCGGACAGATACTTGGTGCAGTCGTGGAGGATGCCCGCCCGGCGGGCCATGTCCTCGTCCGCCCCCCAGCGGCGGGCCAGACGGACCGCCTCCTCCTCGGTGCCCCGGATGTGCCGCACCCGCTTCTCCAGCACCATGGAGTAGGAGCAGGCCCGCAGCTCGGGGATGTTCAGCCTCTTCAAATCGGCGCGGGTTCCGTAGAGGCCGTTCATCAGAATATACCCGTAAACTGAGGGGGGGAGGTACTCCGCCCCCTTCTCCTCCGCCAGCAGCTCCCGCAGGCGGGTGGAGGAGATGTCCACCAGGCCGGGCAGGGTGACGGTGGTAATCCTCGCGCCGGGGAAGGTCTTTTCCAGGTGTTCCCGCTGGGGGGCGAAGACCGCTTCTCCATCCTGCTCCGTCCGGCCGAAGGCGCAAATTCCCGCCAGCTCCAGAACGCGCCCCGGCTCATGCCACAGGTGGAGCGTGAGAAACATGTCCGTCCCCATGAGCAGCCACAGCTCCGCGCCGGGATACGCCTCTTTCAGCTGGGCCAGGGTGTCGGAGGTGTAGCTCTTGCCCGTCCGGTCCAGCTCAAGGGAGGAGACCTCCACTTTCTCAGGCAGCAGCAGGGCGTCGGCCAGCTTGGCCGCCATGGCCAGCCGGCGCTCCGGCTCCGGGGTGCCCTCCGGCAGCTCCTTGTGGGGCGGGATGGCCGCCGGGATGATAAGCAGCTTATCCAGACCCAGCACGGCTACCGCTGTCCGGGCCGCCGCCAGATGCCCCAAGTGGGGCGGGTTGAAGGTTCCGCCAAAAATACCGATTTTCAATGGAAACACCGCCTTTGCAGATTTTCTCCAAAGCCTTCCCCCCTCCAGGGGGAAGGTGGCATTTGCGAAGCAAATGACGGATGAGGGTGCCGGCGTTAGAAGTACTGCGTTCCCGCCCCGCCCCCTCATCAGTCAGCCTTCGGCTGACAGCTTCCCCCCTGAGGGTGGAAGCCTTTTTCCTAAATCCGGGGCCGCTTCTTCTCCTGTACCAGCACAATCTTATCCTTTTTGTCCTTCTTATGGCTTGGACGAAATAACACGAATTTTGTTCCAATTACCTGGACAATTTCGCTCCGGGTGAGGGGGGCCAGCGCCTCCGCCGCCTCCCGGGGGGAGAGGAGGGAGTTTTCCAAAACTTTCCCCTTAATCAGCTCCCGGGCCTCCAGGGCGTCGTTGGCCTGCTTGACCAGGTTGTCCCCGATGCCGTCCTTGCCCACGATCAGGATGGTGTCGATGCTGTTGGCCAGACCCCGCAGCTGGGCACGCTGTTTGCTTGTTAAATCCATATTCTACCCTCGTTTTCGGCTATTTTGTAGGGCGTGACCACTGGGCACGCCGTTTTGCAATCACAGGCGGCGCGCCGGGTCGTCGCGCCCTACGGCTTATCAACGCCGCTTACAATTCCTGTCACGCAAACCCTCTTAACCGGGTAACTATCAGTCCCCGACAGATACCGTTCCAACTGTTCCCGGAACAGATTCAAGGCGGTTCCCCGGTGGGAGATGGCGTTTTTCTCCTCGGCGGTGAGCTGGGCGAAGGTCTTTTTCAGCTCCGGGACGAAGAACACCGGGTCGTAGCCGAAGCCGCCCTCCCCCATGGGGGCGTAGGCGATGGTTCCGGGGCACTCCCCCCGGGCGGTGAGCACATCCCCGTTGGGGAAGCAGCAGGTGATGACGCTGACGAATTTCGCCGCCCTTGTCATCTGCCCCCGCATGTTCTCCAGCAGCATCCGGTAGCGGTCCTCGTCGCTCAGGCCCTCGCCGCCGTACCGGGCGGAGTACACCCCCGGCGCGCCGTTGAGGCAGTCCACGCACAGCCCCGAGTCATCGGCGATGGCGGGCAGGCCGCTGGCCTCCATCACCGCCTTGGCCTTCAGCAGGGAGTTCTCCTCAAAGGTGGTTCCGGTCTCCTCCACCTCCAGGTCCACCCCGGCCTCCGCCTCCGAGCAGACCTCGATTCCCAGATGGGACAGGATATCGTTCATCTCCACCAGCTTCTTCTGGTTCTTGCTGGCCAGTACCAGCTTCATACAGGCTTCCCCCTTATTCTACCATATTTTCTCTTTCTGTCTATTGATATTGTGTTAAATTTTTGGATTTGTGCATAGGCTCCCTCTCTGAGGGAGCTGTCAGCCCGAAAGGGCTGACTGAGGGAGTTTTCCGCAGACGGACTCCCTCCGTCACGGGCTCCGCCCGTGCCACCTCCCTCAAGGAGGGAGGCTTTTTAAATCAGCGCCTGGGCAAACTCCTGGGCGTCAAAGGGCTTCAAATCGTCGATGCCCTCGCCCACGCCGGCGTACTTCACCGGCACCCCCAGCTCCCTGGCGATGGCGATGGCGATGCCGCCCTTGGCGGTGCCGTCCAGCTTGGTGAGGACAATGCCGGTGATGCCCGCCGCCTCCTTGAACTGCTTGGCCTGGATCAGGCCGTTCTGGCCGGTGGTGGCGTCCAGGACGAGGAGGGTCTCCCGGGCGCAGCCGGGCAGCTCCCGGTCAATGACCCGGGAAATTTTGTTCAGCTCGTTCATGAGATTCTGCTTGTTGTGGAGCCGGCCGGCGGTGTCCACCAGGACCACATCGGAATTCCGGGCCTTGGCGGCAGACATGGCGTCGAAAACCACGGCGGCGGGGTCGGCCCCCTCCTGCTGCTTGATGATGTCCACCCCGGCCCGGTCGGCCCAGATGGTGAGCTGGTCGGCAGCGGCGGCCCGGAAGGTGTCGGCGGCGCAGAAAAGTACCTTTTTCCGCTCCCCCCGGAGCTGATGGCCGATCTTGCCGATGGTGGTGGTTTTGCCCACCCCGTTCACCCCGATAAACAGCACCACCGAGGGCTTGGTGGACAGGTCCAGGGACAGCTCCCCGGCGCTGAGGGCGTCGGCGATGACCCGGACCATTACCTCCCGGGCCCCCTCCACGGTCTTGACCCCCTCCGACTTCACCCGGCGGCGCAGCTCCTCCACCAGCTCCAGGGTGACGTCCATGCCGGTGTCCGCCAGAATCAGCGACTCCTCCAGCTCGTCATAGAAGTCGTCCGTCAGCTCCGAGCCGAAGCCGGCGAAAATGTTGATCTTTTTCAGCTTGTCAAAAAAGCCCATGTCAGTTCTCCTTATTGTTCAATTTTCTCCCCGCACCAGGGGCAGAACTGTCCCCACTGGAAGCTGTCCGGCAACTCTTTGCCGCAGTGGACGCAGAAGCCGGGGGCGTCCGTTTCCCCGCTCCCCGCCGGGGCGCTCTGGCTGGCGGAGACGCTCTGCCCGTTCTGGGGCGGGTTCCGCGGCCCGACAACCTCCCCAAGGCCCCAGAAGACGAGCTTCACCCCCACAAACAGCACGATAATCAGGACAATGCCGCCGACTATCATTTTCCAGTCGACGGATTTTTTCTCGTTTTCGTTCACGGTTTTCCCTCCTGCGTATAAACGGAATCCCCCCGCCACCGGACTGCGTCCGGCGGCCCTCCCCCCTTTAGCAAGGGGGGCTTTTTTATGTGGAACGTTGCTGGTCTCCTCCAAAGGCCCCCTTGCCAAAGGGGGCTGGCACGGCGAAGCCGTGACTGGGGGATTCCATTCAACGAAACGCCTTCCCCTCCCCGTCCAGCACCTCTTAGCAGGGGACCTTTCTATGCAA
>Ga0209064_1001840_pt1 | contig 28686 bp, 35 predicted proteins | sample Inofromicrocosms_FD_187498 | JGI IMG/M metagenome (GOLD analysis project Ga0209064, IMG submission 187498) | Mouse cecum microbial communities from Vienna, Austria - Inoculum for glucosamine and mucus D2O microcosms (SPAdes) (version 2) | ecosystem: Host-associated > Mammals > Digestive system >... | reverse complement strand
AGCGCAGTTTCCTTGTGACTGCAAGACAGTCTGGGACATTGTTACAGATAACAAAAACTATGAATGGCGGAGTGATTTATCCAAAATTGAAATGATTGACGAAAATCGGTTTGATGAATATACAAAGTCCGGGTTTGTGACGCATTTTCAGATTACCGCAAAAGAGCCATACCGGGAATACCGATTTGATATGGAGAATCAAAATATGAGCGGTCACTGGAGCGGCATATTTGAGAGCCGGAACGATGGTACTCAGATTACTTTTACGGAAGAGGTTCAGGTGAAAATTCCAATTATGAATCTGATTGTAAAGGGGTATTTGAAAAAGCAGCAGGCTAAATATATAGCTGATCTCAGAGAAGCGATAGCAAAATTGTAAGATTGTTGGCAGGTTACAGATAAAACAGTTTACAGAAAAATACTGATAATTTAATTAGGAGAACTCAAGGTAATGATAATATAAGGAGCCAACAAAATGAGAAATCCAGAACAAACAATAGGAAATTTAATTGATAAGCAGAATGTTTCTTTCATTGCCTCTATTTCTGAAGAAGGTTTTCCAAACATGAAAGCGATGCTGCCACCAAGAAAACGAGTGGGAATCAAAGAATTCTGGTTTACAACTAATACATCTTCGATGAGAGTAGCGCAATATCGGGAAAATCCAAATGCCAGCATTTATTTTTATGACAAACGCTTTTTCCGTGGAGTTATGCTGATTGGTACCATGGAGGTTTTGCAGGATGCTGAAACTAAACAGATGATCTGGCTAGAAGGTGATACCATGTATTATCCCCAAGGCATGACAGATCCGGATTATTGTGTTTTAAAATTCACTGCTGAAAAAGGGCGGTATTACAGCAACTTTAAGTCAGAAGATTTTGATGTATAAAGAGAGGAAATAAGGATGGGAGATAATAATACTATTTTAAAATTTGAGTGCCTTGGAATAGAAAATGGCGGGATATTTCCTCCTGAACATACAGGAAGAGGAGAAGACAGTTCTCCGGAATTTATCATTCATAATTTGTCTGAACAATGCAACACATTGGCAATCACGCTGGAAGATCTCAGCCATCCGATAAAAGGATTTACCCATTGGCTGATTTGGAATATACCTGCTGCAAAAACAGTACCGGGCGCCATTCCCGCAAGTAAAATATTACCGTCACTTGGAAATGCAAAACAAGGTGTTGCTTATGGCATTCACCGTTACGCCGGACCGAAACCGCCGAAAGGGAAAACGCATACATATCGGTTTACATTGTATGCGCTCGATTGTTCACTGGAACTAAAGGTGAATACAAAAAAGCGCAGTTTTTTGAAGAAAGCAGAAGGGCATATATTGCAGACCGGCAGTATAACAGCAAAGTTTGAATGAGGGTGCAGCAAAAGGAATTTATTCTTGGTGGCGCTATAGGCGGGATAGGATGAAAAAAATCAGAATACTGTGTGCCACAGCGAAAGAGGTTCATCCATATCTTTCTACAAGGGAAAGATTAATAAATTCAGTAAATTTGCAAGTTAAGCTATGCATGGACAAAATTGGCTAATGGAGGTGTGTTAGTGAAATACGAAATAGCAACAAAAGAAAATATTGAACAAATTTATCAATTGGTACAGAACACGATTAACGCTATTTATCCTTTATATTATCCTCAAGGAGTAGTTGAATTTTTTCGTGGGCTTCATTCAAAGGAAAATATTGCCACAGATATAGAAAATGGTTTTGTTAGAGTTTTGTTATCAGGTGATTGTTTAGTGGGAACAGGCAGTTGCAAGGAAAATCATATATCAAGACTGTTTGTTACTTCTGATTTTCAGAAAAAAGGATATGGCAGTTATATTATGCAATGTCTTGAAAAAGAAATATCTCTTAATCACACCATTATTTACTTAGATGCTTCGCTTGCGGCAGCTTGTTTCTATGAGCATAGGGGATATAAAACTTTAAAGCATGAAGAATTATTTATCAATGAAAATGCAAGGTTAGCTTATGAAGTAATGGAGAAACATATAGCAGTTCCTAATACAGATATTTTTTATGATGGAAAATGCTTTATACCAAAGATGAATACTGAAAATGGTGAAGTGGATAATCAAACGCTTTTTTTATATCATCAAAATGAGAATATTTTATGGGCGGATTACTATGGCGGAGAAATAAAAAAAGGAAGTATAGTTGGAACGGTTGCTTTGAATGGAGAAATAGATTTTTATTATCAGCATATTAATTTGAACGACCAAATTAGAATTGGTAAATGTCACAGTGTACCACAGATTTTAAGTGATGGCAGAATAGAACTGTTAGAACAATGGCAGTGGCTGAATGGTGATAAATCAAAAGGTTCGTCAATCGTTATAGAAATAACTAACGATGAAAAATGAATATCATCACTCTCTTACCATCCAGTCTGGCAAAGCAGTATTGTATTCACATAAAATACTGATAGTTTTGAAATAAGAAGGGCAAAATATTATGGAACAACCTTTGACGAAAGATTGTAATATGGTATCCCAGATTAAGAAAATTGCTGAGGAGATAAAGGAAAACGTATAGACAACAGTACGATTCTAATTTAGGAAAGCAGGGTAAGCAGTTGAGAGTATCTCTGCTGTTTGCGTTGCTTTCTTGAATTTGAAAAAAAGGAAAGAGGATTTATAAAAATATGTATCAACAAAATAACAATAGAAAGAAAAAGTCTATGCGCTTCGCTGCTGTAATGTTTTTGGGAATGCTTATCACCTTTGTCGTAGTGATTTTTGCTGTGGTAGGAAAGAATCTGCTCCACAAAGGTGATAATTTGCTATAGGCGAAAGACAGTGGTACCGCCTTGGCATTACCGTTATGTTGGGAAAGAGGCTGCCAAGGAAATCTATGAAGCGGGGATTTGTCTTGAAGAATACCTAAACGCTTAGAAATGTATGGGTTCCCTGCTAAAAATAATTTGGAATTAATCGGCTGGAAGGCTGGTACAATTGTCCATATTAAATTTATGAAATATGTCAATTATTTGGAAGGAAATCACTTCTATAACCAGCTGTTTGCGAGTTGTGTCGAGGCAAATTCCAATCAGTAAAGTGTCAGGAAGCCGTTTCGTATGTGGCAGTATCCTTTGTCGTATACTTGAAAATGGTACTTCATACGACTGGCATGGTATAATCACGAGAACGCATCTGTAAACATGAAGAATTGTGTCAGACTACCTTGCGGCAGTTTTAGGATTTCCAGTTCTACTGCAAAAGCATTCCGTTGTGAATTGAATTTTATTTCGTGGGATAGCCGAGAACTTGTTTATGATATAAGAACATGGAATGGAGCACATACTGAATATGATAAGGGCGTTACGGTTGCAGCAGGTCAAATGATTATACTAAAAAAGCTGCTTGATCAGATAGAAATATTTTAATTCATTTTGTATTGGAAATAGTAGATAAAATGTTGAAAATTGTGGCGTAATCTGAAGGTCATAAATAGGAGGTGCGCAGAATGAGTAATACCATTTTAATTGTGGATGATGAGGCGGATATCGTTTCCACCCTTGCAGATTATTTTCTATATAATGATTATAACGTAATGACGGCAACAAATGGGATGGAAGCGATTGAAAAGGCAGGAAAGCAGCCAGATCTTATTCTGCTGGATATCAATATGCCCGATCTGGATGGGCTGGAGGTTTGCGCCCGGATACGGGGTTTTGTCAGCTGCCCGATTCTGTTTCTGACGGCCAGAGTAGAGGACAGTGATAAAATTAAAGGCTTTGGTATGGGCGGGGATGATTACATCGTTAAGCCCTTTTCCCTGGATGAACTTGGCGCAAGGGTTGCCGCACACATAAGACGGGAGCACCGCAGAGGGGAAACGCCGAAAGTCCGGTTTGATGATAAGCTGTCTATTGATTACACAGAAAGACGATTATACTTTGATAACGAGGAAATTTCCCTTGCAAAAAAGGAGTTTGATATTATAGAACTTCTTTCCAACCATCCGGGGCAGATATTCAGCAAAGAGCGGATCTATGAGCTTGTCTGGGGCTATGACAGTGAAGGAGAATCCTCCGTGGTAGCTGAGCATATCCGACGCATCCGCACAAAGCTTGCAACAACAGGAACAAAATCATACGTAGAAACAGTTTGGGGAGTGGGATACAAATGGGCAAAATAACAGTATTTTTCAAAAGAAAGTCTATTAAGACGGCTTTTACCACCTTTATGTTCATCTGTATTGTTTCTGCCCTGCTGCTGTCCTTGGTCCTATCAAACTTTTGTCAGTGGGGACAGTCCAAAATTTATAAACAATATCAAATTCAATTTGAAGTATTCGATCCTGAAATGGTAATTGAATTTGATAAGACGGACGAAAATGAGCAGAAAGGATGCATATCTTATCATACACCTCATGCGCCACTAAATTTAAAGGATCATTTTACACCAACTGACCGAACCGTATATAATATTCTTAGCTTTATGAGTGTTTGTATATATCCAATTTGTTTTATAGTTTGTATTGTAGTCACCAGTGTTCTGTTTTATAAACGACAACTACAGAAGCCTATTGCTATATTGGATTATGCCGCTGGTGAGATTGCCGATAATAACTTAGATTTCAAAATTGCTTACGATAAAGAGGATGAGCTGGGAAAGCTGTGCGCTTCCTTTGAGAAAATGCGGCAGGCATTGCAGGAGAGCAATGAAGAAATGTGGCGGCAGATAGAGGAACGCAAACGGCTGAATGCAGCGTTTTCTCATGACTTGAGAACACCTCTGACGGTTCTCAAGGGACAAAGCGAATTGCTGAGACAATATGCGCCAAAAATGACCACGGAAAAAGTGAGTGATATCTCAGAGATGATGCACCGGCATATCGTAAGGCTGGAAGAGTATGTGCAGACGATGGGGGAGTTGCAGCGGCTGGAAGATATTGAAATTGTCCGGCAGTCTGTACCAATGAATGGGGTTTGCAGGCAATTTCGTGAAATAGGAGAAACTGTGTGTAATGGGAAAGCGTTATTCTGCGAGGTTATGGAGGATAAGCATATTGATTTGAATATAGACATGGCTATTGTGCTACGGGTATATGACAATCTGCTTGCCAATGCAGTACGGTTTGCAAAGAAAAAGATTAAGGTATCGGCAGAGTCGCGGGATGGGTATCTGTATCTTACCGTTTCCGATGATGGATCCGGATTCGCCGGAAAGGATTTGGAGAATGCCACGAAGCCATTTTACAAAACGGTGCGGGAAACAGATAACGAGCATTTCGGTATGGGGCTGAATATTTGCAAGATCCTTTGTGAGAAGCATGGTGGGTATATCCGGCTGAGCAACCGGGACGGGGCGGTTGTGACTGCGGCGTTCAGGCAGTGATATTTCCAAAATAAGGTCAAGTAGTTCTAAAAAAATTAAAACAGTCTCATTGCATGGACTGGTAAAAGTGATTAAAATATAGGAAGGAGGTGTCAGATATGGCCAATGAAGATAAAAAGGATTTCAATGCAATGCTGCATGACAACAAGGATATGCCAAAGATACAGACGATTACAGATCAGAAGAGCATTGAAAAATATGGCGGGGACAAAATGTACTTTTCACCGCCAATTGACTACGATAAGGTAATGAAAAGAATCCCATATGGAAACGTGATTACGATTGGAAAGATTCGTGACTACTTTGCGAAACTCAAGGGAGCAGATTTTACAGAGCCGATAACGGCAGGAATTTTTGTGTCGATTGCAGCGTGGGCAAGCTACCAGCGTTCTGAGAATGAAACGCCTTATTGGAGAACCTTAAAAGCAAATGGGGAGTTAAATCCTAAATATCCCGGTGGCGTCGAGGCGCAAAAAGAAAAGCTGGAGGAAGAGGGGCATACGATCATTCAGAAAGGCAGAACCAATATCCGGTACTTTGTGAAGGATTATATGGATGTTCTTTTTGAATTGGATTGAGTTTGGGTTTATTGAAGATATTAAGATTTTGTATACAGCATATTTTGATGAAAGAACTTGTTGTATTGCCCTATTGTAAGAAATAGCAAGGATATGGGATAGGAATATGATACTGATTTTGAGAGAACAAAATCTTTTTCGGGATTAATATATTTACTTAGCAATGGCAGAGAGTTAAAGTTTTCACTTTATGGAAAGAAGTATGATGGAGGGGATTTAAGTGAGAAGTATCAAGGAATACAATCCTGAAGAAATAGGGTAAATGCTGAATGAATTCATCAATATATACATAGATCAAGATAAACTACGTAAAAACATTTTACTATGGAACTCGTTAAAGGATGAGATAGACATAAAATGTATTCCATTTTCTCAAATTAGCGGTTTCGGTTTTTATAAAGAAAGGTCTGTTCTATTATATGATGAGAGAGAACAGACATTGTTTCAAGTAGAGTGGAGCAAGGTAGTTTATTTTATAACAAGGTTGGAACCGTAGGAGGAAAATATTGATTTTATGATATTTGATAAGACTTTAGAATGGTTTTGCACAATTACGCATGAGGCTTTGAAAACGATTTGTGCAGGCACAGTGATTTCATTCAATTGAATATCGTTACTTGGTTTAAACATTCATCCGTTATTGGTGGCTGCCTGTTATGCATATAAAAAAGACAATTTATTCCACAAAATATTTTTGACATGTAGATAAAAAGTTGAAAATCTCCTTTTATCCTATACCTATCAGATGAGAAACCATCTGAAGAAAGGAGCTTTTTCAAATGAATAATTCCATTGAAATCAAAGGGCTGAATAAATTTTATGGAAAGAAACAGGCATTGTATGATGTAAACCTTTCCATTCATCAGGGGATGTTCGGTCTGTTGGGGCGCAACGGTGCAGGTAAGACTACCTTGATGAAGACACTGGCAACACTGCTGCAAAAGAAAGACGGAGAAATTATCGTGTGCGGCGTTCCCATTGAAAACGCCAAAGAAATCCGTAAAATCATTGGGTATCTGCCCCAGGAGTTTTCCATGTACCCTTCCATGAATGTGGGAGAGGCTATGGAATACCTGGCGATTCTTTCAGGACTGCATAGATCTGAAAGAAAGGAACGAATCAATGCGTTGCTGAAAAAAGTGAATCTGACAGAGCACCGGGATAAAAAGGTAAAAGCGCTTTCCGGCGGCATGAAACGCCGTCTTGGAATTGCCCAGGCGCTGCTGAACAACCCCAAAGTGCTGATTGTTGACGAACCTACTGCCGGGCTGGATCCGGAGGAGCGTGTCAGATTCAGAAATCTGCTATCTGAAATTGCAGAGGATAAGATTGTGATTCTGTCTACTCATATTGTTGGGGACATTGAGGCCACCTGCGAGGATATCGCCATCATTAACGAGGGCAAGGTTATCTATAACGGGACAGTAGATGATCTTTTGCAGGCAGCAGAAGGCAGAGTGTTTACCATGACAGTTTCCAAGCGAGAGCTTCCCCAGCTCAAGAGGCAGCTTTCCATCACCAGTATGCACACCCAGGGCAGCAAGGTTCACATTCGATTTATTGCGGATACTTTGATGCAAGGTGCAAAGGAATGTGAACCGAATATTGAGGATGCATATATGCTGTATCTCCATTCCAGCGGTGTACGTGAGATTTTGGGTGAAATTGGGGGTGAGTGGTAATGCTGCTGTTGCAGGAAATCAAAAAGATTGTAAAATCTATTCCCTATCTGATTTTTGTCGCTGCCATTATAATTGGTTTGTTTTCCCAGAGTGTGTTCCGTTTTGGCGATGATCCATTGCAGGAACCTCAGCCGGGCAGCAGCTATGGATTTAAACAGGAGGAAATAGCAGAACAGATTATGCCGGCTGCGCTGAGAGATTTGTTGACGGAGTTTAGCAATAATAATTATACAACCTATCCTATTGGGTTTCTCAAGCATGTAAAGCTCAGCGAAGGCGAACAGGCAAAAATAGCCGAAATTCTTTCCGAGATTACAGGAAATAATAAGGAAAGAATTTTACAGGAAGTAGCTGGGATTTCGCCTGGTGGTTCCGACAATTACACTTTCCAGATCGGCGGGGATGCCATGCAGCAGGATGGAAACGGAGGCTTTACCATAGGCTCGGATGAGAACCAGCAGAATAGTTCAGAAAAAATGACATTTGCAGTGAGGGATGACATGGACTATGCCCGGTTCAAGGAGCTGATGGGGCAGGCAGACGATCTTCTGGGCGGTGGTTCTAACTACGCAGTGGATTCGCTGATTGGGTATGGAACGGTTCCTCTAACCTATGAAGAGGCAAAAGAGCGGTACGACCTTGCGGTCACTTCCGACCAAGTGACCGGCGGATATGCCCGTTTGTTCTCCGATTACGCAGGGGTTATGGTACTGTCAATCCTTCCGGTGTTTTTGGCAGTCATCCTGAGCATGAAAGACAGGCGTGCAAAAATGGAGGCACTTATCTACACAAAGGAAACATCCGCAGCCAAACTGACCTTCATACGTTACTTGGCGCTTGTTATCGCAGCCATGGCTCCAGTAATTATATTATCCTATGTATCAAACATAATGGTTTGGAGTAGCTATAGCGGCATGCAGTTGGATTATCTGGCTCCTCTCAAGTATGATTTCGGTTGGCTTATGCCCAGCGTAATGATTTCCACAGCCATTGGTATGTTCTTGACGGAGTTGACCAGCACGCCCATTGCCGTTGTAGTACAGGGATTTTGGTGGATGCTTGATGTGAATCTAGGAATCAAAACGGTTCATTCGGGATATTCCCTGTTTCGTCTGGCGCCACGCCACAATGTAGGCCCAAAGTCACTATTCCGTACACAGGACTATCTGGATCATTTCCCGGATCTTGTGCAGAACAGACTGCTGATGGCGGGAATCGCTCTGGCGCTCATCCTACTCACAATTTTAATCTATGAAGCAAAGAGAAAGGGGAAATTTGGTGGAAATGCATTCTTCAAAAAAGCGGTTTCCGGTATTAGAAATCGCAAAAATCAATCTCAGGCATAATGCGCTTTTATCCATTGCAGTGGCTGTCCTTTTATGTCTTGTCACTCCATTGCTGATTGGTACAGCCAACCTGGATCGCAATGCCGCAGCCATGCCGCTTGAAATGTTTCTTTCCCTGATTGGCATTGTGCTTCTGACGCCGGTATTTCAGCCGGAGCAGAACGAGGAAATTGACGATCTGGTATCTTCCAAGTATTGCAGCACAGCAAAGGTCCATCTGATACGAACTGTGTGTTCCGCAGGAATTGCAGCATTGCTGATTTGCGTATTTACCGTATATATGAAACTGCAAAGCTGTGATGTCGCGCCAGTTCTGGCGCTCGGATCCATAGCGGATGCCCTGTTCTTAGGTTCCATGGGCATGCTGACTTCGGCGCTTACGGGAAATACAGTCATCGGGTACATGCCGCCGCTGCTTTATTATGTGCTCAATATCGGTATGGGGCCAAAGCTGGGAAGCTTTTATCTGTTCTCTATGGTCACAGGCAGCTACACAGCAAAGCTGTGGCTGTTCGCAGCAGGACTTATAATAATTGTCTTCGCATTGTTCTATCAAAGGTTACGCAAGCGGAGGGCTTAATGAAAGGGCATCAATACACAGAACTCGCTGTGTATTGATGTCTCTTTGTTATATGTACTTCTGAAAACAGACTTTGATATCTATATGAAATCTTAATAGAAGCAATAAAAAATTTATGGCGGTTAGGTATTAGACCGAAAAAGGCTGCTTTCGATCTAACAACTGGTCAAATGGTGGAAATATTGGAATCTCTGTGGCAAAATCTTTTTCATTGACTTTTAGGTACTTTTTTGTTATAATGAAAGTGCGTACTTGCATGGAGGCGATAACATGGATGAAACAAGTCAAAAAATCATTGATGCTGCAATGACATTAGTGCGGGATAAAGGATATGTTGCAACTACCACTAAAGAGATTGCCAAGGTAGCAGGCGTGAATGAATGTACGCTGTTTCGTAAATTCAAAAATAAGAAAGATATCGTGTTACAGGGGGTAAAACAAGCTGGGTGGAGGGCAAATATAACTCCAGAAATTTTTGAAAATGTGCAGTGGGATTTGCAGGCAGACATAGAGATGTTTATGAAAGCATATATGGACAGGATGACGCCAGATTTTGTAAATTTGTCTATCGGTTTGAGAGCGCCTCAATTATATGAGGAAACGTCTGCCCTCATTATGAAAGTTCCGCAGGCTTTTTTATCATCGTTCACGCAGTATCTTAATAAAATGTTTGATTTGGGAAAAATACCAAAAGTAGATTTTGATGCTTTGGCCCTGACAGTTTTTTCATCAACATTTGGATATGCGTTTTTAAATGCGTCTTTTGGCAATGAATTATCTAAAGTAGAAAAAGATGAGTACATAAAAAGCAGTGTACAAATGTTCATAAAAGGATTGGAACAGTAAAAATCGGTACTGCCCTTATGGTAGTACCGAAAAAAATAAGCCGTATGCAAGCAAGTACTCGCATACAAAGAAGGAGGAATATTATTTATGGGAATAACAGGAGCTGAATTATTTGTGAAAGCATTAAAAGAGGAATCGGTTACAACTTTATTTGCTTATCCGGGAGGGCAGGCAATAGATCTATTTAATGCGTTGTATGGAGAAAAGGATATAGAAGTAATTTTGCCACGCCATGAGCAGGGTTTAGTCCATGCGGCAGACGGATATGCCCGTTCCACAGGAAAGGTGGGTGTCTGCCTTGTGACAAGCGGACCGGGAGCCACCAATCTCGTTACGGGTATTGCCACTGCAAATTATGACAGTGTTCCGCTTGTATGCTTTACGGGGCAAGTGCCAACCAGCTTGATTGGAAATGATGCTTTTCAAGAAGTGGATATCGTAGGCATTACAAGAAGCATCAGCAAATATGCGGTAACTGTACGAAAAAGAGAGGATTTGGCAGAAACAATCCGAAAGGCTTTTTATATTGCTAAGACAGGAAAGCCAGGCGTAGTTGTCGTTGATTTGCCGAAGGACATCCAGAGGGCGTATGGCAGCGATTTTTACCCGAAAGAAATAACTATTCGAGGTTATAAGCCGAACACTTCCGTACATATGGGGCAGTTAAATAAGGCGTTGGATATTTTGCGCCATGCGAAAAAGCCCGTCTTTCTGATAGGGGGCGGAGTGAATATCGCCCATGCGAACAAAGAGATGACACGGCTTGCGGAGCTGACGGGCATTCCTGTCATTACCACCATTATGGGAAAAGGAGCAATCCCCACAACGCATAGCCTATATGTGGGCAACATCGGGATCCACGGAAGCTATGCGGCAAATAGGGCAATCAGTAACTGCGATGTCCTCTTTTCCATAGGGACACGTTTTAACGACCGTATCACGGGAAAGATAGAGGAATTTGCGACAGCCGCCAAAATAATTCACATTGACATTGACGCAGCCTCCATTTCACGGAATATTGTGGTGGATGTCCCTATCGTGGCTGATGCGAAGAAAGCAATCTGCTCCCTGCTTGAAAAAGCAGAACCGCTTTCTGTTTCGGAATGGGTAAATGAAATCAATGATTGGAAAAAGGAATATCCCATCGACATGGGGAGATCTGGACTGACTCCGCAAATGGTAATAAAAGCCGTCAATGAAATCTTTACGGATGCAGTTGTCACTACAGATGTTGGACAGAATCAGTTGTGGACAACACAGTTTCTTGCGCTTGATGAAAATAGACAAATGCTGACCTCTGGAGGATTGGGAACTATGGGTTACGGCTTCCCTGCGGCAATCGGGGCTAAGCTTGGCAATCCCCATAAAGATGTAATTGTTATCTCCGGGGACGGTGGTATGCAGATGAATATACAGGAAATGGCTACTGCTGTCGTTTACGAGCTTCCTATCATCATCTGTATACTTAATAACGGATATTTAGGGAATGTGCGGCAATGGCAGGAAATGTTCTATGACAGACGGTATTCAAGTACTTGTATGCGTTACCGAAAGAGTTGCGAGATAGGCTGCAATACGCCAAACCATTGCTGCCCAGAATATACGCCCGATTTTATCAGACTGGCGGAGAGCTATGGGGCAAAAGGCATCCGTGTAACCAAGCCGGCAGATATAAAAGATGCTTTGATAAGTGCAAAGCAGAATACAAAAGCTCCTACAGTTATTGAGTTTATTATGGATAGAGAAATCAATGTTATGCCAATTGTTCCCCCGGGGAACTCCCTTAACGATATGATACTGGAAAGCGAGGAGCATGGAGAATGAAAAAAAGATGGATATGTTTATTTGTGGAAAATGAAATAGGCGTACTTGCCCGCATTTCAGGCTTATTTTCTGCCAAGTCCTATAATTTAGACAGTTTAACAGTCGGAGTTACAGAGGACAGCACTATATCACGAATGACAATCAGCTTAACAAGTGATGATAAGACTTTTGAGCAGATTAAGAAGCAGTTAAGCAGGAGTGTCGAAGTAATCAAATTAGTGGACTATACGGATAACCCCATTCACATGAAAGAAATTCTGTTTGTAAGGGTGAATGGCTGCTCTAATGTGGATATAACAGAGTTGTTTAGAATTTCAAAAGTATTTGGGGCTACAATCATTGACTATGACGGCACTACTGTTCTTTTGGAATGTACCCAAACAGAAAACAGAAATGATGATTTAATTGCTTTGTTACAAAGGAAATTTACGAATAGAATTGAGATTGTAAGGGGCGGCAGTGTTGTGGTTGAAGCAGTCAGTATTTCAGAAAGATAACGGCGTAATGCTTTATGCCAGATAGAAATGAAAGCACAAATCTGCATTGTTAACATGGTGTCAGATCGATATAGGCAAATAGGAGATGATATCTTTTCCGTCAAATGGATTATGCTAAATTGCAGGATTTTATTAAAAGTCAGCAGGCAGTCATCCTAAGAGGCTGTCTGCTCTGTTATTCCTTATATTTGAGTATGGGTACAAAGGCGATTTGAAATTGTTGACATTGACAGTTTGTCAGTCGTGTGATATACTAATAAAATAGGACAATATGAAATGACCCCACATTTGTAGCAACGTGGATTTACCTATATACTAAGTTTTGAAAAAAAACGATGGTAACAGGGATTACCGCATACGAAAGGAGGCCACTTACATGAAAAGAATACTACGAATCGAAATGTATGTCCATAGCACAAACTACACTTTATGCGCCATTTAGCCAAGATTTGACGGAGACGACATTATTTATGCAAATGTTAAAGTAACGCCGGATACAGACAATATTGTGCAGTTCATTGAGAATCTTAAGAAAAAGATAAAAGGGATGCGCATATGATTGCCCAGTGTATGTCTTACGGCGGATACCATGCTGTGAATATCCCGACGGATAAAGATGAGGATGTGAAAATCTATCTTCGCATGAGGGATGATCATAAACAGGATTTAAAAAAACAAAACAGAGAATCAGTGCGTTCTGTTTAAGTCAGGGATTCCACTATAGCAAGGGCAAATGGACGCAGGCACACTTGAAGTGGCTGAAATCACTTGAACTGGGCGGACTGGACAGGGAAACGCTGGACGAGTATCTGATTACCTATGAATATCAGACAAACCGGATTGAAGCCTTTGATAAGAGGATAGAGGAACTGGCGTCTGAGACAGAGTATGTGGAGAGAGTGAAGAATCTGGTGTGTTTTCTCGGAGTAAAGACCCATACGGCGTTATCGTGCCTGGTTGAGACAGGGGATTTCCAGAGATTTGCAAAAGGAAATATTTATTCCGCATACCTGGGGCTGGTGCCGGGGAAAGATTCAAGCAGTGATAATATCAATAGGCTTTCCATCACAAAAGCCGGAAACAGCCATGTAAGGAGGATGCTGATTGAGGCACCCAAAGGGGGAGCTGCAAGGGAGAGATCGGGCATAAATCGAAAGACCTGAAAGCAAGACAGAGCGGAAATCCGCCGGAGGTGGTTGCTTATGCAGATAAGGCAAACCAGAAGCTGCGGAGAAAGTATTACAAAATGATAAGACACAGCAAGAAAAAGAACGTAACGGTAACTGTTATTGCGAGAGAACTTGCCTGCTTTATATGGGGCATGATGACAGACAATATCCGCATGGCGTGATATCAGACTGCCATCTGTCCATCAAGGGTAAATGAACTGCTGCGCAGCCTTTGACAGCCGGCTGTCATTCTGATGGCTGGCAATCAAGCTGATTAAGCAGGCGCAGTTGCATAATCAGCAGCAACTGAAAACAAAAAACTGGAGATATCTTGAAGGCATCTTTTGTGACTTTAAGATTCGGGCTATCTGCGTAACCTCCTTGTCGGCAGGGTAGCGATACACTGATCCACGTTATAGGACAGCAGAGCCCACGGCGGACCATTGACCTGTAGGTAACTAATCCACGAATAACGGAGTGGCCAAATGCCGGGAACTGTTAATCAAAAGGCTTCTTCAAGATATCTCCTGAATACAAATGTAAGTTTTGTCAGAGAAAAAAGTTTGTTATTTTTTGATTTACCTCTTGACAAAAGTCACTTCATAACGGAGGTAGCATATTATGCGTGATGTGAAAGAGCCAGAGATTCGCAGAGCTGAAATCATGGATGCTGCGGTCCAGTTGTTTACTATAAAAGGATATCTGAATACTACAACGCAGGACATCATTGATAAGGTTCAGATTTCACGCGGACTTTTATACTATCATTTTAAGAACAAAGAGGATATTCTGTACTGTATTATAAACAGATATTCTGAACCATTACTGAAGCAGTTGGAATCTTTGTCATATGATGAGACGAAAAGTGCTCCTGAGAAAATTAAAGCATTTGTTTCTCAGACTATTGTTCCGGATAAAGATATTACAGTTGAAAATTCCGTTCTCCAGGAAGCGGTTAATCTGGAGGAAAATCGTTATATGTTGGATCGTTTTTATCACAGATTATGTGAGCGCATGATAGGTTACTTTGCCCATATTCTTGAACAAGGAAACGAAGAAGGCATTTTTCAGGTGGAAAAACCGAAAGAGATGGCGGCATTTTTAATGACTGGATATATTTTTGTATCGAATGACGCTAAGATTGCCAAACAGGATAAGAGACAGTTAGAGAGCTATTTGGAGGCATACAAAATACTGTTGGAAAGAGTATTAAATCCTAAAATGCCATTTTCTTTCTAAAATTGGAATGAGAGTTTGTATAACAGCAATCTCATTCTTATTTTTTACATAACAACTGACAAAATGTCAGTTTACATCCGGTAGTTTTGCTATCGGTTATTTTTAAAACACTAACTGACGAATTGTCAGTGGAGGAGGACATAGCAATGCTAAAAATTGAACACCTTACAAAGATTTATCCAAACGGAAAAAAGGCAGTTAAGGATTTATCCTTGACAATACAAGCAGGGGACATCTATGGATTTATTGGTGCAAATGGGGCTGGCAAAACTTCTACGATAAAAGCGGTAGTCGGTATCCATGGATTTGATCAGGGGGAAATCTACATCAATGGAAAATCCATTCGCAAGGATCCACTGCAGTGCAAGAAAGAACTGGCTTATATTCCGGATAATCCGGATTTATATGAACATCTGACGGGATATCAGTACATTAACTTTATTGCTGATATTTATGAGGTGGAACTATCTGACCGAAAGAAGCAGATTGAGAAATATGGTGAACTTTTTGAGATGAATTCCAGCCTGGGAAATGTAATTGCCTCTTATTCCCACGGAATGAAACAGCGGACAGCTATTATTTCTGCCTTGATTCATAAGCCAAAGCTTCTGATTTTAGATGAACCTTTTGTCGGATTGGATCCCAAAGGGGCATGGCATCTGAAACAGACCATGCATGAGCTTGTACAGAGTGGAGGTGCAATTTTCTTTTCTACGCATGTTTTGGATGTTGCAGAAAAACTCTGCAATAAAATTGCCATCATCAAAAGAGGAGAGCTGATAACATCTGGAAATATTGAAACAGTCAGGGGGAATCATTCTCTGGAATCTGTTTTTATGGAGGTGCAGAGCCATGAATAAAACGATGCTTTTATTAAAAACGCAGATATATAACTATTTCTCGCTAAATGAACTATTTCATTCCGAAAAGAAAAAGGGCAATTTTATTTTTATCACAGCGGCTGGGATATTCACATTATTGGCCTTCCTAAGCGGTTATAACGTAATGACAGCTCTTGCACTTGCAAAAATGGGACAGGCGCATCTGATTCCGGCCTATATGGTGTCTGTATCCAGCTTTATAATTCTTGTATTTACTGTGTTGCGATCAAATGGCATACTTTTTGGCGGCAGGGATTATGAGATGCTTTCTTCCCTGCCAGTCAAGGCAAAGGAAATCATCAGCAGTAAATTTGGATTTCTTTATCTGTTGAATTACTTAATGGGGATTCTCTTCATACTCCCAGCGGGGATTGTATGGCATATTTATGATTCGCATCATTTGCTATTCTTTTTCATGTACTTGGCGTCCTCCGTTTTTGTGCCTTTTGTTCCGATGTGCATTGCTTCTTTGATTGGAATCCTGATTACTGCCGTATCCTCTAAATTTCGTAGGAAAAACATCTTTTCGCATATCTTTTCATTTGCGATTTTAGGAGGTTTATTGGGAATTGGGATTTACAGTATGCAGACTGGTACCTCTGGAGAAAATTTGGGAGTCATCCTTATGGAACAGGTCAGCAGTCTGTATCCTTTATCGGCATGGTTCTATTATACAGATTCCATTTCATTGGTTGGGAATGTTGGGTTCTGGATCTTATCGGTTTTGGTTTTCTTTATATTTGTAAAAATTGTAGAGCGCCGTTATGCGAGGCTGAATTCTTACGTTTTGCAATGTCATGCTGCATCTGCTGGAGGAAAAACAAGCCTCAAGAAACATTCTGTATTTTCAGCTATGTACCTGAAAGAGATAGGACGTTATTTCAGTTCCTACCTTTGGGTACTAAATACAGGTCTGGGTGTTGTTCTTCTTTGTGTAGTTAGTTTGGCGTTGTGTGTGATATCTCCCGAAATGTTAGGAAAATATACGGGGATTGAAGATGTGGATTCATTTTTAGGGCAGTTTGCCCCTTTAATCATTGCAACGATGCTTTCAATTAGTTGTCCATCAGCTTCTGCAATCTCATTGGAGGGGAAGAATTTATGGATATTGCAGAGCGTGCCACTATCAAACAAGATATTTTTAAAAAGCAAAATAGCCCTTACCTTGACGATTCATGCCATTGGCTATATGTTGTCTGTCGCTGTGTTTCTGATACGGTTCCAGTTCAATGCCATTCAGGCATTAACGCTTCTTGTCATACCAGTGTGTTATTCGATTTTTACAGCGGTACAAGGGACTTATATAAACTGTCGTTTCCCTAAATTTGATTGGGACAATGAGATGGTAGTGGTAAAGCAAAGCATATCTGTTATTCTATCTGGTGCAATTGGAATGATATGTATTGCTGTACCGGCATTGCTTCACTGGTTTTTGGACGTTTCTCTTATAAAGGTATTGTGGGGGATGGCGGTTATTCTTATGGTTTTGTCAGTTGCTTTCTATTTTAAGGCATGTAGTAAAAAAATTATTTTATTGGGAGAACGTTAACTATGAAAAAAAGTATTCTCAAAGATGTGATTGTGTTTTTAGTTATGTTGACAATCGTGGTAGTTGTATGCTGGTTTCTTCCTGATAGTATTCCAGTCCATATCAATGCACAGGGAGAGGCAGATTTGATTGTAAATAAGTGGTTTCTTCTCCTGGGAACTGTGATACCATACTCGGCTTATATCCAATTTTTTCGTAATAGAAAGGGTGGCAAATGAATGAGAGATATACAAATCTAACATTCTCAAAGAAATTGAGATTTCGCATATTGCGTGGGTATTATAAACCAGGAGAAATGCTGCCCTCCATTCGTACTCTGGCAAAGCAAGAAAATTATTATCCTGCAATCGTTCGACGGTCACTTGAAGCTTTATTACAGGGTGGCTTGATTACCTGTAAGGGTACATTTGGTTTTCAAGTAAAGGCTGATTCTGTGTTTATTGAGAATGAACGCATAAAGGAATCTCATGTGGCTCAAAATCAATTGATTTCAGGACTCACAGCATTGGGTTTATCAAAACAAGATATTTTGTCTCTTATCAATAAATGTTGTGTGGAGTGTGAAAATATAAAGTAGAGGACAGACATATTTGTGTGTTTTGGGATTTTATCAGTGAAATTCTAAAAAAGTTTAGTTTTACCTGTCACACAGACGGGAAAGAGTTGTCTAATTATATATACGGATAAAATCCTGTGTTGAAGCGCCGCGGGATTTGATGTTCGGAATCAACCGCTTCCAGATGTGTTCCCGTATAAAATATCATTAGCACTTCAGAAAAGAGGAATCATGAATCAGTTTACGAACGAAGAATTATTGGATTTGATCCAAAAAGCGACATCCGGGGATAAGAAATCCCTTGAGAGCATTGTGCTTGGCGTACAGGATTTGGTGTTTAACCTTTCCCTGCGTATGCTTGGAACTTTCCATGACGCGGAGGATGCAACGCAGGATATCCTGCTGAAAGTCATTACCCACCTGTCTTCCTTTAAGGGTGAGAGTTCATTTTCAACATGGGTGTTCAGCATTGCAACCAACCATCTGAAGAACTACCAGAAGCATATGTTTGCCAAGTTCCCCCTCAGCTTTGAGTTTTATGGGGACGATATCAAAAACGCAAAAATCGGTGATGTGCCGGATCTGACTCAGAATGTGGAGCAGTTTATTCTGGCTGAAGAGCTGAAGCTTTCCTGCACCAATGTTATGCTGCAGTGCCTAGACGCTGAAAGCCGCTGCATCTTCATACTGGGTACGATGTTCAAGCTGGACAGCCGCATCGCTGGAGATATTCTGGGGATTACGCCGGAAGCCTATCGCCAGCGTCTGTCCAGGATCCGCAAAAAGGTGGCAGATTTCTTAAAGGAATACTGCGGTGAATATGGAAACGGGACATGCCACTGTGTAGACAGGGTAAATTATGCCATTCAGAATCGCAGAATCAACCCGGCACAGCTGGACTTTACCACTGCTGTACCAAAAGAGATGACGGATTTTAAGGAAGCAATGGAGGAGATTGATGGAATTTCCCATGAATTTTCTTTCTGCAAAACCTATCAGTCTCCGGGAAGTCTGAAAAAATTCATTGAGGATTTCCTGAGTGGACCCTCCTTTTCGGTTGTTGGAAACGTATAAGGGAGGTTTGGAAAATGGATACAAAATGGATTTTAAAGTACCTGACCGATTTAAGCGAACATAATAACCGGGAATGGTATCACGCCCACAAAGCGGAAAACAAAGAAGCAAACGCACAGTTCAAGGAACTAATTCAGACGCTCATTCTGCGTATTGGAGAATTTGACACAAGCATTCTGCATAACCAACCCAAAGAGCTTACCTTCAAACTGGTGAGGGATACCCGATTCAGTCATGATAAGTCTCCGTACAATCCTTCATTCCGCGCACACATCGCTTCAAAAGGCAAACTGCCTGTTCCGGTCGGATATTATCTGATGATCAAACCGGGCGGCCAGTCCTTCCTTGGCGGAGGGCTGTTTGCAGATATGTTTAAGGATGCGACTGCAATGATCCGCGACTATATAACAGAACACGGCGAGGAGTTTGAAGAGATTATTCATACGCCGGAATTTCAGAAGTATTTTAGAGTACAGGGCACATCACTGAAAAATGTTCCCACCGGGTATGACAAGGAACATCCGCAGGCAGAATACTTAAAGTTTAAAAGCTGGTATTTGGAGTATTCGGTATCAGACGAAGTTATCGCTGATACGGAGCAATTTGTGGAAGAGGCCACGAAGCTGTTTGAAATTATGAAACCATTCAATGACTATCTGAATAAAGCCCTTGAAGGATTTCAGATGCCAACAAGATAAAAATTTAGCATGGAATTGATTTATGAAAAGGATGATTCCGCATTTATTGAGAATGAACGCATAAAGGAATCTCATATGGCTCAAAATCAGTTGATTTCAGGACTCGCAGCATGGGGTTTATCAAAACAGGATATTTTGCTTTTTATCAATAAATGCTGTGTGGAGTATGAAAATATAAAGAGGAGTTGGTGACATCCCGATGAACCACATATGCTTTCTTGCATATTTCAGGTATCTGAAGTATAATAGATGCAGGAGGGATGAAAATGAACTATCTCACTGCTGCAGAAACTGCAGATAAATGGAAAGTGTCCAGCCGGATGATTGCCTATTATTGTGAATCCGGAAGGATAGAGGGCGCTGTGAAAAAAGGAAAAACGTGGTTTGTTCCTGCTGATGCCCAAAAGCCTTTGGATAGGCGTTATTCCAGAGAAACCATAAAAGCGAAAGAAAACCAGGAAACGGGAGATACGCTCGCTGCAGATGCTGCGGAATCGGCGGTTTATCATACGAAAGATATTTTTTACCACTTGGGGCTTACCCGCGAAACCTTGCGGTATTATGAGGAAATCGGGTTAGTTAAGCCCAAAAGGGGGCAATCCAGCAAATACCGGGAATTTGACTTATTTGATATGTCTCGTCTGATGGTCATTGATTTCTATAAGAAACGGGGATTTTCACCAGTTGCAATCAAAGGGATGCTGGCAGCAGGACCAGAGGAATATGCCGAAAAGCTCCAGCGGCAGTCAGACAGCATGCAGGAGCAGATTGACCGGCTTTCCCAGATGCAGAAGCGCCTGAAGGAAACACAGCGTTTCTATCAGGAATCTTCTGAAAAAATCGGTAATCTTGAAATTCGGGAGCTGCCGCCTTATTATGTGGCGGAGCGGTTTCCTTCTGTAGCGTCCTTTGGAGAATACAGGGATAATGTGCTGCGGTTTCTCAACGTAGAGAACGAGGATATCCTTTCAAGCATGGTTCGGACGCTCACTTTTGATGAAACAGGTTACAAAGGCTCCGAAATGTATGTGGTAAAACCTGTCAGTAAAATAGACGATGAGAAGAAAAATGTTTATATGGAGCATGGGAAATGCCTTCATACCACATTGCTTGCAGACAATAATGACACTTCGGTTCCTGAAAAGATGTTTTCTTTATGCCATGCATGGGCAAAAGAGAATCATGCCTTGTTTCGCGGCATCGTGTATATCTTTGTCCGTATGGCGATACTGGATGAGGATGCAGACAAACACATTTACGAAGTATGGGTTCCGCTAAAATAAGATTAAAAATTAATTTCACTTCCCTCTTGACTTGAGGGGAGCCACCGGCCTTACAATGTTATTTGTAAGGCCGACATCTTTTTCTTCGGCCATATTGAGCAGAAGGGAGAAAAAGGATGCGGCTGCTTATAATCAGTACATTGCCAAAGGAACATCCGCTGGCAGAAAAAGCTATCTGTTGTCTTGCACAAAGGGCAGCGGAGTGTAAGTCGTTCTATACGGAAGATATGAAAGTAAATCCTTGTATTGGCTGTAATGCCTGTTGGTTAAAAACGCCAGGCATTTGCGCCGTCAAAGACGATTACGAACAAATCCTGAAGGCTTACCTGCAATATGACGTTACCGTATTTATTTCGGATACGGCGCTGGGATTCGTTGATTATAAAATGAAAAATGTAATAGACCGGATACTGCCGATGGCAACTATGTATACCCGGATTGAAGATGGACAGACACGCCATGTCCCCCGTTATAAAAAAGAATTCCGGTTTGGGCTTTTGTATGCAGGCAACGGGAACCAGGCTTATTTAACGCATTGGATGAGCCGGTTTTGCCTGAATTTTCATGGAATCAGTCTGGGGGCATTTCCTATTGAAGCGTGGCAGGAGGTGGCCGTATGCATGTTGTGATGATCAGCGGCGCTGCCCGTACCCAGTCTAAGAGCAACACTGCAAAAATTGTGGCTGCCTTTTGTGAAGGTTTGCATAACGGCGGGAATACATCGGAGATTTGGTATCTCTCAAACCGAAAACAGTGGGAGAGTGCGAAAACTGCTTTTGAGGAAAATGAGAATATCCTGTTTGCTCTGCCGCTTTATGTAGAGAATGTACCAGGGGTCATGCTGGAGTTTTTAGCAGGTCTGTCCGCAAAGGAACAGCCGGGAACCAGGATTTCCTTTCTCCTGCAGGGAGGATTTCCGGAAGCTTCTCAGGGCCGATGCTGCGAAGGATTCTTAAAGACGCTGCCGGCACAGCTAGGGTGTGCGTATGGCGGGACATTCATCAAAGGAGATATGTTCGGACTCAGTCTGATGGGTGAAAGAATAGGAGCAAAACTGTTGCAGCCATTTATCGAAGTCGGACAGCGATTCGGAGAGTGCGGTTATTTCAGCTCGGAAATCATAGAAGTATTCTCCATACCGGAATATTTTTCGGAAAAACAGATCCGCATGACGAATGGTCCGCTCCGATATGTTCAACGGTTCATAATGCGATATATTGCAAAAAAACTGGGGTGTAAGATCAGACTGGATGCAAAGCCGTTCTGTGAAAAAGATTTACAAGATGTGCAGGAGTAAACGAGATGATACAAGTTAACGAGGTAATCAAAACCTTTGATGGAAAAGAAGTATTGCGGAATCTGCATTTGAATGTGGAACGTGGTACGATTTACGGGCTTCTTGGGATGAACGGAGCCGGAAAGACCACTACATTCAAATTGATCTCCGGTTTGCTGCAGCCGAATGCAGGAACCATTCGAGTTGATGGAGAAGTCATCCAAGCTCAGAACAAAAATTTTCTAAAAGAGATGGGAGTCTTAATTGAAACGCCGGTATTTTATGAGCATTTGTCAGCAAGAGAAAATCTGGAGATCCATTTGGCTTATATGGGCTGTGATTCGGGGATGATTGAAAAAAGCTTGCAGATGGCAGGACTTATTGATACCGGAAAGAAGCCTGTTTCCAGATTCTCTCTCGGTATGAAACAGCGATTGGCTATTGCCAGGGCAATCAGCCATTTACCGAAGCTTCTGGTACTGGCTGAACCGGTCAATGGTCTTGATCCTATGGGTATCCGACAAATGCGAGAACTGTTTTTGTCGCTGGTTAAAGACCGTGACATGACAATTTTGATTTCCAGCCATATATTGAGCGAGATTGAGCATATCGCCGATAGGGTGGGTGTGCTGGTGAACGGGAGGATTGCCAAAGAAGTATCTATGTCGGAAGTAAAAAAGACTTGTCCGGAAGGTTTGGAGGATTACTTCTTCAATATTATGAGCGGAGGTGCGAAAGGTTGAATTGGCTGAGTTTGGAACTGAAAAAAACAAATATCAAATCCTATTGTTTTGCGGCAGCCGCTATTTTCGTCTGTCTTTTAGGGCTGACTTACATATTTTCCAGGGTGCCAAGCCTCGGCACAGCAGACCCCAAGGCCGTGGAGCTGTTTTCAACTTATTCAGGTATAACAGCTATAAGCGGAGCTGTCGGACTGATGGCATTTTCCGCTTTGGCATCTGCCATGGGATATCGGTATGTTATAAGGGAGTACAGCAGCGCAAGTGCAATCCTTCTGTTCACTTACCCCATTGACAGGAATAACGTAGTATGGGCAAAAATCAAACTGTTGCTGCTGTTTATTTCTATCACAATACTTGTATGTACTTTTGGCGGCTTTATCGTATTTGCATTTACAGGTCATATGTTCTCGTTGGTGGATGACACTCTACGGCTTGTAGATATTGCCTTAGCTTATCGGAATGCCCTAGTACTGACATGTCTTACGGATGGGATAACCCTTTGCTCTTTACGCATCGGGTTTATAAAGAAATCCAATTCAATGACAGTGATCAGTGCAATTCTGCTCAGTATGCTGTTGGTGAATCTGGCAGCGGATATTAATCGAAGCTTTACAACGGTGTTTTGTCTTTCAGTTGTAATACTCGTGATTGGACTCCTGCTGACATTTAATATGGCGCGGAAAGTTGAAAGAATGGAAGTATGATAAGGGTTTAGGAGGACAAGATGGTTTCAAGTAAGAACTTAAACAGAATAGAGCGCAAATCAATTCTGTTATTCCTGTTTTATTCTTTCCTCATCGCATGGGGAACAGAAGCTGTATTGATTTTGCTGTATCATTTTCAGCTGATTGGTGGAAGCGCCGCACAGATATTGCATTTTGCTGTTATTGGCTTTGGCGCAGGTATGGCTCCGGCATATGCAGCGTTTATCATTGAGAGAAAATATAGCCGTGCTACTGTGAAAGGCTTTATCAAAAAGGTTTTTCAAACCCAAAATGCCGGAAAGAGTATGTTAATCCTTATTCTTTTTGCTCTCATTCAGTTTCTCGCCTGCATTTTTCAGGAAGAATACTCGGGCAATCCGTGGTATATGTTTATTCTGTTTATGCCTATGATGATATTGGGTGGAGGATTGGAAGAGATTGGCTGGCAAGGTGTTTTTCAACCTTTGCTACAAAAGAGATTTTCCTTTCTGATTGCTGCTTTGATTGAGGGAGTCATATGGAGTATATGGCATCTGCCTTTGTGGCTGGTTCCAAACACGGCACAAAGCTCCTATCATTTTATAGCCTTTACGCTTTTTTGTGTTACATTAGGAATCACTCTAGCGGCAGCTCACAAAATTACGAAAAGCATATGGGTTTCTGTGTTGCTTCATGCATGGTCCAATACGGTTTTAGGAGGGATGTATACCTTAACTTCCTTGTGCGGGTTCCCGAGTCTGAAAACCTGGATTGTGAGTATGGTGCAGATAGCGGTGATAATGCTTATATTGGTTGCTTATCTTCGGAGAAGGTCTGAGTAACCGTATTTGCGTTTCTTCTGGAACTCATTGCTATAGTGGTTTATTTGAAAAGCGATAACTCCAGTGGAAGAATATTTTCGCACTTGGGCTATCAATTGATACAGCCTGAATGAGAGGAAACTTGTGAAAGAATAAGCTATAATAAAATGATAGAATGGCGATAGGTGCCCCAAAGAATGGATGCAAAGGTTGAAGTTACAGTACAGATCAAAGTGTTTCGCAACGGAATGATGTGCGGCCTTTCCTTCTCGGTTGTAGAAAACGCATAGGAGGTACAGATATTGGACGCAAAGTGGATTTTAAAATATTTGACGGACTTAAATGAACATAACAACCGGTAATGGTATAACGCACATAAAGCGGAAACGAAAGCGGCAATGGAACAATTTGAAGAACTGGTTCAGACTTTGATTCAGCGTATCGGGGAATTTTATAGCAACATTTTATACATTCAGCCCAAAGATACTACCTTTACATTGATTCGGTATCCTCGGTTTGGCCATGATAGGACTCCATATAATCCGGCATTCCGTGCCCATATTTCCTTAAAAGGAAAGCTGCCTGTTCCCGCGGGATATTATCTGATGATTAAGCCGGGTTGCCAGTCCTTCCTCGGGGGTGGACTGTTTGCAAATTCGTTTCGAAAAGAGCATCCCCAGGCACAATGGTTAAAGTTTAAAAGTTGGTATCTGGAATATCCGGTGCCAGATGAAATGTTGGCGGATGCAGAGGCATTTGTGTCAGAAGAGGTGAAGATGTACCGCATTATGAAGCCGTTCAAGTATTATCTCATTGTAAGGGTTTCAGATGCCAACAAGGTAAAGCTTTAGTTTGGAATTTAATTATGAATATGATTTTGAAGCAAAACCAGACTGGACAGCCGATTTGACAAATTCACATAGAAATAGTATAATATTAAAAAGCAGGGGGACTACTGCGTAGTTGAGAAGGCAAAACCTGACCCTTTGAACCTGTTGGCCAATACCAACGTAGGGAAGCTGAATGAATACAGCAATTGTATTATCAGGACGCTCCATGTGGGCGTCCTTTTGTTTTCAATTTAATATTGATTATCTGTGTTTGCGAGGGAACTGAACAAGTTGAAAAAGGTTAAGACCTGACCTCTGGACCTGTCGGCTAATACCGGTGTAGGGAAGCAATTTCTTACGCCCGTACTGCATCTGAAAGAGCTTCCGATTGATTTGGAAGCTCTCTTTTTTTACCCTCTGAGGCATGGAGAATCGAAACAGACATAGGAGGAATCAAACATGTCATTTATGAAAGCGTGCGCTTGAAATATCTGGAGCAGTTTGGGTTGACAGACACTGATAGAGTTGCGAGGAATGGTCGCAGTTTGCAGATGAGAAATGCGAGGGTGTTTCTGATATTGAGAAGGAAAAACTGAGCAAAATCTTTAAAACGGCAAGTGTCCTGAAACTGGACTTTTGGAAGATGACGTACCGGAGGTAGAAATTTGAAAAAAGGGATTTGTTACATAGTCGGTGCGGGAGACTGGTTTGGTATGAATTTTTGGCCGACAGCGAATGATTTTGTGATAGCCGCAGATGCAGGGCTTCGGTAAGGGGCGCTCCGGGAAGTTAACGAAGAACACTAATCATAAATATACAATGTAAAGTAAGTAATTTCTTCCATCATCTCACATGATGTGATGTACTATACGAACCTTACATATGAAAAAGAACAAAGCATGTGAGAATTGAAAAGACTTTCGTAAGGAACCTCTGAATCATTCTCAGGTGGTTCCTGCAAAAGAATATTTGCGCACGTAGGCTATCAATTTGTATAGCCTGAATGCGAGGAAACTTGTGAAAGGATAAGCTATAATGAAATGATAAAATAGCGACAGATATATTATGGAATGGATGCAACGATTTAATCAGTCAATCGAATATATAGAGGAACATATTATGGAGGAACTGGATTATGAGAAGGTAGCGGAAGTAGCCGCCTGCCCATCCTACTATTTTCAGCAGATGTTCCTTTATATGACAAATATGACGCTACGGGAATATATACGGAGGCGTCGGTTGTCTCTTGCGGCTGTCGAGCTGCAAAAGGATAGCGGGAAAGTGATTGATATTGCCGTAAAGTACCGCTATGAATCCCCAACAGCTTTTACCAGGGCATTTAAAGGCTTTCATGGTATCGTGCCTTCTGCTCTGAAGACAGAGAACAGTCACATACAGGCATTTCCGCCGATTCGGTTTCATGTATCTGTGGATGGCGGGCAGCCATTAAAATTCAGAGTGGAGGAAAAAGCGGCTTTCCGTGTAGTGGGGATTTCTTGTCCATTGAACAAGGAGCTTACCAAAAACTTTGAAGTGATTCCTACAGTATGGGATATGGCTCTTGCTGACGGAACACTTGCAAAACTGAACGCCTTGCAGGAAGGTATACCACAAGGATTATTGGGCATCAGTGTCCATCATACAGCAGACTGGAAATATTTGATTGCAGTCCGCTCGGACAAGAAGGATGATGCCTTTGAAGAATACCGCATACCGGCGTGTAAATGGGCTATTTTTGAGGGAAAAGGGACAAACCGTTCCCTGCAGGAACTGGAACAGCGCGTAATTACAGAGTGGCTTCCAACTTCTGGCTATACATACGCTAATTCGCCGGATATAGAAGTATATATGAAAGCTGATCCTCAGAATGCAGTTTATGAATACTGGATTCCAATCTTATAACCTTTGAGATTAAGGAGGTGTCAGATATGACTAAAAAATAACAGCATTGGTAATTGTACTTTTCCTTGTAACATTAGGTACTGTGGCTTGTGGCACTAGCGAAGATAAAGACGTACCACAGAGCAATCAAAAAAATACACGGGAAAATATTGAAAATAAAAAAAAGCAAGTCGAGAAAGATGTCCAAGAGATGGAGGACAAGAGTATTATAGACCAAAATGGCAAGCCGGCGCCAGGAGTCGATTTGAGGGATTACCCTGGCCTGGATTTGTGAGAAGAGGTATTTCAAGGAGCTTCTATTAAGAGAATTACTGAAGCGGTTAGGAGAGAAACATGAATTTTTTAGAAGTGATAGAAGAATTAAAGACGCGGGCGTCTGAAAAATATAAGGCGAACGTGGTTCGCATGGGAATTCCGGAGCAATATAGTATTGGCGTATCTACGGCAGAGGTAAGAAGTCTAGCCAAAAAGATTCAAAAGTCAAATGAACTGGCTCTTGAGCTATGGATAACAGGATATCACGAGGCAAAGCTGTTAGCTGTGTTATTGATGAATCCAAAAGAAATGACTAAAGACGCTGTGGAGCAGTTGATTGGAGATGTAATATCCTGGGATTTGTGCGACCATTTGTGCAAAAATCTTTTGATTAAGATGGAATGCCGGAATGCTTTGCTGGAAGAGTGGATCACTTCATCACAGACGTATAGGAAACGAGCGGCATTCACGTTGATTGCATCATCTGTGCTACATGACAAAAAGCTTACAGATGAAATACTGGACCACTATCTTGAATTGATAGCCAAGTATTCAGATGACGAGCGGGAGCATGTAAAAAAGGCAGCATCCTGGGCGTTACGTGAAATCGGAAAGAGAGATTTCAATTATAATGAAAAGGCGCTGTTGTTGGCACATGAATTTGCAGAGAGTGACAGCAAGGCATTGAGGTGGATTGGAAAGGATGCCATTAAAGAACTGGAGACATTGGTCAAGACAGAAGGACGCGAGCGTTTGATTTCGTCGAAGACTCAAATGGGAAAAGAGGCTGCCGGAAGCGAAACATAATAAGGATAGGGGGAATGGATTTCATGCATAAAGGTACGAAATGGGCAAAGCAAATTGGAGGAAATGGCATGACACCAAACGATATTCTTTCCTACTGCCAGTCTAATTTGAAAGATGTTGTATTGGTAGAAAGTTGGGGAGAACGAGGGATTTTTTATAATCCAAACGGAGTTTTGAAACGGGGAGTATATGTTTTAACT
>Ga0209064_1001831_pt1 | contig 28843 bp, 31 predicted proteins | sample Inofromicrocosms_FD_187498 | JGI IMG/M metagenome (GOLD analysis project Ga0209064, IMG submission 187498) | Mouse cecum microbial communities from Vienna, Austria - Inoculum for glucosamine and mucus D2O microcosms (SPAdes) (version 2) | ecosystem: Host-associated > Mammals > Digestive system >... | reverse complement strand
GTAGCGGAAAGTTCTGATACTTCCTGTCGGATTGCTTCGCCCTCTTTCCGTATTTGCTCCGTTTCCCGTCCTGCCGCTATCTGCTGATAAAGAATGGAAGATAATTCCTCTTTACTGCCGGAGATTGTCTGTTCCAGCTCTGCAACCTCTTTTGCACGTTCCTTTTTCTCAAAATCCAAAACCGATAAATGCTTCTCATGTGTTCCCTTTTTCTCCCACTCAATACCATGCTGTAACATAATCTCCGCAAGCTGTTCTCTCTCGCCGTTACCCACTGGTTGCGTTCCGTTTCACTCCTTGTGCCGCCCTTAAATCCAAGTTCTGCCAGTGCCTTTTTTAATGATACCCTTGTTTCAAGCCCTCTCTTGCTTCCAGTCGTATAGGGTATAAAATCTATATGCAGATGCGGCGTGGCTTCGTCCATGTGGAGATGTGCCGAAAACACCCTTAATGTAGGATTACGCCGCTGAAAGTCCTGCATATATTCATCAAGTATTTTTGCCGCAAGCTGTCCGTCCTCTGTCTTTGCCCCCATATCGTCCTTGTTGCCTATCTGCAAAATAATCTCATGGAATGGCTTCTCCTGTTTGCCGGAACAGATTTTCTCATAATAATCATCAATTATACGGTCACTTCTGGTCTGCTTCTCATTGTACCGGGCAAGTGCTTCATCAAATAATTCATAGTATACGTCTTTGATATTTTCATTGCAGTATTCCACATTCAGACAACTCCGCTCCGGGTCAGTGTTCTTTGCGTGGAATTTCCTGCTGTTGTGGTTGACAGAGCCTTTTCCTGTCATAACGCTGATAGTCCGCTTCAATCAATTTCCCTTTCTCCCTATCGGGTAATGAGCGCCGGATACGGCGCATTGCCTTTGTTACTTTCTGCGAAAGTAACGCAAAAGCACTTTTGTCAGCTACGCCAACAAAAATGCAACCTGCAAGCAGGTTTTGCGCCCTGCCGGGGGCTAGCTGTCCGTTGGACAGCATACCGTCCTAACGGACGGTGGGCGGCTTTTCGCCGCCTTGATACCGCCGCTTTCCGGCTTTCTCCCAACAGCGCAACATTGCAATGTCTATAATCTTTGCAACCTTGCAATCTTCAAGAACGCAATTCCAAGACTGCAAAATTCTAATACTCTGCATTGTTGCGCTGTTGCCTTGCCTGCCCGTCACTGTTTGATTTTATCTAGTTCCCAATACCATGTATTGTTTATCCGCTTTGCCCGGACACCTAACTCTTTCTTTGCATTTTCCAGTGTCCGCTTCGATATGCCCTGTTCGTCTGCAAGACCGAAAATCTCATTGCTTTGTATGGCATTGTTTGTTTCTGCCAGTTCCCGGAGTAACCGTTTCGCTTGTTCCATTTTATTTGCTTTGGGAGCAATACCGCCTAAGACTTCATCAGCAGTAATCTCATAATCCCCTAGCCATTGAAAACCGTCCTCCGACAATGCAAATGCTTTCGGGTGTCCGAACGCCGCAAGGTTGTTTTTAATCTGAACCACAGCCCTTATATTTTCTTCCCCCTCTACTCTGCCGACCAACAAAACACTTCTAGCGACTGCAAAGAAATCAATCGAACCCATTCCCCGGTATGCCGCTTTATTTCCTGCCGCCTTGTTCATATGCCCGACAAGGACAATCGCACACTGGTATCTCTCTGCCAGTGCTGCTAATTTCTTTGTCATATCCCTTGCTTCGTTTGCCCGGTTCATATCCATACCGCCGCCCAAATAGGCTTGTATTGGGTCTAAAATCAGCAGCTTTGCACCTGTCTTTATAACAGCTTCTTCCAGCCGTATATCTATCATAGAAAGGGATTTTATCCTTTCGTCAATGACAGAGATTTTCTCACAGTCTGCCCCTGCCTGTTCTAAACGGGGCTTTACCGTATCGGCAAGACCGTCCTCCGCACTCTGATAGATTACATTCAAAGGCTCTGTAAAATTCATTCCACTGTCTAAATTTTCTCCCTTAGACAGTTTCGCCGCTATATTCAGAATAAATGTTGTCTTTCCGTCGCCCGGGTCGCCTTGAATAATTGTCAGCTTGCCATAGGGGATAAACGGAAACCAAAGCCAAGAAACTTCCTGCGACTGTATCTCCGACAATTTAATCAACTGTAATTCGATTTTTGTTTCTTCCATAATGCCCTCCATTTCTGAAAAATCGTTGCCACTGGAAGAAACCTTTGCTATACTAATATTGTGAGGTTGATAACAGAGGTTTTCCAGTTATCACAGCCCTAACAGTTGCCGCTGTCGGGGCTTTTTTCTTCTCCGTTGGTGCTTCCCTGCCACAGATATTTTGCTCCGTCCAACACCCACAGGATAGCTTTCAGCATATCAAGACAGTCATTCCGCATATCTTCCAATCCCTCCGGCGTTAAATCTACCTCTGTCTTTTCAAACTGTTCCGTCACTTCCCGGATATTTGTCTGCATTATCTTTAGTTCCTCTACCAACTGGTAAACCAGTTCTTTTTTGCCGACCACGCACACCCGATTATAAATGCAGGAACGGACAAAATAATCTTTCTTAGAAAGTCCGCTTGCCAAAATCTTTGCTTCGATTTCTTCCCTCTCTCTGGGGGAAATGCGAAAGCTGATTGTTGGGTATTTATGCACTCCACTCATTCTTCTTCCTCCCTGCTGTTCTCAATTTCCAATTTATCCGCAAGTTCTCCCTGCTTATTGGGATATAAATGTGAATAAGTATTTAATGTTGTTTCGATTTTCTCATGCCCCAACCGTTCCGCAATCGCTAATGGCGTAAACCCCATTTCCACGAGTAACGAAGCGTGGGAATGACGAATATCGTGCAAGCGTATTCTTTTCACACCCGAAGCCTTAATACCTCTGATAATCTCATGCTCCATATAGGATTTTGTAAAACGGAACATTCTTTCGTCTGCCATAATTCCGTATAAGTGCGAAGTATACTCCTTTAATTCCTCTGTCAGAAATGGCGGTATCGTTATGATGCGCTTGCTCTTTAGCGTTTTGGGCGGTGTAATAATATCCCTGCCCTCTATCCGTTGATAGGACTTGTTTACGGAAATAGTGCGCTTCTCTAAATCAATATCGTTGTAGGTAAGAGCAAGTAATTCTCCAATCCTCATGCCCGTCCAGTAAAGGAGCAGGAACGCCATTTTTGTTTCCGGCTTGTTCTCCACAGTCACAAGAAACTGCTTAAATTCCTGCTTTGTCCAAAACTCCTTTTCCCCGGCGTGGCTCTTTCCGATACTCCCGGCTTTCCGGCAAGGATTATCTTTCAAATCATAGTACCGAACCGCATAATTGAAGATTGCCGACAACTGATTATTGACTGTTTTCAGATACGTTTCCGAATATCCTTTTTTCATCAGTGCATTTTGCCAAGCCCGAATGTCGGAAGCCTTAATCTCATTCATGTTCTTTTTCTTGAAATACGGAATGATTTTCAAATCAATAATGAATTTCTTTGTACGCATGGTATTTTCACGCAGACGGTGTTCCATATCCTCATAATAAATTTGTACGAAGTTATCAAAATTGATGTCTAAATTCCTCTGCTGCTGTTGCAGGAAGTCACGCTCCCACTGTTCCGCTTCCGCTTTTGTCTTAAATCCCCTCTCGTTCTTCTTGTGGCTTACACCCTGCCAGTCCTTATAATAGAACTGGCAACGCCACATCTTTCCGTCCCTTGTCGCTGACATAAAATCTCTCCTTTCCTACATGGCTACGGTCAGACCGTAGAATTTTTCTTCAAAGTATTTTGTCGGGACTTTACCGCATATTGTCCGATAGCCCTTTGCTTTCAGTTCCTCATTCAGCCCCCGGATAATCTTGTAGGCATAGCCCGTTGATACGCCAAGCATTTCAGCCGCTTCCTCTGCCGTTACATACATTTTCTTTCCATTCTCCATATAATCCTGTCCTTTCTCTTTTTATTTTAGGTACACATATGTGACCTTTATGTTTTTATTATACGGTACACTTTTGTGAACGTCAAGTATTTATTTTAATTTTTTATACACAAATGTGTCCTGATGTGATAGAATTGAACTAAGCACTTACGAAAATCACATAAATTGGAGGTATTGGCATGACTACCGGGGAAAAGATTAAACACTTTCGGAATTTGCGTGGCATATCACAGGAAACGCTCGGTCAGCTTTCCGGCATCAATTCCGCCACAATTAAAAAGTACGAGTATGGCATCCGCAATCCAAAGCCCGACCAACTGATGAAAATTGCAAATGCTTTGGGTATCAGTATCAATGTTTTCATGGATTTTGATATAGAAACAGTGTCAGATGTATTGTCTTTGATTTTGAAAATGGACGAACAATTAGATATGAACTTTGAAGCAGAGAGATACGAGGACGGAAGTTTCAATCCCGCTACAATCAAAATATCCTTCAAGAACTCTCTGCTCAATCATAAGCTGGGCGTATACATGAAAGCAAGGGAATTGCAGGAGAACCTTTTGAATGATACGGAACGCTTCTCATCGGAGGAAGAACACCAACGGGCGATTGAAGCACTCTCAAAGGATTTAGACGCTGTTAAGCAGAGTATTCTTGATGACAGTAAGATTGTCAAAAAAGGGGTTCGGGGAATATCCGTTAAAATATATCCCGAAAATGAGTGATAAAAATTTTGAGCAAAAAGTATTGACTTCCACGTAACGTGATACTGTATTCTTTTCTCATAGGAGCAGAATAGAAATAAGCCGGCAATCTCTGTCTTGCTTCTTCACAAATTTAAGGAGCTGATAAGAATGCGAACCATAAGCCAAGTTGCAGAATTAACAGGCATAAGCACCCGAACACTACAATATTATGACGAAATTGGATTGTTAAAGCCAAGCGAATTGACCGAATCCGGCTATCGCCTATATGATGATGAAGCCTTGCAAAAGCTACAACAAATCCTATTTTTTAAGGAATTGGGATTTAAGCTGAAAGAGATTAAAGAAATTCTGCAAAAACCCGACTTTGACAAAATTAAGGCTTTCAAAAGGCAAAAAGAGTTGCTTTTGCTGAAGCGCAATCGGACAGACAAACTTATACAGCTTCTTAGCCGCTTAGAGAAAGGAGAGCAATGTATGAGTTTTAAGGAATTTGACCTGTCTGATTACATCACCGCATTAGAGGATTTTAAAAATAACAGCACTGATGATGTTATCAAGCACTGGGGAAGTATTGAAAATTTTGATATGTTTATTCAAAAAATTAAAGATGATGAAGCAGAGGTAGCTAAACTTGCTATTCACCAATTCGGCAGTATTGAAAAATACACCGAAGCCATGAAACATAATTTAGAGCATTTCTCTGAACTCATGGAAACACAACTAACGGAAGAAGTGAAAGAAATTGGAAAACAATCTGATATTCTGTATGGCAGACTAACCACTAATTTGTCAGAAGATGTTTCCTCCCCTAAAATACAATCCATTGTACACGAACTATTGCGGCTTATACAGGAAAATAGCACCAGCGTATCCCTCGATAAGCCCTATATCAATGTTTTTATCGACACATATTCAAGCAATTATATCAAAAACATGACTGATAACAAATATGGAGAGGGGGCTTCTGATTATATCGTAAAAGCGTTCCATTACTACTCGGAGAATAACGCTTCCGAAAACAATTAGAGGCAACAGGCTCTCTCTAAAAAATATATCCCGACAACTAATCATTCTCGCTATGCCGAAAAATAACTTGCCACACTTTAGAGAGCCTTAGTGACATTTGAATTTTCTTGTGGTATAGTGGACTTCCACTTTTAAGAAAAGGAGTTGATGATATATGCCACAGATGAATAAAGGCGGTAAATTTATTTTCGGAAAATCGCTGATACGAGATGACTTGACAATCCATCTCCCAACACAGGCTCTTACAGAGTACAACGCCACAGCAGAGAGAAAAGTCTATCTTTTTACTGGAAGCAAGGTCACTGGCGGCTTTTGTGTGACAAGAAAAGGATTGTTAGAACCATCAAAGTTAGGACACATTCTTACTGATAATCCGGCTTTACTGAATTATCAGACCGCAGAGGGCGAATTTGTCAAATACAAAGGGCGGTCATACTGTTGGGTAAATATTTCAGAGAATGGTGTAATTCAGCTTAATCAGCAGATATTAGATTTTCTTAATCTGAAGATTGGAATGGAACTATTGTCTATCCGAAGCAGTGTTATAGCTTTTACAATGGGTGCAACCGGTCCCCTGTTGGAAAGAGCCGACAACTATGAGGGCGAAATTCCTCTGTATTAAAAAAGCAGGTATCATGATACCCGCCCAAAATCCAGTATTCCTCAAATAATTAGAGCCATTTTAGAGCCAAACAGCATAAAACAATCCCGGAAACGCCCATTTTATCAGCATTTCCGGGATTTTATCCGTTACTCGAACTCAATCGTCGCCGGCGGCTTACTAGTGCAATCATACATTACCCTATTAACCCCCTTAACCTCATTCACGATCCTATTAGCCACCTTACTCAGCACTTCCCATGGAATATGCGCGCAATCCGCTGTCATAAAGTCACTGGTGCACACTGCCCGAAGCGCAACGGCATAATCGTAAGTCCTTCCGTCTCCCATGACGCCCACGCTCCTCATATTCGTCAACGCTGCAAAATACTGCCCCAGACCTTCATCCACGCCGGCGTTGGCAATCTCCTCACGGTAAATGTAATCCGCTTCCTGTACCATCCTGATTTTATCCGCCGTAACCTCGCCGATAATGCGGATGCCAAGTCCCGGTCCCGGGAAGGGCTGACGGTTTACCAGATAATCGGGAATACCCAGCTCTCTTCCGGCTTTCCTTACTTCATCTTTAAATAACAGTCTCAAAGGCTCAATAATTTCTTTAAAATCAACACAGTCCGGCAGACCGCCTACGTTGTGGTGGGATTTGATCACTGCGCTCTTGCCCAGACCACTTTCAATGACGTCGGGATAAATCGTTCCCTGTACCAGAAACTCCACCGCTCCGATTTTCTTTGCTTCATCTTCAAAAACACGGATAAATTCTTCGCCGATTATCTTTCTCTTTGCTTCCGGGTCGATAACCCCTGCTAACTTGCTGTAAAATCTCTCCTGTGCGTTAACACGGACAAAATTCAGGCTGTAAGGACCGTCAGAACCAAAAACAGACTCCACTTCATCCCCTTCGTTTTTACGCAAAAGACCGTGGTCCACAAAGACGCAGGTCAGCTGTTTGCCGACAGCTTTTGCAAGCATAACTGCCGCCACAGAGGAATCCACGCCGCCTGATAAAGCGCAGAGCACCCTGCCGTCTCCTACTTTTTCACGGATTTCTTCAATGGCCTTCTCCACAAAGGAATCCATTTTCCAATCCCCGGAGCAGCCGCAGATATTGATGACAAAGTTCTGAATCATTCTCATGCCTTCCACCGTATGCATAACCTCCGGATGGAACTGCACCGCATAAAGGCCCTTTTCTTTATTTTCCATTGCAGCAACGGGACATACCGAGGTGCTTGCCGTTACCGTAAAGTCTGCCGGAGCTTCGGCAATATAATCCGTATGGCTCATCCAGCAGATGGTTTTCTGATTTACATTTTGGAAGATAGCTTTAGAGGTATCAACAATTACCTCTGTCTTACCGTATTCGCTGACAGGCGCTGTCGCCACCTTACCTCCGAGCAGATACGCCATAAGCTGGGAACCGTAGCAGATGCCCAGAACCGGAACGCCCATTTCAAAAATCTCCTTGGAGCACACAGGGGAATCCTCCCCGTAAACGCTGTTGGGACCTCCTGTAAAGATAATACCTTTCGGATTCATTTCCCTGATTTTATCCAGACTCAAATTGTAAGGATGTACCTCACAATAAACATTACACTCTCTCACGCGTCTGGCGATTAACTGATTATACTGACCGCCAAAATCCAATACGATAACTTTTTCCTGACTCATTTTTTTCCTCCTCCAAGCCGCTTATCCATATATATCGGAATCATAAAGCCGCAGATGCTTTGCGTCATATATTCGTCAAAATCCTTCATGTGTTTTTTGACCCTGTCATCATTATAAATACTGGCTATGAGCTTGTCAAAAAGAATTTCTGCCACTTACCCTTTTTATAGCGGACAAGATACAGAACCGCCCGCAATGCCCAATCCAAAGTCATGGCGATCCAGACTCCCATAACGCCCAATCCCAGATAAATAAACAGGTAGGCAAAACCGATTCTGCAGATCCACATACTGATAATGGAAGTTATCATAGGGTACATAACATCTCCTGCCGCCCTCAGGGTATTTGGCAGGGAAAAAGAGGGCGTCCATATGAGAACTGCCATAACGGCATGATAGCGGATAATCTCCGTCGCCAGTTCATAAGTTTCCGGCGTCAGATGATAAAATAACAGAACATAACGAACCGTGGCAAAAATAATGACAGAAACAATTCCCATAGACAGATAGGCCAGCTTTATGATTTTTTTAGTATAATATTTGACTTGTTCCCTGTCCCCTGCTCCTACACAGTAGGAAGCCACTGATAACAAAGCCATATTGATGGCCATGCCCGGAATAATATTAATATTGGTAATGGAGCCGGACACCGCGTTGGCTGTAATGGCAGAAGTTCCCAAAGTGGAAATCAGGCTCATAAGCACGATTTTCCCAAGCTGGAACATACTGCTTTCCAGGCTGTTTGGAAGTCCGATATAGAGAATCTTTTTTACATAGGCTCCGTTCAATCGCCAGGTCAGCTTTCCTTTCAGGGAAATATCCTTTTTATTATAATAAATCAGCAAAAATCCCACTATTCCCGCCACAAATCTGCTGAATGTGGTAGAAATGGCAGCTCCCGCCGTACCCATGGGAATTACATAAATGAGAATGTAATTGCCCACAATGTTCAATGAATTCATTAATATGGAAATTAACATGGTTACTTTTGAGTTGCCCTCTGCCCTGAAAAGCGCCGCCGCTCCGTTATAAACAGCCAGAGGCGGAATGGACAAGGCGGTAATCAGCAGATAACTTTTGGCATTGCCATACACGTCCGGCTCAATGCTTCCGAATACCGTGCCTAACACCCATGTATGGATGCACAGATACAGAATCATAACGCCTATGGATGAAAGAAAGGAAAACATCATAAGCTGCCACGCCGCTTTGCCCGCATCCTCTTTATTTTTCTGCCCCAGAAAATGACCTGCTACAACAGCTCCGCCGTTTGCCAAAGCACTGAATATGTTAATCATCAAAATATTTACCGTATCCACTAAAGACACGCCCGATACCGCCGCTTCCCCGCAAACGGATATCATAACCGTATCCACCATGCCCACCAGCATGATCAAAAGCTGTTCCACTAAAAGCGGCAATATTAACTTTCTCAAATCCTTATTAGTATAAAACATTTATACAAACACTCCTTTAAAAGCCCGGTAGGTCTTTTTCATTCCCTCTTGAAAGGATGTATAAGCCATTCCCAGTTCTTTTTTGCTTTTCTCATTGGAATAAAGCTCCGTCTCTTCTTCATAGACCGGAAAGGGCAGGGGAATTCCCCGTGCCGCTGCTTCCTGAACCGTCATCTGTATGCGGTCGCAAAACTGCTCACTACTTCTTTCTGCCGGCTCCTTCGTTCCCGTATCATAGCTTGTCATTCGATTATATTCTGTGATTTTGTCAGAATCTACATTTTCTTCCCCGGCGGCACTTACCTTTTTATCCTCCTGCATTGCCTGCTTCAGCCCTTCAAGAAACAGCCCGTAATCCAAAATCTCATCCCCGCAAAGATTATACGCCTGCCCGTAAGCCTTCTCATTCAAAAGGCATTTCTCAATTGCCTCAGCCCCGTCCTTTACATAAGTAAACTGAAATTTCCCTGCCGCATCGGTAATCTTTGGCAGAAAATGATTTTGCAAGACTATCTGAATAAATGCGGATTCCCTGGGCGCATAGTTATAAGGTCCATACAAAACTGCCGGGCGCAAAATAGTATAAGCCATCTCTTTCTGCAGACAGACCTTCTTTAATTCCTGCTCTAAGGCAACTTTCCCACAGATATATTGCCCCGCTTCTCCTTCTATAGAGCGGGTTTCGTAAGGAGTCCCCTCATTTTTCAGACCTCTGATTCCTCTTTTATATACATCCACAGTGCTGATAAAAATGTACTGCTTCGTTTTTCCCGGCAGATTCTTTATAATAGAAGCCACATCTCCCGGCGCATAGCCACAGAAATCCACCACTGCATCAAACTCTGTCTCCAAACCGGCTAACCGTCCCAATACTTTTTCATCATGACGGTCTCCTTTTATCTGCTTTACGCCAAAGCTCTCCATGGAGTAGGTTCCTCTGTTTAATACCGTTATTTCATGCTTTTTTGCGGCAAGCATGGTAAATACCCTTCCATAAAAGTAACTGCCGCCTAAAACTAATATTTGCATAATTCTTCCCTCATGTCCTTATTTTTTCATTTACCATTTTTCGCGATACTATCTTTTCCATTATATATCGAACTGCCAGAAATCACACTTTTTACACTTTTCTCTTGTTTCCTATCTCTCCCGTTTCATTCCTGCACCTCTTTACAGATTTTCTCTATCCTTATCTTGATTACCGCCATTCTCTTCGTAAATTTCTTTTCATCCTCATTCTATTACTTTCATTTCCCAAAAACAAGTCTCTTAAACCTCATAAAGCATCAGGAAAAGTCCTTTTAAAATAAGCCCTGTTTACCCTATTTACGACATTCTCCCACAGTGCCAATATTTTTTCATAAAATGTAAATATTTAATGCTTTTTTTATAGCAAGGTGGTATATTATATTGATGTATGGAGGTATATTAAAAATGTTTAAGCCCAAAAATCCCATTAAACAGGGATTAAATATTATTATTGTAGGATGTGGTAAGGTAGGAATTACCTTAATTGAACAGCTTTGCAAAGAGGGGCATGATATTACCATCATTGATAAAAATCCCTCGAAGATTCAGACCCTGACCAATTTATATGACGTCATGGGTATTGTGGGAAACGGCGCAAGCTACAGTGTACAGATGGACGCGGGTATCGAAAGCTCGGATTTGATTATTGCCGTAACGGACTCCGATGAATTAAATCTTTTGTGCTGTACCGTGGCAAGGCGCGTGGGCAACTGCGCTGCCATAGCCAGAGTCCGCACTCCTGATTACAGCAAGGAAGTAGGTTATCTCAGAGAAAAGCTGGGGCTTGCCATGATCATCAACCCTGAGTTAGAGGCCGCAAAGGAAGCAGCAAGGATTCTTTATCTGCCTACAGCTTTAGAGGTCAACTCTTTTGCCCACGGGCAGGCCGAAATGATCAAATTCCGGATTCCTGAAGGAAATTTACTGGACGGCATGGCCATTTCCCGGTTAAGCAGCAGCATTACCAATAAAGTATTGATCTGCGCCATTGAGCGTGACGGCGAGGTTCATATTCCTTCCGGCGATTTTATTATGAGAAGCGGGGATATTATTTCTTTTGTAGCTTCCAGAAAGACTGCCAAGGGCTTCCTGGTTGAAATCGGTTTTAAAACCAACCAGGTAAAAAACACATTGATCATAGGAGGAGGCAAAGCCGCTTATTATCTTGCCAACCAGTTACTTCATGCCGGTATTTCCGTTAAGATCATCGAAAGTGATAAAGCAAGATGTGAGGAGCTAAGCGTTTTGCTGCCAAAAGCCATTATCATAAACGGAGACGGCACCGATGAGGAGCTGCTCAAAGAAGAAGGCATCGGTTATGTGGAGTCCTTTATTCCTCTGACTGGTATTGATGAGGAGAATATCATGCTGACTCTTTACGCAAGACAAGTGTCCAAAGCCAAGATCATTACCAAAATTAACCGTATTAATTTCAAGGAAGTTATCAGCAAGCTGGATTTAGGCAGCCTGATTTATCCCCGGTATATCACTTCCGAGGCAATCATCGCTTATGTCCGGGCAAAAAAGGATTCCATGGACAGCAATATTGAAACCCTTTACCATATGTTTGATTACCGGGCGGAGGCCATTGAATTCCGTGTAGATAAAAAATCCGATGTAACAGGCATCTCCCTGGCGGATCTGTCCTTAAAGAAAAACCTTCTGATTTCTTTTATCAACAGAAACGGTTCCATTATTGTCCCCAGCGGCCAGGACTGCATCAAGGTGGGAGATACGGTTATGATTGTTACTACTCATACGGGCTTTAACGACATTCAGGATATTTTGGCATAGCGGAGGCAGAAATGAACAGTTCGATTATTCGTTACATTTTAGGATATGTTTTAAAAATGGAAGCCATTTTAATGCTGTTACCCTGTCTGGTAGCTGTGATATATCAGGAAAGAGAAGGCTTTTATTACCTCTCTGTAGCGCTTTTATGCGGGCTGTGCGGGCAGTTGATGGCACATAAAAAGCCTGCCAGCTTTGTTTTCTATTTAAAAGAAGGGTGTATATCCACCGCTTTAAGCTGGATTTTTTTAAGTTTTTTTGGTTGTCTGCCTTTCTGGTTCAGCAAGGAAATCCCTTCCTTTACGGATGCGTTGTTTGAAACCATTTCCGGTTTTACCACCACCGGGGCCAGCATTTTAAGCGATGTGGAGGCTTTAAGCCACTGCGCCCTTTTCTGGCGGAGCTTTACCCATTGGATCGGCGGCATGGGCGTCCTTGTTTTCTTACTGGCCATCATACCCTTAAGCGGCGGCTCCCACATTAATCTTATGCGTGCGGAAAGTCCGGGACCCTCTGTGGGAAAGCTGGTTCCCAAGGTAAAATATACCGCCAGAATTCTTTACATGATTTATCTGGGTATGACCATTCTGGAGGTAATTCTGCTTCTCCTTGGTAAAATGCCGTTTTTTGACGCTTTAAACACCAGCTTCGGCACTGCCGGAACAGGCGGTTTCGGAATCAAAAATGACAGCATAGGAGGCTACTCGCCTTATCTCCAATGGGTGGTTACTATTTTTATGATATTGTTCGGCGTCAACTTCAACGCCTATTATTATGTACTTTTCCATAATCTGAAAAAGGCTATCGGCATGGAAGAGGTAAAATATTACTTTTTTATTATCCTGACGTCTATTGCCATTATATTCTTTGATATCTTAAGTATATCAAAAGGTGTTTTTGACGCATTGACCCACGCCTCATTCCAGGTCGGCTCCATCATTACCACCACGGGATTTTCCACTATGGATTTCAATCTCTGGCCCCAGACCTCCAAGACGGTTCTGATACTGTTAATGTTTGTGGGAGCCTGTGCAGGAAGTACCGGCGGCGGCATTAAGGTATCCCGCTTTGTATTGTTGTTTAAAACGGTCATCAAAGAATTAAATTCCTATATTCATCCTAAGAGCATTAAAAAAATCAACATGGAAGGAAAGCCTGTGGAACATGAGGTTACCCGCTCTGTTAATGTCTATTTTATTACCTTTATGATTTTATTTTCCCTGTCGGTATTCGCCCTTTCCTTTGAAGGAAGAGATTTGACCACCAACTTTACAGCCGTTGCCGCCACGATCAACAATATTGGTCCCGGTCTGGAACTGGTTGGTCCCACCCAAAATTTCGGACTGTTTAAGAATTTTTCCAAATATGTACTGATGTTCGATATGTTAGCCGGCAGGCTGGAGTTATTCCCTTTACTGATCCTGTTTCATCCTGCTGTCTGGAAAGACTTGTTTACTTGTAAAATCAGTTCTAAAAAAACAGAAGCATAAAACAAGGGTTGTAGCAAGAAAATCAAAAATACGGTCAGTTTTCCTGATACCGGTAATTTTTCTTTTTCCTGCCGCACCCTTTTTTCTTTAGGTCCTTAACTGGTGCATGTATTTCTCTTTTGTGGCCATACCACCCCGGATATGTCTTTCGGATTTGTTCACATCAAGAACTTTTCTTGCACTTTTTGCCAGACCGGGATTTATCAGCACGAGGCGTTCTGTTACATCCTTATGTACCGTACTCTTGCTAATTCCAAATTGTTTAGCGGTCTGACGGACGGTAGCATTATGCTCAATAATATAATTGGCAACCCCTATCGCCCTCTCTTCAATATATTCTTTCACATGAATTCCCCTCAGAAAGCTTTTTTACATTCTATGCAGGTTTTCATGTGTATAGTCCATAAAGTCATCCTCAATCAGGTAAAATACCAGCGGATTGATTTTCCTCTTTTACCGGGCTTTGATATTTGATAGCTTTCTTCGATCATCTGTCTCAAAATATCCTCTGAAATTTCCGGACAATGCTTTAACGGAATCTCTATCCAATAAATATCTTCATGCTGAAAGCCCTTCCTGATATATCCCGATACAGCTTCATAGCAAGAAAGGGATTCCCTTTTGCACCGGAATCTCACATAGGCCCCTTCGGTTTCTTCAAAAAACCATGCAAAGACCTTACGGTTTCCCCGATGGCTGATAACCAGCTGGCTATGATCCCGAAAAGGAATGTTTTGATAAGCATTTTTATAGGTCAAGCAATATGATATAATTTCTTCCCGGTTCACAGGACTTCCTCCTTTGTATAAAAAAATGACCTGACAAAGATTTTTATCAGGCCATTTTATCTTTATACGACTCTTCTGACGGATAAAATCGTACGGTAGGTTGCGCTAGTAATCTTAATTCCCGTCCTCTCCGTGCTGGCATGTACAATCTGACCGTTTCCGATATAGATGCCCACATGTCCCGCATAGCAGATCAGGTCGCCGGGCCTTGCTTCCTCATAAGACACGCCGGTTCCCACAAACCTCTGACTGGTTGAATCTCTTGGCAGCTTGATGCCAAAGTGGGCAAATACCGACTGTGTAAATCCCGAACAGTCCGTTCCATTTGTCAGACTGGTTCCTCCATATACATAAGGATTCCCGATAAACTGGCAGCCATAGTCCGCAATCTGTTGGCCCAGCCCTGCATTTCCGCCTGCATTGGACGTTGGCTCATTATTTTCAGCAGCGCCGGCATTCTGGTTATTATCATAATATTCTCCTGACGCGCCTGTATTTCCGCCATTATTGGCTCCCGGCAAATCCCCGCCGGACGGATCCGATGTATTCTGCCCCGTTATAGTTCCTGAGGCTACTTCGGTTTCGCCTTCTTTATTTTTATTCTTTTCTTTTTCCAGCTGTCTTTGTCTTTCCCGTTCTTCCTCTTCCAGCTTCTTTATTTTTTCATTCTGGGCTCTTAACTGCTCCTTATATGAGCTTGCCTCCCTCTGTGCCTGTGCCAGCTGGGTATCAAAATTGGCAACTGTCGCCCTTTTTTCAGCAATTACCCGCTCCAGATAATCCTGCTGTTCCTTCAGCTCTCTCTGGGAGCTTATAAGGTCTGCTTCCTCTAATTCCAGTTCTTCCTTAATAGATGCGACTTCCAGCTTTGTGTTCTCATATTCTAACAGAAGCTCTCTGTCATATTCATAAAGGGATTCCACATAGGACGCTTTATTGAGCATTTCCGGCAGGCTGCTTGCCTCAAGAAAAATCTGGATATAAGCCTGATCGCCTTTTTCATACATAAAACGGATACGGGTTTTCATATCCTCATATTGAGCCGCTTCCCGTTCCTTTGCCTCTTCCAAATCTTCCTTTACGATATCAATTTCGTCTTCCTTTGCCGCAATTTCATCCTCGCAAATACTGATACTGGTAAGAATATCCACCAGCTGGGTGTCTAAAACGGTAATCTCTCCCGCAACCGCATCCTTCTGGTTTTCCAGCGAATCCATACGTTGATCCAGTTCATCCAGGTGTTCCTGTGTCTCTTCCTGTTCCTCCCTGACCTCATCAACCGTGGCAGCGCACACCTCTATGCTGCAGCCTATTGTCAATATGCAAATCAGAAGTACACTCAGAATACGTTTTTTCATGGTATTCCCCTTTATCTTTTTCTAAGTTAACAGTATCCGCTTAATCAAAATCTTCCGTCCGTTTTCTCTATTGCTGCACCGCCGCTTCCATAATGGATACCGGTTCATTTTCTTTTACGGTAACAAGTTCTTCCAGACGTTTTAATACATTCTGCCTCATAACATAAGATGAGAAGTCAGCCTTGCCCATTGTCTGAATCATGGCGTCGGCAGATTCATAGCCGTAAAGCGTATATTCCGCTTCCGCTACTTCCTGCATCATGGCGTCGTCAACCACAATGTTTTCCGCTTTGGCAAGGGCCATATATGCCAGTTCTTTTCTCGCCTCTTCTGTAGCAGCTTCCATATTTCTTGTTGCATAAGTATCCATGTCCATACCCATCTGGCTGGAAATGAAGGTTTCTAAATCCATGCTGTAGTACTGGGCATAGGTTTCAAAATATTCATTTAAATCTTCATAGAAGGAATCCACCATCTGCTGAGGCGGGTCGCTTATTTCACAGGTGTCGTAAACCGCATTCCAGATGCTTTCCTGCCGCGTTTCTTCATTAGCCTCATCACAGGAATCCTGTAAATACTCCCTGATATAATCCTCATACTGCTGATAAGTGGTAATATCTTCGCTGATATTTAAAGTTGCGATAAGCTCATCGGTATACTCCGGCATGCTTCTGACATCAATGGAATTGATGCTGACGGTAAATACCGCGTTCTTTCCCGCATAATCCGCATTTTTGTAATCTTCCGGGAAAGTTAAATCTAAATCTACGGTTTCCCCCACCTGCTTATCCACCAATCCGTCTTCAAAGCCCGGAATGAAGCTGCCTGAGCCAATGATCAGATGGGCTCCCTGGTCGCTTCCGCCTTCAAAGGCTACGCCGTCAATCTTTCCCACATAATCCATATTGACAATACTGCCCTGAGCAACCGTATTGGCACTGACATCCACGCTATAATCGTATAGATCCAGATTGTAATAGCTTGCCATATAGTCAACATAAAATTCCAGCTCGCTGTCTACACAGTCTTTCACGTCCTCTTCCGTATAGTTATAATAGGTCACTTCTACGGTTAAATCGCCATAGTCCCCAAGCTTCACATAATCATCGGGATCGACCTCAATCCGGTTATCCGAAAGAGAACCGTCCGCCGCTTCTTTTCCGCAGGCGCAAAGCATTACTGCCATCATGGCGGACAGCACAATCAGTTTTATTTTCTTTTTCATAATTTTCTCCTCAAAGCATTATTCCATCTGCGAAACAGACAATTTAAGTTTATCACACAAGCCAGTTTATGTAAACCCAAAATCCCCCGCCTTTCCTAATATTTTCCTGGGATTCACAAAATATTCACAAAAGAATTTGATTTTCTTGCACTTTAAATGAAAGAATGTTACAATATTTCTTACTTATGAAATTAAATATTCTAGGAGGTCATCCCATGAACACAGGATGGATTGTACTTATTATTACCCTTGTCATTATAGCTGCTTCTGCCGCCGCGCTTTACTTTCTGGGCCGGAAGGCGAAAAAGAGACAGGAAGAACAGCAGCAGCAGATAGATGCCAACAAGCAGACGCTTTCTATGTTGATCATCGATAAAAAGCGGTTAAAAATAAAAGATTCGGGGCTTCCTGCGGCAGTAATCGAACAAACTCCCAAGCTTATGCGGGGTTCTAAGCTGCCAATCGTCAAAGTTAAGGTGGGTCCCCAGGTTATGAATTTGGTCTGTGATGAAAAGATATTCGATTCCGTACCCGTCAAAAAAGAAGTGAAAGCGGTTGTCAGCGGAATTTATATTACAGAAGTAAGAGGCTATCGTGCCACAAAGACAAGCGAGCCTCCAAAGAAAAAAGGCTTTTTCGCCCGCACCTGGGAAAAGGCAAAGGAAAAAGCCGGTGTTAATCAGGTCAAATAGTATTTACTTTTTTGATATAACTGCAATTTTAAGCCTCCTCGATATGGATTTCCAGTTTTCCATAGGAAGGAGGCATTGTATTTAATCCGATACGATAATCCGCCTCTATGCGCCACTTTTTTCTCTCCATACTGATTTTCAGCCTGTCGGTAGTAAGCTCCACTTCAAAATTTCCCATAGATGTCATATAGAGACTGTTATGTACGCTTCCCTCCAAAAATTCCAGTACGCTCTCGACCTCTCCTTTTCTCGTAACGCGAAGTTCCCGTTTTGAAAAACGCAGCACTGTTTTGCTGCTTAAGGAGGACTCCCTGTCTATTTTTTCTTCATAGGAAACATAATAATAGGGTTCCTTATACAACATGGTGCCCCGGGCTTTTGTCGTAATTTCTTCCTCCGAAGTATTATCCTGCATTCCCTTTATGCGTATCTTTACTGCTTTTCCCAATTAAAACCATTCCTTCAAACGCTCTAAGAAAAAGCTTTTATATACTACTTCTTCATCCTCCGGCTCTTCATCGGCCTCTGCCGTTCCTTCCTCTGTTTCCTCTTCAATACAGGCGGTAGAAAGTCCGTATCTGGGATACAGGGCGCCAAAAAAGAACAAAGATGCATAGATCATGGACAGCAGCCCATAAATCGCGGCTTCCCCTAAAAGCTTTTTTCTAGTATTTTTTCCCTCTATTTTCATAAGATTTTTCCTTCCTTCCGTTTTTCTTTTTAGAAGTCTGGACAAATCTCATTCTGTTTATACATTCATCAGACATTTAAATGTAAATGCTCAATAATCGTACGTTCCTGATTGTCAATGTGAACCACTACCGCTTCCGCTGCCTTTTCCTTTTCATGGTTCATAATGGCATCATAAATAGCCTCATGCTCTTTTACCAGCCTGTTATGATATGCGGAATCTTTAATATATTCCAGCCTGTAGCGGTACATCTGCTCCGCCAGATTATTGACCAGCTGAATCAGCCTGTCATTGCCTGTGGATTTTAAAATCACATCATGAAAGCGCACATCTGCCTCCGTGATATCCTTGGTATTATTGTTCTGAATAACTGCGGCAAATTCATCACATGCTTTCCTGAGTTCTATTTTGGTTTCATCGCCCATCCGGTCGCAGGCCAGCTTGACCGCAAGCATATCCAAAGCCCTTCTTACTTCCAGAACATCCTTTAAGTTTTTCTCTGTAATTCTGGCCACCTGGGCACCCTTTCGGGGAATCATGACCACAAGCCCCTCCAGCTCCAGCTTCCGCATCGCTTCCCTGATAGGCGTTCTGCTGACTCCCAGTCTGTCCGCCAGATGAATTTCCATCAATCTTTCCCCCGGCTTTAATTCCCCCGTAAGAATTGCCTGCCTCAACGTATTGAATACCACATCCCTTAATGGAAGATATTCATCCATATTCTGCTGCAGCATATCAAGCATCATACGCATCCCTCCGTTCCTGCAAATCCCGTTACAAATACCTCCTGTGAAAGTCCCCTCTCCCGAATCTTTTCTCCGGCGCGCTCCGCATCGTCTTTTTGGTCAAAAACAGCAAATACCGTAGGACCGCTGCCGCTCATTAAGGCGTTCATCGCGCCCTTTGCCCTGCATATTTCTTTGATTTCCCCGATTACGGGATGGGCCGGAATGGTAACTGTTTCCAAAACATTTTCCATCCTGTCCGTAATTCCTTTTAAATCCCCTCTTTTTAAAGCCTCCACCATGCCGTCAATATCAGGATGCTTCTTTAAATCCTGAAGCCTAAGGTTCTGATAAACAAAAGCCGTGGAAACGTCAATATCCGGCTTTGCCACCAGAAGATGCGCTTTCGGCGGAGATGTTAAAGGAGTCAGTATTTCCCCGATTCCTTCGGAAAGAGCCGTTCCTCCCATAATGCAATAGGGCACATCCGCCCCTGCTTTTACGGCGATTTTCATAAGCTTTTCTTTTGTTAAGGGCTGTCCCATCATTTCGTTTAAAGCAAGCATAGCGGCTGCGGCATCGGTGCTGCCTCCCGCCATCCCTGCGGCAATCGGAATCCTTTTCGTTAAAATAATATCTGCTCCCATGCGGCTGCCGGTTTCTTCAAATAAAACCATTGCTCCTTTATAAATCAAATTGTGCCTGTCACAGGGCAGTTTTTTATTATCTGTGTAAATATGGAGCTCTTCATCCTCTCTTCTTTCAAAGGTTAAGGTGTCGCAGAGATCCACGGTCTGCATGACCATTTTTACTTCATGGTAACCGTCTTCCCTTCTTCTGATCACATCCAGACCCAGATTGATTTTGGCATAGGCATTTTTTACAAGCTTCATAAATTTCTCCGAAATTTTCTTTTTTCTATGTATTTCTGTTCACTTTGTACTTATTATGTATTTTGTATAAAAGACGTACTTTGTATACACAATTATAAAGAAACCGCCTGTTTTTTGCAAGCGGTAAAAATCCCCGTATTTCGCAGATTCGGACTGCTGACTGCTCTTTTACCTCTTTTAAGTCCATACCGCAAAATACAGGGATTGCATTTTATATTTGTTCTGTGGTGTTTTTCATTAATAGCAGCTTATCGCCCGGCTGAATTTCATCTTTTGTCAGAGCGTTCATGGCTTTAATGGCTTCTACGGATATATAGTATTCCTTTCCGATCTGCCACAGACTGTCGCCTTCCTTTACAATATAAATAACCATTCCCGGCAGGTTTTTCATTTTATCCCCGTCTAATTCATTTACTGCCGCTCCGGTAATAACCGGCTCTCTTTTTTCTTCAAAGACAGTTGTGGTCACGCCGATAATACCGGTGCATTCTATCTGGCTGCTATCCAATGCAGTAAGCTCCATCTGCTCCACGGAAAGCTGGATATCCTGGGAAATATCTTTTCCTTCCACGTTTCCGGTTTCCACGGTATATACAAAAGGAAGGTCTTTTTCCAGATAGCTGTATCCCGTTATGTCATCGTTGGTTGTATAGAGACAGCGGACATGCACATTTCCCATAATATTCATTTGGCCGTCTTCCATTTCCACTCCTTCCAGAATAGGAGTTTCCTCGTGATGTATCAATGCCATTAGATTAGCATTGTCCAGCTCTATGCGTTCCTTGATTCTTGATTTTCCACTATCCCTTTGAAGGAGATTTAAAAAGCTGCCTTCTTTGCATTCTGTTTCAATTTCTTTGGTTATGCCGTACATATCCGCCAGTATTTCATAGGTCTTTTCCTCGTAAGCTTTAATATCCAGATCAAATACAGCCTCAATGGCAAACACTCTGTCTTCTCCGTCAAAATCTGCTTTGACTTCAAATTCCACGTTTCCTAAGGAAACGTCTACACAGGGAATCATCATATCATGCATGCCGCTGCAGGGCACTTCTCCCTGCATGGGAACTACCGTTTCATAAAATCTGGCGGCGCCTTCTTCCCCATCCGGCATATACAGGAAAAAGAGCTTTACATTTCCCCTTACCAAAAGCTTATCGCCTCCGGCAATGCATTCAAGGGTTCCCGGCAAAACGGATCCGTATAGCACCTCAAATACATTGGGAAGGTGGGTGGGCAGGGTTTCTTCATGACGGAAGCGGAAAATATCTTTTTTGCATACTGCCGTCTCCATAATCTGCAGGGGTTTTTTCCGGTATTCCACCATAAGCTGTGTTTCCACATCTACCGCTGCAGATTCATCGAAGATTTCCCTGACGCAGAGTTCTAAGGTCAGTAAGGCTCTGATACTGATTTTTCTGGAATTAATGATGCCTACGGATAAGTCTTCCAGTGTATGGCGCACGTAGACGGAATCTCCCGCTTCCACGCCTTCCATATGGAACTGTTCCTCGAAGGGAAGGCTGGTTTCTACTTTTCCCAAAGGTTCTTCTTCCTCATCGCTGGTGTAGAGGATGTTGACTGTCAGGGCGCCTCTGACTGTTACCTGTCCGTTTCCGGCTTTTGCCTCTTCGATTTTGATTACCCCTGAATGAAATATGACTTTATCTATATCAGGTCTTAAATCCGGAATGTTTACGTCGTCTTCTACTGTAAGCTGGTTTCCGGCTTTTGCTTTGATGCAGTCCATATGTATGTTTTTCTTTATAAGGTCCAACATGAAAAAAATAACCTCCTTTGCTGCTTAATACATCCTATGTTGAGGATGGGGAGGTTATGCATAAAATGTTTGGTATGAGAACGAGTGGGCCGGGAGGGGTGGGGAAGGCAGTACAGAAGGCTCCGGCAAAACAATATATTTATTTCAGGAACACGCTCTCGCTCGGGCAAAGGTCATAGCGGCACATAAGATTGCAAAGAACGCAATCTAAGTGCCGATGCCTTTGCTACGGTTCCTTCAATTAAATATATTGTTTTGCCGGAGCCTTCTGTACTGCCTTCCCCACCCCTCCCGGCCCACTCGGCTTTGTTCACATTTTAGCGGGCTGAGATTTATTTAGGGTTCGTGTTTGTTCTTGTAGGCGGCGCTCTGAAAAGAGTTCAAAATAATTAGGGTGCGCTTGGTTGGTCTGGGTAAATTGTACGAGGTAATTTCGTACTGCTTGCGGCAGGATATCGGGCTGTATGGTTTTATATATTTTTTAATTTTTTTTTATTTTATGGTACCTATAATGTCGTTGATGTCTTCGATGTTGTATTGGCGCATGTAGGCTTCGATTTCCTGAATGGTTTCTTCGGTGGTGTAGGGGTTGATGAAGTTCATGGCGCCGATGCTGACGGCGGTGGCGCCGGCTAGGAGGAATTCGATGGCGTCTTCTCCGTTTGTAATGCCGCCCATTCCGATGATGGGGATTTTTACGGCGTTGGCGGCCTGGTAGACCATGCGGACCGCAACGGGCTTGATGGCAGGGCCGGACATGCCTCCTGTTTTGTTGGCAAGGGCAAAGGTTCTTTTGTGGATGTCTATTTTCATGCCGGTAATGGTGTTGATCATGGAAAGGGCGTCGGCGCCGGCAGCTTCGGCGGCTTTTGCCATTTCGGTAATGTCCGTTACGTTGGGGCTTAGTTTCATGATTACCGGCTGTTTTGCTTTCTTTTTGATTTCTTTTGTAATGTTGTAGAGGGCGTCGGCTTTCTGACCGAAGGCAATGGCGCCTTCTTTTACGTTGGGGCAGGATACGTTGATTTCCAGCATGTCTACGGCTTCGCCGGAGAGGCGTTCTACTACTTCTACATAATCTTCAACGCTTTTGCCGCATATGTTCACGATGACTCTGGTGTCAAATTGTTTTAAAAATTCCAGGTCTCTTTTGATAAATACTTCTATTCCCGGGTTCTGCAGGCCGATGGCATTGAGCATGCCGCCGTAAGTCTCTGCTACTCTGGGGGTGGGATTTCCGGGCCAGGGTACATTGGCAACGCCTTTTGTTACGATAGCTCCCAGTTTGTTTAAATCCACAAATTCTCCGTATTCCATTCCGGAACCGAATGTGCCGGAGGCTGTCATAACGGGGTTTTTGAAGGTAACGCCCGCAATGGTAACCTGTGTGTTAAGTTTTGTTCCTTCTGCCATCAGATTTCTACCTCCTTTGCATCAAAAACCGGTCCGTCCGTGCAGATTCTTGCATTATTTACCTGGGAATGCTCATCCTTATGAACGGTTTTACATACGCAACCTAAGCAGGCGCCTACGCCGCATGCCATTCTTTCTTCCAGAGAAATGTATGCCTCTATTTCATTTTCTTCTGCAAATTTTTTGATTGCGCGAAGCATGGGCATAGGGCCGCAGGCAAAAATGACTTCTCCTTTAAGGCCGTTTTCTTCAATGGCATTCATAACATTTCCTTTGCTGCCTGCGCTTCCGTCCTCTGTGGCAACAAAAAGTCTGCCATACTGCTTCAGGTCTTCCGATAGAAATAGGTCGCTGTTCCTGTAGCCTGCAACGATATTGACTTCCTCGCTGCCCGCTGTCTGTAATTCTTTGGCAAGCTGTAAAATAGGGGGAATACCGATTCCTCCTCCCATTAAAAAGCATTTTTTTCCTTTTGCTTTTTCTAAGGGAAAACCGTTTCCTAAGGTGCCGAGTATATCAATGCTCTCGCCTTCTTTATAGTCTGAAAACTCGCCGGTTCCCTTTCCGGCTCTCCGGTAGACAATCCGCAGTCTGTTTTTTTCTCTGTCCACTTCACAGATGCTGATAGGACGCGGTAACAAAGTAGACTTGTCCTTTGGATAAATATTGATAAACTGTCCCGGCTTCGCTTCCACAGCCAGCGCCGTATCAATCCACATATCATAAATATCCGGAGCGATACGAGCTTGTTTTAAGACAACTGCCCTTTCTTTTCTCTTTCCCATGATTAACCTCATTTCTTTATGTTCTTCACTTTTTCTGTTTTCCGTATTTTTAACTTTTTTTATTGTTTTTCTACACTTTTCTGCTGTACACTATTTCTTTGCCGCTTATGGATTTGTACATTCATCGGCTTTGTATACAATATTTCCGTCCGTTATGGTCATATGAATTTTTCCAAATAGAGCTTGTCCCAAAAAAGGAGAATTCCGGGATTTGGAAAAGGATTTCTTATAACGGAAGATTTCTTTTGGATTAAAAATTATGATATCCGCCTGTTTTCCCTCCTGAATACTGTCTATCTCAAATTTGTAGAGCTTGGCGGGACCTATGATCATTCTTTCCAGAACCTGCATCAGGGTCATGTGTCCCGGTTTTACCAGATTGGTAATTGCCAGAGGCAGCGCGGTTTCCAGACCGATGATACCGCTTGGAGCCGTAATCAATTCCCGCTCTTTTTCTTCACTGCTGTGGGGTGCGTGATCCGTAGCGATGATTTCAATGGTTCCCTCCGCCAGTCCCTGTATAATGGCCTGTCTGTCCTCCTCCGTCCGAAGGGGGGGATTCATCTTTGCCATTGTACCGTGTTCAATTGCTGCTTCCTCTGTCAATGAAAAATGATGGGGCGTTGCTTCCGCATGAATATTGGAATGGGTCTTTCTGGCTTCCCTTACCAACGCAACGCCTTCTTTGGTACTGATATGCTGAATATCAATTTCCGCTCCCGTTTCCTTTGCCAGCCGGATATCCCTTTCAATCATGGAAATTTCCGCCAGCCGGTCCGAACCGCCTATTTGGAAATATTCGCTGGCCTTTCCTCTGTTAATGCCATTATTTTCAATATAAGACGGATTTTCCTCATGAAAACTTAAAGGTACTTCCCATCTTACCGCTTCCTCCATGGCCTTTTTGACAAACTGTTCGTTTAAAAGAGGGATGCCGTCGTCCGTAAAGCCTGCAGCTCCCGCTTCTTTTAGCGCCTTCATATCTACCAGTTCTTTTCCCGAAAGCCCTTTGCTGATAGAAGCGCAGGTTTCTACATGCAAGCCGGTCTCTTTTCCTTTTTCTAAAATATAAAGTAACGTCTCCTCATTATCTACTGCGGGCTTTGTATTAGCCATAAGGACCACTCTGGTAATCCCCCCCGCCAGCGCCGCCCAAGCGCCGGAAAGAATATCTTCTTTATAGGTAAATCCCGGATCCCTGAAATGTACGTGCACATCCGTAAGCCCCGGCGCTACAACGCAGTCCGACGCATCCACAGCTGTCATTTCTTTCTGTCCTATATCCCCGCAGGCTTTCAGATAGGCTTCCATATCCGCATGAGCCGCTACCTTTATAATTTGCCCCCGGTCCACTAAAATATCCAGTATTTCATCTGTCCCGGTAAGCGGGTCCATAACCCTGCCGCTTTTTATATATAGCATATGCTTACTCCCTTTCCGTTTTCAAAAAGAGTATAGCATTTCCCCTAATTAAAGACAACCGCATAATCCAGATACTCTGTTTTTATCACAATATACGGATAAGATTTTACTCCGTCGTCAGGCACATCCGCTCCCGGTCCCATAAGACAGGTTTTTACATAGATAGCGTTTTCCGTCAGATAAAGTTCATCTACCGTAATGCTGTAACCGCCGCTTTGCTGTTCCCCGTAGCCTATGCAGATATACAAATAGCCTCCGTCTTGGAAGGTAAATTTAAAAGGATTCATCTTCTTTTCCGAAATGTTAGCTAAAAGCTCCTCCGGCAGTTTTTCTTCCGCAACTACCGTAAGCTCTAAATCCCTGATTTTTACCGGCTCTTCCTGTAGCTTTTTGCCGCAGCCGCCAAAAAGAGAAAGGGCAATTAATACGCCGCAAAATAGAATTGCTCTGATTTTCTTCATATCATATCTTTCCATTTTCTTTCTATAAAAATATGATAATTCCGGCTTTCCTATGTCACAAATAAATTAATAGACGCTTTTCTATTAAACGTCTATTATCTGTTCCATTCTTGTTTTGCGAAAAAATTTTGACTATAATAGCCTTAAACACACAGAATAAGGAAAAGGGCAGCTTTTGCAATATCCGTTTTTCCTTTGTTCTTTACTCAACAGGAAAGGTTCTCTGACATGATACGCTTTATTATTAATTTTATTTTTTTGATTATTTTCTTGGTTATAAGTCTTCCCATCCAATTCGTGGAATGGATCATCGGTAAATTCAATCCCGACTTAAAAGGACGCAGTTCCCTTGCCATTGTGGGATGGGGCTTTAAGGTTGTAGCCCTGATCGCTGGAGCAAAGATTACCGTTATCGGAGAAGAAAATGTTCCCAAAGACAGGCCTGTGCTGTACATCAGCAATCATAGGAGCTATTACGACATTATTTTAACCTACTACAGGGTTCCCCGCCAGACCGGATATATTGCCAAGGACTCCATGGCCCATGTCCCTTCATTTTCCAGATGGATGCGTTATCTCCATTGTATGTTTTTGGACAGAAAGGACGTAAAAAAAGGCATGCAGGTCATTAAAGACGCTATAAATCTGATCAACAACGGGATTTCCGTCCATGTCTGTCCGGAAGGCACCCGCAACAAAACCGACGAAATCATGCTTCCTTTTCATGATGGAACCTTTAAGATCGCGGAACGGACAGGATGCCCTATTATTCCCATTACGGTAAATAATACGGATGCTTTATACGAAAAAAACAACCACCGCATCAAGTCCGCCCATGTTATCATTGAATACGGTAAGCCTATTGAAACTGCCGGACTTTCCAGAGAAGAAAAGAAAAAGCTAAGCGCCATGACGAGAGAAGTCATTATGGAAACTTATCTGAAAAATCAGGCGTTGGTATAAATGCTTTTTTGAAAAGATATAAAAAGAGACGGTTGTAAAATTATTTGAACGACTCCAAAAGAGTATTCTTTCATTTTACAGCAGTCTCTTTTTGATCATTTTTCTTTAAAAAATTTATGGTGAATTTAGATTATCTCTTTAGAAGTTCTTATATGTCGGTATAGCCCGTATTTTCGGGCTTTCCCGGCATTTTAGATATGGGGAGAAGTTCTTATATACCCTCAAAACTTCTTAGGTTTTCCCTCTGGGTGGTAGTAAAAGAAGTAGTAAATCCGTCTGCGGCTATGCTGCAATCAGCCTTTCCATTTCAGCCTTTGCGGAAGCGAAAGTTGCGTGTGCGTAATAGTTCAGCGTCATGGTGATGTTGGAATGTCCCATGATATACTGTAACGCTTTCGGGTTCATGCCCGCATTGGCTAAGTTGGTGCAGAATGTATGGCGCAGGGTGTGGGGTGTCATTACTTTGGGTAAGGCTTCCTCATGGCACTTGTTGTACTTCTTCGCAAGCCCCCGGAACATGGTAGCATAGTTCACATTCGTTTTCGGGCAGCCGTCCCGGTTGAGGAAAAGGAAATTGCTGTAACCGTCAATGGTGATCTACTTCGCTCCCTTGCGGTTCTCCAACACGCGCCCCAACGCTTCATACACTTTTTCACTCATTGGGATTTGTCTGATACCGCTCTGCGTTTTGGGCTTCTCTATGTAGTAGCCTGTTTCCGCACTCCGTAAAAGCTGGTGGTCTACATTGATTACCCGGTTTTCAAAGTCAAGGTCGGTTTCAGTCAGTCCGCAGAGTTCGGAAATCCTAAGCCCCGTCCCCAGCAGTATGATAACCTCGTCACGGTATTTCTGATAGACGCTATCACTCTGCATAAAGGATAAAAGGCTTTCTTCCTGTTCTCCTGTGAGGGGTACTTTCGGCTCTGTGTCGTCCTCGATCACGGTGTTTAGCTGGAAGTCAAAGGGGTTCTTCCTTATACAGTCGTCCTGTATCGCTGTGTAAAAAGCAGCTTTCAGAGAACGCTTGTCATTGCTTATGGTCTTATAAGATATTCCCTTTTCTTTCATGCGCAACGCCCATTCTTTCGCGTCGGACAGCTTCACACTGTCAATGGGGCAGGAACCAAGTTTATCCGCTTCTAACAGCTTCATCAGCCGTTCGCGCCCCTTTGTGGTGTTGTGCCTTACGTTCCCCCGGTGGCGGTTCTGCTTCGCGTAAAGCTCGCAGACGGTCATTTTCTTTCCGATTGTGTCTATCCCGTCGTCAAGGTCTTTCTGTATCTCTTTTTCCTTTTCTCTAAGGGATATGTCGTCACGCTTCCCGGCTGGGGTCTTGTCCGTAGGCACTAACTTCCACGCATAGACAAATTGCACTTTACCAAAAGTATCGGTATATTTGTAAGCATATCTCCCGTCTTTTCTCTGGCTCTCTCCCGAACGCAAAATGCGGTTTCTATTATCACGTCTTTTCTCCGACATTGTTTTTGCTCCTTTCCGTGTCGGAAAGAGCCTTGATATGCCTACATCTATTATAGCACATTCAAGGCTCCTTTTCACTATCTTTTTCGCTAAATTGCGTCCAGTGTGTCAATGATTTTTTCAAACTGTTTCCTCTTGATCTGAATACGGTTGCCGTTCAAGATTACCCAGCCCGCCGTAGGGTTTTCCTCTGCAAGTTTCCGCAGCTTGTTTTCCCCAATGCGGAAATATTTTGACGCTTCTTCAATGGTAAGCGTGTACTTTTCCCAAATAGGCACATCAGCATTGCTCATTCTATAAATCCCCCTTTCAAAAATGGGTAAATGGTTAATGGTGAAAAAAGGGGCTGTGATCGGACGGTTAATAGCGTAACCTCACGGGAGTTTCACCCCTGCATGGTTCTCATGCAGCCCTACCCATTGCCTGCGACGCTTTGAACGCTCGGACTGTGGCGGTAAGGGAG